>OBYR01001196.1_pt1 | contig 9005 bp, 6 predicted proteins | sample 1495491 | NCBI WGS metagenome assembly OBYR01 (sample SAMEA2580206, study PRJEB22360) | human gut metagenome | biome: human gut; feature: human-associated habitat; material: faeces | place: Denmark | collected 2008/2010 | reverse complement strand
TGTACCCCTGGGGCAGCAGCCGCTCGTGGTGGCTCTGACGCAAGCCAATGGCCTGTCGATTGTGCACGAGACCGTGTACGAGAACCGCTTTGGCTTTACCAAGCCGCTGGTCGAGATGGGTGCCACCATCCAGTTGTACCGCGAGTGCTTGGGCTCGCTGCCCTGCCGTTTCCGGCAGCGCAACTACAAGCATTCCGCCGTGATCTTCGGACCGACCCCGCTGACCGGACGCGACATCGACGTGCCGGACCTGCGTGGTGGGTTCAGCCATCTGATCGCGGCCTTGGCCGCGTCAGGCCCCTCGGACGTGCACGGCATCAGCCTGATCGACCGAGGCTATGCCGACTTCCGCGGCAAACTCGAAGCCCTCGGTGCCGACTTCGACTAATTCGGCCGTTCCTCGGCTCCCCTCTTTGAGGGGAGCCGCAATTCTGTTCTACAACAACCCGTCCGCCTCAAGTGCGGCGGCCATGCGGTCGAAGCATTCCTCCAGTAGCGGGTAGGGCATGGCGAAGTTCATACGCACGCAACCGCGCCCGACCTCGCCGCATTCACGGCCGTCTGTCAACGCCACGTTGGCCTTCTTAAAGAAATAGTTGGCCGGGTCATCGATGCCCAGTGACGAGAAATCCAGCCACGCGATATACGTGCCCTGCGGCTCCACATAGCGCACCTTGGCGAATCTCGTGCGCATCTGCTCGTTGACCAGCGCGATATTGCGCTCGATATATGCCATCACGCCCTCGAACCATGCCGCGCCGCCGTCATAGGCCGCAGTGGTGGCTATGGCACCGATGGTGGCCGTCTGGTGCTCGGACCATTCCGCGTTCCTCATCCATAGTTCCAGATCGTCCGGATTGGTGAGAATCACCTGCGCGCACTTGGTGCCGGGAATGTTGAACGACTTCGAGGCTGAAGTGGAGGTGAAAGCCTGCATGGCCGTCTGCCGGTTGATTGAGGCGAATGGCACATGCGTGTGGCCTTGGTAGACGAACGGCGCGTGAATCTCATCGGAGAATATACGCACGTCGTACTTGGCGGCCAGATCGGACAATCGCAGCATTTCCTCGCGCGTCAATACCTTGCCGATCGGGTTGTGCGGGTTGCACAGCACGAAGGCATGGCAGCCGTTCGCGAACGCCTGCTCAATGGCGTCGAAATCGAACAGCCATTCATCATTGCGCCCGCTGCTCTCGCCGGCGCCCGCGCACAGCATCGGAATCTCAAGGACCTCCACGCCATACAGACGCGGCACGCTCAGGAACGGCATATAGGCCGGAGTCGGTACCACGATGGAGTTGCCGGCGCGCACGATCTCGCGCAGGAACACTTCGAACGCCTCCAGCACGTCCGGCACCGGGCGGATGCACGTCGGATCCACATCCCAGCCGTAGCGGCGCTGCCATGCGGCGCACGAGCGGGCGACCTCCTTCTTCCACGGGTCGGGAATGTAGCCGAGCGCGCCACGTTCGGTGGCCTCTTCGATGGCTTCGGCCACGCATGGTGCCAGACCGTAATCCATCTCGGCGATGAATGCGCCGATGCAGCCGGGGTAGCGGGTCCATTTATCCGAACCGACCTGCTTCAGATCCTCGATGGTCGTCACGTCGATGTGATTGGCATCAAAGCAAGAGACGCCGGCGGTTGCGTTGCTCACAGTCGTTGACTGGGGAATGTTGTTCATGCTCATAACATGTCATTGTTCCTGGTACAGAAGGGCTGCTCAACGGTCTGGCTCCCCGAAATCGTGATGGCGTTCGCAAGCTTGCTTATCGCTGTCCGACTACTTGGCACTCAAATATTTGAGTGACGTGCGCTCGAGCTCTTCGAGCAATGAACCGAGCGCGGGACGATGGTCGCCGGCACGAGTCACGATGCCGACCTCGCGCGCCGCAAAATCGTCGGCGATGGGACAGGCCACCAGATCGCCTTGCAGATTGATATGTGTATCGAGCGCCGGCACCAGCGAGACGCCCATGCCAACCTCGACCAGGTTCTGCGTGGCCCAGTAATCATCCGTGCAGTGGCGGATATCCGGCTTGAATCCGGCACGGGTGGCCAGTTTCACCAAATTTGCGCGGCAGGTGGGGCAGCCGGCGATCCAATGCTCGTCTTTGGCGGCGGACAGCGGCACAGGTTCGCCGGTCTCCTCGAATCGTTTGGCGATGCCGCTGGAGCGGCGCACCAGCAGTCGCATCGGATCGTAACCCAGCGAATGGAAGGTCAGGTCGTCGCCGATGTGCAGGAAGTTCGGGATGCTGCTGTAGCGGAACACGGCGGCGGTATCGGCCTTGCCTTGGGAAATCAGACCGATCGCCTCCGGCGGCTCCATCTGAATCAGGCTCAGCTCGATGTCCGTGAACATACTGAGCTTGACCACGGTACGGGCCGCGATAGTAGAGCAGATTGACGGTGGGGCCACCAAATGCAGGTGAGCAAACCGATGATGCCGATAATCCTCGACCTCACGGGCCGCCCGCTCCAGTCGATCGGCGATGGCCTCGCCGTGGCGGGCGAGCATCGAACCGGTGGCGGTGAGTTCCACACCATGCGAGGTGCGTTGCACCAGAGTCGAACCGCACTGTGCCTCCAGCTTTTTGATCTGCTGGCTGATGGCCGGCTGCGACCAACCCGTGGCCTTGGCCGTGGCGGAGAACGAACCATACTGTTCGATCTGCCACAACGTGACCAATGATTGGGGGTTGAGCCCGGCCATATGCACCTCTTTCGCGCGTCGTTCCATTATGGCCGCCGACAATGACCGGACGCGGCACGGTGTCGCCATCGCCGGTATCCTTAGAAGAATGAGCCCTGAAGCCTTAAGTGAACTGATTTCCAGCATTGCCCACAACCTCGTCGCCGCCGGCCAGGCCGGCGCGTTGACCGACGAGCTGATTCCGCCCGTCGACAAGCTCGCCGTGATGCGCCCGAAGGACCGCGCGCATGGCGACTGGGCCTCCAACATCGCCATGCAGCTGGCCAAGAAGGCCGGCATGAAGCCGCGCGATCTGGCCGAGCCGTTCGCCGCCGCGCTCGCCGAAGCCGACGGCATCGCCAAGGTCGAGGTGGCAGGCCCCGGCTTCATCAACATCACGCTCGACTCCGCCTCGGCCGCCGCCGTGGTGGACACCGTACTCGCCGCCGGTGCCATGACCGACACCGACAAGCATCTCAACAAGGTCAACGAATACGGCCGCAACGCCCATCTGGGCGGCCAGACCCTGAATCTCGAGTTCGTCTCCGCCAACCCCACCGGTCCGATTCACATCGGCGGCACTCGTTGGGCTGCCGTCGGCGACGCCATGGCCCGCGTGCTCGAGGCCAACGGTGCCAAGGTGGTGCGCGAATATTATTTCAACGATCACGGCGAGCAGATCAACCGCTTCGCCAAGTCGCTGGTCGCCGCTTGGGCTGAGGCCAACAACCTCGGCGAGGCCGGCTACCAGACCGAAACCCCGTGCGACGGCTACAAGGGTGCCTACATCAACGAGATCGCCGCCCGTGTTCAGGCCGAAGCCGAGTCCGACGGCGTGGACCTGACCGCACTGGCCCACCAGGATCAGGGCCTGAACGATGACGGTGAACCGCTCGGCGAGGCCGATACCGAAGTGCGCGAGGAATTCCGCAAGCGCGCCGTACCGATGATGTTCGATGAGATTCAGAAGTCCATGAAGGACTTCCGCGTGAACTTCGACGTCTGGTTCCATGAAAACAGCCTGTACGCCGACGGCAAGGTCGACGCCGCCATCGAAGAGCTCAAGTCCCGCGGCGACATCTTCGACAAGGACGGCGCCACTTGGTTTGAATCCACCAAGCACGGCGACGACAAGGACCGTGTGATCATCAAGTCCAATGGTGAGTTCGCCTACTTCGCCGCCGACATCGCCTACTACTGGGACAAGCGCCATCGCGCCGAAAACTCGGCCGACGTGGCCATCTACATGCTTGGCGCGGACCACCACGGCTACATCGGCCGCATGATGGCCATGTGCGCGGCCTTCGGCGATGAGCCCGGCAAGAACATGCAGATTCTCATCGGCCAGCTGGTCAACGTGATGAAGGACGGCAAGCCCGTGCGCATGTCCAAGCGCGCCGGCAACGTCGTGACCATCGACGACCTGGTCTCCGTGGTCGGCGTGGACGCCGCCCGCTACTCGCTGGCCCGCTCCGATTACAACCAGAACTTCGACATCGACTTGGCCCTGCTCGCCTCGCACACCAACGACAACCCGGTGTACTACGTGCAGTACGCGCACGCCCGCTCCAAGAACGTGGACCGCAACGCAGCCGCTGCCGGCATCAGCTACGAGGGTGCCGACCTGGCCCTGCTCGACACCGAGGCCGACGGCGAGGTACTTGCCGCCCTCGCCCAGTTCCCGAGCGTGCTCGCCACTGCGGCCGACGACCGCCAGCCGCACAAGGTGGCCCGTTATCTCGAAGAGCTGGCCGCCACCTATCACAAGTGGTACAACGTGGAGCGCGTGGTGCCGATGGCCCTGACCGATCCGGAAACCCGTGGCGACGACGAGGCTCGCAAGGCCTTGGAGATCGCCAAGAATCCGGAGCCGGCCCGTGCCGCCGCCCGCCTGAAGCTCAATGACGCCGTCCAGCAGGTCATCGCCAACGGCCTCGACCTCCTCGGCGTCACCGCCCCCGAAAAGATGTGATTATGCCTATTTCTCCAATTTGGCCGGCCGCTACGGCTGTGAATGCCGACGGTGCCATTACATTCCACGGTCGTACCGCCGAATCGCTGCTTGACGAGTTCGGCTCGCCGCTCTATCTCATCGACACTGATGAAGTAGTCGCACGTGCCAGGCACTTCGTGCGCGCTGCCGCCGAAGCATTCGACACATCCACTACGCACGTGAGCTTTGCCGGTAAGGCGTTCCTGTCCAAAGAAATCGTGCGATTGGTCACCGAGGCCGGCATGTTCGTGGACACCTGCACGATGGGCGAGATGAAAATCGCCCTCGCCGCTGGCGTTCCCGGACGTCGTCTGGTACTGCACGGCAACAACAAGTCCGATGAGGAAATCGCGCTGGCCATCGAACAGGGCTTCGCCAAAATCGTGATCGACGAGCCCGACGAGCCGGAGCGCGTCGCCGCCATCGCCCGCAAGCTCGGCAAACGCGCCCGTGTGATGCTGCGCGTCACCGTCGGTGTCCACGCCGGCGGCCACGAGTACATCTCCACTGCTCACGAGGACCAGAAGTTCGGCGTGCCGCTGCTGGCCGCCGGGGCCGACGCCGCCGTGCTCGATGTGCTGAACGACCTCAAAGACGTGACGCCTGCCGCTACCAACGCGCGTATCTCTGCGACGCATTCCCTGGAAAATGGCGCGGAAAAGACCGAGAAATCAGAGCGCGAGCTGCACTACGACGTCAAGTACCCGTACGACCTGAGCCACGAGGAAGTCTCCGACACAGACAAGGCGCTGGCCGCCGCGATGGAAGCCATTGCGGACGGTCCGTCCATCGCCGTGCTCAAGACCATCCTCGCCAACCAGGACGTACTCGAACTGGTCGGAGCCCACTCGCACATCGGCTCCAACATCCACGATGCGGAGGCTTTCATTCACGCGGCCAAGCGCATGATGCTGCTGCGCAAGACCCTGTGGGCCACCGACGCCTACATCCTGCCCGAAATCGACCTCGGCGGCGGCTACTCCGTGGCCTACACCGATGGTGAAGATTCAATGGACATTGACGTGGAACTCACTCGCTTGGCGGATGCGGTCAACAGCACCAACCGTGCGCTCGGCATGCCCGCGCCAGCCATCAGCTTCGAGCCGGGCCGTTACATCGTGGCACCCGCCGGCGTAACCCTGTACCGCGTGGGCACCATCAAGCACGTGCACTTGTCCGATGCCAAAGACAGTGCCGGCAACCCGATTGCCGAGCGCGTGTATGTGTCTGTGGATGGCGGCATGTCCGACAACATTCGCCCGGCACTCTACGGTGCCGACTACACCGCGCGTCTGGCGAATCGCACCGGTTCCGCTGAAACGATGCTTGCCCGTGTGTGCGGTATGCACTGCGAATCCGGCGACATCGTGGTTCACGAGGTGCAGTTGCCCGCCGATTTGAAGCGCGGTGACATTCTCGCCGTGCCGGTTACCGGCGCATACGGCCGCACCATGGCCAGCAACTACAACCAAGCGCTGATTCCGGCGGTGGTTGCTGTCAGCGAGTCCGGTGCGCACGTCATGCTCCGCCGCCAGACCGTAGACGACCTACTCAACCTCGACGTCAGCGAGTGATCCACGTGCAGAGGCGAGCGCCTGACAGTCTGTAATGTGCGGCCAAATCCGTCATAATACGAAAAGGACCGTCAGCTTTGATGAGTACTTTCGGTCTGCTGTCGGAAATAATCCGTAAAATAGCGGTGGGATATAGAAAACTTTTTGGAAGGACCCTGAATTGGCTCGCAACAACGAAACCCCGATTCGCGTAGGCCTGCTTGGTGCCGGCACCGTCGGCTCCCAGACCGCCCGCCTGATTGTCGAGCAGAAGGACGAACTGTCCGCTCGTATCGGCCGCCCGGTCGAACTGACCGGCGTCGCCTGCCTCGACCCGAAGGAAACTGAGAAGTTCCCGTGGATCGACCAGTCCATCGTCACCACCGATACTTTGAGCGTGGCCACCAACTCGGACATCGTCATCGAGCTCATCGGCGGCACCACCGTGGCCCGCAAGTTCGTGCTTGCCGCCATCGAATCCGGTGCTTCCGTGGTCACCGCCAACAAGGCGCTGCTGGCCAAGTACGGCCCGGAGATCTACTCCGCCGCCGAGGCCAAGGGCGTCGACATCTACTTCGAGGCCGCTGTGGGTGGCGCGATTCCGTTCCTGCGCCCGCTGCGCGAGTCCTTGGTCGGCGACAAGGTGACCAGCATGCTCGGCATCGTCAACGGCACCACCAACTACATCCTCGACGAGATGACCACCAAGGGTCTCCAGTTTGACGACGTGCTCAAGGACGCCCAGGCCAAGGGCTACGCCGAAGCCGACCCGACCGGCGACATCGAAGGCTACGATGCTGCCAACAAGGCCGCCATCATGGCCACCCTCGGCTTCCACACCTCCGTGACCATCGACGATGTGTCCGTTGAGGGCATCACCAAGATCACCGCCGACGACATCGCCGCAGCCACCGCCGAACACAAGGTCATCAAGCTGCTCGCCGTGGTCGAGAACGGCGAGGCCGGCGTCTCCGCCCGCGTCTACCCGGCCCTGATCGACGAGAACCACCCGCTGGCCTCCGTGCACGGCTCCTTCAACGCCGTGTTCGTCAAGGCCGAGGCCGCCGACGACCTCATGTTCTACGGCCGTGGCGCCGGCGGCGCTCCGACCGCCTCCGCCGTCGTGGGCGACGTGGTGACCGAAGCCCGCCACATTGCTGCTGGCTGCACCGGCCCGTCCATCCCGCTGTACAAGAATCTGCCGAAGGCTCCGATTACCGCCTCCAAGGCTGCATTCGCCGTGCGCTTCCTGATCCACGACAAGCCGGGCGTGCTGGCCGCCATCGCCGCCGAGTTCGCCAAGAACGGTGTCTCCATCAACGGTGTGAACCAGGATCTGAAGCCCACCATGACCGACCCCGGCTACGACGGCGAGATTCAGCAGTTGCGCATCGTGACCCACCTGACCGACGAGGAAACCCTGCGCAACACCGTCAAGGCCGTGCAGGCGCTCGACTTCGTCACCGGTGACCCGTCCATCCTGCGCGTGCTGGACTGACACCGTCTAGGCTCCCTCTGATGAGGCGGTCGAACGGTGAAAGCTGAATACCCAAGCTCCCTCTGATGAGGGAGCTCCTTTTTAAGGAACAACCATGAACCCAATCTGCAATAGCGTTCACGTGCGCGTGCCCGCCACGTCCGCCAACCTCGGCTCCGGCTTCGATACCGTGGGTCTGGCGCTCGACTACCATGACGAGCTCACTTTCACGCTCAACGACGACCCGAACGACGGCATTGCCCACGTGATCATCCACGGCGAGGGTGCCGACACCCTCCCACGCGACGAAACCCACCTCGTGGTCTCCACCTTCCGCCGTGCCTGTGCCACGTTCGGCCTCGGCCGACTCGGCTTCACGCTGGAAGCGACCAACAACATCCCTCAGGCTCGTGGCATGGGCTCTTCCGCCGAGGCCATCGTGGCCGGCATCGCCGCCGCCGCGGCCTTCGCCCAGACCGGTGACCTCAACCGTCCGGCCATCTTCGATATGGCCGCCCAGATCGAAGGCCACCCGGACAATGTGGCCCCGGCTGTGTTCGGTGGCCTGACCGTCTCTTGGGACTTCGAAACCGCGGAAGGCGTCGGCTCGGTCGCCGTTCCTGGTGGTGAACCGCTGCACGGCGGATTCCACGCCGTCAACTACCCGGTGGACCCGTCCATCACCGCCGCCGTGTTCGTGCCCGACTATGAGCTGTCCACTGAGAAGGCCCGTCAGGCGCTGCCTAGGGAACTGCCATACAAGGACGCCGTCTACAACGTGTCTCGCGTGGGTCTGCTGCCCGCTGCGATGAATCCCATGGTGCTGGCCCAGGCCGCCCAGCAGGGCAAGTCCGGCGTCGCCGCTGCCCCGGCTCAGGATGCCGATACGTGCGCTTGCTCTGGCGGAACCCGTGAATCGGCGTTCGCCGACGAGCTTGCGGCCGCTCAGGCCCAGTCCAACGCGCTGCTGTTCACCGCCACGCAGGACAAACTGCACCAGCCGTATCGCGGTGCCCTGATGCCGCCGTCCACCGAGCTCATTGCGCTCTTCCGCTCCAAGGGCTATGCCGCCGCAGTCTCCGGTGCCGGCCCCTGCGTGCTCGTGCTGCATTACGGCAACGCCCGCGAAGCCATCGACCAGATCGCATCGGAGCAGCTTGCTTCCGGCCATTGGCGTGTGCTTCACCTGCCCATCAACACCGCCGGCGTCGAAATCGAGCGTCGCTAAGTCGAGGAGAAGGCTCCCGCTGGCGGGAGCTGGCCGCCGCAGGCGGACCCTTGATGCTC
>OBYR01001192.1_pt1 | contig 9117 bp, 9 predicted proteins | sample 1495491 | NCBI WGS metagenome assembly OBYR01 (sample SAMEA2580206, study PRJEB22360) | human gut metagenome | biome: human gut; feature: human-associated habitat; material: faeces | place: Denmark | collected 2008/2010 | reverse complement strand
ATACGATGGTTTTGGTTGTCGCGTCGATTCCCAACTCTTTGTAGCGGGCAACCAGTCGGTCGATAAACTCAAATTCATTACCGGAATCGCAGCGCACACCGTCGAAAAGTTTAGCTTGTTTACGGCTAAGGTTACTAAGGAAGATGCCGGAAGTATAGGTATCGGAAAGTGCGATACCCAAATCACCGTCATAAACATTCACCCAGTTTTCGAGTGCCATATAATTGGCATGTTTATATCCGAACTGTGCTCCATGAAACATAAACCATTCGTGAGGGTGAGTCCCCATCATTTTCATTCCATATTTCATTGCGAAGTTGCAGTTGGAAGTCCCGGTGCAATATTGCGCTGTCTCGTTCAGTCTTTTGATAACAGTTTCCTGCACATCAATAGAGAATCTTCTCCGTGTACCAAATTCTGAAAAGCGGAGCTGATGTTGGTTCGATAACTCTATTTTCTCCGACAGTTTGCAAAGAATCCCGTTCATGTCTGCTACATGGCCGAAGAACCGGTTTTTGATTTCAGAAACAATAGCGAGCAAAGGCACTTCATATAAAGTCACTTTATAAAGCAAGTCAGTCACTTCGATGTGGAGATGACAGGCTTCATCCAGATGAATATCAATCTTATTCGGGTCGAAACGAAAAGAAGACAACCACTCCCAGTAGACTCTCGGGAGAAATCTGCAATTCTTCGTCATGTATTCCAACTCCTCTTCCGTGAATCTCAACTGACTAAGATTCTTGATCTCTGCCTTGAGTGTTTCCAGAAAAGCTTCGGTATACTTTGTTTCGTTCCGGTCATTGAAACTAAAAGTACCCATTGCATAGGGGAACAGTTTGATATAAGCGTACGAGGTGGTAAACTTATAGAGGTCTGTATCTAGTAGTGTTTTAACAATCATGACGTTCGTTCTTTTCTATTAATAACGTTGTAAAGTTAGTATTTGTTGAACGAAATAATAGCCTGCTGACAGATAATTATTCCATTTTTGGGATCGATTTATACCTGATTATCTGATATTATCATTAATTTTGCCGTAATTATGTATTAAATAAAAGATATTTGGTATGAAAAACGCTTTGGTATATAGCTGCGTATTACTGTTGTTATCATGTGGCGGAAAAACCGGAGGAACTTCGCAATCTTCTTCCACGAATCAGGAAACACAGGAAAACGCTTTAAGCGAAAAAACTACTGCTATTTCCGAAGCTTTCTCTATGGATTTTTATAAAGGAAGTGATTGGATTATTCCTGATACGCTTTCCGAATCATTGCTAAAAGAACCGGAAGCATCTTCTTTGAAGGTCTATGACTCCGACAGTATTTGCCGGAAACAAGTAGATGGCGTGGAACGTTGTTTTTACAAGGACTCATTGATGAACGGTGCTTATAAGCACTTTTATTTTCGCTCGACTGATTCTTTTGTGTCGGAACCCTATTATTCGGTAGTTGTTTATAAAGACGGAATAAAGAACGATACGGTGCGTCATTACAGTATCTCTTCCCATTGTATGACAAGTCGTATAATCACTCTTGACAGTATTTGTGAACTTTATCAATCTTATTATTCCAACGGATATCCCCATATCTTTTACCAGGCTACACGAGGTAAACTTAATGGAGTACGTCAGAGATGGTATTATGATGGAAAGCCGGACTGGTTTGAACACTATAAAGATGGGAAGCTAAACGGAGAGGAAATGAGATGGCATGCCAACGGACATCTATGGCAGGTTAATCATTATATTGACGATCAGGAAGTGTTACCGACCGAATGTTGGTATTATAGCCATTCGGAATACGCTTATAATGACCCTGACGGGGTAGCGGAGGCTCCCGACTGGTATGAGTATAAATATCAGGCATCAGAAGGGACTCCCTTTTATTACATTCAAGAAATTTATGCATTGGAGAACGGCAAAAAGTATCTTCTGAAACGAAAATATTTTGAAAAGGATTCCGATGAGCCGATATACTTCATGGATGATAAGTGTGATTCTGTAAAACGAAGCATTGTGACGGTCGGAACTCAAAAGCGGCTGGATATAAGGAATTATTCTGGCGGGCGGCTACGTCGTTTCGAGAGTTATCCGTACTCGGAGAAAGGCGTGCCGGGTGTCATGACTGAAATTTATTCTGAAGAAGGCAACCGGATTGAAAAGAGTATGTATGACTATCATAGTGGAAGAATGATCTCCTTGCGTATGTATAGCAATACAGGGGCAGACGTGAAAAAACTTGAATTTGCTGAATATACGAATATGAAGGCGGATAGTTGTAATAAACAGCTTGATTCTGGTAAAGGGCGTTATACAGACAATCAGAATAAACTGTCCGTGCGCTGGAAAAAGGGGGAACTCGCACTGCTGAATTCTCCGGCGAAAGAAGATGAAGATGGATTTATAAAATGGTACTATGATGGGTATCAGTCTGATTACGGTCTGCATTTTTTTCACTATTCAGGGTTTGAGAGCTGGGGCTATTTTGTGATGAGTGATGTTACAGGAGAAGTTTACGAATATCGTAGTATAGATACCCCTTTATTCTGTGGAAAATCCGGTCTTTTCCTTGTCGTAGATGAAAATCCGTATAAGGAAGAATGTTATGTCCGCGTTTACAAGATGCTTCCCGAAGGACGTTTGGCGGAAGTTGCCGCACTCAATCGGGGAGGAGGGGATTATTTTGAGGTTGATTTGGACGATTTTGTCTGGGTGGGTGAAAGTTCATTCATTGCCAATAAAAAAACGTCGGAAGATGAACTTCAATGTGACTTTTATGGAGGATGCTCTGACAGTTGCCTGGAAGAGTACAGGAAGTGTGGCTATCTGCAAATCGACGAAGACGGCTGGGGGTATGTGCGCGTCGATCTTCGTCCTGATGCTTTGCAGACTAAGCAGGAGCTTCCGTCTTCACTAGAAGCTATTAACGAAATGAATGCATGGGTAAAGTCATTGTGAAACCCAGAAACAATGGAAAATCATGCATCCACTCTTCCCCCTTTTTGATAGATATTTTAAGATCATTACTGTCTATTCTACTAATTCCCGGTTGCATCCGCTATTGATAAATAGCGAAAGAAGCCATATTCCCATTATTGTCATTTTATTCATTGTATTAAAGTTATGTTCTATGATAACGCTACTGTCGGGTTATGAGCAGTCAGGCCACCATCTACGACGATTGTTTGTCCCGTGATGTACCTTGCATCGTTCGAAGCCAGAAAAGCGATGGCAGCTGCGACGTCTTCCGGTTCTCCTAAATAAGGAGTGGCACATTGGCCGAGAAAGATGTTGCGTACATCTTCATTCAGGTTATCCAATGCCGCGGGGGTAAGTACCAATCCCGGGGCTACGGCATTGCAGCGGATATTTTTCTTTCCCATTTGGGTAGCGATGTATTTCGTCAGGTTGATGACGCCCGCTTTGCTGGCACCATATAATGTACCGTTAGCATCAGCAGTAAGTCCGCTTATGGAAGCTACGTTGACAATGTTTCCGCCGCCATTGGTAGTCATGATAGGGATGACCTGTTGAGAAAGGTACATAGTGCAGCAGAGATTCAGGTGGAATGCCTCGTCAAAGTAATTGATATCCAGCTTCTCGATGTTAAGGTCACGTTTGGGATCGGTTCCTCCTACATTATTAATCAGTACATCTATTCGTTGATATTCATTCATAGAAAAATCAATCAGCTCTTTGCAACTCTGGAGTTCGGTGGCGGAGAAATAAACATGGCGCACGTCGGCCCCTGCATGAGTAAGTTCGTTGGCAAGCTGTTCCGCCTTTTTTTCAGAATGGTCAGCGATGACTACTTTGCCCCCTTCGGAGACAATGCGGCGTGTGGTTGCTTCGCCGATACCACCGGCAGCACCGGTGATGACAACTACTTTATTTTCGAATCTGTTCATATATTGTGAATTTGATGGTTACCTTCTATTAGAAACAGATGGCAGAGGAATTTGTTAGACCTCATAAACGCTCTTTAATAAGATAAGGTGTCCGATTGGAAAACATTTGCATCTCCTCCGGTTTTATGCCTTGATTATTAAAGAAAACTGTTAAATGTTAATGTCCGGCGGCTTATTTGTTAATGCGGTTCAGATTCTGTTAAACCATGTTATAAGATACGCTGCATCGGGCCGAAAATTTGGAGATAACCGAAAAGTCCGTATCTTTGTACTGTGTTTTTCATAGTATTAGATTTAAGGTTAACAAAAGATTGGCTGTCTGGGATAGATAGCCTTTTTTTATGCCTGTAAGTCAACTGCAGACCGAAGAGATTAAAACAACGAATATTGGTTATCCCGCAGGCTTTTCATCTCCCGTTCCTTTACGATATCATCTTCGGATAAATGGCCGATGAGTAGCGGTGAGTTTTTATCATGTTTTCTCCTATTATATACTGCCGTGTTATAATTGCCTTTGATGGCATAACAATAAATACATCCGTTCAGGCAACTTTCATAAGTTCCGATATCAATGCTTTCAATGCAGTTGCAGATGTTACGCTGGTTTTTATCCTTTTGGGCGAGGATAGGATAACCGATGATCTTTTCTATCAGATCCTTATCAATACACAGGCCGCTCGGAATACCTAAATGTCTTAAATCCACTTTTACAGTACAAGTATCCAGCTGTATGTCAGGATAAACGTCGATTGTTTTTTTAAAGGAGACAGCCATTTCTTCTATTTCCTCTTGAGTCAGCGGATGGATGTTGAATAACCGTACAGAGTTCCGGATATGCTGGTAATGATCTATGAATCCCAGCATACATTTGGCAGTGTGGTCTTTGAGTTCGTCGGCAATCCGGGCAAATGCTTCCTGGTGGAAAGAAACATTGTATTCCTCGTTCGTCAGTATCGGATCATATCTCCAGATCACCCTTTCCCTGCCGATTTTATCAGCCAGCTTTTTAAAGGTATCCATTCGTTTATTGATGGAGGGCAAATGATTTTCCAGCTTTTCTCCGTAGGGGTTAAGTGTAAATTGGAAGTAATAGTTGTAATCCTGCAATTTCTCCAGTTGGTTGAGCATAGGTGCCGGGTTCTTGGTCCAGAAAACAAAGCAATCTACTACAGCAGGAGATAGAGAGATCTTGCTAATCATTTTCGGATGATATGGATTGGGCACTAATACATATCCTTCTTTAATCCGGTTGAAAAACCACTGGGAATAGAATGCCGGAATATCTGTCCGGCGGCTGGCACTGATTATCATAGTTCAAAGTTACGAAAAAAAACAATGTCGTTTCCATGATTAGCCTTTTTTTCTATTCTTACTTATCCGGGGAGCAACTTATGTGAATGAATATGTTAAATGTTAACGGATGAAGTCTGAAATGTTAATGCGATTCTCGGAGTATTAAACCCTGTTACAATATCGTCTGTTTAGGCGCTGAAATTTGCTATTTATCTGAAATATGGTACCTTTGTACTGTGTTTTTTTCATAAGTATTAGATTTAAGGTTAACAAAAGATTGGTTGCTCGTGATGAGTAGCCATTTTTTGTTTTTATACACTATGATTGTTTATTCCTTAATCATAGTCAACAGCATCTTAAATCTCTCCACTGCTGTAAGGGCATGCGGCGCATTCGCCGGAAATACGATACTTTCTCCTGCTTTTACGGTGAACAGAGTTCCGTTTACAGTAATATTCACTACCCCTTCCAATACCTGCACGAGCGCATCAAACGGGGCACGATGTTCGCTTAACCCTTCTCCTTTATCAAAAGAAAATAAAGTGATATTTCCTGCCGGACTTTTGATTAACTGTTTGCTGATAACGCCTCCTTCAGTATATTCAATGAGAGAAGCCAAATGGAGCACAACTCCTTTTTGAAATGATTGTTCCATATTTGTTTTATTTTTAAGTTAATATCATATAGAGAACACTTTTCGAATATGCATTGTTTGTCTATAACAAAAAACGATTTTTATTGTTATAGTACGAAAGACTTAATAAACGAACCATTATGAAGAAGAATATTTTATTTTTCGGAGCACTTGTAGGTGCTCTCTTGTTGGTTTCTTGTTCGGGAGGAAACAAGAAACAGGCTGCGTCCTCTGTCGCTTCGGAGGAATTGGACAATGCCAGTAAGGTGATAAACTATTATCATACATCGCTTATCGTGTTGAGGCATGTAGCCAATGCGAAAGACATAAATGCAGTTTTGGGATATATGGAACAGACAGGAAAAGTTCCTGAAGTATCTCCGATTGCACCACCTGAAGTATCTGCCAGAGATACAGCGGAATTGATGGATCCGGGAGATTATTTTAATATAGAAGTCCGTCAGAATCTGAAGCAGAGTTATCGAGGACTTTTCAGTGCAAGGACGCAATTCTATGATAATTTTAATAAATTCCTCTCTTACAAGCAGGAAAAAGAGACTGCAAAGATCGGCAAGCTCCTCGACGAGAACTATCGGCTTAGTGTAGAAATGTCGGAATATAAACAAGTGATCTTTGATATTCTAAGCCCTCTGACAGAACAAGCTGAAAAAGAACTGCTTGCCGATGAACCGTTGAAAGATCAAATCATGGCCATGCGTAAGATGTCCGGCACCGTGCAAAGCATCATGAATCTCTATTCACGCAAACATGCGCTGGATGGTATGCGTATTGATATGAAGATGGCCGAACTGAAGAAAGAACTCGAAGCTGCAAAGAAACTTCCTGCTGTCACAGGTTATGATGAAGAACAGAAGAATTATTATAGCTTCCTGACTTCCGTAGAATCATTTATGAAAGATATGCAGAAAGCCAGAGATAAAGGTAGCTATTCCGACGAGGACTATAATGCGATATCGGAGGCCTACGAATACGGACTTTCCGTTATCTAAAGAATCTTCCTCTGTTTGAATGTGAGCTACAATCATGCTCTTTCAAACAGAGGATGTTTTTTTATTAAGAAAAGGTTTGCCGTCTTTTCAATTGTACCTTATTCTCAAATAAGGATCCTGCCTTAAATCCTTATCTGTTTATCATTCCGGCATATCTGTTCTTAATAGGACGACTCCCTAATTTATAAAAAGTCCTTTTTTTACTATACCTCTTTAAACAGGAGCTTTACTTTTGCATTTGAATTAAGAAATAATATCTTTGCTCTATGCAATCATTTCAACTCATAAAACCCTGTTTGGCGCTTGCTCCTTATATACGGCATTACTGGATATTGCAAGACGATTCAGTGACTCCGGTTTCCGAACGGACTCTGCCCATTGGCTGTATGCAACTGGTATTTCATAAAGGGAAACAACTCCTTTTGTCGGGCGAGTCGGAACTACAACCTCAATCCTTTATTTCCGGACAATCGGTCGGCTTTTCGGATGTACAGTCGACGGGTAGGATTGAAATGATTACTGTTGTTTTCCAGCCTTATGCAGTTAAAGCATTGTTTCATATTCCCAGCCATCTGTTTCACGGACAAAATGTAGATACCGATGCGATGGAAGATGTAGAACTGTCGGATTTGGTGAAACAGGTCACTGACACTTCTGATAATGCCGTTTCTATTCGTTTGATAGAGCAGTTTTTCCTTCGTCGTTTATACACCCTTCCGGAGTATAACCTCAAGCGGATGTCTGCTGTGTTTCATGAAATAAACCTCCAGCCGCAAATCAACATTGCTCATCTGTCGGAAACGGCCTGTTTGAGCAGTAAGCAGTTTGGACGTATCTTTGCCGATTATGTCGGCACTACCCCCAAAGAATTTATTCGTATTGTCCGTATGCAGCGGGCATTGTCAATGTTGCAGCAGGATGCCACTATTCCTTTTGTACAAGTAGCTTATGAATGTGGCTTCTCCGATCAGTCTCACATGATAAAGGAATTCAAACTCTTTTCCGGTTACACCCCTGCAGAGTATCTTTCTGTCTGTGCTCCTTATTCCGATTATTTTTCCGAACTTTAAAGATGTCCCTTTTTTCCTATCAGGCTTCCTCGTGTTGCCCTACTTTTGCAGTGTCTTTGCAAAGGCTTAGTAGTAACGATAAAAAAGAAACGAAATGAAAAAACTAATTGCATTTTTTGAGATTCCTGCTTCCGATTTCCATCGGGCTGTCGATTTTTACGAAACAGTATTAGGTATGCAACTTCCGACTTTTGAATGTGAAACAGAAAAAATGGCTTGTTTCACAGAAGAAGGTGAAACCGTCGGTGCTATCTCTTATGCTTCAAATTTCGACTTTCTTCCTTCCACGCATGGAGTGCTTATCCATTTCAACTGTGAGGAAATAGAACAGACCTTGGAAAAAGTACTTCTGAAAGGAGGGAAAGTAGTCATTCCCAGAACAAAGATTGAGGCGGACGGCAAAGGATGGTTTGCCGTATTCACTGATAGTGAAGGAAACCGGATTGGCATTTATGCTGAAAAATAACAGGTAGGAGAGAGGAAGGCAGCCTGTTATAGCATAATATGCTTTTAGATGCGGATAACGCAAAATGACACGGATAAGAAGATTACAAATCTGCTAAATCCGTGTCATCCGCGTCTAAAAGATAGACTTATCAGGGTTTTGCACTGTCCCCCCAAAAAAGTCAGACGTTAAATCACATCTTTATTCATTCTCTTTATTCCGCCATTTGTCTGTCCGCATTATTCTACCGGAATATAAATTTCCGTCAACAACTCTTCGGGAGCAGTGTCGCATGGATTGTTCAGATAACGTTCCGCGCTGGCTTCATCCCGCAGCGTACATTCCATTTCAGGCAGACACTTTCCGTAAATCGTATCATACACAGCTTGCAAATTGTCATACGGACCTTTATACAAGAAGATAGCATAACGTCCGGCCGGGATCACCTTAAATCCGACATCACTTTTGGGGGCTACCTTTACAGGCATTACCATACATACGTCTGTACGCAGTTTTTCTGCCGGTGTCACTTTCGGATCATCGTGATAGATGCAAAGCGGGCTGAAATCTCCCATCGGCAACTGTTGTTCTTTGATGAATTGGAATAAACGGCCCCAGGTGCCACCGTAATCATTCAGTTTGTAATCGCCGGTGAGGCGGATATAAATCACATTCCGTTCGGAAACGTTTCTGATCTCTCTTTTTAGTTCCAGGTCTGGCCTGATAATCGCTGGTTTCATAATTACAAAGTTTTT
>OBYR01001189.1_pt1 | contig 9158 bp, 9 predicted proteins | sample 1495491 | NCBI WGS metagenome assembly OBYR01 (sample SAMEA2580206, study PRJEB22360) | human gut metagenome | biome: human gut; feature: human-associated habitat; material: faeces | place: Denmark | collected 2008/2010 | reverse complement strand
CGAATATAAAGGCCAATGGATAGACGAAAAGACAGGAGAAAACAGCCGGCCACATGTGTCTATCGTGATGAACTTTACAAAACCAACAGGAAACAAACCCGCCTTACTGACTTTTGACGAAGTGGAAACATTTCTCCATGAATTCGGGCACAGCCTGCATGGCATGTTTGCCAATTCTACTTACGAGAGCCTCAGCGGCACCAGTGTTTATTGGGATTTTGTAGAGTTACCTTCACAAATTATGGAAAACTTTGCTATCGAAAAAGAGTTCCTTAATACGTTTGCCCAACACTATCAGACGGACGAAAAGCTACCCGAAGAACTGATAAAACGGCTGGTAGATGCCTCCAATTTCAATGCTGCCTATGCTTGTCTGCGTCAGGTTAGTTTCGGTTTGTTGGATATGGCATGGTATACCCGTAATACTCCTTTTGAAGGAGATGTGAAAGAGTACGAACAACAATCGTGGGCCAAAGCACAAATATTACCGGTTGTGAAAGACGCCTGTATGAGTACACAGTTCTCACACATCTTTGCCGGAGGATACTCTGCCGGATATTACAGTTATAAATGGGCGGAGGTATTGGATGCGGATGCTTTCTCGTTGTTTAAACAGAAAGGTATATTTAACAGAGAAGTTGCCGAATCATTCCGCAACAATATTCTGTCAAAAGGTGGAACAGAACATCCAATGATACTTTATAAGCGCTTCCGTGGACAAGAGCCTACAATTGACGCATTGCTCATCAGAAATGGCATTAAAGAAAACACTGGAAATAAAAAAACTGAAGATTAGAAACCAAGATGAAGAAACAAATATTGAAATATATCGGAATATTGTTTGCAATCATGCTGATTCCAGCTTTAAGCGGATGCAATGATACGGATGATGTGCAAAAGATATTCACAGGGAAAACATGGAAGATGACCTATATCACCAAAAAGGGTGAACATAGATGGTATACTTTTCCGGGAGTAGACAAAAAGAACTATTTGTCTTATGATCCAACCACTGGAACAAGGGCATTCCGGATAACTTTCACAGGCAGTACAAGTGAAAACAGGATCAATGGTGACTTCAACGGTTCCGGTTCTGTGGTTATGAACGGTACATGGGAAGCAAATGGCGAAAAACAAACTTTCCGAACAACTGTAAAAGATAAAAGGGCGACCGATTCGAATGACAAATTGGGGCAGTTCATCATCGAAGCAATAACCAAAGCAACCTCCTATGAAGGAAATGAATACAATTTGTACCTCTATTTTGAATATAATACAGAAACTCTGTGCATTACATTTGCACCCGAAAAATAAAACACATACGATAATGGATAAACAATCAGAATTAGATAAGCGTTATATACGTATGGCCAGCATCTGGGCTGAAAATTCGTATTGCCAACGGCGTAAAGTAGGAGCATTGATTGTCAAGGACAAAATGATCATTTCCGACGGATATAACGGAACGCCTTCCGGCTTCGAGAATGTCTGTGAAGATGAAAACAATGTCACAAAGCCCTATGTGCTTCATGCCGAAGCAAACGCCATAACCAAAATAGCACGTTCTAACAACAGCAGTGATGGTGCTACCATGTACGTCACGGCCTCTCCTTGTATTGAATGTGCTAAACTCATCATCCAGGCAGGTATCAAACGAGTGGTTTACTCCGAGCATTATCGTCTGGAAGATGGAATTGAATTACTCAAACGGGCCGGAATAGAAGTCATATTTGTGACAACCGACCACGAGTAACAGCAACAAAAAAAGAAAAAACAGCAAACCACAGTTATAGCATAGCTCCCCGTAGCTTGCAACTACTAACTAATAACTAATAAAAAAGCATGAGTACAAAAAACTCTTCCCGTTTTACCCCTGTCATCATTGCTATCAGCGTAGTAATCGGAATCCTCATCGGAACGTTCTACGCCAAACATTTTGCAGGCAATCGCTTAGGCATTATCAACGGATCATCCAATAAGTTGAATGCTTTACTCCGTATTGTTGATGACCAATATGTAGATACGGTGAACATGACAGACCTTGTAGAAAAAGCAATGCCTCAGATTCTGGCTGAACTTGATCCGCATTCAACCTACATTCCGGCACAAAATCTGGAAGAAGTAAACTCTGAATTGGAAGGAAGTTTTAGTGGAATAGGTATCCAGTTTACAATACAATACGATACCATACATGTAAATGCCGTTATTCCCGGCGGACCTTCCGAAAAAGTAGGACTAATGGCAGGGGACCGTATTGTAACCGTAGATGATAGCCTCTTTGTTGGAAAAGAAGTTACCAACGAACGGGCCATGCGTAAACTGAAAGGGCCGAAAGGCAGTCAGGTAAAATTAGGTATTAAGCGTGCAACCGAAAAAGACCTGATCAATTTCACGATTACCCGTGGCGATATCCCGCAGAACACAATAGATGCCGCATACATGCTGAACGATGATTTCGGATATATCCAAATCAGTAAATTCGGACGCACATCTCACGTAGAATTATTAAATGCTCTCGCACAACTGAATCATAAGAATTGCAAAGGACTTATCATAGATCTTCGTGGAAATACCGGAGGATATATGGATGCTGCCACACGAATGGTAAATGAGTTTCTGCCGCAAGGGAAATTGATTGTTTATGCACAGGGACGTAAATACAAACGTCTGGATGAAGTTGCTAACGGAACAGGAAGTTGCCAGAATCTCCCATTGGTTGTTCTTGTAGATGAAGGATCGGCTTCTGCCAGCGAAATTTTCTCGGGTGCTATTCAGGATAACGACCGTGGAACTATCGTAGGACGTCGTTCATTCGGTAAAGGACTGGTACAGCAACCCATCGATTTCAGCGACGGTTCTGCCATTCGTCTAACAATTGCCCGTTACTACACTCCGTCAGGACGTTGTATACAGCGCCCATACGAAAATGGAAAAGACCGCAATTATGAAATGGATTTGTACAACCGTTATACCCACGGAGAATTTTTCTCACGTGACAGTATAAAACTGGACGAATCACAGCGCTACTCAACCGGGTTAGGACGCCCTGTATACGGTGGTGGCGGTATTATGCCCGACGTATTTGTGCCACAAGATACTACCGGGGGCACCTCCTACTGTACTAAACAAGGGATTAACTATCCTCTTTACATTCCAGTATACAGACAACAACCGCGAGAAACTGAGCAAATACGATACTGAAGAATCACTCGTAAACTACCTGCGTCAGCAGGGGCTCGTTGAGCAATTCGTTCGTTATGCCGAAACAAAAGGCGTTAAGAGAAGAAATATACTCATTCAGAAGTCATATAAACTGCTGGAAAAGAATATCTTTGGAAACATCATTTACAATATGTTGGGAAAAGAAGCTTATATCAAATATTCCAACCTGACAGATCCGACTGTAAAGAAAGGATTGGATTTGCTGGAAAAAGGTGAGGCTTTTCCCAAAGCACCGGAAATAGTTGAAGAACCGGAAATCAAGAAAAACGATGAAGGAAAGAAAAAAAGAACTGCGCAAGCTGATAGCGCAAGAGAAAACCCGGTATTGCGACTCTACGCTGAAGGCACTCTCTGCTGATATTTTAGCTAACCTGGAAAGTCATCCGGCTTTCCAGGCAGCAAACACCATACTACTCTACCACTCCTTGAAGGATGAAGTCCAGACCCACTCCTTCATTGAGAAGTGGAGTGAAAGAAAAAGGATAATATTACCTGTCGTTGTTGGAGATTATCTGGAACTACGACTTTATACAAGCCCCCAGGATCTGATTATCGGTTCTTATGGTATCGCCGAACCTACCGGAAAATTGTTCACCGACTATGATTCCATTGAACTGGCAGTAGTTCCGGGCGTCGCTTTTGACCAAACCGGACATCGGTTAGGAAGAGGTAAGGGTTATTACGACAAACTCCTCCCCCACATTACAGCCACAAAACTTGGAATATGTTTTCCCTTTCAATTGCTTGAAGAGGTACCTGCAGAGCCGTTTGACATCTGCATGGATGAAATTATAACAAAATGAAAACTAATTACCACACCCATACTACCCGCTGCCACCATGCGACAGGGAGTGACGAAGAATTTGTTTTAAGTGCCATCAAAGGAGGTTATCAGATAGTAGGGTTCTCAGACCATAGTCCGTGGAAGTATCATACGGACTATGTATCAGATATCCGGATGACTCCTGAAGAATTCCCTGAATATGTAGAGAGTATCCGGAGCCTGCAAGAAAAATATAAAGACCGGATAAAGATACATTTAGGATTGGAATGCGAATATTTTCCTGAATACATACATTGGCTGAAAGAACTGATAAAAGAATATAAGCTCGATTTTATCATCTTTGGCAATCATCACTTCCACACAGACGAAAAATTTCCCTACTTCGGACGTAACACTACCACACCAGACATGCTCGAACTCTACGAAGAGAGTGCAATCGAAGGAATGGAAAGCGGTCTGTTTGCTTACTTGGCCCACCCTGATCTTTTCATGCGTTCTTATCCGGAATTTGATTCCCACTGTAAATTAATTAGCCGGCACATTTGCCGCACAGCTGCCCGGCTTAATATCCCTTTGGAATATAATATAGGAATGATGGACCACAACCAGGCTTTTGGCACTCTGACCTATCCACACCCGGAGTTTTGGCATATTGCTGTTAACGAGGGTTGCACAGCCATCATTGGAGTAGATGCACACGACACTAAATCACTGGAATATTCAGGATATTACGATCAGGCTTGTGAAAACCTGAAACTATTGAAAATAAAAACAATTGATACACTTCCCCGCTTGAACGAATGAGTTATTCAGTGAAAAGAATACGTTCATAACTCTCTAATAATCAAGACTTATAAGAATGTACATTTTTACATAACAAGAGGGTACATTCTTGTTATACCAAAGTGTACAATATTGTCATGCATAAGTGTACAATCTTATAAAACATGAGCTACAAGCGAATGCATACCATTCTACCTGTAGCTCATATTTATAATGCAAGTTATAAAATTCAGCTGCCTATAAGGCAAGCCATTTCAGTTACCACTTTAAATCCGGGAAATAACTCGTCAGGCAATTCCTCAAAATACTCAATGTAATGGGTTTCACCAATACCTCTGTAGCTCCACATTTCATTGCATTTTCTTTATCGGAACTGAATGCATATGCAGTCTGCATTATGATAGGTATTTTCTGATCCTCTTTACGAATAATCACTGTTGCGTCCAAACCAGTCATTATCGGCATTTTAATATCCATAAGTATCGCTGCAGCTTTGCCACGATTCTCATTGAACAATTTCACTATTTCCTCTCCGTTCTTAGCCCACAGGATATCACATTTTTTTCCTATGATAGCCTTTATCAATTTGAAATTACTGTCATCGTCTTCCGCCACCAGTATTAGCGGACGGAAGTCTGTTGTTGATTCATTTTCCATTATAATGATTGTTATATTCGCGTGTACATATTAGTATATCGTAATTATATCATACGCATTCAGCGCGCAAGTTATAAAAAAAAATAATATAAATGATTATCTTTGCCAAAAAAGCGAAGATAAGCTGCACCTTGGCATAAAAAATGAACGCGTTCATTTTATTCTACTCTCGGTTTGCATTATCTTTGTACGATATATAAAAGAACGAGGATGTGATTTTATGGAAGAAGATTTCAATATACGCGATCATCAGTTGACAAGCCGGGAACGGGATTTTGAGAATGCGCTCCGTCCCCTTAGCTTCGAGGATTTCAGCGGGCAGGATAAGGTGGTGGAGAATCTCCGCATTTTTGTCAAAGCCGCCCGTCTTCGTGGTGAAGCATTAGACCATGTATTGCTGCATGGCCCTCCCGGATTGGGAAAAACAACTCTCTCAAACATTATAGCCAATGAACTTGGAGTAGGCTTTAAAGTCACTTCGGGCCCGGTGCTCGATAAACCCGGTGATCTGGCGGGTGTACGTACCAGTCTTGAACCGAACGATGTCCTGTTTATTGACGAGATCCACCGTCTGTCACCTGTGGTAGAGGAGTACCTGTACTCTGCTATGGAAGACTACCGGATTGATATTATGATAGATAAAGGACCCTCTGCACGCAGTATTCAGATAGATCTGAATCCTTTTACGCTGGTGGGAGCTACTACCCGTAGTGGGCTGTTGACAGCTCCGTTGCGTGCGCGTTTTGGCATTAACCTGCATCTTGAATATTATGATGACGATGTGCTGAGTAATATTATCCGTCGTTCGGCTGCTATCCTTGATGTACCTTGTTCGATACCCGCTGCGGGAGAGATTGCTTCGCGTAGCCGGGGTACCCCTCGTATTGCCAATGCACTGCTTCGTCGTGTGCGCGACTTTGCTCAGGTGAAGGGTTCTGGTTCTATTGATACGGAGATTGCTACTTTTTCACTTGAAGCACTGAATATCGACAAATACGGATTGGATGAAGTGGACAACAAGATCCTCTGTACCATTATCGATAAGTTCAAGGGTGGTCCGGTAGGACTTACTACCATTGCCACCGCTTTGGGTGAAGATGCCGGAACAATCGAAGAGGTATACGAACCGTTCCTGATTAAAGAAGGTTTCCTGAAACGTACCCCTCGTGGGCGTGAAGTGACGGAACTGGCTTACAAACATTTGGGGAGGAGTCTTTATAGTAGTCAACAAACACTGTTTTAGTGATTAGTGATAAATGATTAGTGATAAGCGATTGAGCGTATGGAATATAGAAAAGGGATTTTGAAAACTAAGACCAAGGCTTTTGCTGTACGTGTTGTAAAGCTCTATCAGTATCTGTCACAAACTAAAAATGAACATATAATGTCAAAACAATTGCTACGTTCGGGTACAGCTATTGGTGCTTTACAACGCGAAGGAGAATATGCAGAAAGTAAACTTGATTTCGTTCATAAATATGCTATTGCGCAGAAAGAATGTAACGAGTCTCTTTATTGGCTGGAGTTACTTCATGAAACTTCGTATTTAAATACAGAAGAATATAGTAGTATGTTTACTGATGCCGAAGAGATAATGAAGTTGCTAACAGCAAGTATCTGCACAGCCAAAACTAATCACTTATCACTAACTCGTTAATCACTAATTAACATGGGTGGATTAAAGTCATTAGCCAAAGATACTGCCATTTATGGTGTTAGCAGCATAGTAGGGCGTTTCCTCAATTATCTGTTGGTGCCTATTTATACAATTTCTATGCCCGCTTCTACGGGAGGATATGGTATTATTACGAATATGTATGCCATTACGGCACTTCTGCTTGTACTACTTACATGCGGTATGGAAACCGGATTTTTCCGTTTTGCCAATAAGGGCGGAGAAGACCCGGTGAAAGTTTACTCTACTACCTTATTGACTGTAGCAGCTATTTCTCTTTCGTTTCTTGCCGTATGTCTTTTGTTTCTTGAGCCGATAGCCGGAGTAATGGGGTATGAAGAGCATCCCTGGTATCTTGGGATGATGCTCATTGTGATCGCAATGGATGCTATACAGGCTATCCCTTTTGCTTATCTGCGTTATAAAAATCGTCCTATTAAGTTTGCAGCTTTAAAGATGTTATTCATCTTTGCCAGCATTATTCTCAACATTGTCTACTTCGTGTTTATGAAAGGAACCAATGTAGGCGCTGCTTTTCTGATTAATCTTATTTGTACATCGCTGGTAATGCTTTGCCTGATATCCGAACTGCGCGGTTTCCGTTATGCACTGGATCGTGATTTGATGAAGCGGATGTTTCGTTACTCTTTTCCTATTCTTATATTAGGTATTGCGGGTATACTGAACCAGGTGGTTGATAAGATTATCTTTCCGTTTGTTTATCCCGATCCGGTAGAGGCTGATGTGCAGTTGGGTATATATGGAGCCACCAGTAAGATAGCGATGATTATGGCTATGTTTACACAAGCATTCCGCTTTGCTTACGAACCATTTGTGTTTGGTAAGAGTAAAGAGAAGGATAACCGGCAAATGTATGCACAAGCCATGAAGTTCTTCATCATTTTCACTCTTTTAGCCTTCCTCACGGTGATGTTTTATCTCGATATATTGCGTTATGTTATCGGACGTGATTACTGGGAAGGGTTGAAAGTAGTGCCTATCGTTATGGCTGCCGAGATGTTTATGGGTGTGTATTTTAATCTCTCGTTCTGGTATAAACTGACGGACGAGACGAAATGGGGAGCTTACTTCTCGCTAACAGCTTGTACGATTGTTATTCTGATGAATGCCTTTCTGATTCCTGTGTATGGCTATATGGCTTGTGCCTGGGCAGGTTTCACCGGATATGCTGTTGCCATGTTACTCTCTTATTTCGTGGGACAGAAGAAATACCCGATCGCATATGACCTGAAGAGTATCGGCGGATACGTACTTTTGGCATTAATGATCTATGTGGCAGGAGAGTGGATACCGGTGGATAATATGTTGCTCCGCCTGCTTTTACGTACGTTGCTACTGTTTGTATTTATAGGATATATCATCAAACATGATTTGCCGTTGAAGCAAATTCCAGTTATTAACCGTTTTGTGAAGAAGTGAATATGAAAACAGACAACCGAAACATTTTTGCCGTAAAGAGCTTTCTTCGTGAGTATCTCGATTTGCGAAAGGACAAGGACAATGAGTTGGAAACCATTGACTCTATCCGTAAAGGAGTGGAATTTAAAGGAGCTAACCTTTGGATTCTGATCTTCGCAATCTTTATGGCTTCGTTAGGACTGAATGTGAACTCTACCGCAGTAATTATCGGTGCGATGTTGATTTCCCCATTGATGGGACCTATTATGGGAGTGGGGCTATCCGTCGGGCTGAACGACTTTGAATTGATGAAACGCTCCTTAAAGAGTTTCCTCATAACCACTGCATTCAGTGTTACTACGGCAACTGTTTTTTTCCTTTTCACCCCCATTGCCGAGGCGCAGTCGGAATTGCTGGCACGTACTTCACCTACGATTTATGACGTATTCATCGCACTCTTTGGTGGATTGGCAGGTGTTGTTGCCCTCTCTACAAAGGAAAAGGGAAACGTGATTCCGGGTGTTGCTATTGCTACGGCATTGATGCCTCCCCTCTGTACGGCAGGATACGGGTTGGCATCGGGTAACCTGATTTATTTTTTAGGCGCTTTCTACCTCT
>OBYR01001186.1_pt1 | contig 9204 bp, 8 predicted proteins | sample 1495491 | NCBI WGS metagenome assembly OBYR01 (sample SAMEA2580206, study PRJEB22360) | human gut metagenome | biome: human gut; feature: human-associated habitat; material: faeces | place: Denmark | collected 2008/2010 | reverse complement strand
AAGAACCTTATTACCGTACATCAGATCGGTAACAATATCACTGCTCTCTAAGTAAACCGAATCCGGTTGCAGATTAAATCGCTTGCCCAGTTCCGTTATTGCCGCTGCATTCATTTCGGCACGTTGCTGCGGAGTATGACCACCACGCTTGGCAAACAGGTAATATAGCGTATCGCCTTCCACCACCACCGGCACGCCTGTTGTCATCCGCCTGAGCGAATCAATACGCAATCGCTGCTTTGCCAGCTTCAGGGAGTCCGCCGCATCATACTTCAGCCTCATTTGCTCTATCTCCATCCTGAGATTAGCCTCATTCAGCCTTGCAACCTCCAAATCCTCTTTCATCTTCAGCAGATGAACCGAGTCCGTATCCGCCCTTTGGGCAACAACGGTTCCTAAACTATCTTCATTAAAGATATCTAAAACCTTCTCTACCAACTGGGCAGATGCAACGCCCGCAGGCAACAGCAAGAACCAAAGACACAACGCACGTATTCCCTTCATATAAAAGCCCTTAATCATGTTATTTAGAAACAACAAATTAATTAACGTGCCAAACATACGGAATGTTTTTCGCTTTTCATGAAAGGAATTAATTATATTTGCACAAAAAACAGAATTCTCATGGATATTCTTTCTCTTCTCGGAGGTCTTCTCCTCATCCTTTTAGGTGCCAACGGACTCACAGACGGAGCCGCATCCATCGCCAAGCGCTTCCGCATTCCTTCCATTGTTATCGGCCTTACCATCGTAGCTTTCGGAACTTCCGCTCCCGAACTGACGGTCAGCGTCTCTTCGGCTCTGAAAGGCAGTGCGGACATCGCCATCGGAAACGTTGTAGGCAGCAATATCTTCAATACACTGATGATTGTAGGCTGTACGGCACTCTTCGCTCCAATTGTTATTTCCAGAAATACTGCGCAAGGAAATCCCGCTCTGTATCCTATCCTCCATAGTATTGCTGATTTGCGCGAATGATGTCTTTCTGGATCATAGTTCTGAAAATATAATCAGTATTACAGACGGACTGTTGCTGCTCTGTTTTTTCATCATTTTCCTCGGATATACCTTTGCCATCGCTTTTCAAGGGAAGAAAGAGGGAGAGACGGAAGAGGAAATCAAACAACTTCCCATGTGGCGATCCATACTATATATAATAGGTGGGCTGGTGGCACTGATTGCCGGCGGTAATTTCTTCGTAGATGGCGCCAGCGGCATTGCACGCAATCTGGGAGTAAGTGAATCCATCATCGGACTGACTCTGGTAGCAGGCGGCACATCTCTGCCCGAACTTGCAACCTCCATTGTCGCCGCCTTAAAGAAGAATCCGGAAATTGCTATCGGAAACGTGATTGGCAGTAACCTGTTCAACATCTTCTTCGTACTGGGATGCAGCGCTTCCATCACACCGTTGCACCTGACGGGCATCACGAATATGGATCTATTGGTACTGGTAGGCTCCAGCATACTGCTATGGATATTCGGATTTTTCTTCGCCAAACGCACCATTACCCGCATAGAGGGCAGCATACTGATACTTTGTTATATAGCATACACCACCGTACTCATTTACAACGTTTAATGGAAGGCATCAATATATCATACTTCATGAATGGAGCTGCATTCATGTTTTTCGGATATGTCAGTTTCCGTTTGCTCACACATAGGCCACGCTCACGCATTCAGAGAATACTGGGGCTGACCCTTGCTTTCTGGGCATTACTGGAGTTCAAAGATATATTACTCTATTTCCCTTCACTGAAAACCGAGCGATTGGTCAACTCCCTGCTACTCATTGACGGATGGGCAGTTGCCGCCTGCTCCTTCTATCTTCTGGAATTAACAGCGCCCGGATGGCTCAACTGGAAGAAAGTATTTTCACTTCTCAGTCCCTATCTTGCATTTACAATTGCCTATTTGTGCACCTTTTATGCCCCTATATTTCCTTTTTATTTCGGATTTATACTGATCTATAGTGTAATTATTGTACTTATAGTAACTTTTGCCGCTCGCCGATATCAACGCTATATACGCAATAATTACTCTTATTCGGAACATATCGATGTGGCATGGTTGAAGAAAGCCACATTTATTCTCGCCATCTGCTTGGTGACATGGGTATATACCAGCATAAATATTACAGGTTGGGGAGATACTATTTATTACATATCCTCAGTTCTCTTATGGTCTGTCATTGTCCACTATTCAGCTTATCAGATCAGCATCTCCATGCCAAACAACCTGAAAGGCAACCTGCTGTCTAAAAAAAACATAGAAGAGAAAGAAGAGGTTGAAGAAGAACAAGAAAACGGTTCTTATTACGCCTTTCAGGAAATACTGCACAAAGTAATGGAAGAGCAACAACTCTACCTTAACCCCAAGCTTACTATCAGTGACGTAGCCAATGCCATCGGAACAAACCGCACCTACTTATCCTCCTATTTCAACAATAAGCTGAATATCACTTTCTACGACTATATAAACAATCTCCGCATTGAGAAAACCGGCAAGCAATTACTGGCTACCTATCCTTACACCATGAATATAGACGAAATAGCCGAACGTTCCGGATTTAACTCCACTTCCACGTTCCGACGTGCTTTCTTCAAAAATACGGGTATGACACCTTTACAGTATCGGAAAAGCATACAGAAATAGATTAGTTTTTATCTCTGCCACGTGGTATTTTAAAGATTATCATGTATCTTTGCCACTTCATTAGACATAAAATTATGGCAATAACAATCAAAAAAGTTTCCACAATGAAAGAATTGAAACGTTTCATCCGCTTCAATTACCGGCTATACAAAGGCAACCCCTACTCCGTTCCCGATCTCTACGACGACATGCTCAACACTTTCAATAAAAAGAAGAATGCGGCGTTTGAATTCTGTGAAGCAGAGTATTTCCTGGCTTACCAAGACAATAAAATAGTGGGCCGCGTAGCTGCCATAATCAACCACAAGGCTAATAAAACCTGGGATAAAAAGAATGTCCGTTTCGGCTGGATTGATTTCATTGATAACCCGGAAGTATCCGATGCCTTGATCCACACGGTAGAAGAATGGGGAAAAGAACGTGGAATGACTCACATACAAGGCCCGTTGGGCTTCACAGACTTCGATGCGGAAGGCATGCTGATCGAAGGCTTCGATCAACTCAGCACCATGGCAACCATTTACAACTATCCTTACTATCCGCAACACATGGAGCGTATGGGATTTGAGAAGGAAGCTGACTGGGTGGAATATCAGATCTACATTCCGGATGCCATACCGGACAAGCACAAACGCATCTCCGATCTTATCCAGCGTAAATATAATCTCAAGATTAAAAAATATACATCTGCAAAGAAGATTGCCCGCGACTATGGACAGGCCATCTTTGAGTTGATGAACGAAGCTTATAAGCCCCTGTTCGGTTATTCCGCTCTGTCCCAACGGCAGATTGACCAGTACGTGAAAATGTATCTCCCCATCGTAGACCTCCGCATGGTGACACTTATCACAGATGCCGATGACCAGCTTATTTGCGTAGGCATATCCATGCCATCCCTGTCCGAAGCTCTACAGAAAGCTCATGGACGGTTATTACCCTTCGGATGGTACTATCTGCTGAAAGCACTGTTCATGAAACGGCGTGCCAAAATGTTGGATTTATTGCTTGTTGCCGTGAAGCCGGAGTACCAGAACAAAGGTGTTAACGCATTGTTATTTTCCGATTTAATTCCGGTTTATCAGAAATTAGGTTTTATATTTGCAGAAAGCAACCCTGAACTTGAAATGAATGGCAAAGTACAAGCCCAATGGGAATACTTTGAAACCAAACAACATAAACGGCGCAGGGCGTTTATTAAAGAAATTAAATAAAAAGGGGACAAGGAGACAAGTTAACAAGGAAACAAGGGGTTGCACTATATTTGCACCATTATAAAGCAGACTCTTTCCCTCGTCAACTTGTCAACTGCAGACCTCGTCAACTAAATAAGAGTTTATGGAAGAAATCAACGGACTGATGCCCGAAGGCAATGTAGAATATACGGAAGACAACATTCGTCATTTGGACGACATGGAGCACATCCGTGTCCGTTCGGGTATGTATATCGGTCGTTTGGGCGACGGTACGCAGAACGACGACGGTATCTATGTATTGCTAAAAGAGGTAATGGACAACAGCATCGATGAGTTCAAAATGGGTGCTGGTAGACGGATCGAGATTAACATTGAGGATAATCTCCGTGTCAGTGTGCGCGACTATGGTCGTGGCATTCCGCAAGGAAAGCTGATTGAAGCGGTGAGTAAACTCAATACCGGCGGTAAGTACGACAGTAAAGCTTTCAAGAAAAGTGTCGGACTGAACGGCGTAGGTATCAAAGCTGTGAATGCACTTAGCAGCCGCTTTGAAGTACGCAGTTATCGCGAAGGTAAAGTCCGTATCGCCATCTTTGAAAAGGGTAATCTCCAGAGTGATGTAACGGAAAGCTGTAACGAGGAAAGCGGAACTTATATCTTCTTTGAACCGGACAGCACGTTATTCCTGAACTATTCCTTCCAGGCTAATTTCGTGGAAACGCTGTTGCGTAACTACACGTACCTGAATACAGGACTTTCCATTATATACAACGGCCAGCGCATTATTTCACGCCATGGACTGGAAGATTTGCTGAACGACAATATGACCGCACAGGGCCTTTACAATATTATCCATCTGAAAGGAGAAGATATTGAAATAGCCTTTACGCATACGAATCAATACGGCGAGGAATACTATTCCTTTGTCAACGGTCAGCATACCACACAGGGTGGAACACACCAAAGTGCACTTAAAGAACATATTGCCCGCACCATCAAGGAGTTCTACAACAAAAACCAGGAATATGCCGACATCCGCAACGGTATTGTTGCCGCCATTGCCATCAATGTGGAAGAACCCCAATTTGAAGGACAGACCAAGACCAAACTCGGTTCCCCCTCCATGTCTCCCGGCGGTGTAAGCGTGAATAAGTATGTAGGCGACTTCATCAAAACAGAGGTGGATAACTATCTCCACAAGAATCCGTTGGTTGCGGAAGTCATGCTGCAAAAGATACAAGACTCCGAAAAGGAACGTAAAGCCATTGCCGGTGTTACCAAACTGGCACGTGAGCGCGCAAAGAAAGCCAACCTGCACAACCGCAAGTTGCGCGATTGCCGTTACCACCTCAATGACGGCAAAGGAAAGGAACAAGAATCCGAGTCCTGCATCTTTATCACTGAGGGTGATTCTGCCAGCGGCTCCATCACAAAGAGCCGTGACGTAAATACGCAGGCTGTATTCAGTCTTCGTGGTAAACCGTTGAATTCATTCGGGCTGACAAAGAAAGTGGTATACGAAAACGAAGAATTCAATCTGCTACAAGCTGCCCTGAATATAGAAGACGGCATTGAAGGATTGCGTTACAACAAGGTGATTGCCGCTACCGATGCTGATGTGGACGGTATGCACATCCGGTTGTTGCTCATCACATTCTTCCTGCAATTCTTCCCCGATCTGATAAAGAAAGGGCACGTCTATATCCTGCAAACTCCGTTGTTCCGCGTGCGCAACAAGAAAAAGACAATTTACTGCTACACGGAAGAGGAACGGCAAAAAGCCATTGCCGAACTGAGTCCCAATCCTGAGATTACGCGTTTTAAAGGTCTGGGAGAGATCTCCCCTGATGAATTCCGGCATTTCATCGGCAAAGATATGCGTCTGGAACAAGTTACTTTACGCAAAACGGACCTCGTAAAAGAATTATTGGAATTCTACATGGGTAAAAATACCATGGAACGGCAAAACTTTATTATTAACAATCTGGTTATAGAAGAAGATCTGGCATCATGAGAAGAGCAATCTTTCCGGGAACATTCGATCCTTTCACTATCGGACATTCATCGGTAGTGACCCGCGCACTGACTTTTATGGATGAAGTCATTATTGGAATTGGTATCAACGAGAATAAAAACACCTACTTCCCTATTGAGAAGCGCGTGGAGATAATACAGAAATTCTACCGGAACGAGCCACGAATCAAGGTCTACTCCTATGATTGCCTGACGATTGATTTTGCCCGGCAGGTAGACGCGCAGTTTATTGTTCGCGGTATCCGTACCGTGAAAGATTTCGAGTATGAAGAGACCATTGCCGATATCAACCGCAAACTGGCAGGTATTGAAACCATCTTGCTCTTTACCGAACCCGAACTGACATGTATCAGTTCGACTACTGTCCGCGAGCTTCTACAGTTCGGCAAAGATATCAGCCAGTTTATCCCCGAAGGGATGGATATTTAATGATTAGTGAATTAGTGAAAAGTGATAAGCAAAAAAGAATGATGAAGAAACTTCTTATCTTTATAATATGTATATGCGGTGCCATGGCTTCCATGCAGGCGCAGAATATGGGCAACTTGGCTGCCCGCAAGTTACAAATGGCAGAATTTGCCATCGCCAATCTGTATGTAGACTCGGTAGACGAAAATAAACTGGTGGAAGAAGCTATTATCCGTATGCTCGCCCAGCTCGATCCGCACTCCACGTACAATGATGCTGAGGAAGTGAAGAAAATGAACGAGCCGTTGCAAGGTAACTTCGAAGGTATCGGTGTGCAGTTCCAGATGATAGAAGATACATTACTTATTATACAGCCCGTCAGCAACGGACCATCTGAAAAGGTTGGTATTCTGGCAGGTGACCGTATCGTGGCAGTGAACGACAGCGCTATTGCCGGCGTAAAAATGTCCACAGAAGATATAATGACACGCCTGCGCGGCCCGAAAGACTCAGAAGTAAAACTAACCATTGTCCGTCGCGGAGTGAACGATCCCTTATACTTCACTGTAAAACGGGATAAAATACCCATTCTAAGTTTGGACGCTTCGTATATGATACAGCCCAAGACCGGTTATATTCGTATCAACCGCTTTGGTACCGCCGAAGAATTTACCACCGCCCTCAAAGAACTACAGAAGCAAGGAATGAAAGACCTGATACTTGACCTGCAAGGCAACGGTGGCGGCTATTTGAATGCAGCAATTGATCTTGCCAACGAGTTCCTGCAACAAAAAGAGCTGATTGTATATACCGAAGGAAGAACCTCTCAGCGTAGTAATTTCTATGCCAAAGGCACAGGCAACTTCAAAAACGGACGCCTCATTGTGTTGGTAGACGAATACTCCGCTTCAGCAAGTGAAATCGTAACCGGTGCCATACAGGACTGGGACAGAGGCGTAGTTGTAGGTCGCCGTACTTTTGGTAAAGGCCTGGTACAACGTCCCATCGAATTGCCCGATGGCTCTATGATCCGCTTGACTATCGCCCGTTATTACACCCCATCCGGACGTTGCATCCAGAAACCGTACGACCATACAGCCAATCTGGACGGCAGAGGCCTTAGTAAAGATGACGGCCAGGAGAAATACAATATGGAACTGGTAGATCGCTTCAACCGTGGAGAAATGATGCATGCCGACAGTATCCATTTTCCTGATTCATTGAAGAACTCCACTAAAAAGTTGAAACGTACCGTATATGGTGGCGGTGGCATCATGCCCGACTATTTCGTACCTATCGATACAACCCAATATACCGATTATCACCGTAATCTGGTTGCCAAAGGCGTTGTCATCAAAGCAACAACCAAGTATATCGAGAAAAATCGGAAAGAACTCCAAGAGAAATATAAGAAGTTCGATACCTTCAACAATAAATTTGAGATAGACGAACAGATGCTTGCAGACATACGCGCTGCCGCCGATAAAGAAAAGATTGAGTTCAACGAGGAGCAGTACAACAAATCATTGCCTCTGATAAAGACGCAGTTGAAAGCCTTGATAGCCCGTGACCTGTGGGATATGAACGAATACTTTCAGGTGATAAACACCACGAACAACAGCGTGCAACAAGCCCTTGAGTTATTGAACGAAAAGATTTACGAGAAGAAACTACCACTTTAATAAACCATTTGCAGCGTCTATATGTCCAACATCTTGGATATATAGATGCAACGCATTGGATATATAGATGCAACACGTCCGATATATAGATGCAATACGCAGAATATATAGATCCGATACAGTGCAATTCTTAATTGCCGAACAACCACTTATTCAGCCAACGGTTCACATAGATATTTACTACAGCACATCCGGCTCCGATAGCTGCGCCCGCCAGCACATCGGATGGATAGTGCACGCCCTCATTCATACGGGATACCCCGACAGAACATGCCCATAAGGCAGATGGAGCGATTACATACCATTTCGGATACTTCACACAAAGTGAAGTTGCCAATGCAAAAGCAGTTGCCGTATGTCCGGAAGGAAAAGAAGGACTGGTTTCATGACTATAAGCATGAACCCGGTCGGGATAGCGGTCGAACGGGCGTTCACGATCTATAAGATACTTCATGCCATAAGTCACAACAAAAGCACCGGCAACACTGGTACCTACATACACAGCATCCTTCAATAATTCGCGGTCTTTTTTCACCCAGGCAGCCAACGCCATCGCCACGGGAACCCCCACGGCAATATAAGGTTCAGTACGAGAAATTATTTTATTATAATTACGAATGAACTTACCATCCCAACTATTTATTTTATGCAAAGTATTAATGTCCCAGTCCTGGGCAGAAATATTGAATACAAGTAATGATGCAAAAAATACAAAAAAAATAGTCCGTTTCATGTAGTCTTTCTTATAGTTTGCTGCAAAGATAGGCGATTTTGTTAGAGTATTCACAAAAAAATTCTATCTTTGTTGCCATAATTTTAGTAATTCGTCTTATATTTCATGACAAAAGACACTCTTTGCACACGGCAAGTAGATTGTACTCTATGCCCAAAAATCTCAGACGGGACATTGGTATACCGCCAATATCCCCAGGGGCAGCATTTCTCAGCGGAGAAGTGTACCCAGAACTGCATGATCTTTATGTTAAAGGGAGAATTGTTGATAAATAGTAACGAATACCCGGGCACTACGCTCCAGAGCAGACAATGTGTACTGCAAGCCATCGGTTCAAAAATGGAGTTGTTAGCACTGACCGAGGTGGAATATATCGCCTATTGGTTTACGGAACTTCCACTTATATGTGAAGACCGTTACAAGGAAATCCTCGAACGTTCTGAGGCTCCGCTGACCTACACGCCGCTGATAGCCAATACCAAACTCAATGTAGTGG
>OBYR01001183.1_pt1 | contig 9218 bp, 6 predicted proteins | sample 1495491 | NCBI WGS metagenome assembly OBYR01 (sample SAMEA2580206, study PRJEB22360) | human gut metagenome | biome: human gut; feature: human-associated habitat; material: faeces | place: Denmark | collected 2008/2010 | reverse complement strand
CTCTATGAATGGCAGGAGATAGAAGCATTAGAACTTGGCAATAAAAAAATAGACGCGTTCCGAAAAGAGATAAACGACATCCATATTCAACTGATAGAGTTTTCTTTATTGGGTGAAACCGTACTGGATTGGAATGAAGAAGATTTGGAACATTACCATGCCCAGCGTATGGCAATGGACAGCATGCTGTTCTGTTTCAGAACGATGTACCCGGCAGAGCGTATTGACAGCGTGCGCTATCTCCTCGAAGATAAGGAACGGCAGATGTGTCTGATAGTACAAGTATTGGACGAGCAGCAAAAACTAAGCGAGAAGATTGCGCGGCAAGTTCCCGTAATAGTGCAGAAAAGTGTGCAGGAACAACCGCAGAAACCGAAAAGAAAAGGATTTCTCGGAATCTTCGGCAAAAAAGAAAAGCCGAAACCAACCGCCACTACCACTATGCTCCGTTCACTCAATCGGAATATAGTGGCAGAACAACAGACGCAAAGCCGCCGTTTGTCGGAACACGCCGACAGCCTTGCGACACGAAACACGGAACTTAACCGGCAACTGCAAAACCTTATCCGCCAGATGGACAGGAAGGTGCAAGCCGACTTGCAAAAACGCGAAGCCGAAATAACTGCCATGCGTGAGCAATCCTTTATGCAGATAGGAGGCATGACTGGTTTCGTCCTTCTGCTTTTAGTCATTTCATACATCATCATACATCGTAATGCCAACCGTATCAAACGGTACAAACGGGAAACGACAGACTTAATCGGACAACTGAAACAGTCTGTGGAACAAAACGAAGCACTGATTACATCCCGTAAGAAAGCCGTGCATACCATCACCCATGAACTGCGCACTCCACTGACGGCAATAACGGGCTATGCTGCACTGATAGACAAAGAAAACGACACGGATAAAGCCGGTATGTATATACAAAATATCCGACAATCATCCGAACGTATGCGAGGGATGCTCAATACGCTGCTGGACTTCTTCCGTCTGGACAACGGCAAGGAACAAGCCAATATATCCCCATGCAAGATTTCCGCGATTTCGCACATTCTTGAAACGGAATTTATGCCCATTGCCATAAGCAAGGGATTATCCCTTATCGTAACAAGTCATGTGGAAGCGATTATCCAGACTGATAAGGAGCGTGTCTTGCAAATCTGCAATAATCTTCTGTCAAATGCTGTCAAGTTTACGGATACCGGCAGCGTATCATTGGCCATAGATTATGATGACAGTATGCTGAAACTTGTCGTCGAAGATACAGGTACAGGCATGACAGAAGATGAACAGCAAAAGGTGTTCAGTGCGTTTGAACGTCTTTCAAATGCTGTTACAAAAGACGGCTTCGGGTTGGGATTGTCAATCGTGCAGCGTATCGTGGCTATGCTCGGCGGTACAATCCAACTGGAAAGTGAGAAAGGAAGAGGCAGCCGTTTCATTGTGAATATTCCCGCACAGCAGGCAACTGAGCAGCTGGAGGAACGAACAAGTCAAATACAGAACCATCGTAATCACACATTCTATAATGTAGTAGCCATCGACAATGACGAAGTGCTTCTCCAGATGTTGAAAGAGATGTATAACCGAGAGGGAATACACTGCGATACTTGTACCGATGTGGCAAAACTGATGGAACTGATACGTAAAAAGGAATACAGCCTGCTTCTGACCGATTTGAATATGCCGGAAATAAACGGGTTTGAACTGCTGGAACTGCTGCGCACTTCTAATGTGGGTAACTCTAAGACTATCCCAATTGTCGTAACAACTGCTTCGGGCAGTTGCAGCAAGGAAGAACTTATAGGACGTGGATTTACCGGGTGCCTGTTCAAACCGTTCTCCATATCCGAACTGGTGGAGATTACCGACAACTGTGCGGCAAAAGGAACACAAAGCGAAAAGCCGGACTTTTCTACCCTGCTGTCCTATGGCAATGAAGCCGTCATGCTGGAGAAACTCATAGATGAAACCGAGAAGGGAATGCAGGCGGTCAGGGAAGCGGAACAAAATAAAGACTTTCAAAAGTTGGACGCCCTTATACACCATCTACGCAGTTCATGGCAGATACTCCATGCAGATCAAGCGTTGAGAGAACTTTACATGCTGCTTCTCTTTGCCATGTCGGTAAGGGTTAAAGGGTGAATAACCAAAGAATGAAGCCGAAGAAGGCGATTGTGGAAAGGATAGCCACGATTATGCCTATCGCCACTCGGAACACTCCGTTTACTATCTCTTTGACGATGCTCCAAAGGATGCCGAACACCCCAAAGGCGGTGCGCATGATTAGGGTGCATATAGCAATACCCATGTACTGCGCTGTCTGTCTGATGTCTGCCGTTGCTGTCATATACGTTCATTTGTCAAGTTCCACGATGTTGTCAATCCTGCCGTAAAGGAAACTGCGGAGTGCGGTCTTGTCGGTTGCCTTATATTCCGTCCAATGTCCGTACTGCTTTACGATGTAAGTTCGGAGAATGTCGGAGAAGTCAAACCTCCAGCCTTGTAAGGGAACTGCACTTTTGAAATAGGTGTTGCTGTTCACTTTTTCGGTGAGCCAATCCTTTTCCTCTCGGTTCATCTGTCCTCCGTTGTTCAGTTTCTCACGAAGAATGTAAACCTTACTGCCTTTCAGTGCTTCCAGTGTCGGCACTTCCCAAGCCACGAATTTTGTTGCTATTGTTGTTCTCATATCCGTTTTGTTTTTGATTTTTTATTTTTTAATGCGGATTCAAGAGCTGAGGGAGTTGAGTTTCAAACTTTCTTATCTGCCTCTCGTTTATCCGACATTTTTTTTAATGCGTCTTTCTGTCGCATCGGTCGTTTTCGTTTCGGGTGCTTAACAAGGTAGGGATTAGGGATTGCAAGGTTTTTCGGAAAAATACTACCCGCAGGGCTGGAGATTTTTCCAGAAAACAGGAGGCTTGACCTTGCATTCCCGTCCAATCCCGTAATTACCTTTGCGCCCAGAACGGAAATGACAGCCTGATGCGGCTCACTGAAAGGCGCGGAAATGGAGGTAAACGGAAGTAGAGGCAGATTAGACTGGAAAATCTCGAAAAGAAAATCCGTGAAAAGAGAAATCTCCGACAAAAAGAAAGAGCATAGCCGGTAGCGTGAAACCGGGCAAACCACCTACAAGGAAGTATGGTTTTGTCTGTCTGGCCAAACGTGTTTGGTCGGATGGATAAAACCATACTTCCCGGTTTGCCTGCCGTGAGTGACGGCCTGTTCCATTCATGGATCGGGTGGTCAGACACGGCTTTCCGCTTACGGCTTAAAGGAACATCGAAAAAGAAAAATCGTCAGAACCCCGTAAAAGCACCTCTTAGGCATAAGTACAAAAGAAATGGGCCTTGCTTCATCAGTCTAAACAGTCGTTTAGGCGTGAGGCAAAACCCTTTTCTCAACTTATGCGGTAGTAGGCACACGTTCGTTCAAAATTCTTTTGGGCGATGGTGTGCCGACGGATAAATCAGCTTTTACGGAAAATATGAATAAAAAACAGGTGGAATACTTCAAAAGTCCCAATTAAAATCGCTACCTTTGCATACGAAGAGTTCTTTGAAGGTTACGCAACGCGCAGAAGAATAATGCAGTAGATAACTTACTAATTCGTAACCTATTACCATAATGAGCAACTAATACACGCTCATTTCCAATAGAATACACTCTTTTGGTAACTTCAGTCCATAAAGCGCACCGCTTATTGCTTCAAACAGAGTTGTCTTTCCACCGCCATTAGAACCGCCGATAAGTATAATCGGGCGGTCATCATCTACCGTCAGATCAAGATCAAGCGACAGGTAGGTCTTAAAATTACTTATCTTTATTTTTTGTATGAGCATGGCTTCAAATTCATTATTGACGTACTTTCTGTATGGCGGCGCGAATTATCTCTTCCGCATCGCTGTCACTCATTTCTATCACATCCACCTTTTTGGCGTGATATGCTTTTAGTATTTCTTCGCTAAGCCAATCGAAGTCAATATTGTCGGCTTCACAAATGGCTTCAATCGTAGCAAGGTCATCCTTGCGTATGCCGTAATGCACAAATTTAGGGTCGATTCCTTTTGCCATAACCGTTATGCTTTATATTCATCGGGATGGAAACTGTCCCAACTTGATATGTCTGTTGTGTTCTCTATTTTCATCGGGCAATATTTCCAATTTTCCCCGTTTTTAGTTTGTATTATCACGCCGCCTTTCAAGTGCTTGTCGGCATTTTCCTCGTTATGGATATAATCAATCAAAGCGTTGTGCTTGCATGGAGCATTCTTGTCACTGTCTTCACTCTTGGTATCAAACAGAAATACTTGGCCGTTTTTCATTCGTATCACAAAGTCAACATAAAACAATGCCTTATTACCATCTACATTAGTATAGCTAATGGCATAATGTTGTTTACCGGAGTCTCCGTTTTTGTACCACCAGTCTATATATTCCTTGTTTTCCTCTAAAAACGCAGTAAACTTCTGCTCGGGTGAAGATACCCTGTTTTCTTGAATATACGGCATCAACGCATGGTTTTCTATCTTTGGACACACTCTATTCGTGTCTTCCTTGTAGAATCTGTCTGCAGGAACTTCCCATGTGTATTTCACGTATCCTTTTGCACGATATGCGGCACGACGACGTTGAAGGATAATAGCATATTGTTTCAATGCTCTTTCTATAATATCTGCAAACTTAGGACGATTTCCATGATATAGTATGACTTTGATTGCTTCGCTCTCAAACAGCTCAAACAAATCTTCCATAACTTCCAGAAGAGCCACGGCTAAAGTCTTTATGCTGACTTTTTCATAGCCGCTGCCAAGCATCTTTGCACAAAAAGCCATATAAGCAGCATTAAGTTCCTGCATGGTACGCACGTATTTTGCTTTATTGCGAATCATGGTCTGACCTACTTCTCCTGTAATACTCAGGTCTTCCACAATCTCAATCCCAATGCTCTTTACATTAAAATTGATTTTATCTTCTACGGTTTTACGGTTTTTATAAGTTTGACTTACCCGGTCTTCCTCACTTATTTCTTCTTCCGGTATCCCATCCAGTTCTGCCGCAGTAAACAATGAAGGCATAAAATTCGTTACAAGCCAGTTTCTTTCAAAAGTCTCCATGAGAATCTTTTTGAAATCAGATCCCAAACGATTACGGTCAGCGGATGTGCGTTCATTGTATTCTGAAATAAGCGATACGTTATTCAGGTTCATCCTACGTACTGCATGGAGCGACGACAGATAGTCCATATCGTCTTTTACGATTTCAATAATATCTTTACTGAGGTTTGTATAGACGTAACCTCTGTTCAACATATCATTTTGATAAAAACGTTGTTCAGGCATACGGAGAATACGACCTACAGTCTGAGCTGAAAAAGTAAAGCTTTCTATCTTCCTGAATATCAATAATACGGCTGCTCGTGGACAATCCCAACCTAAAGCAATGGCCTGTTTGAACAACAAAACTTCTGTTATATCATCAGGATTGGCTATTGTTTGCAGATTGTCAGTCTTCTCGTTACTCAACCATATTGCGAGCTTTCCGTTTGCCACATTGATTCCTTTGATGCTGTCAAGATAGGTCAGAACTTCCTCTTTGACCGAATTATCATCCCCAGTCATTGCCTCCCCATCATTTGGCAATTGTATCAGGAGCAAAGGATTGATGTCCACACCTTCTTTCCGATAGGCATCCGCCAGTTCTTCGCGCTTTTTCAAAGCAAGATTGATAAGTTGCTGGTTCAATGTACCAAGCATCGGATTGAACTCCAGTGCCGGATTCAGAATGACACTTTCCTTGATCATCTGTTCTGCAATAACACGTTCTCGTGGAACCGTAACCTGTTCTTCCGCCTTTGCGGTTGATTCCGGTAGAGGTGTGGCTGAAATACGGATTTCCACTTTCGGACAGATGTTGCTCAGCACTTTTTCCGATTTTCTCGCATTGCGACTTCCGAACATGTGCTCCTCGTCTATGATTACTATTATCGGAATACCATTATCTTCCTGTGTACGGCGGGTAATATCGTATAGTGAAGCCGAAAGTTCTGTTTCACGTACTATCACAGCATTGTCTTTATTGATGCTTTCCCAGTTTACGAACAGAATTTCTCCGGGATGTATGTATCCTTCTATTGAATGATCCAGTTCATCATAAATCATGGGACGCAGAATTTTCGTTTCCGTAAAATAGTTTTTCATCTTGAAATAACTCTGCTCATGAAGTTTGTTTGGTGCAATCCAAATATATGCCACTTCAGTGAACGGTGCATCTGGACGTTCAGTCAATTCATCGTTCAATCGCATAAGCATATCAGAAGCCATAACTGTCTTTCCGCTGCCAGTTGGTGCTTTGAACACGAGCGTATGGCGATTTCCGCTAAGAGAAAGTAACCCGATGGTCTTTTCCACCAGTTCACTTACAGCCTTCTGTTGATATTGTATATTTTTCATTTTTCTTTCCTTTTTATCAATCCTTTCCTTATGCTTCTCTCATAAACAATCCGGTTTCAGAATCATTACTTTGCTCTGCTTCTTCCATTGCTTCCGGCAGGAATTTTGGGCGACGTTTAGGCAGGACTTTCTGATAAGCCTGGTAAATAGCGTCCGGCAATGCACAAAGCTGTACTTTGTCCGCGACCTCCTCAAATTCGTCATCGTAAGCATAACTACTCGGAGAAAATACATATACTTTGATTTTCTCTTTTCCGGATTCAACCATTTCAAGGATTTCTGCAATGGCGGATATAGCTCGTTCATCATAAATTATAAGCATACGGCTGTCGCCTTCTTCAAAATAGCGAGCAATCTTCGAATTGATGTTCCGTCCTGCAAGTTTGGCCTCCTTGTAAATATCATTCTTTATACAAAGCAAGTCGGTAGAGGCTGCAACCAATGCTCGCATGTTCCGAGGTGTTTGATCTCTCGATATAAAGTCTGTCTTATAATAACGCAACGTATTACCTGTAAGTCCAGGGATTTCTTCTCCCTTAGGAGTCGTATATCCTTGAATAACTCGTTTGTTACGAATATAAGTTACATTTTCACAGATATTGTTTTCATTGTTGGTTACAAGGATACACTTACGATGTCCTCCATCTTCTGCATTAAGTTGCATGGTAGCATGGAGGGTTGTACCACTGCCAGCGAAAAAATCGAGTATAGTAGAATCACGATTGTTATGCGAAATCAAATCTTTTACAAGATTTAATGGTTTAGGATTACCAAAAATATCTTTTTGCGAAAAAATATCAGTTAGCAATTTGGTCCCCTCGCCAGTTTCGCCAATATTATAGTAAATGCTACGCGATTTATTTACTTTTCTTTTATCAGAAATTGATGTAAAATACGTTTTTTCCTGTGGCTTACCATTTCTCCAATCTATTTCATCATTCATGATTAAACGATTCATCCTTTCAAGCCCCACTCTCCACCGTCCTGGTAAACCATCAGGTGCAACTGGGAAATAATCCTTACCATCTGGACTTTTTATAGCAAAATACATACTTGGCCTATCTTCTCGGTGAGCCGAACTTCCCCATTTTTCTAATGGAGTAATTTTATATCGACCTCTCTCGTCCATATATTTGAAAGTATCTTCAGAAATAGCAACTGTTTCATCTTGCCAAATAAATTGGTCAGTCTTGCGATAAACTAATATGTATTCATGCTCAGTAACAAAAAAAGCATCTGTTTGACCACCACCTGATTTTTTCCGCCAAATTATGTTTCCACATAGATTATTCAAACCAAAAACCTCATCACAAAGTAATTTCAACTGTGCATGTTCATTATCGTCTATGGATATAAAGATGACTCCTTTATCCGACAAAAGTTGTTTAGCAATACGAAGTCTTTTATTCATAAATGACAACCATTTAGAATGACGGTATGAATCTTCACTATCCACAAACTTATCATTGTAAACAAAGTCTTTATTCCCTGTATTATATGGAGGATCTATATAGATAACATCAATATTCCCCTCATGAGTATAAGCAAGAGCTGTCAAAGCTTCAAGGTTATCTCCCTCAATAAGGATATGATTGGGGGCATCGGTATCTGTACTGATGATAGCTTTGTCTGTATCTTCGATCAGCATCGGCAACTCCTCGCGAAGACGTTCCTCCACATCTTCTGGTTTGTCTTCCCATACAAGTCCGTATTTCTTTTGCTTGCGAAGCATCTCTATCAATGCCGATTTTTCGTCATTTGTCAGCCCCTCTATTCCGCGTATCTTATTTACCAGTTCATTCTTATCCATAAGTAAATTCATTTTTCTGTTATTTGACAAGTCTTACCATCTGAATACCGCCTTCTAATGAAGAGTTCAGCAATTCTTTTACATCGACTTCCAGAACTCTGGCAATCTCAAGCAAAGTTTCCAACCCCGGCTGTGAAGTATTCGTACACCATTTTGATACCGTGGCCGGATCCTTGCCAAGTTGCTCTGCCAACCATTTGTTGGTTCGTTTCTTTTCAACGAGTACCACTTTAATTCGATTTATATCTTTCATCGTTTCCATTTTGGTGATGATTATCTCAATATATTGCAAATGTAATGAATTAGTCTCAATTAAGCATTATTCAAATAAGGTAATAAGCTATAAACATTGCGAATTACATCAATATTTATGTGAGATATTGACCTTTTTACTCTTTATCGACAATAAAAATGAGTAACTTTGCACAAACGAATAGTCATTATGAATAAACACTTGACAGAAACAGAATTTTATCATAAATCACATATAGAGATACTATCTAATCATTTTTTAGAGAATGATTGGGTTTGGCTATATAAGAAATACTATGAAAGCAGTGATGGTGTGGAAAGATATCATAAGTACGTTTCTTATTTGGCGACCCCTATAAGTGCAGCGTTTTCATTGAAAACTCCGAATACTGACATACAAGATGATGTAAGAGTAGCTTTAATGGGTGATTATACATATAGGCCCTTTGCAAAACCAGGATTCGAAAATCTTGTAACAGTACGAGATTTCAAAGTATCAAGAACTTATTATAAGGATATTAGAATCGCTGAAGAATTGATTTACTATTTTAACCTTTTTGAGAGTAAAGAAGAAAATGGTGATACCTGCTATTACAAAATTGAAAACGATACAAAAAAACTTGTATGCCTTATTAACAAATCTGATTATCCGTTTATGCACCTGTTATATTCGCAATTACTAGTCTGTCAAAGAG
>OBYR01001170.1_pt1 | contig 9356 bp, 4 predicted proteins | sample 1495491 | NCBI WGS metagenome assembly OBYR01 (sample SAMEA2580206, study PRJEB22360) | human gut metagenome | biome: human gut; feature: human-associated habitat; material: faeces | place: Denmark | collected 2008/2010 | reverse complement strand
CTTGTCTGAAACATTTTGCTGCTAATAATCAGGAACTTTGGCGTAAACGTATCAATGTTATAGTCAGTGAAAGAGCTTTGCGTGAAATTTATTTTCCCGCTTTTAAAGCAGGAGTCGAAAAGGGACATGTATGGTCTGTAATGGGGTCTTATAATAAATATGAGAATCAATATTGTACACACAACGACTGGCTGGTTAATAAGGTATTGAAAGGAGAGTGGGGATTCGATGGAGTGTTTGTATCCGACTGGGGAAGTACTCATGATACGGATGAGGCAGCATCCAATGGATTGGACATTGAAATGGGAACCCGTACCGATGGGTTGAATTATACAGAGAAAATGGCATATGATAATTATTATCTGGCAAAACCATATCTGGCAAAGTTACGGAACGGAGAGTTATCCATGAAGGATCTTAATGATAAAGTACGGCGTGTTTTAAGATTAAATTTCCGTACCAATATGAATCGTAATCGTGGTTATGGTAGTTTTAGTACTCCTGAACATCGTAACGTAGCACGTCGTATTGCCGAGGAAGGGATTGTTTTATTAAAGAATCAAGCGGATTTCTTTCCGATACCGGTCGGGAAGTATCAGAAGATAGCAGTGATTGGGGATAATGCAGTGCGTTCTTTGACTTTAGGAGGCGGTTCTTCCGAATTAAAAGTAAAAAAAGAAATATCTCCTTTAGAAGGATTGAAGGCACTTTATGGAGAGGATAAAATTATTTATTCTGTCGGGTATACTTCCGGACCCAGTAAGTTCCATCCGCATCTGTTACCTCAACAGAAGGCTGATTCGTTAATTCAGGCAGCAGTCAATGTAGCGAAAGATGCGGATATTGTATTGTACTTTGGTGGATTGAATAAAAATCTGTATCAGGATTGTGAAGAGGTAGATCGTTTGGATTATAATCTACCTTATAGACAGGATGAGTTGCTAACAGCACTCTTGAATGTCAATAAGAATGTCGGTGTAATAATAATCAGTGGCAATGCAGTAGCCATGCCCTGGATTAATAAAGTTCCGGCATTGATTCAATCGTGGTATCTTGGTTCGGAAGCTGGTCATGCCATTGCTGATGTGATAGCAGGAAACGTAATTCCAACAGGCAAGTTACCTTTCAGTATACCTGAGAAATTGGTAGATAACGGCGCTCATTATTATGGGCAGAAGTCTTATCCCGGTGATACACTGAATGTGGTTTATCAGGAAGATATCTTGGTTGGATATCGTTGGCATGATACTAAAAGAATTCCGGCATTATTTCCATTCGGTTATGGCTTGTCTTATACCACTTTTGAATATGGAAAAGTAACAACCGATAAGAAGGAATATTTTTCAGGTGATACAGTCCGAATCTGTTTTACTTTGACTAATACGGGTAAATCGGAAGGATCAGAAGTTGTTCAGTTATATGTAGGACAGAATAAGCCTTCTGTTTTACGTCCGGTGAAGGAATTGAAAGCGTTTGATAAAATAAGGCTTCTTCCCGGAGGAAGTAAGGAAGTATCTCTTGCAATACCAGTGAAAGAATTTGCCTATTTCGATGATGTTAGAAAGGCCTGGGTTGTAGAACCAGATTACTATACTTTATATTGTGGTGCTTCTTCAAGGGATATAAAGAGTATAATAAAGATAAAAGTAAGGCAATGAAATTTCTTGTATGTTTTATCGGGCTGTTGCTTGGGTTAGGAAATAAAGCCGATGCGCAGCAATGTGCTTCTATGGCAGATATAAAAAAAGTGCATGATTTCATTGCGGCTTCATGGAATAAAACGGTCCGTTTCAGCCCTGAAGATACGGGAACCCTGATTGGATTACCATATCGTTATACCGTTCCGAGCATGAATGACTCTTTTCAGGAAATGTACTATTGGGATACTTTTTTTACGGGGGAAGGATTGATAGCAGATGGTTATGGTGATTTGGCTCAGTCGAATGTAGAGAATATGCTTTATATGGTTGAGCGCTATGGGAAGATGTTGAACGGAAACCGGACTTTTTTTGAAAACCGTTCTCAACCCCCATATCTGAGCAAGATGATAGAACATATTTATCTGAAGACTCATGATAAAGAATGGTTGAAAAAAGTACTTCCAGGTTTGAAAAAAGAATATTTCTTTTGGATGACACGACGTCTCACTCCTATTGGATTGAACCGATATTCAAATGAAGCAACCACTTCTGATAAAAAGAGAATCCTTTCTGTTTTACAAAGGCGTTTGGGTGATGGCTTTCGTGATAAAATAGAACGAATGAGTGATGGAGAACGTATGGAAGTGGCCTCTCACTATATTGCTGAGTGTGAATCCGGATGGGATTTCAGTCCCCGCTTTCAGACACGTTGTGAACATTTTTGTCCGATAGACTTGAATGCCAACCTTTATGGATATGAAAAGAACTTTGAATTTTTTGCAGAAGAATTAGGTTTTGGAGAAGAAGCACGGCAATGGCACCAGAAAGCGGAGCAACGTAAGGCATTGATACGGAAATATTGTAGGGATGAGAATAGCGGACTCTATTATGATTATGATTTTCTCAACGAGAAGCGTTCCGATGTATTCAGCCTTTTATTTAATGGAGTTTTGTCCGATGAAGAGGCGCGTCGGCTGATTCCTGCGGTATTATGTCTATTGGAGTTTAGGTATGGTATATCTGCATGTGAGAATAAAGAGTATGGGATTGTTTATCAATGGTCGTATCCTAATGGGTGGGCACCACTGAATTATCTGGCAGTAAATGGGCTCGATCGGTATGGTTATAAGGAAGAAGCATTCCGTATTGCCCGAAAATATCAAATGGCTGTGGTGAATATTTATAAGGCAACGGGTAATCTATGGGAGAAATATAATGTGAATGAAGGTAATGTGAATGTTACAAACGAGTATAAGCTGCCTGCAATGCTTGGTTGGACAGCCGGAACATTTGTCTGGGTTTCCCAATATTTAGCTTCAGACAAATGATGATCGGGATGATTTGCCCGGATTGATTACAAAAGCCTTTATTGTTTGTAATACATATATAAAGGGAAAAACACTTTAAAGATTTATCCAAAATGAAACACGCTTTATTATTTTTGGTTGGGTTACTATTTTCTTCTTTTTGTCAGGGGACGATTGATGAAAGGTATCTGGACCCGTCACTTCCGATAGATAAACGAGTACGTATTCTGATGCGGCAAATGACGTTGGAAGAGAAGGTTGCTCAATTGTGCCAGTACGTAGGATTACAATACGGACGCAAAGACAAACCGATTGCATTTGAAAGCACCGATCCGGATACTCTTATTCGGAGTTTGTTGGAATCCAATGGGATAGCCCGAAATATATCTTTGGGTAAAGTAGGGGCATGTTTACATGTATATAGTGTTGAAGAAGCGAATATCCTGCAGATGATAGCCCGAAAGAGCCGTCTGAAAATTCCTTTATTGATAGCTATCGATGCCATTCATGGAAATTGTATGCATAGAGGTTGTACGGTTTACCCTACTTCCATTGGAATGGCTTCTTCTTTTAACCCGGTTTTGCTGAAAGAAATAGGTCGGCAAACTGCTGTTGAAATGCGCTCTTCAGGAGTACACTGGACTTTTAACCCTAATATTGAATTGGCTCGTGATGCCCGTTGGGGGCGTGTAGGAGAGACCTTTGGAGAGGATACTTATCTGGTGACACAGATGGGGACGGCACTGATTCTCGGATTACAGGGAGAGAATGGTTTTGATGGTTCCGGAGTATTGGCTTGTGCCAAGCATTTTGTAGGTGGAGGAGAACCTGCCGGTGGAATCAATGCTGCACCTATGGATATGTCTGAACAGAAATTACGCGATTTGTATTTGTCCCCTTTTGCCGAGGCTATCAATAAAGCTTATGTGGCTACGGTTATGCCGGCTCACAATGAATTGAATGGCGTTCCTTGTCATGCCAATCATTATCTGTTACAAGAAATTCTGCGAAATGAATTAGGCTTTCAAGGATTTGTGATAAGTGACTGGATGGATATCGAACGTTTGCATGAGATGCATCATTATGCTCCTTCCCAAGAAGAAGCGTTTCGTATGGCCGTGAAAGCAGGAGTTGATATGCACATGCAGGGAGATGGCTTCTTGGAAGCGATTGTAGAGGCAGTCAGGAATAAATATATTCCGGAAACAAGAATAGATTTAGCAGTTTATAAAATCTTAGAGGCTAAATTCCGGTTGGGATTGTTTGAGAATCCGTTGGTTGATATTCCGGCTTCCCGTTCTCTTATCTATACAGAGGATCATCAGGCTACTGCATTAGAAGCAGCAAGACAATCAATTGTTTTGTTGAAGAATGATGATTGTTTACTTCCGTTGAAACAAGAGCGGTATAAAAAGATTCTTGTTACAGGACCCAATGCCAATAGTCCGACGATAATGGGAGATTGGACTACGCGACAGCCGGAAGAAAATGTGATAACTGTGTTGGCAGGAATACAACAACAGGTACCGGATGCTGTAATTGATACGGTTTGTTTTTCCAATAAAATAAGGAAAATGGATCGTTCATTGATTAAGACTGCTGCACAGAAAGCTGTTGAAGCGGATATTAATATTGTCGTGGTAGGAGAGAATTCTGAACGGTATAACAGTGATCGTACTTGTGGAGAAAATTGTGACCGTGATAATCTGGAATTACCTACTCATCAACAGGAATTATTGGAAGCTGTATATGCTTCGGGTAAACCTGTTATTTTGGTTCTTCTTAATGGGCGACCATTGAGTGTTACATGGGCACAGCAACATATACCGGCCATTGTCGAGGCTTGGGAACCCGGAGGAATGGGTGGACAGGCTATAGCCGAAATATTGTTCGGAAAGGTTAATCCAAGCGGAAAGTTACCCATCACTTTTCCCCGCAGCGTCGGGCAGATTCAGACTGTATACAACCATAAAGCATCTCAATATTCCCGTAAATTCGCATTGACTACTACCGGCCCATTATATCATTTCGGATATGGGCTTAGTTATACAACATTTGAATATGGAAATCCGGTTTTGTCAAAAGATCCCATACATACCAATGAAGCAGTTACCGTATCTTTTGAATTAGCCAATACAGGCTTTTGTCAGGGTACGGAGATTGCTCAACTGTATATACAGGATGAGTATGGAACGGTTACTCGTCCGGTGAAGGAGTTGAAAGGGTTTCAGCGAATAACTTTAAACCCGGGAGAAAAGCAACGGGTGAGTTTCTTAATCACTCCAGATAAGTTAGCTTTTTTTACGTCGGGAAAGAAATATGAGGTTGAACCTGGTAGTTTTAAAATAATGGTAGGAGCCTCTTCGCGGGAGCAAGATTTAAAAATTGTTTCATTAATGGTCAAATGATAATAACTTAAACAATTATTATATGAAGAAATATGCAAAATCTATATGGGTATGGATCATTTTGGGGATATTCCTTCCGGTATGTCATGCTCAGGAGTGTCTTACAAAGTTTCCCGAAGAATGTAATCCGGAACGGATTGGTTTAAAACTTGCCGAACGTTTTTTGGCGAGTGGGCATATGAGTCCGAGATTAATATCCTATCCGGAAGTCTGTACCTGGTATGGAGCTTTGAGATTTGCTGATGTGACGAATAATAAGGAATTACAAGATCGTTTGGAAGCACGTTTTCAACCACTTTATACGACAGAAAAACATTTATTTCCAAAGAAGAATCATGTTGATTTTAATATGTTCGGTAGTCTCCCTCTTGAATTGTATAATTTGACGAAAAATGTGAAATACTACGATTTAGGTATGTCTTACGCCGATGCACAATGGGAACTTCCGGAAGATGCTACTCCTGAACAAAGAGCTTATGCCGCGAGGGGGCTTTCCTGGCAGACACGTATGTGGATTGATGATATGTATATGATTACCATTTTACAGTCAAAAGCTTATCAGGTGACGGGGGATTCTAAATACATGGATCGTGCTGCCAAAGAGATGGTAGCCTATTTAGATAGCATTCAGCAGCCTAATGGTCTGTTTTATCATGCTCCGGATGTTCCGTTTTATTGGGCACGTGGTAATGGTTGGTTTGCTGTAGGTATGGCTGAGATGTTGTCTTATTTACCTGAAAAACATCCTGATAGGCCCCGGATTTTGAAAGGATACCTGAAGATGATGGAAACGCTAAAGAATTATCAGAATCCCCAGGGTACATGGTATCAGCTGATTGATAAGCCGGATATCTGGGTTGAAACATCGGGTTCAGCCATGTTCGTATATGCTATGATCCAAGGTGTAAGAAATGGTTGGTTGGATGTAAACGTGTATGGGAGTGTGGCTCGTAAAGGTTGGACCGGGCTGGTTCCTTACATCAATGCCGACGGGGATGTAACTGAAGTATGTAAAGGTACAGGTAAGAAGAATGATGAACAGTATTATTACGATCGTCCTCGTATTGTTGGTGATTTTCATGGTCAGGCACCTATGCTATGGTGTGCATACTCTTTGACTGAAGTAAACAGATAAGAATTTATTTTACTTTTTTATCTGCTATTCTAAGTAATATCTTTCTAATTACAATTTAATTCGTTGATTATGAAATTATTAAAGGTAGAGTGTTTGTTGATGCTTTTTTGTTATACTACAGGACTGTCTGCTTGCGGAGGAGATGAAGATGAACCGATCAAGAATGATGTTCCTATACCGGAACTTTATGGACCTAAGCATGGTACGGGGTGGGTGGAACATACGTATGATTATTATATTCAAAAGCCCTGGAATTTAAATCTGGAAGAGAGATACACGTATGATAAAGAGAATGACGAACATACATTTAAAATAATCAAGGGGGATGAACCTTTTAAGCAAGGTGATCATACTTCTCCCCGTTGTGAACTCCGTATGCGAAATGATTATACAGAAGGCAATCATCAATTTGAAGCCGATTATTATGTAGTGGAAGGAACACATCGTACCGCAGTGATGCAAATATTTGGTTATCCTGTTGCTATTAATATTAAAGCTTATGAAGAGAATGGAGGAACATTGAAGTGGCATGATTCTCATGATATTGTTTCTCCTGTCTACAATAAGTGGGTACATCTGAATGTAGTGCATATGTTTACAGAACGTCAGATTTATGTTTATGTGGATGGTAAATTAATCCGTTCTTTTAGAGTGAAGGAAGATGCTCCTTCTTATTATTTTAAATGTGGGGTTTATTCAACGGTAAGTGAAGTAAGCGAGGTAAAAATAAAGAATATCAAATATTATTTCAAACCATAATAGAGGTAATTAAACTGCATAAATAAGAAGATGATGAAAATGATTGTTGTGAGATTTTTGTTGCTTGTGCTGGGATGTGTAATCGTACCGAATAATATGTGGGGATTTGAGTTAGTGAGTACATCTACTCCGCTGACGGTATATCATTCACAGAATGAGGCCGATGTAGTTCATACTGCTGTAAATTTATTTATTGATGATATGGAAGCCGTGTCCGGACAACTACCGGTAAAGACTGATTTGTTGAGGAATGCCCGGCTTCTGATTGGGACTTTGGGGCAAGAATCTTCTTTTGACTGCTATTTGTCCGACTGGAATATTCCCACAGATGATATTGCAGGTAAATGGGAAGCTTTTAAAATAAAAGTAGTGGAACGAAAAGACGTACAATATTTACTTGTATTAGGAAGTGATGCTCGTGGGACAGCCTATGGAGTTTTAGAGCTATCACGTATTATGGGTGTTTCTCCCTGGTATTGGTGGGCTGATGTATCTATTGAGAAGCGTAAATCGTGTGCACTTCCTGCCGGATATGAAAATGTACAGTCTCCTTCGGTTCAGTTTCGAGGTTTCTTTATTAATGACGAAGATTGGGGATTAGTTCCCTGGAGTACGAAAAATTTTGATCCTCAACCTCATACTACACTTGGGACAAAAACGTATGAAAAAGTTTTTGAATTATTGCTTCGTTTGCGGGCAAACACTTTATGGCCGGCAATGCATGGTTGTTCCACTCCTTTTTACTTTATCGACGGTGCCAGAGAGATGGCTGATAAATATGGCATCGTAATGGGGACTTCCCATTGTGAGCCATTGATGCGAAACACAAATGGTGAATGGGATAAAACCCGGAGAGAAGCATATAATTATGTGACTAACAAGGAAGAAGTACAAACCTTTTGGATGGAACGTCTGAATGAGTTGAAGCATTCGGAAAATATATATACTATCGGGATGCGTGGAGTTCATGATGGTAAAATGCAGGGTACCGGGAGCTTGGACGAACAGACACAGGTATTGTCCCAGGTGATAGCTGACCAGAGAACTTTGCTTACTCAATCTTTGGAAACCGATATTACCCGGATTCCTCAGGCTTTCATGCCCTATAAAGAGGTGCTTGATATATATAATAACGGTCTTAAAGTACCGGAAGATGTAACGATTGTGTGGTGTGATGATAATTATGGTTATATAACCCGGCTGAATGATAAAGAAGAACAAAAAAGAAAGGGAGGGGCCGGTATCTATTATCACATTTCTTATTTTGGAAAACCTCATGATTATTTGTGGCTATACAGTACACAACCGGCATTAATATATAAAGAAATGCGGCAAGCCTGGGATTATGGAGTACGTAAGTTGTGGATATTAAATGCCGGTGATATAAAACCAGCCGAATATGGTATCGAATTTTTTCTTGATATGGCATGGAATATTAATAGTATTTGTCCAAATACAATTTCGGAACATATGACTCAATGGTTGAATCGTGAGTTCGGAAAGTCACTGGCCGGGCCATTGACAAAAGTCTTTGAAGAGTATTTTCATTTGGCAGGTATTCGTAAACCGGAATTTATGGGCTGGAGTAAAGTACAGGAGTATCAAAAAGCTAAACGTAAAGGGGGAATGACCGAAGTGCAGGATAGCGAATTTAATCCTTTTATGTTTGGTGACGAGCTTCAAAGTAGAGTGGACTGTTATGAAACTATGGTGCAATCCGTACTTGCATGTGCCGGACAGGTGCCTTTATCCCGTAAAGATGCTTACTTTGAACTGGTACAATATCCGGTTCTTGCTGCATCGGCAATGAATCGTAAACATTTGTATGCTCAAAAAGCCCGTTTATTTGCAACATATTACTATCCGGCGGCCAATGAATATGCCCGTAAAAGCCGTGAAGCATACAATGAAATAGCAGCTTTGACAAGGACATATAATAAAGATATTCAGAATGGGAAATGGGATGGAATGATGGACATGGCTCCTCGTAAACTACCTGTTTTTGAAGCGCCGCTCTTACCGGATGAAGTAAAGAGGAATCATTTGCTTCCGGCAGAAATCTGGATGGATGGGCACATAGGACCTTTGGTGCCGGATAGGGTAACAG
>OBYR01001165.1_pt1 | contig 9424 bp, 3 predicted proteins | sample 1495491 | NCBI WGS metagenome assembly OBYR01 (sample SAMEA2580206, study PRJEB22360) | human gut metagenome | biome: human gut; feature: human-associated habitat; material: faeces | place: Denmark | collected 2008/2010 | reverse complement strand
GAAAAATACCTGTCAACACTTTTACAGGACAGCGCATTTTAATGCGTCGGCCCTGCTTTGAGTTATTCTCATATTAAAGCTATTACTTACATATATAAAAGCATACTGATAAGGATAAGAGCATTGTACAAGTTGGATATTCTTTATAAAGACAGAAAGAATACGGGATTTTTCTTTGAAAATCTCATTCACAAGCAATGTGAATCTCTTATAACAATGGCTTAAGTTGAACCGGTAAGATATATTTGACAAAATCGGATTGAAGAACATGAACGGAGGACGAGAAAAAAGAAAAAAACTTTCCACTACGATAAAACTATACAAAAGATAGAATAATACCGATGGAAAGGTTTCAATTAAAGGAACTTAATTAAAAAGTCTGTTTAAATTTTCCTCTTAAAAGTTTTTAGGGGATCATTTTGAAGTGAATGGAAGGGGATTGCTGCGAGTGAATTTTCCAGTATACATATAAACTCAAAAAGTAAATTCATGCACTGAAACAAAGTTGCTGTATAATAAAAAAACTCCTTGCCACATGTTTTCTCAAACGGTGGCAAGGATATTAAAAAACAAACATAAATTTACCAGTTAATTGCCTATAATCACTTTTTTGCCTTCAAGGAAATAGATACCAGTAGGAAGGTTGTTGACTGCGTTTTTACCTTGCTGAGCACTAACCAAACGAACCCGGATTCCATCCGATCCATAGATTGAGATTAGGCGAGGTTTGTCGGTTTCAATATATAAGGTATTGCCTTGCGCATAAATATGAAGGGTATTAGCTTCTTTCAGAAGTATTTTCTCCAGAGCGGTGATATCTCCTCCGGCGCCCCCAATGCTATACATTGCCGGCGCAGTCTTTAAAGCCTCCTTACTAATAACATATGCCTCAAAAGGAGTAACATCGCGCAAAGATCTGACAAAAACACTACCTGCAGGTTTTTTACTATACATAGATGTGTTAAGTGCATAAACCATGTCACTCGCTTTTATCAGCTCATAAGTAGGCACTAACGAATAATCAACAAACTCGCCTTTGTACATGGTTTGCGGAGTAGCAGGAATGGTAATCCCATCCTCATTTTCTGCACTAAAAGAGACCGTACCTACAATGTTATAATTACTATCATAGTCATTATTGTTAGGCATAGAGATTATATAAGGTTTATTCGCCTCTAATACACTTGCATCTTCAAATCCTTGATCAGTCAAAGTTCGTAACCAGAAAGGTTTAGTACCTACTCCCCCACTACTAAATGGTGCAAGCGCTCCTTTCTCCTCATTGTAATAAGACTCCACATTGAAAGGTAAAACTATAGTTTCCCAACCAGCCGCTTCTGCTATTCCGGAAGTTAACGAGAAGTCCTTTTCACAAGAAATTTTCTTCGTTTTAAAAGCGATCGGGCAATGAAATGGTTTGCCAGATACCAATGTTATATTATCAGCCACTCCATTCCGAATTACATTTTTAATCTTGGTTATACCTGTCGATACACTTGCATCTGAATTCAAATATAACAGACAATTAGAATCAGATAGATCAATAAATTGTTGTACAGTTTCAGATGTATTCCAAATAATGGATGTAAGTGATAGCGACTTCTCTAAAGCATTAGGGTTAATGTAAGTAACAGATGCCGGAATTGTTATTGAAGCCAGAGATCCACAGCTTCCAAAAGACAGTTTACCTATAGTAGTCACTCCTTCAGGAATATTGGCCTCCTGAATTCCGCTGTAATAAAATGCCCTTGTTCCTATTGCCTTTATTCCTGCCGGAAGTGTAACCGCTTTCAGACTTGCACAACTCCAAAAAACTTCATCATCAATACTTGTCAGGTGAGGAGGAAGCTCTACATCAGATAGCGAATAACATGTAGAAAAAGCAGCACCAATCCTTGTCACCGTTTCAGATATCTTCACAGTTGTCAGATTACTACAACCAGTAAACGCACTTGCTTCAATGGAAGTCAGGTTACTGGGTAACACAATACTTCTGATCTGTTCCACCCCCATAAACATAAATACCCCAACAACATTATCCTCTGTATTATAAGAGATATCATTATACACAAGATAACTATCTCCCCCACTTACAATGGTAGCCCGTTCTATGTTTAATCCAAACAATTTGTTATCAGTAAACATAGATCGGATGAAACGAAAATCAGTTCCGTTTAATGGTCCGGAGATGACGAGTTCTTCTATATTATCCACATTCCCGGCTATTATTTCTTCTAAAGTTCCAGCATCAATCACTCCCACTGTGCCCTTGCTTCCATCTATCACTAAAGTTGGTTTTTCACTATAAAAATCTTTCCATTGATCTGCAGCGGCATAAAGTGCTTCCGAGCCATCCGGAACAGTCAAATTACGCGTTGCAAGAGGGAGTCCTAAAAAAACATCCACTCCTAAACTCGGAGGAGTAGGATTCAAGCAAATCACCTCACTTAAAGAGCTGCATTCCTTAAAGCTTCCTCCCATTATAGTATTCACAGTAGCCGGAATTTTGACTGACTGTAGTTTCTTACATTTTCCAAACATGTTTTCGCCTATCCGGGTGACCCCAGTTGGTATATCGATGCTGACGAGATTCGGACACTCTAAAAACCAAGCCTCTACCAAATCGGTTAATCCAGTAGGAAGAGCAATTGTTTCGATACCTACTTCGCAAAAGGCCCCATAGTCAATCCGGGTAATAGTCGATGCCAAAGAAACTTTACTTAGCTGTTTACACCTCAAAAACATATGGCTGCCTACAAAAGTATTCCCTTCTTCAAAAATCACTTCCTCTAAGTAAGAACAAGCATAAAAAGCATATTCTCCTATCGTACGAACGCTTCCGGGAATAGTAACAGAAACTAAATAAGAATATTGAAAAGCAGAACGGTCTATTGATTTTAAACTATTTCCAAAAGGATAAGAAGTCAGGTGACTATTAGCAAAAGCATACTCTCCTATGCTCGAAACGTTTTTACACCCAGTTATAGTGGACATCTCAGTACAACTCGAAAAACAGCTATACGGAATTACCGTTATGCCATCCGGAATATTTATGGATGTAAGCGAACTGCAATAAGCGAAGGCACTTGAACCAATAGTCGTACACGCCGAGGGTATGATTACATTCTGAAGTTTCTTATCACCTTCAAAACAACTGCCGCCGATCATTGTCACCGTCTCTGCCAAAACAATAGACTCCAGGTTTTCACATTGGGCAAATGCAAAAGAATCAATACATTTTATTCCATTGGGTAATATTACAGATGTCCAGGTTTTCATGTTAGAAAACATTCCAACTCCAATAGTATCATTTTTCGTATAATACGTACCATCATACGATTCTCCACCTGATACAATTTTAGCTTCCTTCATATTTATAGAGACAAGAGCAGCCATCTCACGAATAAACTTCACATCAGTCCCATTTAGGGAACCAGAGAGTTGTAGCTCTGTCATCGTATCTTTTTGTTCACCGATTAATGCAGATAAACTACCTGCATTTTCAACATGAATACTCTCTCCCTGGATATGTAAAGTTGCCAGTAGAAATAAAAGAATTAAATTTATCTTTATCGATTTCATATCTATTATTTTTTATCAGGTGATTGATTATCAGAGTTGTCCGGGATATCACTTCTGGTAGTAAACGAATTAGTTTCTCCATAGCTTATCCCATTCATATTTACGGCATAGGCACGAATATAATATTGAGTGCTTATAGTCAATGACTCCAGACTTCCGGTAAAATCCTTCTGTGAAATATCTGAATTTATTTTATTATCACTGATAGTGGGTGTTGTGTTAACAGTACTGTAGCAGAATCCCCTTTCGGTTATCGCCGCTCCGCCATCATTCGTTATACTCGATGCAACTCCGGCGGTCGTTTTAGTTACAGTATTAATAACGGTAACTCCAACTGTGGGCGTAGAAGAAGATTCTTTTTGTGTAGAAAACTCATTCACCACTCCATACGCCGTTCCTTCTCCGTTAGTGGCATAAGCACGAATGTAGTATTTTGCATTGGGTTCGAGATCCTTCAAAACCCCGGTTATCGAACCTCCTGTTGAAGCGTCCGAAAACACTATTCCTGCTTCTAACGTTGGCTGGTTGTTTGTCGAGCTATAACAAAAGCCCTTAGCGGAGACAGAAATCCCCCCATCACTCACGACTGTAGCGACCGCTTTGGCAGAAGTTTCACCTATTTCACTTACAGTAGTTCCGCCAAGTGTAGGAATTACAGCAGCAGACCCTGTCTGAAATTCAGCGGTTTCACTATAGCTTATTCCTTTCTCATTTTCAGCATAGGCACGAACATAGTATTTCGTTTTCCCGGAAAGCCCTGTCAAGGCATAAGAGTACGCATCCTCTCCGGTTGAGACTTCACAACTGGCATCTTGTCCAAGCAAAGGAGAAGTCTGCGTATTACTCCAACAAAAACCTTTCCGATGAATAATGCCGGATCCGGCCGAAGTGACAGTGCCGTACAACTTTGCAGAAGAAGGGGTCACATTAGTGATTTCTTTCATTTTTACAACAGGAAGGGTGACAGCCACCGTCCGGAAAACAGCAACATCACCATAGGACATCCCCGCCTCATTCACTGCGTAAGCACGAATATAGTAAGTTTGTCCTTCCTCCAGTCCTGTCAGATTAGCTGTAACCGCATTCCCTGCAGTGGAGGATGACACCTGGACATCCTGACTGTCGGGGGTATCATGAACCGTACTGTAATAAAATCCGCATGCTGTAATCTCACCGCCTTTATTCTTATCAATTGAGGCAGAAATAGATGCCGAATTTGCTGTTACATTACTCACTGTGGGATAGCCCACAACAGCCGGATTGCTCTGCACGGTGGTAAACTCCAGAAGTTCACCTTGCGCCCTTACTTCATTTCCGCCCTGCATGATCCTCGCCCATGCACGCACCCTGATTTTCTTGCCGGAAGGCAAAGAGGACATTTGCAATGAAAATTCTCCGGTCAACTGACTGATATTAGCACTCGGATAGTTGTCTATGATGACATAACTCATATCCGACAATCCCTCAAACCACTCCAGTCCGAATTCGATAAGAGAACTCAGATCGCTCACATTCACCTTTCCTCTTACTAACGCTGATGTCCGGCTGATATCCTCTACACTCAAGGTATTGACGGAAAACTCATTGTCTACTTCTCCTCCGGGGATAGTATACGAGAATACATCACCATAGCCAACACCAAGACTGCTGACAGCATATGCACGGATATAGTATGTATTTCCCGGCTTCAAGCCACCGATTGTTCCATAAATCGTTGTATCGGGCACTAATGAAATCTCTTTCAGATTGGCAATGGTAGGTTCTTGTACCTCCGAACTATAACAGAATCCTTTCTCTGTCACCAAAGTACTATTGGCCAATATACGTGCCTGCATTGTGATGGAGACATTGGTAGAGTCTTGCGGAGCACAGGAAGAAACAACGGGAAGATCAGTCGTCTTTGTTGTTACATAAGTTGTTGTACCATACCCACGCCCGTTGGAATTGATAGCATACGCACGCACTGCGTAGAGCCTTCCCGGTTTCAAGTCATTGATACGTACCTGATAGTTGGACACGTCGTCTATATTCTTTGTGTTGTCCTTCTCCGTAGGCACATAATTCGCATCTGTCGTCTCTTTCCAGCAAAAGCCGGAAAGGAACATTTCACCTCCTCCGTCATCCAGCACAGAAGTAGATACGATAAAACTTTTCTCATCGGTGCCCGAGACCTGCAAATCACTAAAGACGGGCGTCTTGCTCTCTACCGTAGTAAAGCTCTTTGTCTCCCCCTTAGCAATACTGTATCCGCTATTGGCATAACTACAATAATAATATGTCTTACCGGGTTCCAATGCCTGAAGTTGCACACTGAATTTACCTTCATTGTCTGTGCCAACTTTCACTTCAGTATATTCTGCCATACTCTGCAACGTGGAATAAAGAACACCGTATTCTTTTACCACCACTCCTTCTGCCTTTTCCATGCTTCCTGACAGAGTAGCTCCGGTTCGATAAATATTGGTCGCTTCACCAGTCGCCAACTTCGGAGCAAAATTTGCAGGCTCCGTATCCTTTTCACAGGCTGCCATCACTAACAGCAGACTGCATATAATAAGATGTGTTATCTTTTTCATTTACTTCCACTAATTAAAATATAATACCCACTCCAACAGTAACTTCATGATGCTTGAAATTCACAGTGTGAAATCCTACAGAAAGAGCAAACTTACCCAAACGCCCGATAACACCCAGTTCGGCAGCAACACCTACCGCCGAATGATCAGTATTCTTCACCAATTCACCTTCTACAGTTTCCCAAGCCAATGTACGGCTACCATACCCTGCACCTGCATAGAGATAAACGGGCTTCCATAATTGCCGCAGATAACCGGCAGTGACCGACAAACGGGCTTTCTGAGTGACTCCTTCTTTGTAATAGGGAGTACCCTCACCTCCGGAAGTCAACGCGCCGCTATCATCACACTCCAAATCAGCGGAAGCAGAACCGAAATCACTACGAAACTTTACATAAGCTCCGTTCTTGCGAACAAAACCAATCATACCGCCATAAGACAATTGTGAAGGATGATAACCTACTTCAGCCATCACCAGCATACGACGTGGCTCTTTAGGTTTAATCGTGGAAATCATTGTGAAGGTTTGCCCGTTTGTTTCTCCGGCGGAGATATTCACCACCGTATCTATAGGAAAGAAAAGATCTTTCTCTATACGAAGTCTATAGGAACGTATTGGCATACGGTCACTTTTATAAGGTGTTTGCCCTGCCAAAGTACCATCAATGTAAACATTGGCATCCTGCTCCGGTAAAGAAAAGACTTCGAGGTATCCGAATTTTGGTTTTAAAGTAACACTCATAATCTTCTGTTCACTCCCCAGATCGACGACTCCGGCTTCCGAAGCATACATCGGAGCTTCCACACGATAGGTATGACTACCTTTCTTCATGGTAGCCGTGAAGAGCCCTTTTCCCGTAGGCACCTTTTCATCATCTATATAGATAGTAGCATCAGCCGGGTCGGGACGCATCACTAAAAGTTGTGTATTTGTATCTACAGGTTCGTGGGAAGTACCGTCATTGACTCGTACTTCCATTTCATAGACGGTAGATTTATCAATAATATCGGGGTAAAAGTAATTGCGTAGCACCCCATATTTGTCATGCATAATAGAAATACGGCGAGCGCCGCGAGGTACATAAAGCCAGATTTCGCCCGGTTTGTTTTCACGGGCAGTGATTCCTAAAGCGTCCGGTTCGAACATCAGATCTTTTACAGTAGTTACAATCCGGATCAGTGCACATACTTCTCCGTTCTGATCTCTCTTAGGAGCCGTGACGCGAGCTGTAATGTCAGTTTCCATTCGGTTAAAAGAAGCAACTTCTATTTTTCCTTGTGCATAGACCCACTGAGATAAGAAGCTGGTCAAAAAGAGGACTACTAAAAAGAAGCCACGCCTTGCTTGGTTTGTCATTGTGTATAGTTTTTATTCCGCCTGTCCTCTTTGACGGAGGTTAACTGCATAAAGAAGGCGCGAGGACTGTTAATTCTATTCTAAATCCGAGGCTCTGGAAAATGCCCATGTCATGAATAGACAACAATCCTCACGCCTAACTATAACGTTGGCGTGAGAAGACTGTTGCTATTATCCCATGACATTTTGAATTTTCCAGATTCCGAATTAGGGGATAATAACTTTACGCTTCTTGCGTTTTTTTCTAATATTTAAAAGTTTTGCTTATTATAACTCGCCACCACGAATAGCAAAACTATATTGCAAATGTATAACAATTTTCTATCACAGCCACAGCAAAAAGAAAAAAAAAGAACAAATTTATTATAGATTTATTCCCACGTACCGGAAAACCAGTACAAAATATTCTTCTACAAAAAAGAAAATAACATATTGCAAAGAGAATATTCTGAAGATAAATGAAACGATAATTCATAGCTGTACAGAAAAAACATATAGATAACCACTCAAATAGATTTCCAGTAAACAACTGATAATCATATATACATATATATAAAACATATACTTTTACTATACAAGAATGTACACTTCCGGTTATTCAATGTCACCTATAAAATTGCAATATTCTAAAAGCTTATTTCAATAAGTACTGTATCCTAATTAAAAGATAGTTTTATTGAAATGCAGACTATCACAAATTCACGCAAAGAATATCGACGCTCAAGTACAGCAAGCCATCTAATTTGCGATAATCTGCGATCATTTACGTTTTAATGAAAGAAAATAACAGGCTACCTATTGTTTTATTTTTACACCCAAAAAAAATTACGACAAGGTATCTATCAATGTCATTCAAATATCTCCATAAATTAAAATATCACAATATATCTATCAATAAAAAAGAATGTATATCACAATTAATTCACACAATATATTGAGTTGAAACAAAAAAAGCAACTCTCCATTACGTAATCTCTTTCTATTGTGGGTTCTTTAAGTAGAACTACCCATATCAGATTCGTTTATGATAAAAAAGTTAGCACCAAATACAATGAGAAACCCAATTCCCTTATCCAATCTAAAACGATGGAATGATGACTCGTAGAAAACTAAATCTAATAACATAGATAGAATAAAGTACTTCATGAAATACTATAAATATCCCTGCTACAATAAATGAAAACAATATCAATGAATCAATTCTGATCAATCAATTATAATAAATCTTATAACATGTACAACAGCTATCATTTTAATCAATCAATACTAAGAAACACCTTTATAGTGTTTGCGTTGGTTGTCAGCGCATTGCTTCCCGGTAAGGCACTTGCAACAGGTATTGATTTTCAAGTAAAGAATGTGACTGTACGCGAAGCTGTATTGAAACTGCAACAGCAATATGGATTTTCCGTAACAGTAGAATCGAATGACGTGGACATGAATCGTAAAGTTTCAGTCTCAGCTAAAAATGAATCTATTAGTACAATACTTAGCCGTATATTTACGGGACAAAATGTCACTTATACAGTGACCAACAAAAGTATTATCATCCAAAACCGGAAACAACCAACCGAGAATACCCCTGCGACCCCAAAGCCACGCCCGATTTCCGGAAAAGTGATAAATGGTACTGATAAAGAACCACTTATCGGTGTTACCGTCCTTAATCCCGAATCGGGTAAAGGCGTAATCACCAACGTGAACGGTGATTATTCCATTGAAGCGATTTCAGGACAAACGCTGAAGTTTTCTTATGTAGGCTTCTCCGATGTTTCGATAAAAGTAGGCAATTCAAACGTCTTGAATATTACCATGACCGAGAATTCGACTATACTTAACGAAGTAGTAGTAGTCGGATTCGGTAGCCAGAAAAAAGTAAACCTAACGGGAGCTGTCGGCGCACCGTATA
>OBYR01001161.1_pt1 | contig 9490 bp, 10 predicted proteins | sample 1495491 | NCBI WGS metagenome assembly OBYR01 (sample SAMEA2580206, study PRJEB22360) | human gut metagenome | biome: human gut; feature: human-associated habitat; material: faeces | place: Denmark | collected 2008/2010 | reverse complement strand
TTTCCCGACTCCAGCCTTTCTAAGATTTTCCAGTGTAGATATGTATATCAGCACCAATAATAAATGTCTAATCTACCATGAGAAACATATCCTCCAACTTACAAAAGTTCTCTTTTTACATTATCAACAGCAGAATCCTCCTGTTACAGGAACTACCCATCCGGTAGTTCCATTGTCCTTATTTGGCATATTAACTGCTTTATATTGTATTTTTAACTAAGGAGTCATTAGTATTCAAAATAATAGCCTATACATCAGAATAAAGTACTTTCCTTAAAAACATAAATAAGTACAAGTATTATTAATACTATTTCTACGATCCAAACACTTTTTTGTTTAAACCAGATAATAAAAAAACGGTCTATCAAAAGTAATAAACACATCATCAATATAAATCCAATAATGAAAAAAAGACTAAATGGTGTCCATGCTTCAGAACGCATATCAATTATAAATATTATTATTGATATAGGAAATAACAATAATACAGGAGTCCATTTTATTCTTTTCATAATATATTATCTATAAATCATTTTACCTTGTGGATTATTTTTTATAATTGCTCTAAATGAAACACTAGGAATAACGGGTCTAGAGGTAGAAATAGTAGCAATAAAAGATGATTCTCCTAAATAATGGCTACTTGAAATCCTATGCCTAGTACTCTTTTGAGTAAAAGTTATTATACCAGCTGCTTCCAAAGATTTTTGTACCACTGTGGAGCAATTATTTCCTAAAAAATCATATGACTCATTCTTACTAATACTTATAAAGGTATCCCTTATAATATCATCTTGCTCTTTCGATGTCGGAATCATATAGCCTTCAGAAAAACCATACGTATTTATAGACATATCATCAGAAGCACCATAGGAATTATATGGACTATTTAAAAATTCTTGAGGACTATCAAATTCTCCCACTGCTATGTCGTTAAATTTTCGCCCTCCAGAAAACTCACCAGAGACATAAACATTATCTCCATTCACATCAATATTATTCACCGGATTATTTGCGCCATATTGATAAGGTGATAAAGAAACATACTTCTCTGAAAATCTATCAGTTTTCATAAATCTCCCTAATGCAGCATCATACATCCTCGCTCCATAATCATACCAGCCCAACCCACCTTTACGATCCAGCTCCTTGCCATTATACTTATAAGGCTGGACGCTCTGCCGGGAACTTGTTGACATCAATCCGCCGAAAGCATAATAATCGTTCACTTCCTCAACCGCTCCCTCCTCATCTACAACCACACGATTATTACCCTGATGATCTTTCAAATAATAATGATACTTACCGTCAGTAAGGGACACATAACCGACTTCTGTCAATAGAATCTGAGGTACTCCATTTTCATAGACCACATTGCCGCAGTAATCCGTTGTAACACTGTCTCCTTCCAGAACGTGCACGGTACGGAGTTTCCTACCCGCAGCATCATAAAGATAAGATATACTGTTACCATTCGCAAACATTACACGACTAGGCAAATTTAAACAATTATACTGAATAGCAGTTTTATTTTTGTTTAAATCTTTAGTCAGGTTGCCGTTTTCATCATATTCATACTCTGTGAACAAGTCAATACCGTCCTTGAACTCGAAGCCGTTATTGAAGCAGGCGTAGTTGAATGGTCTCTCACCTTTTAATTAGTTGTCACTACAGGCCAAATTTCATATTCGATTAACACAACTATAGACCTCCAGCGTATTTATCCTCTGATTTTAGTCTAACTTAGAAACGAATATACTCTTCTTCATAAGAAAGAATAAAACACCCTGACATAAATTGATAGTTAATCAACTTATATCAAGGTAAAACATTATTCATTTATCAATAACTCTCTAGCCTTACATAATAAGTGCTGAAGAGCTTCCACCGGTATTCTTATATCTTCTCCATGATAATAAAAGCGTATATTCAAACTACCATTTCCCTTACTCAGGCTTGCCATAAACAGTCCATTGCGTAATATTTTAACCGTTTTTTCTTCATTTGTTGAAGCCATAGCTACCAATTTGCAATCCTCTATATATGCTTTTTTAGTAGATTCGAAAAGTTCTTTATTCGTATTGTATAACTTCATGTATTCATTCTCATTGCCAGCTAAAAAAAACTTTGCATCCTGTAAAATAGTCATAAAATCATCTAATGGAAACATTATTACCTCAAGTTTTCCGTAATAGAAAATTGCTTCAAAAAAGACTTTTTCCTGCTCAATGAAAACAGGGATATCATTTTTATAATTTATTTCAACAACTAATTTTTCCCTATCATAAGGGCTTGCTATCATTAGTTCAAAATTCAATTTTTCCATATTATTTATTTTTTACGGTTCAAGAAATGTTATAAATTTACCGTCTACGCTAAAACGAGCACCGATTCCTCCTGGTATTTTATAATCAACGCTATTCACCCCAAATCTATTAGCTTTAAAAGTTTGAGTTGCGTCATTAACAATACGCTGTACGTTTGGGTGTTCTAGTATTGACTTCAATACAGCCTCCCCTTGTTAGTTAATTGCTGTCGGATTTCCAACAGCCTTCGGAAAAGCGCTTCCACTTCTGTCACTATGTTTCTTTAGAGCCCTACCTACAGCCGTTAACCCACCTTTCGTCATGGTTCTACCAGCTTTAAGCAATTGCAATATTTGTCTCATTTTAAGACCTGTAAAGGACGGAGTAGGAGCTATTCCACCTATAGGAGCAACCCCCATGACTACACCCTCTTTGTTTACATTGTAAGTTAGATAGCCTATTGGATTTGCCGACATACTATTATTATTAATACCATACATAAGAAGAGTTATTGTTCTCCCAAAAAGATAATAGCCGAACGCATTCCAAAAACCAGAAATCGGTTCCATTACTTTTTGTCCTATAATTGTTACTTCCGGTAAATCCACCGTTATTTCAGGTTCCCTCCCATTTGGGCCAACCCAATTAGCAGGATTGTCCATACAATAATTATACGGAGATAAATAATAATAATGTTCACTCAAATCATCCACCGCATACCATCTTCCCAACACCGGATCATACATCCTCGCTCCATAATCATACCAGTCCAACCCACCCTTACGATCCAACTCCTTGCCATTATACTTATAAGGCTGAGCATCTCCACCAGAAGAAAACATACCTCCAAACGGATAATAATGATTCACTTCCTCAACCGCTCCCTCCTCATCTACAACCACACGATTATTACCCTGATGATCTTTCAAATAATAATGATACTTACCGTCAGTAAGGGACACATAACCGACTTCTGTCAATAGAATCTGAGGTACTCCATTTTCATAGACCACATTGCCGCAGTAATCCGTTGTAACACTGTCTCCTTCCAGAACGTGCACGGTACGGAGTTTCCTACCCGCAGCATCATAAAGATAAGATATACTGTTACCATTCGCAAACATTACACGACTAGGCAAATTTAAACAATTATACTGAATAGCAGTTTTCTTTTTGTTTAAATCTTTAGTCAGATTACCGTTTTCATCATATTCATACTCTGTGGACAAATCAATACCGTCCTTGAACTCGAAGCCGTTATTGAAGGCAGAAGTGCCTGAACGGTCTGCCACCTTCTTTAACCGGTTACCGGCATAACTCAAAGAAAGATCATCAATCACATCATAACCCGTCGATGAAGTCTGCCCGTAGCGCTTCAGACCCAAGATATTACCCATTTTATCATAACCCGTCACCTGCTCATTAAAACGGTTAGTATTTACAGAAAGAGTTGCTCATTAATTGCCTCCTCTTCATTCAAAACAGTGATCAGAAGCCTCAACTTCGCCAGACTTACCACAAAACAAAAAAGTAATATGATGAGCTTTCGTTAAACCTAACAATACAAAATAGTCTTACTCCGACATATAAATTTAAGTTTATTCAATTTATATCAAATTTTATTCTCATAAGAATCAAAATAAAAATCCTAATATAGAACAACTAGATCCTAATAAATCTATATTAATATAAGATAATAAGAATTACCCTAGCTCAGGTTTGTTTTAGTCGACTTCCGCTAGAGTAATTCAACAACAAATAACAGAATAAAACAATCAGCACCCCTTATATAAAATTAATGTAAGGATAATAAGAACTATTTCGATAATCCAAATAGTTTTCAGCTTATAACAAGGAATACTAAAACGATCGACCAACAGAACAAAAATCATTATTAATATAAATCCTATAATAAAGTAAAAACTAAATGCTGTCCAATGCCTACGTATATTCACTATAAAAGCTATAATTGATATAGGAAATATCAATAATATAGGCGTCAATTTTATTCTTTTCATTTGTATATTATTTCTTTATTATTCGACCATTCGGGTTTAGTTGAATAATCAACTTAAATGCAACACTAGGCACAATAGATCTAGAAACTGGACCATGCATCACCAACGATGATTTTTTCATAAAGTAATTAGTCTGTGGCATTCTAAATGTCGCATATTTTTGTAGATGAGTTCGTATACCCGCAACTTCAATAGCCCTCTGTACTGCTGTGGCACAATTATTAGACATAAGGCTATACTCTTCATTATTACTAATTTTCAGGAAAGCATCGCGAATAGCATTATCTTGATCCTTGTTAGTTGGAATCATATATCCCTCGGAAAAGCCATAGGAATTTACATTCATATCATCAGCATCTCCAGAAGAATTGTATTTACTTTTAAGAAATTCTTCGGGTGTATCAAATTCTCCAATGGCTATATCATCAAATTTACGGCCTCCTGAAAATTTTCCAGAAATATACACATTGTTTCCATTAATAGAAAAATACTGCCATTTATCATTTGTATTTTGAATCAATAATGCCATATGCTGTTTATCTCCATATCCATAATTCAGAATAGTAATACTATCCCCATTTATATCAATATTATTTACATTATTATTACCACAATAATTATACGGATTCAAATCATAATACTTCTCCGTCTTCGGATCCACCACATGCCAACGTCCTAAAGTTGCATCGTAATGCCTCACTCCATAATCATACCAGTACAACCCACCTTTACTATCCAACTTCTTGCCATTATACTTATAAAGCTGAGCATCTCCGGTAGAAGAAAACACACCTCCAAACGGACAATAATGATTTACTTCCTCAACCGTTCCCTCTTCAACAACAACCACACGATTATTACCCAGATGATCTTTTAAATAATAATGATACTTACTGTCAGTAAGGAACACATAACCGACTTCTGTCAATAGAATCTTAGGAACTTCATTTTCATAGACCACATTGCCGCAGTAATCCGTTGTAACATTATCTCCTTCCAGGACGTACATGATACGGAGTTTCCTACCCGCAGCATCATAAAGATAAGATATACTGTTACCATTCGCAAACATTACACGACTAGGCAAATTTAAACAATTATACTGAATAGCAGTTTTCTTTTTGTTTAAATCTTTAGTCAGGTTACCGTTTTCATCATATTCATACTCTGTGGACAAATCAATATCATCCTTGAACTCGAAGCCGTTATTAAAAACAGGGATGGTTGAATTGGTATTTGTACCGGATTAAAAACGTAAAAATTCCGTTAATCTTTATAGGCAGACTAACGGAATTTAATTTATTACTGGAATAGCTTTATACAAACTATTCACTGACAATTAGCGCACTGGTTTCATAATCAATATTCATTAAGATATTTATAATGAACTTATTACTTTTCCGGAAAACCTACCTAAGTTTAAGGGCACCAAATTTAAGAAAATATTTATCTTTACGATTATTTTTAGTTGATTTCATCCATTTTCCCTCTGTAGAGAAAAGTATTCTTTTTATCAAACCATCATAATCATATTTCGAATTATCATAAGCTTCCCTTTGAATGATTTTAACCTCCTTTATTTTAAGATCTTTATCACAAAGAATTGTATAATAGAATAAAGCATTTAATTCATCCCAATTGTAATCTTCCCTATTGAAGTAAAGACTATCAAAATAATTAGTTAGAGCTTGATAACCGCCTATAAATTGCACATCAAGAGAAACCTTTTCTCTTTTCTTCCCAAAATAATAATACACCTTTGACCCAAATACTTGGGAAATAGTATCAATTTTACAAACCAACGTACCATCTTCAACATTATAGTAAGCTTTACCCTGCGAAACCTTATTTTGCCCATATAAAACTATGCCTATAAGAAAAAAAAAGAAACAAACAAACTTTTAAAAATCATATCCTAATCTTTTTGACATTATTGTTGATCGACTATATACAAACTCATCAACCCTCGGCTGCCTATGTCCAAATGGTTTATTCCTTAGATATAATATAACATGCCCAAACTCATGTGCTATTCCTACTGTTCTGTGATTTATATTACCCTTACCGTTTATAATAACCTCCACATTTTTACCAACAGATTTCTTACCAGATGGTAAATTTCTATCAGGTACCAAAGTTTGTCCAAGATTACCTTGAATACTATAACCAATAGGTTCTCCAATACTTTGCAAAAGTTTTTCAGACGTCAAATCCTGATTTGTATTATAGTCATATGGTGAATCAAAAAACTCATTTATTCTTTTTCCATTCATTATGTAACTATTAATATTAGATATGGATAATTCAACCAACTTCTCATTCGTTGCAATCTCATACAAATCTTGCAAAAAGAAGTCCGATGTAACTTTAGCGTGAGCTTCTATAGAAGTAGGATCAAGCACTCCATTATTAAACTTCATTTTTATATTCGTACCATCTTCTAATCCATTATAAATCGCCAACATTGCTTCTGCGACACTAGTCTTATTAAGAAGTAAACTATCTCCATTCACATCAATATTATTCACCGGATTATTTGCGCCATATTGATAAGGTGATAAAGAAACATACTTCTCTGAAAATCTATCAGTTTTCATAAATCTCCCTAATGCAGCATCATACATCCTCGCTCCATAATCATACCAGCCCAACCCACCTTTACGATCCAGCTCCTTGCCATTATACTTATAAGGCTGGACGCTCTGCCGGGAACTTGTTGACATCAATCCGCCGAAAGCATAATAATCGTTCACTTCCTCAACCGTTCCCTCCTCATCTACAACCACACGATTATTACCCTGATGATCTTTCAAATAATAATGATACTTACCGTCAGTAAGGGACACATAACCGACTTCTGTCAATAGAATCTGAGGTACTCCATTTTCATAGACCACATTGCCGCAGTAATCCGTTGTAACACTGTCTCCTTCCAGAACGTGCACGGTACGGAGTTTCCTACCCGCAGCATCATAAAGATAAGATATACTGTTACCATTCGCAAACATTACACGACTAGGCAAATTTAAACAATTATACTGAATAGCAGTTTTCTTTTTGTTTAAATCTTTAGTCAGGTTACCGTTTTCATCATATTCATACTCTGTGGACAAATCAATATCATCCTTGAACTCGAAGCCGTTATTAAAAACAGGGATGGTTGAATTGGTATTTGTACCGGATTAAAAACGTAAAAATTCCGTTAATCTTTATAGGCAGACTAACGGAATTTAATTTATTACTGGAATAGCTTTATACAAACTATTCACTGACAATTAGCGCACTGGTTTCATAATCAATATTCATTAAGATATTTATAATGAACTTATTACTTTTCCGGAAAACCTACCTAAGTTTAAGGGCACCAAATTTAAGAAAATATTTATCTTTACGATTATTTTTAGTTGATTTCATCCATTTTCCCTCTGTAGAGAAAAGTATTCTTTTTATCAAACCATCATAATCATATTTCGAATTATCATAAGCTTCCCTATTGAAGTAAAGACTATCAAAATAATTAGTTAGAGCTTGATAACCGCCTATAAATTGCACATCAAGAGAAACCTTTTCTCTTTTCTTCCCCAAAGAATAATACACCTTTGGCTCAAATACTTGGGAGATACATCAGAATAAGAAACCTATTTGACTAAGTTATTTAGTCAAATATAATTTATATTTATTTCCCTTATTCTGAAAAATAATCTTTTTATTCTTCAATTTTAATCCTTCATTTTTAAAAAACCTATAACCAAACAAAGAATCAACAATATTAACTGTTACCTCAAGAGTTTCTCCAGCTAACAAATGAGGATATATTATATCTGTTCGAACATCATCGTATGTCATCTTATAACCTGTTCCCCGTAATATAAAAGGCCTTTTAGCTACCACAAAGGAAATACTATCCACTAATTCTTTCACATTAAAAGAATATGATCCTCTTGGTGGGATATCCAGAGATTCTTCGCTAAAGAAAGGCACTCCATTGACATACGGAAAACAAATATAATCTCTTTCAGGATTGTCAGAAGCATTGATTTTCACTTTAACAATCCCTTTACTTTGACTATTTTCAGTTTTCATATATTCTACTGGCATTCTATCTCTCTGTTGAAAACTAGTTAGACATATTACATTTCCCGCTTTCCGCCAACGTCCAAATGACTCACTATACCACACATCATGACATTCATATCTAAAAGTCGAGTCTTCTGAAAAAACAAAAACATGAGGATTTTTTCCTTTATATTTCCCGCTTATAAAGGTTGGAACACCGCAACTCCCCAACAAAAAAAACAAATATAAAAGTGACATATAACTATATTTCATGGCCATTATTATTTTATAATTCTCAATATATCTTTCGGATTTTTATTTGGATACACATATCGAATATACAAATAGTCTCCTGAATTGTTTATCCCTAATACCCAACGATGATTAATATCACCCAGAGAATTAGCTTGCCCAAAATCCGAAACAGGCATACTTGATTTATCAAATGAAAATTGACGACTATAAGCTTTTACCTCTCCAGTAATCGCAGTATTCTCTGTAACTCTTCCATTTTTCCACAAATCATATCCATGTGACGATTCATGTACTCCATTAGATTTAGCCCCATTACCTGCAATATCCATGGTAATAACCCCCTCCTTAATATCAGTTCCACCAATATTTCCTTCTACTTTATTATAAGTAAATATCTGCTCTTTTGTCTCTCCCATCGCAATTAACTCAGAAACTCCAGTTCTAAGATTATTAATATCCATTCGCATTTCCTCAGCCTTAACTTGATCTTTAGAAACATCTTTCCCTTTTGTTTGTTTTTTTGCAATATTAGCATCCAATCTATCTAGCTTTTTCTGCTTAATATCAATCTGAGCTATCATTGCTTGAGATAGAGATTCAGCGTACTCTGCATCATCTTTAGTTTTCCATTCTTTACCTTCTGGATCAATAAATCTTACTGGATTATTAGCACAATATACATATGGACTAATCGAATAATATTTCTCCGCCATCGGATCCACCACATGCCACCTGCCTAAAGTCGCATCATACATCCTCGCTCCATAATCATACCAGTCCAACCCACCTTTACGATCCAGCTCCTTGCCATTATACTTATAAGGCTGAGCATCTCCGGTAGAAGAAAACACACCT
>OBYR01001160.1_pt1 | contig 9494 bp, 6 predicted proteins | sample 1495491 | NCBI WGS metagenome assembly OBYR01 (sample SAMEA2580206, study PRJEB22360) | human gut metagenome | biome: human gut; feature: human-associated habitat; material: faeces | place: Denmark | collected 2008/2010 | reverse complement strand
TTCTACAAGGCCTGTGAGAATGCGGTGGAGAACGACGGCCTGATCAGCGTCCTGCGCCACGGGTTCAAGCACCGGGGGATCGAGTTCCGGGTGTGTTACTTCAAGCCGGAGTCCACCCTGAACGATGTGGCTGTCAAACACTATGGTCAGAATATCTGCCAGTGCATCCGGCAGTGGCGCTATTCCGGCCAGAACAGCAACAGTGTGGACATGATGCTGGCCGTCAACGGCATCCCAGTGGTGGCGATTGAATTGAAAAATCAGCTCACGGGCCAGAGCGTGGACAACGCCAAGCGGCAGTGGATGTTTGACCGTGACCCCAAGGAACCGGCGTTCCGGCTGAACCACCGCATCCTGGTGTTCTTTGCTGTGGATCTCTACGAGGCGGTGATGACCACCAAACTGGACGGGGCCAAGACCTATTTTCTCCCTTTCGACCAGGGCAGCAATGGCCCCGGCAAGGACGGTGGTGCAGGTAATCCGCCATCTTCGGATGGGGATTATGTGACCTCCTACCTCTGGAAAGACGTTCTGCAGAAGGACAGCCTGCTGGACATCATCCAGAAGTTCATCAATCTCCAGGTAAAAAAGGAGAAGGTGCCACAGAAGGACGGTACCCAGAAGGAGATCACCAAGAAGTCCGTCATCTTCCCCCGGTATCACCAGATGGATGTGGTGCGGAAATTGGTCCAGGATGTCAGAACTAATGGCCCCGGCAAAAACTATCTGGTGCAGCACAGCGCCGGTTCCGGGAAGTCCAACTCCATCGCCTGGACCGCCTACCGGCTCGCCAGCCTGCACGATGACAACAACAAACCCATTTTCAACTCCGTGGTTATCGTGACCGACCGCACGGTGCTGGATGCCCAGCTCCAGGAGACTATCTCCGGCTTTGACCACACCCTGGGTTCCGTGGTCACCATCGGTGAAAAGAAGTCCTCCAAAGACCTGCGGGATGCACTGAACGACGGCAAGCGGATCATTGTCACCACCTTGCAGAAGTTCCCGGTTATTTATGAGCAGGTGGACGACACCACCGGTAAGTCCTTTGCCATCATTGTGGACGAGGCCCACAGCAGTCAGACCGGGCAGAGCGCCATGAAGTTGAAAATGGCCCTGGCGGATACCCACGACGCTCTCAAGGAGTATGCGGAACTGGAGGGCAAAGCGGAGGATGAACTGGAAGATGCCGAGGATGGGCTTGTGCGGGAGATGATCACCCACGGCAAGCACAAAAACCTGAGTTTCTTTGCCTTCACAGCCACGCCAAAGAATAAGACGTTGGAGATGTTTGGGGAGGAATATGCGGACGGCTCCTTCCACCCCTTCCACATTTACTCTATGCGGCAGGCCATTGAGGAAGGTTTTATTCTGAATGTGCTGGAGAACTACACCACCTACAAAACCTGCTTCCAGATTGCCAAGAACACCCCGGACAACCCGGAAGTGCCTACCACAAAAGCCATCAAAACCATCCGGCGCTTTGAGGAACTGCATCCTCATAACTTACAGCAGAAGGCAGCCATTATCGTGGAGACCTTCCGGGACGTAACAAAGCACAAGATTGGCGGGAAGGGTAAGATGATGGTTGTCACTGCCTCCCGACTTGCGGCGGTTCGCTATTACCATGAGATTAAGGCTTACTTGGAGGCAAATCACTATGATGACATCGAGATCCTGATTGCTTTCTCTGGAAGTATCAAGGACCCGGACGAGGCAGATGGTCCAGAGTATACCGAAAGCGGCATGAACCAGGATAGGGCCGGAAACCGGGTCAGCGAGGCTCAGACCAAGCAGGTATTCCACGACGAGGGTGATGTGTTGATCGTGGCGGAGAAGTACCAGACCGGAGCCACTGCTGCACACCATGATTGTAGACAAGAAACTACGAGATGTGAAGGCCGTCCAGACTTTGAGCCGTCTGAACCGTACTTATCCCGGTAAAGAAGATACCTACATTCTGGACTTTGTAAATACCAAGGAAGAAATCCTGGAGGCCTTCCAGCCCTACTACCAGGAGACCAGCCTCTCCGAGGAGATCAATGTTGATCTGATCTACAAGACTCAGAAGCAGCTCCGGGAGTTCAAACTGTATAATGACAGCGACATAGAAACCGTTACTAAAATCTATTTTTCTCCAGACGCGAAAAAGGTTGGCTCGGTGCAGGCGAAGATTTCCAATGCCCTGCTTCCTGTTGCCAAGGCCTACAATCAACTCAGCAAGGATGACCGCTACCAGTTCCGCCGTCTAATCCGGGCCTTTGTGAAATGGTATAACTACATTTCTCAGATCGTGCGGATGTTTGATAAGGACCTCCATAAGGAGTATCTCTTCTGCTCCTATCTCTCCAAACTGATCCCTGCGGAACCTTCTACTCCCTGGGACCTGGAGAACCGGGTGAAGCTGGAATACTACCGTCTGGAAAAGACCTTTGAGGGAGCGATCACTCTGGAAGAAAAGCCGACGGCCCTGGAGCCTGCAAAGACAAAGAAGGGCGTCAATATGAACACGAAAAGGGACCCGCTGGAGGAGGTCATTGAGAAGATCAATGAGACCTATAAAGGCGATTTTACTGAAGCAGACAGAGTCTTGATTGGAACTTTGCGGGAAAAACTTCTGGCGGATAAGAAACTCCGAAAAGCGGCAAAAGTAGATGGTCAGCAAATCTTCGAGAAGAATGTTTTCCCCAAGATCTTCGACCAGACCGCCCAGGCGTCCTACATTGAGAGTACAGAAACCTATACAAAATTGTTCGAAGACACCGCTAAGTACAAGGCCGTCATGGTTGCCCTGGCAAAAGAACTGTATCGGGAACTTCGGAACGGTCAGGAGGGATAACAATGCCGAGAGCAAAGAAAGACGGGCAACATATCAACTGCTACATCGATAGAACCCTCTGTGAGCGGCTGAAAGCCTATGCGGATGAAAAGGGGCAGACGATGACGATGGCGCTGGAACGAATCTTAAAACAATATTTTGAAAGCGAAAACAAAGAGGCTATCGATAAAGATGATATGGAGGCATTGTGCTCTGATGAGTTTGAAAAGAGAAAAGGACTGTAATCATTATGCAAAAGAAAATCTCTATTTTCTCTTTCTTTGCTGGGATAGGAATCTTAGATTTAGCGTTCGAAAAAAGCGGTTATAATATTGTATTCGTTAATGAATATGATGACCTTTTCATGGCCTCATATCAGTATGCACGAACACAAATGACTCATCTGGTTCCGCTATATGGATATCACAATGATAGTGCGGAACGCTATGCAAAAAAGCGCGGGAAAAGGAAACTTATCAACCTTGTTGCAAAAGAAAGAGAAAAAGGAAATTTGGTCGGTTTCATTGGCGGTCCTCCTTGCCCAGACTTTTCGGTTGCGGGGAAAAATGCTGGTGTTGTTGGCGAAAATGGTCGATTAACTAAGGTATATTTTGATATTATCTGCCGTTGCCGTCCAGATTTCTTCCTTTTCGAAAATGTTAAAGGACTGGTAAAAACAGAAAAGCATCGAGCATTCTATAACGAAATGATGATGAAAGTTCAGGCCAATGGCTATATTATAGATGAAAAAGTCCTTAACGCTCTTGCATATGGAGTCCCACAATTTAGAGAGCGTGTGTTTATGGTGGGCATTCAAAAGGGAATATATCAGAATCCGCCTGATGCATTGTCATTTGCATGGGACAAATACGCCCTCTTCGAAACAGCGGATATATTGAGGAGGGATTGGCCCAAACAACGAGAATTTGCAGTAGATAGTCCTTATGAGTTCTCATTTGAGAGAATTCCCAAAAGGCTTACTGTTGAGTATTGGTTCAATAAAAATGATGTCGAAGATCATCCGAATGGTAAAGATATATTCCAAGTGAAAAAGGGCCGAGAAAAAATTGCAACTATTGCAGAAGGCGACACAAGCGGCAAGTCATTTAAACGGCTGCATCGATGGAGATACTCTCCGACTGCAGCGTACGGGCACAATGAAGTACACCTTCACCCTTACAAAGAGCGCCGTATTTCTGTTGCGGAGGCAATGGCAATTCAATCTTTACCCAAAAAATTTCTTGTGCTCCCAACGCTTTGCTTATCAAAGAAATTTAAAATGATAGGTAATGGTGTTCCGTATTTAATGGCTGTAGCAATTGCAAAAACACTAAAGGATACATTAGAAACCATACGGGAGGATGGGCCATGAAAAAAATTGTGATCGATCCACGTGTCATAAAGCATTTGGGCAGAGATTTGATAACATCACCTGAGGTTGCTGTAATTGAATTAGTAAAAAACTCTATTGATGCCAAGGCAAAACATATCAACTTGCGCTTGTACAACAACTATTCACATTATGAGTCGCTCCCTAATTATGTTCGAGCGGCTATCCCTAAGCAGTATCTTGACTTACCGATGTTGATTGTCGAAGATGATGGACGCGGTATGACTAATGCCGCCCTGGATGATGGCTTTTTGAAAATTGCTACAGATATTAAAACCAACGAAGAAGGAACACTTGGTGAAAAAGGTATCGGTAGGCTGGCTACACAGAGACTTGGGACGGCATTGCTTGTAGAGACTTCCTCTGTGGAGGAAAGTCAAACTTCGTATGTTTTTATCGATTGGAATGATGTGATTAATGGTGTGGAAGAGGTTCCCAACTTTGAAGGCCCTGCAACTCCTCATCATACTCGCTTGATCATTTTCAATGTAAATTTAGAGGACTACATCGATAATGCAATGCAATTCGAGCAGTTGTCCTTGGACAACTCAAACGTACAGGTTCAAATTAACCGAGAGCTTAAGTCTGCGCTCAATTTTTTGATTTCCCCCTTTGATAATTCGAAAGAAACATTACCTATACCCCAGCTCAGGTTTTATTTTGATGATTATGAAATCGACATCACTTTCCCATATGACACCCTAAGTTTGGCGGAATCAATCCACAGTTTTCGATTTGAGTCAAAACAAAATGGCATATTAAGCTATGGTTTAGATATAAAGCCATGGTTTATTGAGCGTGTCCATCGAGCTTTAGTAAAAGCAGACGCTTTCAATCGTTTAAAGAAGCCACATGACTTTTATAGAGATATGTTGGAACGCAATTCCATAAGAATCGAAAATACGCTCAAAACTACCGCAACAAAGGAAGAACTTAAGGACTTATTTGTAAGTATTCTTAGCGATTTCTATGCTGTTACAGAGGATGAGCAGAAAAAAGAATTTTTCGATTCATTCATTGAAAAGAAAGCTCTATCCGCAATTGATGAGCTTTTAAAAATAATGCCCATCACAGGTTCGATTTACAGTTTTAAACAGGGGGCTGCAATTGGCGACAAAATCATTATTGATGCAGCGTACACTTTAAAACAAACAACCAAGCGATATTCATTAAAAGATCTCAAATATTTTCTGGAAGACTATAACGGGATTAAGTTATATCGAAACATATTCCGTATTGGCTTTTTGGGAAATAAAGAGAGCGATTGGATCAAGCTTCAACAGTTCAGGACAAAAGGTCAGCAGTGGTATCGATTTGACCTTGGCAATACTGTTGGATATGTTGCTTTGTCTGATGCAGGACAGAAGCATATTCAAGAAATCAGTTCTCGATTAGATATTAGTGAGAATGAGACATCTGAAGCATTCAAACTCCTTATAAATGTTGTATTCAATTATCTTTTCTATATCCTCAATCGGAAAGCCAATGATTTAATGAAAACACTTCTGGCAGAGGAAGGATTGTTAGAGGAAAATCTCTCGAAACGTGTTAAGAAAAATGATGCCGCACTTCGCGAGATGATGAAGCGTAATAAGCGTATGCAAAAGGCATTGGCCGATGTATCTGAGCACTTAGGGCGCGGGACGCAAATAAGTGGAACCGACAAAGTGGCATTGCCCCAACGAAGCTACGCATTTCTTACTGACACATTCAAAAAGCTTGATGCTGATATCAAAGCGGATTCTTCTGTTCAAGAGTCTACCGCTGTTCTTCTTTCTGAAGCTGATGCGCAATTGAAAGCTATTGAAATAGAGTCTTACAACAACTATAAACTTATGGCAAACGGACTCATTACTGAAACAATCACTCACGAACTTCACTCATTGAGTAAAACGGGCATTACGCCGGACGCAAGTAAGCATTTTGACTTTTTGAAGGACTACTTTGTTCAGAGCAGTAGTGTAAGGACTTATAATGATCATGTCGTCCCTATAAAAAATAGCTATAGTAATATCTCAGGGAAATTAGATCAAATTGGAAACCTCTATTCCTTTCTTGAAACTACTTTTATCAAAAAAGGCACTTATGATGAGTTTATCCACGAAAATATCAAAGGTGTGATAATGAGTATCAGGAAAAACCTTTTGACAACAGTAAAAAAGGAGAAAATAGAGATTATATGCAACGCTGATGATTTAACATGGTTTGTTCCAAAGGGGGTTTTATTGCATGTCTTTTATAATTTAATCAATAACTCCCTATATTGGATTGATATACGTCGCAAACGAGCACAAAGTGATCGCTCGTACGCACACTCTGGGCCAGATGCCATTATGATTGAAGAATATGGCGTTGATGGCATCGTCGTGTATGATACTGGCACTGGAGTTTCTAAGAGTATGGAAGATATCTTGTTTGAACCATTGCAGTCTGGTAAGCCACTGTCTGAAGGTCGTGGTATGGGATTGTATATTGTTCGAAAGCTACTGGAATCTTTCGGTGGAGAAATTGAGTTACTTGACGAGCGTAATGAATACGGAAACAGATATAAATTTTTGCTTGTATCCAATACCTCGGAGGAATTGTAATGGGCTATAAAGAACTACTTTCATCTATCGACTGCAAGTTCGTTGTAATTATTGAAGACGATTTTAAGCAAATCGAATACAAAAAAGAGCGAGCCCTATATGATATTACGCGAATGGCTATCGATGATCGTCGTCAATATCTTTCTGAAATCGAAACTGTTTCACCAGTATTACATGAGATTTTGTCGAAATTTCTTTCTTTATTTGATAAGTGCTTTGATAAAATCGGAGTGTGGGATGATAAAATTCCCTATGGGGATATCAGTTGTGCTTTTGCACTTATTGAAGGAATAGATCCTGAACTGAAAAGACAAATTGAGGAACAATATGTTCTTTTTGAAGGTGAAACTGTTCAAAAAATATATGAGATTGGAGCTAAATATGGAATTGGGGTTAATCACCCTTCTAATTTTGACGAACTTTACGATGACTATGTGTTGAGTAAAAACAGAGCTCAATCTGTTCGCATCTATACAGATTTTTCTGCAGAAACACAACGCTTATTTTCTGCAGACATCGAACAAGCTTCACCGGAGTGTGCAGTTGTATGTATCGTTGATAACTATATGTCTGGTGCCAACAGAGCAAAAGAGGTTATTGAAGTAATATCTGAAAAATGCAGTACTACGCGCCGGAACATTATTGGAAGCATATTCTCATCCAAAGAAATGTATGAAGAAATTAGTGATAAGCTATACTTTGAATATGCTTCTAAAGAAAAACCAGAAGAATTGAAATCCTGTATTGCAAGGAGCGCATATAACTATTTTATTTCCGAACTTAAAAATGAAACTCTTGTGAGTATGAGTACTGCTTTTGATAAAGCCCTTAAGAATAAGGGAATTGCATTTTTTCTTGCACAAAAAGCCCGAACAGAAGGAGCCTCAGAATACGAAATCATTAATGATTGGATTAGACTATTAGCAACCACCCCTCGTGAAGACGCTAATACAATAAAAAGAATGATTCGTTTGTCGAGAGTCATCAACAGTTTAGAGGATACTGAAGAATTGTCGGACACAGATCTTCAAAAGCTAAACACATTGGAGGCTTTTGACTATACGATTAATGACTACTTTTTGCCCGTAGCAGCTGGCGATGTTTTTACAAACAGCAAAGGCGAGTGGTTCGTACTGATTGGGCAAGATTGTGACATGGCACGAAGTATTACGCGTACGCCTAAAAATGCTTTAGCAGAACTCTTGCCTGCAAAAGTACGTCACCAAACAGAATTTGACAAGTGGGCTAATGACTTGAGAAGTGCATCAATTTATAGTTTTAGAAAAACCATTGACGCAGAATGCGAAGTGCTTCAAGTTGAGTATCAGAGCCGTCAATATATAGCAAACGAAGTTTTAAATCTCTGTTCCTTTAATTCGGACGGACAATGTAGAATCTCTCTTTCTGCGCCCCTCGGTCTGGACCAGGAGCAACTGATACCGAACTATATGACTACATACTATTCTAAATTGCAGCATTTTTTTAATTCAGTCAAAACATTAAGGATACATGCAGAAGACGCATTTGAAACTGTAATAGCAGAGGAATATTCTCCGCGCCTGCTTTCTTTTAAAGATTTTGACAAAACATCTGAAACGGTATCTTTTGACCTAAGACGTGTTTGTCGACTGACCCACGACTATGTTTTCTATTTATATAAATTGTACTTGGAGTACCGTGGAAGAAAGCCGTTTCAGACAATCAATTTGATTCGTCAGGAAGACACTTCACTTCCTGTTCTGTTTAACAAAAAAGAAACTGGTGAGTATCTGTCATTTCGTAGCGTGCCAATTCCGGGCAAAAATAATCGCAAGGACTGGTGTTGGATTATAGATGTATCTGAACTAAATCGAATACTTGAATCATTGGGTTTGCCTATACTGTTAAAAACCGATCAAGAAGTGATTCTCAAAAATGATAATGCCGAACTAAACCTTGAGTTAGGCAAAAAAGTACAAATAGTGAAGGCGCGAAAAAAGGTGTATTTAGAAACCTATTAGAGTGAAAAATCCAATATTCCTGTACATAAGAAGGAAATGAATGAGAATGAACGTCATCTGTTTCGGTGACTCCAACACCTACGGCTACGATCCACGCTCCTATCTGGGCGACCGCTATGACGCGGACAGCCGGTGGGTGGACATCCTGGCTACGGCGACCGGATGGATAATCTCCAACATGGGCCAGAATGGCCGGGAGATCCCGTCTGCGGCTCCCGCCTTCCCTACTGACACAGATCTGCTGATTGTCATGCTTGGGACCAATGATTTACTCCAGGGACGAAGTCCTGAGAAGTCCGCTGAGAGATTGGAGCGATTTCTCTCAGGACTCTCCCTGGATCAAAACAAGATTTTGCTGATCGCACCACCGCCAGTTACTCTGGGAGCATGGGTGCCCAGTGCGAAGCTCATTGATGACTCCCGCACCTTTGCCCGGCTCTGTCAGACCCTTGCGGAACGAATGGGTATTCGTTTTGCCGATTCCGGAAACTGGGACATCCCCTTGGCCTATGACGGCGTCCACTTTACGGAGCAGGGGCACAAAACCTTTGCCGCCGGACTTCTGGAGGAACTCAAATGGAACGAATTCTGCCTGTACTCTTATCTCTTCTGCTGTTGACTGGGTGCGGCGGAAACTCCGCGGATGGATACCAGCAAATCACCCAGGAGGAGGCCAAAGAGATGATGGACACCCAGGA
>OBYR01001128.1_pt1 | contig 10128 bp, 6 predicted proteins | sample 1495491 | NCBI WGS metagenome assembly OBYR01 (sample SAMEA2580206, study PRJEB22360) | human gut metagenome | biome: human gut; feature: human-associated habitat; material: faeces | place: Denmark | collected 2008/2010 | reverse complement strand
TGGCAGTCCCGGATTAGGAACGATCCAGCCGAGTCAGGCTGATTATTTCCAGACCGTGAAAGGCGGTGGTCATGGCGATTACCGCTTGATAACCTTAGCTCCCTCTTCCGTACAGGAGATGGCCGATTTCGTAGGCCTTGGTTTTGATCTGGCTTTCAAATACAATAACCCCGCTATTATCTTGGCGGACGGTATCATCGGACAGATGATGGAGAAGGTGGTATTGCCTCCCTATCAACCCCGCCGTACCGAGGAAGAGATTATCGCTCAATGTCCTTGGGCCGTACAAGGAAAGAAGGGAGGACGCAAAGGTAACGTCATCACTTCCTTGGAGCTAGACCCGGCGAAGATGGAAGAGAACAATATCCGTTTCCAAGCGAAATATCGCAAGATCGAGGAAAACGAGGTTCGTTACGAGGAGTTCCAATGTGAGGACGCTGATTATCTATTGATCGCATTCGGTTCTTCCGCCCGTATTTGCCAGAAGGTAGTCGAGATCGCCCGTGCGGAAGGTATCAAGCTTGGCTTGTTACGCCCGATCACGTTATGGCCGTTCCCGACAAAAGTGATCGCCGCTTATGCGGATAAGGTAAAAGGTATGTTATCGGTTGAGTTGAACGCCGGACAGATGGTAGAGGACGTTCGCCTAGCCGTAAATGGTAAGGTGAAGGTAGAGCACTTTGGCCGATTGGGTGGAATCGTATTCACCCCGGATGAGGTATTGAACGCGCTGAAGGAAAAATTATTCTGATCCGTATGACACGAGGAAGTAAAGCTGACGAGATATTGACGCTGGTTTTTATGCTACTGGCCATAGCTGCCGTGGTATGTTACTTCGCTGTTAGCGATAAGGCCGTATTCTTGTATTGTGGCGGGGCGGCGATCGTATTGCGGCTGGTGCAATATGTCTTAAGATATATACATTAATAATTAAAGATTATGGAACTCAACGATATAATTAAACCGGAAAATCTGGTGTATGAAAAGCCCAGATTGATGAATGAAAATCCCATGCACTACTGCCCCGGTTGCAGCCACGGTGTGATACATAAGCTAATCGCCGAGGTTATAGCCGATATGGGTCTGGAAGATAAGACAATCGGTATCTCCCCCGTGGGATGTGCCGTATTCGCATATAACTACTTGGATATCGATTGGATCGAGGCAGCCCACGGACGTGCGCCAGCCATCGCTTCCGCCGTTAAACGCTTGAATCCGGAGAAGATGGTATTCACGTATCAAGGAGATGGTGACTTGGCGGCTATCGGTACGGCCGAGACGATTCATGCAGCCAACCGTGGCGAGAATATCGTGATCGTATTCGTAAATAACGCGATCTATGGTATGACCGGGGGAAAGATGCCTCGGACTACACTGGAAGGTATGCCCACGGCTACCTGTCCTTACGGACGCAACATCGCCTTGAACGGTTACCCGCTGAAGATCGGTGATTTATTAGCCCAATTGGAAGGAACTTGCTTGGTAACACGCCAAAGCGTACAGACAGCCGCAGCCGTACGGAAAGCGAAGAAGATGCTTCGTAAGGCTTTCGAGAACGCTATGGCCGGTAAGGGTACTTCTGTGGTAGAGTTCGTCTCCACTTGCTCATCCGGCTGGAAGATGACTCCGGAAAAAGCCAATAAATGGATGGAAGCGAACATGTTCCCCTTCTACCCGCTGGGCGACTTAAAGAATGTTGAATAAGTAATACGGTAAACGACAATGAAACAAGAAATAATTATAGCAGGCTTCGGTGGACAAGGTGTATTGTCTATGGGTAAGATCTTGGCCTATTCCGGTTTGATGGAAGGCAAGGAGGTTAGCTGGATGCCTTCATACGGACCTGAGCAACGTGGCGGTACGGCCAACGTAACCGTTATCTTGAGCGACGAGCGTATCAGCTCACCCGTATTGAATGAATATGATATCGCTATTATCTTGAACCAACCTTCCATGGATAAGTTCGAGAGCAAGGTGAAACCGGGCGGTATCTTGATTTACGATGGTTATGGCATCCATACGCCAGCGAAACGTACGGATATTAACGTATATCGGGTAGATGCCATGGACGCCGCTACCGAGATGAAGAACGAGAAGGCATTCAATATGTTGATCTTAGGCGGGTTGCTTAATATCGTCCCGATGGTTCAATTGGAGAACGTCATGCTAGGATTGAAGAAATCCTTGCCCGAGCGTCACCATCATTTGTTGCCGATGAACGAGGCTGCCATTAAGAAAGGAATGGAGATTATACAGAAAATATAAGAAGCTCATTCATTGATGTGCCGATATGCCAATTAAGTTTTCTGATTGGCATATTGGCATATTTTATAATTGGCACATTATTTTTTGTTATATATTTGCAACCCATGAAGTATTATCTATACATATTACTTTTTCTGATAGGAACGGCGGCTTCCGCGCATGCGCAAGGACGTTCCGGGAGCCGGGGAGGACGAGGTGGATTCTCGTTATCTAATTTATCATCCTCAAACAAGGAAATACCGGATAGCTTGCTGCAAACAGATAGCGCGGCGCTGAAATCAAAACGAATCATCGGTTATCGGCTCACGCCTCTTTTGGGAGAACGTTATATCGCTCCTATGGATACCAATCGATTAAATTTCGGGAATAGTACGTTGGTGGAAGCGAACTCATTGGCCGTAGGTTATCTGGCGAATGTGGGATCGCCGGCGCAAACCCGTATTTTTAACGAACGTAAGGAGGAACGTGATTTCATCTTCGCCGATGCCTATGATTATTATATCACAACCCCAACAAACGCTTATTTCTACGATACCAAAGTACCCTATACCCAAGTGACTTATACGACAGGAGGAGCCAGCCAGAATAAGATGGACCGACTGAAAGGGGTATTGACCATGAACTTTGGCAAAAAGATCAATGTCGGTGGCGAGATGGATTATATCTATAGCCGCGGATATTATAACTCCAACGGTAATAAATTATTAAGTTATCGTTTTTTCGGAAGTTATATCACCGACCGTTACGAGTTAAACGCTTATTTAAGTAATTTCAATTTCGTAAACTACGAGAACGGTGGACTTACAAATGACCAGTATATCACGAATCCCGATGACTTGGCCGAGAATCAAAGAAATATCGATAGTAAATCATACCCTGTCCGTTACACGGACACATGGAACCGTGTCCGTGGAAAACAATATTTCCTGACACAGAGATACAATCTCGGTTTTACTAAGGAATTGGAAGAAACCGATGAGGAAGGGAACGTAAAAGAGGTATTCATTCCGGTTTCCAGTATCATCCATACCATCGATTACGAAGATAACCGCAGACGCTTTATCTCTAATGATGCCGGGATCGATACCTGCTACACTCATCTTTATGGTATGGACGCATCTTTGAATGACCAGACTTCCTCTTGGAATTTAAAGAATACCTTTGCGTTGGCCTTGCGGGAAGGTTTCCAAGATTGGGCTAAGTTCGGGCTGACCGCCTTCGTTACTTTCGAGAAACGCCGGTTTAGATTGGCATCCCAAGTTCCCGGACTGGACTACGGTCCGGATGGTCATGGAAGCTCTGAGCCAAGCACATTAAATTTCCCTACTTCCGAAGTATATGATGAGTTTACTACCTACATCGGCGGCGAATTATCCAAACGCCGTGGTAGCCTTCTTACCTACAATGTCCGTGGAGAATTAGGACTTGCGGGAAGTGACGCCGGAGAGGTCCGAGTGAGCGGAGACTTACAGACCAAATTCAAGCTTTTCAAGAAAGACGCTACCATCAAGGCGGAAGGATATATCAAGAATATCACCCCGGCGTTTTACCAACGTCACCATCATGGGCGTTACTATTGGTGGGATCTATCATTGAAAAATGTGCAAAGGATTTACGCCGGAGCGAAAATCAACTTGGAATCCACCCGTACCCAGTTATCCGGAGGAGTGGAAAGTATCCAGAATTATGTATTCTTCAACGGCAAAGGTTTGCCGGAGCAAAGCAGTAAGAACATTCAAGTTGTCTCAGCCCGTATCAAGCAAGATATCATGTACCGTGCGTTCGGATGGGAGAATGAGGTGGCCTATCAGCTTTCTAGCGAGAAGTCTCAACTTCCGTTACCGGATATCAGCGCATACTCGAATATATATCTAGCGTTTAAGTTGGCGAAAGTATTAACCGTACAGATTGGTGCGAACGTATACTACAACACCGCTTATTACGCTCCTTATTACGAGCCGGCTACCCAGCAATTCCAAGTACAGGAAGGCGATACGAAGGTGAAGGTTGGCAATTATCCGTTGATCAACGCTTATGCGAATTTCCATTTGAAGCAAGCTCGCTTCTTCATCATGGCATACAATCTAGGCTCTAAGTTCGTTGACCCGAATTACTTCTCTCTTACGCATTATCCGTTGGACCCGATGGTCTTGAAAATGGGCATCTCCGTGACTTTCAATAATTAATCGATTGCCATGAGATCTAAGAAGTTGCTTATCCTATACGCTTTCCTACTGATTGTCGCTGTAGTGACAATGGTACAGCTTTGGAGACTTAACCAACGTCCCCAAGAGATCGGACCTCGTGATTATCCGGAAATCAAGGAAGAAGGAATTCTCCGGATGATAACCGAATACAATCAATCCGGGTATTTCGTATCAGGCGATACAGTGCAAGGTTTTCAATACGAGCTTAGCCAAGCGATCGCTAAATTATCCGGATTGGAGGTTCAGACGCATTTGGAAATGAGTTTAGCGAAAAGCTTCGAGGAATTATCGGACAACAAATGCGACGTAATCGCAAGAAACATACCCATCACCTCCGAGATGCGGGAAAACTACCTGTTCACCGAACCGATCGTTCTCAACAAGCAAGTCTTGGTACAACGTACGGCAGAGGCGAACAACGGACAAGCCCCTATCCGTAACCAATTGGATTTAGCCCAAAAGACTTTATACATACCGAAAGATTCCCCGGCCTTATTGCGTCTGCAAAATCTGGGACACGAGATAGGCGATACGATCTACGTGGTGGAAGATGAGTTATATTCTACCGAGCAGCTTATGATCATGGTAGCCAAAGGCGATATCGATTATGCCGTATGCGACCAACAAATCGCCCGCATGACCCAGAAAAAACTGCCGGAAGTCGATATCCTAACGGATGTCAGTTTTACCCAATTGCAATCGTGGGCGGTCCGTAAAGACTCTCCTGTCCTACTGGATAGCCTAAATAGTTGGCTCCAGCAAATCAAAGACAGTGGATTATACGACCAGATTTATAAGCGCTATTACAAATAGGGCTATTCATGAGACGGCAAAATAAAGGAGAACTCCGAACCCACCCCTAATTCAGACGTAACATGTATCGAACCTCCCATCTTCACAACCAATCCTTTGCAGATAGCCAGTCCTAATCCGATTCCTTCCATATAGTCGTTTATTTTCACGAAACGGTCGAAGACATCTTTCAATTTTTCCTTATCGATGCCGATTCCCGTATCCCTTACGTAAAAACGTAATTGATCATCCGGTTGAATGGTATATCCCATCGTGATGCTACCTTCTTTCGTGTTCTTGATAGCGTTGTTCACCAAATTATTAATCAACTGCAACAGACGCATGCTATCCGTACCGAACATATGGTGGTCAGCCTCTTTCTCCAAAACCAACTTGACTCCTCCCGGAACCCGTAACTTGGCGGAAGCATAAATCGTATCCATCAATTCACTGACATCTAATTGCTCATATGTGATCTTTATCGCATCCGCCTCGATCTTCGAGATATCCAAGATGTCATTGATCAATTGCATCAACAATTGGTTATTCATCTTGATCACATCGTAGTACGACATACGTTCCTCATCCGTATCTGCAAAAGCCATCAATTCAGAGAAACCGGTAATCGCATTCAAAGGAGTCCGGATCTCATGGCTCATATCCGCCAGATATTTCGATTTCATCTTATCAGCGGCCTCAGCCTTCACCTTCGCCTCCTCAAGGCTTAATTCTTGATTCTTCCGTTCCTGAATATTCGTTGAACATCCAAGGATAACCGAAGGTCTTCCTTTATCGTCCCGTTCATACACGGTAGCGAATACCTCTCTCCAAACATATTCCTTCTTGCCGGGAAATAGCATACGTGCCTCGATCCTTGCCTCAGAGATTTCCCCTCGGCAAAGACGGGTAAACATATTATGATAATGTTCTTGATCATCCGGATGCGCCCGGCTGATAAACTGCCCCCATGACACCTCTATCATATCTTCCGACATGGTATTCCAATCGTTCAAGGTCACAACGGAATCCTTGAAATTATGGGTACTGTCCGGATCGATGAAGATCGAGCATGTACGTATATCACTTATCCGCAATGCCATTTTCGTCAAGATCCGGGTTCTTCTCAAAGTATTCTCCGTAGCCAACTCGGAAGTTATATCTCTCCATAAAGCCAAGACAAGCGGCTTGCCATTATTTAGGGAAATAGGATATTTAGCGACCTCTATATCCCGGTAATCGCCGGAGGCCGATTTTACCTTGCCCTTGAATCTAGCGGTCAGTCCTGTCTTGATCACGTTCATATCGGTTTCCAGACGCTCCTCGGCGGTCATCAAGGCATTATAATTCACCTCGAAATCATCATGTCCCTCGATCTCCCGGGTTTCAATACCCGTTATTTCCTCCATAAAATGATTCCAATACAGGTAATTAAAATGGTTATCCCCATCTTTCACGAAAACCCCCAACGGTAACCGATCTAATATCGTATTGATCAGTTCTTGTAGATTGTTTTCTGTTTTCATAGAAGATACATCGCATGTATAAACGATTACAAGCTCCTCATTAAAAAGGCTTGCTTGCGATAGATAATAATAGTTCTTTCCTTCAAAAGAGACCTCAAAAGAGAAATCCACTTTCACTTGCTCCTCGAAAACACGTTTAACCGCAGCTCTATAGATCTCATATTGATCGTAGTTCTTCCCGTCCGGGAACAACGCTTGAGGTTGCTTTCCGATACAGTTATTCGCTAAATAATGATAATAATCGTCTTTTGCAGAAATAACCTTGACAAGAGTAAGATTTCGATCTACTAATACAATCGTATCGGGGCTCTTCTCCATGATCATCTCTAATCCAGACTGAACGTTACTTCCGCTTTCTAGACTATTCATATTAATTCTTTCGTTTTTGGGGTATAACTCGGGGATAAAGGTATTTATTTTTCTATTTATCACCAAAGAGAAACCTACCTATTGCATAATATTTCTAAATAATCTTTATCTTTACCGGGAATTTGAATGTAAAAAGATGAGATTTGATGAATTAGATTTGGAAGATGCCGTATTAGACGGGCTTTATGACATGAATTTTGACGAAACGACTCCAGTCCAAGAGTTAACGATTCCTGTCATTTTAGAAGGTAAAGACATCATCGCTTGCGCACAGACCGGAACCGGTAAAACGGCGGCGTATGTTTTGCCAGTTATTAATGAACTAAGCAAAGGTTGTCATCCGACAGACGCGGTGAATGCGGTCATTATGGCACCGACCCGGGAATTGGCTCAACAAATAGACCAACAAATTCAAGGATTCACTTATTTTATACCTTCCGTATCCGCAGTAGCCGTGTATGGAGGTACCGACGGAATCGCTTGGGAACAACAAAAGAGAGGTTTAGAGATGGGTGCGGATATCGTGATCGCTACCCCGGGACGTTTATTGTCCCATATTAAGTTAGGTACTGTAGATTTGTCTAAAGTGTCGTTCTTCGTCTTAGACGAGGCGGACCGCATGCTGGATATGGGTTTTTATGACGACATCATGCAGGTTCATAAACAGCTGCCCCCCTACTGCCAGACGATCATGTTCTCTGCTACCATGCCGCCTAAGATCCGGACGTTGGCTAAAACCATCCTAAAAGATCCGGAAGAAGTCAAGATCGCTATCTCACGCCCACCCGAATCTATCATGCAAACCGCATATATCTGCTACGATCCACAAAAGCTCAAGATTCTACAAGATCTCTTCACTCAAAGCCGCCCTCAACGAGTAATTATCTTCTCCTCTTCTAAAATGAAGGTGAAAGAATTAGCGTCTACCTTAAAAAGATTAAAGTTCAATGTAGCCGCCATGCACTCGGATCTAGAGCAATCCCAAAGGGAGGAGGTCATGAAAGAATTCAAGAGCGGACATATCGATATCCTTGTGGCTACGGATGTCGTAGCACGTGGAATTGATATCAATGACATCAAGTTGGTCGTGAACTTCGATATCCCGCATGATCCGGAGGATTACGTACACCGAATCGGACGTACGGCACGGGGTACGAACGGCGAAGGATTGGCGATTACTTTCGTATCGATCGACGAACAAGCACAATTCAAACGCATAGAGGATTTCTTGGAAAAAGAGGTTTATAAGATACCGGTCAGCCCGGAATTCGGCGAAGTGCCCTTGTATGAGCCGGAAAAATACGGTATGAATAAAAGAGGCAGAGGACGGCCTCGTAAAAGTGAAGATAAAGGATCATCCTCGAGTCCACAAAAACGAAATATGGGACATCGTGGAAGACCTAAAAAGGCGCAATAAAAGCACTATACTTTTTAATAGAAAAACACTATACTTTTGGAGCTAAAACAATATTGTTTTGAACTCAAAAGTATAGTGTTTTTTTATGGGATATTATCAACCGTTCATGGATGCCAAGAATTCCATATTATCAACGGTTTGTTCCATCCGTTGCTTAACAAATTCCATAGCCTCCATAGAGTTCATGTCTGATAGATATTTGCGTAAGACCCACATACGGTTCAACGTGCTCTCATCCTGCAATAAATCATCACGGCGAGTGCTGGAAGCCGTGATATCCACAGCCGGATAGATACGTTTATTGGATAATTTACGATCCAATTGTAACTCCATATTACCCGTACCCTTGAATTCCTCGAAGATCACGTCGTCCATCTTAGAGCCAGTCTCCGTAAGGGCGGTGGCTAGAATCGTAAGGCTACCGCCATTCTCAATATTACGGGCGGCACCGAAGAAACGCTTCGGCTTCTGCAACGCATTTGCGTCCACACCACCGGAAAGCACCTTACCGGAAGCCGGTTGTACCGTATTATAAGCACGAGCCAAACGAGTGATCGAGTCCAGAAGAATCACGACATCATGACCACATTCTACCATTCGTTTCGCCTTGTTCAATACGATCTCAGCGATTTTCACGTGACGTTCAGCCGGTTCGTCGAATGTAGAAGCGATCACTTCCGCATCCACGCTACGAGCCATATCCGTAACCTCCTCCGGACGTTCGTCGATCAATAATATAATCATATAAACCTCGGGATGGTTGTAAGCGATAGCGTTCGCAATATCTTTCAACAACATCGTCTTACCGGTTTTCGGTTGAGCGACGATCAAACCACGTTGCCCTTTTCCGATCGGGGAGAATAAATCAACCACACGTACGGCGATATTATCGTATACTTTCGGTGATTTACGTGCCGTAAGCATGAATTTCTCATCCGGGAATAACGGGGTCAAATGATCGAAAGGAACCCGGTCGCGAACCTCTTCCGGCGTACGGCCATTGATCTTGTCCACTTTCACCAACGGGAAATACTTCTCACCTTCCTTCGGCGGACGAATCGAGCCTTCTACCACGTCACCCGTTTTCAAGCCAAATAACTTGATCTGGGATTGAGAGACATAAATATCGTCCGGTGAAGTCAAATAGTTATAATCTGAAGAACGAAGGAAACCGTAACCATCTTGCATCATCTCCAACACGCCGGTTCCTGTAAGGATGCCGTCAAACTCATACATTTTCTCTTGAGCCTGCTGGTTGTTATTAGCGTTATTGTTATTACGGTTGTTATTATGATTATTCTGTCGATTGTTCTGTCGAGGATTATTCTGCTGGGGAGCGGCCTCGGGTTGAGGTTTGTTAGCCTCGGGTTTCGGAGCGGAGAACGGGAAAATCTGATCCAATACGGATTTAGCGTCCGGATGGCGAAATACGATGCGCTTAGGCTCTTCTTCCGTCGCTTGTGGTGAAGTGGTTTCTTCCGCTACCTCTACCGGAGTCGTATTTTCCGGCAAAGCGGCTTCCTCTTTCGGTTTCAGTTCCGCCACGCCAGTGGCT
>OBYR01001117.1_pt1 | contig 10224 bp, 12 predicted proteins | sample 1495491 | NCBI WGS metagenome assembly OBYR01 (sample SAMEA2580206, study PRJEB22360) | human gut metagenome | biome: human gut; feature: human-associated habitat; material: faeces | place: Denmark | collected 2008/2010 | reverse complement strand
AAAAAAACTATAACAAGTCGTAACTCTTTTCACAAAGAGTAGCTACGACGGAAGATTCACACTGATACTAAACCGAAAGCAAAAGTAATTATTCCCCAGGTATCTGCAAAGAAATAACGGCCTAAAAATACAACTTATGATAAGCTTCTATTGAAAACAGAATCAGAAGAATATCTTATCGCTAACTATCAATTGTAAAATATCCCCACCACAGATAAAATAATGCACCTTCGGAAGAACAATATTAGAAATAAATTACTATTTTTGTCACTATCAATAGTACGAAAAACACAGTTTAATGCCATTCATGACATCCTCGGAATAAGTATTAATCTGATATATGATACTGCACTGTATGAAATCTAGAGAATCAGCCCCGGTATCATCCACCAAAAACAAACAATCTGTGAATTGAAATACAAAGAAGAGAATCAGCCTCAATACGAAAGCATGGTTGTCCTCACACCTATTTCAGTAGCAGAACTTATTAGAAATACTTTAATCATTTAGATAAATAGACAATTCTATTTTATAAATACGCTCTTTTAAGCTTTACATCTCTTTAATGAAAAAAACGTAATGCCCCTGTCACTTCAATTGCGATAGGGGTTTTGTCTTTTATAGCATTAAAAATTCAATCTTGGGACACTGTTATACCACTGCTAATTGTATACTCAAACGGGAAAGCATTTATTCTCCTTTATTTTTCTTCATCAGAGAGGTGAAACCTAAAGAGAGACCGCTACGCTGTCAGTCAAAAGTAACAAGAGAAAAAAAACAAAAAACTTCACCACATCCCTATTATCCCCAGCTAAGTTTGCATATGCACATCTACTGGGACACTCCTAAGTGGGACGCGCTACTGGGACAGCTTCTTGGTGGGACGACAGGGATAAGGTCCATTCACTCTTCTTTAATTCGTCTATGCCTGATCTTTACCCTTTTCTTCAAAAAAGTCTGTTTCGCCGTTCAAATCCCTTGAAAGCTTGATATATGTATGAAAACAAATATAATATTGTCTGGTAAGAACGATAGTTCTATATCAGACCGTCAGGTAAGGGATTGTCCTGATGTTAACGAAAAAACAATTCCGCAGAGAATACCCAGAAGACATCGGGAAGATATCAAGAGATTACAGGAGAGATACGATCTACATGAAGGGCTGGTCATTAATGTGTCTCTCAAAGAATTCCGAGGAATATGTGAGAGGGATTATCCAAAGATTGAAGCATACCAAGGACTAAAGAATTTCCTGCTACGTACTTTCGGAGTAACCCTGAATATCCACTCACAGAAAACAAAAAGAGATGCGTAAAGATAAAAATACAGCAATAACACAAAAATAATAAACACATGGATGCAATAGTAATTAAGAAATCGGAACTCATAGAACAGATCAGAGAGGATTTCAAACTTTGGGAAGAAATGTCACCGGATATCGACGAAGGTTATTTTGACGAAGAGGACGTACAGTCTTATCTGAATTTCCTGATAGAAAGATATCATGACGAATGGGTAGTAATTGATGATATACAGGAAGGAGGTGATGTATGAAAGAGCTTTTCAATATAATTCCCAATTCGACTGGTGACGGATTCAGAATGAAACTCAGTACGGGCGTAATCGATGTCCCGGATGATAACGGAGGCTATATCATTTCCTCAGGTTGTGGTAGCGGTAAAACAGAGTCAATCAAGAGTCTGATCCGACAGAAATATAACTCGGGGATTCTGTATTGTGTTGATACCCGTGACGAACTGGGTAAGATGTATGACTGGATTCTGGCTAACCTGGTGAACAGGGAATTGGGCTATGGTGATATATTGAGAGAAAGTGACGTTATGATCATATCCAGTGACAAGGAGCGTTCATCCTTTCTGAATCAATACAGGGACAATCCCGAGATCCTTATGGATAAAAAGATTATCCTGATCACACATGTACGTTTCTGGACTGACCTGATCAATTATTTCCTCATTTACCGTCCAAAGTCACCCGTAGATTCATTTGACGGGGATTTCAGAAAACTAATGATACGACCGGATCTTAGACGGTATATCCTGTTTGACGAGACTCCCACCTTTATCAGACCTTTCGTGGAATTCGATAAAACAATCCTGGGAGTATTCAGTAAAACCGATGATACGGGCAATATCATTTGTATGTCACCGGAAGAAATCGAAATTTATTACGACCATTTCATCAGGAATACCAGGAATGATCTTTTCAACCAGTCTTACCGGATTAACCGTATTAAGCGCGATGTGGCATTAAACCTGATTCCGCAGTATTATGATTCATGGATGCTCTCGGAGAGTGACAAGGCAGGCATCACATTCTATCCCGTTGACCTGTGTCCTCCGGGAGTGTACATAAATACGCATGTACTGATCTTCGAAGGTGCAGGCGATCTTTTGTTCAAGGACTCCAGGAACTTCAGGCTTCTTGATGTGGACCGGAAATATAACTGTGTGACTGAATTCCGGAAAATAGACTTCGGACTGTTCAGAAGGAATCTCAATCCCCGACGTTTTGACGAGTTTACCAGCCGTATAGCCATGCTTATAAACAAACCTACCCTGGTCGTATGCTGGAAGGATATCAACGGGGGTGACGACGGTCCGGGTAAATCAGAATACGCAGAACAACTCAGTGAGGCTCTACTACTAAAGGGTGTCCCCAAGGAACTGTTCACTGTTACCTATTATGGTTCTTCAGATAACAAGAGTACCAATAATTACCGGGATATAGACCAGATTGTAATGTGCGGTGACTGGAGCTTACCGAATATAGAATCAGCCAGAATACGTCGGGCTTATGGAACCACTACCGATACACAGAATCAGAAAGACTGGTTCTTCAGTCAGTTAATTACAAGGATAGGCATAAGAAAACATGACGGTGGTACTTATACGGTATATTATACGGATGACTTCAAGTATGATTTCATAGGTAGGATGTATGCGTATTTCAATGAGAACAGGGTAATCAGTTCGTCACATAGCCGGGAATCATGTGATTGGAAAAACAGGCTGGATAGCATGAATATCCGCAGTAACCTTAAGAATGAAATTATACTTTTGGCTATGAATGATGAGAATATGAGAAATGCTATCGGTATGGACTGTGAATACACTAAAGAGGTCAGCTTTGATTATCTGGAGAATTTGGGGATAAAGAGATGCGTAAGAGCAAGAAGCAGATATAAAAATCTAACCGATATCCTAGCTAAAATAAAGATATTTGTAACGATAAAATAGGAAGGTTGCTAAGTTTGTCACTTATTTGTATTGTAACCTGATATAAACAATGAATGGGCTACTTACTTTTTTTCGATGGGCTAGTTAAATTATATAAGGAGTAAAAAAAAGTAAGTAGATGGTTGATAAATAGAAATGGTAGATAAGAATAAATAACAATTGTAAGTTACCCGCTTTTTTTCGATGGACTAGTTAAATTATATAAGGATCAAAAAAAAGTAAGTAGATAGTTGATAAATAGAATTGGTAGATAAGAATAAATAACATTATAAGTTACCCCCTATTTTTCGATAAACTAGTTAAATTATATAAGAAGTAAAAAAAAGGGGGTAGATAAATAATAATAGAATTGATAGATAGAAGCAATAAATATGATAAATCATAGATATACAAGTTTTATAGATTAAATAAGAAAGACCGCTACGCTGTCTCTCAAAGTGATACAGAAAAAACTTTAAACATTTTATCTCTCCTTCTCTTATCACTAAGGAAAGAGCACGAAGTGGTCTCTCTCTTGTTTATTTAATTATTTATCTACATTACTTTTATTCCAGTCTATTACCATAAATACTGAACATAGCACCTCCAATAAAAAAGAGTGGTTATGTGTAGAGAGAATAACAATAATAAAAATCCCCAATATGATGATTAACAAAACAGTCAGTTACTACAATAATGCGGATGATTCGAGGAGTAGAATCCGTTATAACCTTGATTATGTCCTGGGTATGATCAGGGATAATCAAGAACTATTCCTGCAAACGGTAAGAGTCAGATCTACGCTAACAGAAGAAGAATACAAGCAGGAGAAGAAGTTGTTACCTATGATTGCTCCCTCGGGCGTATTTGATTACCGAAATGATGATCCGGAAAATCTCAGGGAGTATTCCAATGTGTTGGTTCTGGATTTTGACCATTTCCAAAGCCACCTTGATGCCGGGGAATTCAAGAGAAACCTAATCGATAATGCAGACCGTCTTCATATCTATGCACTTTGGTTCTCCCCGAGTGGATTAGGGGTAAAAGTAGCAATGCCCCATGATAACACAAACCCGATGTATCATAATGAGCTCTTCAGATGTATTAGAGAGCAACTCTACCCAGGAATACCAGAGTTCGATGATAAATGCGGTAATCTTAGCCGGACATTTTTCTTAAGTTCGGATCCGGAGATCTATATCAATCCGCAACGGGATTCTCTTACCCCTTATCATTTTGAGCATTCCCCGTCAGTGAGGGCAACTCCTATGAAAAGCTATAATCAGGGTTATACATGCAATAGTTTTACTCATACCTTGGCAGAAATAATCCAGAATAACTGTTTTCAGGTACGATGGAAAGACAAGACACTGATCAATTACATAGATAAGAAGTGGCGCCTGGAATATCCTGAATCTTATGAGGACGGTCACAGGCATCAGTCTATCCTGTCAAGAGCTAAATGGTTATGTAGGTATGGTGTACTCTATGAAAATGCATTGGCATATCTCACCGGGACATTTGGATTGCACGGGATTGATAAAGCTGATATAGAAGCTATGGTTATCAATAACTATAATGCCAACAGGGGAGATTTCGGAAAGGACAGAATGAGGTTGTACCTGAAAAAAGAAGAGGGCAGGAACTATAGGAACCAGAAACTGAAAGGGGAATAAAATATTCGGTCGTAGTTTCTCCTCCGTCCCCAATCACCCCATAGCCTTATTAGGGAAGAAATAATACTCACACAAAAAAAGTACCTGAAACCAAAAGTATCCTACTACTTGAATTACCATATATCAAGAAACAAAGGTAATACTACGGCGGAGGGTACTCTTTTCTTTTTTTCTTCCCAATTAAAGTCGTACCCAATATCAGGCAGAAAGAGAATGTATAAAAAATAAGAAATCGTTTTCTCTGTTTTAATGCCATTTTACCTGTATCTTTACGCCTAGAAAACTCCAATTCTCTTATGTATGAAGAAAGAATACTCATATAAGAGCGTTACATTGAACAAAAATACGTATATTTGCAAAGGCTGACCGGAGAAATGGTCAGAGATATAGAAAGCGTTTTTTGCTTTATCCTAAGATCAAAGTCTGGACAATTTTGGTACTTAGAAGGATGAGGACAATGTAACGCTCATTCTGTTTTGTATATGTACCTGATACAGCCAATGTTGTATCTATACATAACATCATGGCGTGAGTATTGTTTCTTCATATTCATTTCTAAGTAGGTATTCCAGACACCAGATCTTGATGAATAGCAGAACAAGTCCTCACGCTTTTCTTGTATACCAATGTTTAATCAAACTAACAGCAGAATTAGAGGACTTATAAGCGTATAGGAGAATGAAGCCCCATGAAAGACCCCAAAGAATCAGCTACCCCTATCGATAGCCATATTATAGATCCTGTCGGAGCTATCAAAATCACGCAGAATATAGAATTTGAGACCCAGCTCATGAAAGCTCATACAAAAGGAGGATTAGGATTCATGGCTGAAGATGCCAATTCACTTCACGATCGTTGGCAGTGTAAACAGGTAGAAGACATAGGACGGAACAACGAAAAGAATGGTGCGGACCGAATCGTGGATGGAATATATATCCAAACTAAATATTATGATACGCCTGTTAAAACCATAAATTCTGCATTTGATGTGGAGACCGGAATGTACCGCTATTATCAAAAGTCAGACGGTAAACCGATGCTCTTAGAAGTTCCCAAAGATCAGTATGAGCAAGCAGTAAACCTGATGAGAGAAAAGATTAAAGAAGGGAAAGTTGCCGGAGTCACCGATCCGGAGGAAGCCCAAACATTAGTAAAAGCAGGATGTGTAACATTTAAACAGGCAAGAAATATAGCCAAAGCAGGCAATATAGATTCATTGCTGTTTGATGCCAAACAATCAGTGGTATCTACCGCATCATCATTAGGCATTTCTTTCATTATCAACTTTGCAATACTTAAATACAAGAAGATAGATACAGGGGACGCTTTAAAGATTTCTTTTGTAGAAAGCATTAAAACCGGAGGTTCTGTTTTTATTAGTAGTGTGTTAGTACGTCAGTTCTTTAAAACAGCTATGGGACGAGGATTATTAACAACATCCACCCAAGCGTCAAAATCAGCTGTTAATTCGGTATACAACTATGCTTTAGGGAAGGACACGATCCATAAGTTTGCAGCGGTAATTTGTGAGAAACATGTAACAGGAGCTGCCGCCAAGAATGTAGTAATAAAATTTTTCAGAACAAATGTCATAGTGAATACCACACTTATATTGATCAATACTGTGCCTGATTTCATTAAATTCATGGATAACAGAATGTCATGGAAAGAGTTGACAGCCTCCATCACCAAATCGATGGTCGGATTTGCCGCATTTACAGCAGGATTCAGTGTAGCATCCAGATTTCCGCTGCCTGTACCCATGAAGATGATTATCCCTGCTCTCACAGGAATCTTGTCCTCCCTTGCTGCCAGTGATATTGTTTTCCGATTACTTAAAACCGATAAGGAAAGGAAAGAATACAATATCATACAAGAAGCCATACAGGACTTATGTAATGACTACATGATAATTAACGAAGATGAATTTGATGCCTGTATGGAAGAGATTCAAAAGCGGGATATTATTAACGAGGACTTTATCACACATATCAAGGTCAGGGAAACAGATAAAATACAAAAAGCCTATGTATATACACGATTAAAAGGTTGCTTCCTATATGTCATCAATAAAAGAGAACAGATTGTTGTGCCAACCGAAAAGCAACTTATGCATGAACTTGATCGGATAGATATGTCAGAAGAGGATATGAATCAAATATTTATTAACACCATAAAATAATTCAATTATGTTTGGAAAGAAATTTTTGAAGGACAAAGATTTGGAATTCTTAGAAGAATGCTCCAATGAAGATTTAAAAGTACTGGCTGATTTACTGGTATATGACAAGGATAATAATCCGAGATATTCGGAAACATTATCCAGAACACGCCTATATAAAGAGTCATACCCTAGCCAATTACAGAAAGCATGGACAGAGATTGCACATGAATTTCAACTCTATGGCGGGGATAGTTTTGCTAACTTCTTTCGGGGATATGGAGTGCCATATCGTGAAATCCTGATGGATGTTTGCGATAAGAAGAAAGTCAATTATAACAAAAACTCATCTACGGAACGAATTGAGATGTATCTGATTCAGAAGTTAATGGATGATGTACTAGAAGAAATGGACGATGAACAATTGCAGGAATTAGTCAAGGATTTGCAATTGGATGCCAATACATATCAAAGCAAGGATGCTATGAAAAACGCAGTCCTGATGGCTTGCATGTCCCCCGCATTCGTTTCACAGATTCTGACATTGTTAACAAGCGTGCTGGTGCCCAGAGTGGCACTAGATATAGCAGTGGGATTGGGATTGGTAAGCAGAATCGGAGGGATACTTGTTCCTGCCATAAATATCATTATGGGAGCATGGTTGTTAAAAGACCTGACGGGAGCAGCATATAGGGTAACGATTCCGGGAGTAGTACTAATAATCTATATGCGACGTAAGATGCAGACTGAAAAACAAAATATATAGACCGGAAAAGATCTCACCCCATGAAAAAGGAGAGAAATAATACGATAATTACAGAGTATTGTTATGAAAAGACAAATTACAATCTATATCAATCATGCTTAAAGGAAAAAGTATTTTCAGATGTACCGAATGTGGCAAAATTTTCATTGGAAAGAACATTGAGTATCATGCTACCATCTATTCTTGTCCTCAGCCTTGTAAACGCTGTGGTGGAATAAGAACTTTGCCGGTTTTGCATACCATATTCATTTCTGTTTATGAAAAGCTCTGGGAAGAGATGAAAAAAAAGAATTAGATACGTATTCTTAAGATATTCATAAACCATAAACAAAAAGGGAACAATGGTCAGAAAAAAACGATTTATAAAATAATTAAATATGGCATGATTATTATTGCATGCATTATTGCGTTTAAAACAATATTTCATGATTTTAAACCGGAATATCTTATATCCTGGAATGCTTTCAGCAACTGGTGGATAGACACGTATGCCGGTCTTTTTAAAATGATACTCTCTATTATTTTAGGTATAACTCTCATTTTGGGCATTGGATGGCTTTTATGGAAATGGTTATATTTACTTTACAATTATATTTCCAGACGTAATTTCAAGTCTTAACACCAGTAATCTAAACTTTCTGAGAACTACACATGATAAATAGAGTTTAAATGGATGTTAGAAAACGGAGCATTTGAGAAAGTGTTCCGTTTTTTATTTCCCCTTCCCCAAAAAATGCCGAAACTCCGCTACGAAGCCTTGAAATCCCTAACTATGAATTAAATACTTAAAGTTATGACAGACACATCCCAACTCTGGTATTCGCTCAACAAGGATTGTAGTGACATATCAAAAACTCCGGTAGAATCATACTCCGATTCGAAAGAGCAAACGAATAAATTCTCCGATGATATAAAGGCTTTAGGAGAATATTTTCCTCAACTGGCTTCTTTATTGAATGAAAAGGATAGTACAGACTATAACTTAACATTAGAAATAAGTCTTAAAGAGATATTTGTTCTATGCCCAAGAAACAGATGCAGGGTAGACAGATATTCCCAACTCCAAAAATATCTGAAAGAGAATTATAACACAACCTTAATTATTAAATCACAAAAAACTAAACCAAACGGCCATGAAGAAGATAATTTATAAAGGTACAATAGAAGAGAGCGATTATAACCGTGTGAAAGACATAGACAGCGAGAACTATATAACCCCGGACGGGAAAACGGTACTGCCTAAACTAACACAGATGCCATTACGGGACCTCGCTATCCTAAGTTTCACGGATGAGAACGAACTGAAGAAATACTATACGGGCAATGAGGAGTACTTTTCATATTCCGTTGTAGAACTGATGCTCGATACAAGGATACAGGCCAGAAACTTGAGCAGACACAAAGTCAGCAGTTTTGAGGATGCATTGTATCTGCTTTACACCTATTCAGAGGAGATACCGCAAGCGGACGATCCCAAATATCTGTCCATTCTTATTGCAGCCGACATATTGAATGTAGAGGAGGAGGATATCATAGAAGAGGCAAGAAGGGATAATAAGTTGTATTCGGACGAAGACAAGAACCTGTTTGTACCGGTCCGGTGGATTGGAGACTGGTATAATGATGCTCTGGCTACTTTGGGGATATCGAGTGTCATCTATATACAGACTAGGGGAACGGGGAAAGTTAAAATATTAATTGAAAGAGACCTGGAGTAACATGAAAAAGAAAATATTTACAATGGGCAAAGTGTATGATTTGGGTACACTGGGAGTCAATGAAGTTGAAAATGCTGTTCAGGCGGATCTGGATAAGGTCTTTAATGCCGGAGGAGTTAAATTTAAACTTAGAGAAGTATCGGATAAAACATTGGAACTAACATTTCTCCGTAAGTACAGGGAAAGGGAAATAGACTGGCTGAATTATGATCCAAAGCTGATCTATAATATTGATGCCAACATAATCACAGGGCATAGTTTTAATGGCTTCAGGATACCGGATTACTGGGGAGGCGTTCCTTTCGGATACACATTTTCCATGCCGAAGAGAGAATTTATAGGGTGTTATAAAAATTCGGCTGTGATGCTTGGGGCAGATCAGGTAAAGAGAGTTAAGGTTATGCCCCAACCGGAGAAAGTGGTGATGAGATTGACATTTTAAAGCAAGAGAGAAGATAGTTAGAGATAGCTGTCTTCTCTGCTTTTTTGTTTTATAGAGGTACTAGAAATTACAAGATTGATTCTCTTCATAGGCATCCATATCTCACCTTCTCCTATTCAACAACAAAAATTCCCCTGTAAAGTCTATTTCGAATTATCTATGAAAATATATATCAACGATCTTCACAGACAGTTGATATATGGGGTAAAAAAAGCATATCGG
>OBYR01001114.1_pt1 | contig 10271 bp, 10 predicted proteins | sample 1495491 | NCBI WGS metagenome assembly OBYR01 (sample SAMEA2580206, study PRJEB22360) | human gut metagenome | biome: human gut; feature: human-associated habitat; material: faeces | place: Denmark | collected 2008/2010 | reverse complement strand
AGCTGCACAAATAGCAACTCTAATCCGGCAAATGAGCTTATATGCTGGCTTACTCGGTGCAGTGGTGGTGCTTGCACTTTCTCCCTGGCTATCACAATGGAGTTTCGGAACCCGGGACTTTACGGGAGCATATATGTGGCTCGCCTGTACCATCTTATTTGACACGCTGACCAAAGGAGAACTTGCCATATTTCAAGGATTCCGACGCCTCCGTATTCTGGCACAAGCCAATCTACTGGGTGCATCTGCAGGACTTCTTATTTCACTACCTATTTATTATATATGGAGAACGGACGGCGTTGTGGTTGCTATTATACTCTCTTCCATTTGTGGTTACTTTGCTACACTGCTGTTCCGCGACAAACAAAAGGTGCCACCTTTATCTGTTCGTCAGGAAGGTAAAAGTATCATCACAATCGGAGCCATGCTTACCATCAGCGGTTTTGCCAGTACATTGGTCAGCTATCTATTCAATATTTACCTTAGAAGTCACGGTGGATTGGAGGACGTGGGTATCTACCAGTCCGGGTTCGGACTGATAGACAAATACATCGGGCTTATCTTTGTGGCAATGAGTACTGACTACTACCCCCGACTGGCAGCTGTTCATAATCAAAACACGAAACTCAGTTCCATAATGAATCAGCAGACCGTAGTATCACTGCTGATACTGTGTCCGGTTATCACAATCTTTCTGCCAACAGCACCACTAATTGTCCGCCTGCTACTTACCAAGTCGTTCCTACCAGTCATTCCTTTTCTGTCATGGGCCATCTTAGGTATGATCTTTAAAGTGGTTTCTACCAGTATGGGATATATACTTATCGTTAAGGGAGCCCACCGGTTATTTCTTGGTACTGAATTATTTTCATGGAGCACTATACTAATAACCAATATCATAGGATATACTGTATGGGGAATTGAAGGAATAGGGATTGCTTTTTTATTCAGTTATGTCTGCTATCTGACAGTGGTGGGAATTTCCTGCAGAAAAATCTTCAAGATTGTATTTAACCGGGAAGTATTATACCTATTTCTCTTTACCAGTACATTAGCTATAGCCAGTTTTATTTCTGTACGCTATCTGGTACCTGTCAATCCTTGGTATGGCTATGCAATATGTGTGTTATTAATCACATTTTCCTTATGGATTGCCATAAAAAGACTATGGCAGCATATTAAATAAATCACTATTTTTGCATAATGAAGCCATTACTAAGTATAATCATCCCTTTTTATGGAACGGCAGATAAAAAAATGCTGGAACGTTGTATTGCTTCCATCCGCAATCAAGGTATGGAAACAGAGGACTACGAAATACTCATTGAAGATGATAATGGCAAAGGATTGGGTGGAGCACGTAACATTGGTATTGGTAAAGCCCGGGGAGAATATCTGTTATTTATAGATGCGGATGACTATCTATTTCCGGGAATGCTGGCACAATGTATGGTTCTGCTAACACAACATCCGGATATGATATCCTTTGGTTTTCAACAAGTCTCACACTCCAATGAAACAGTTAGAAGTAAAGAAGAAGCCACATCCAAAACCTATCCGACAGGAGCTGCATTTATGAATGAACATAATTTCATGGGTACAGCCTGGAGACATCTTTTTCTAAAAGAATGGCTTCTCAAACATCGGCTCGTATTCCCTGAAAATGCCTATCATGAAGATGAAGCATTCGTGGCCAAAGCTTATTTCCATGCCGGAACTACTATCATAACAAACTTGACAGTATATGCCTATTATCAGTGCCCCCATTCTATTTTGCACAAACAGGATGTAACCAACCGTACTCAACGGATACAGAATTTCCGGCAAATACTGACAGATCTGAAAAAATATCTGAAAGAGACAGCTGCAGAAGCTTCTCCACAGCAACAACGGGCGCTACAAAGGAGAATTCATTTCCTCACGATTGACTATATATTACAATTAATACACAACCATTATCCACTTTTGGGATATCCTGCGGCTCTAAAAGAGTTAAAGAAACATCAGTTTCTTCCATTACCAAATGAAAAATACTCATGGAAATACTCTATAGCCCGAATACCCCTCAATCTTTTTGCACTGCTATGAAAATACTACTTCTCGGTGAATTCAGCAATATCCATTGGACCTTAGCAGAAGGACTCCGCATATTAGGACATGAAGTGTGTGTTGTCTCAGACGGCAACCACTGGAAAAATTATAAACGGGATATCTCTCTGTTGCGCCCAACAGACGGTAAAATAGATGGAGTCAAATATCTGGCAAAGGTTTTATTATTGCTTCCTAAATTAAAGGGATATGATATCGTACAAATCGTCAATCCCTGTTTTCTGCATCTGAAACCGGAAAAGAGCCTACCCATCTATCGTTTTTTACGGAAACATAATAAGAAGATATTCTTAGGTGCTTTTGGTACAGACCATTACTACGTAAAAACTTGTATGGAAACGAATGTATTCAAATATTCTGATTTCAAATCTCAGGACAAATTCAGAGACACGCCTGTCAACCGTAAAATAATAAAAGAATGCCTGTATGGCGGAACAGCACGTGCCAACAAAGAAATAGCTCAAACCTGTAATGGCATCATAGCCTGCCTATGGGAGTATTATGTATCTTATACTTCATACTTCCCGGATAAATTAACGTTCATCCCACTACCGATTGACTATTCTGACATTGTTAGCCGGGTACGGCCCGAACCCGAAAAAGTGAACTTTTTTATCGGTATTCAATCCGCACGAAGTGATATCAAAGGCACAGATATTATGTATCCCGTTCTCAAGGAAGTACAAAAAAAATATCCGGACCGATGCTATATTACAGAAGCTATCGATGCTCCCTATGATACCTATCAACGGTTAATGGATGACGCTGACGTACAATTAGATCAGTTATATTCATATACTCCTTCTATGAACTCTTTGTTAGCTATGACAAAAGGGGTTATCGTAGTAGGAGGCGGAGAAGAAGAAAATTATGAAATAATAAACGAAAAAGAACTACGTCCTATTATTAATGTATATCCCTCCGAAGAAGATATTTTCCGGAAACTGGAGTTCATCGTGCAACATAAAAAACAGATTCCGATACTATCAGCGCAAAGCATTGAATACGTAAGAAAACATCATGATTACGTAAAAGTGGCACAACAGTATGCAGACTTCTGGGAGACGCATTAATCCCCAGAATACGAACAGATTTATTCAAACTTATTGATTGCCGCAATCACATAGGCCACTTCTTCAACCGTCATCAGGGGAGACATGGGCAAGCTCAATTCTTCACGATGTATTTGCTCCGTCACCGGCAATGAAAGAGCAGCGTATTCAGTCAAGGCCTCTTGTTTGTGCGGAGGAATCGGATAATGTATCTGTGTTTGTATTCCTTCCTCCGTAAGGAAAGCCTGCAACCTGTCACGGCAAGATGAAAAGATAGGGAAAATATGAAATACATGCTGCTGCCAATCATCGACCCGTGGCAAGATTAATTGCGTATTCTGAATATGCGTCATGTATTGAGAGGCAATCAGGCGACGACGTTCATTGTCAGCATCGAGACGCGACAGTTTCAGACGCAATACGGCGGCCTGAAGTTCATCCAGGCGACTGTTTATACCTTTATAAAGGTGGACATACTTTGCAGAAGAGCCATAATTGGCGATAGAACGAACCATCGCAGCAAGCGACTCATCATTGGTAGTCACTGCACCACCATCTCCCAATGCACCCAGGTTCTTTGCCGGATAGAAACTGAATCCGGCTGCATCTCCAAGGCTACCGGTACGTTTCCCGTTATAAATGGCACCATGAGCTTGTGCCGCATCCTCCACAACTTTGAGATTATGACGTCTTGCTATATCTTTAATAGGCTGCATATCAGCACATCTTCCGTATAGATGTACAGGAAGTATAGCTTTGGTTCGGGAGGTAATCAGGGATTCTATTTTTTCGGAAGCTATATTGCATGACAACAAAGAAGGTTCACAAAAAACCGGTCTCATTCCGGCACGGATCACCCCCAATATAGAGGCAATGTAAGTATTGGCAGGAACAATCACCTCATCACCGGGCTGCATTTCTCCCAACTCGCAATAAGCCATAAAGATAAGAGTCAATGCATCCAATCCGTTCCCCACACCTACACAACAGGTTGTACCACAATAATCAGCAAAAGCTTTTTCAAAAAGATGGTTTTCTTCTCCCTGTAAATACCAGCCGGAGCGAAGCACCCGAATTATAACATCCGAAATCTCCGGTTCGAAAGAATCGCTAATACGCTGTAAATCGAAATATTTAATCATCATCCACAGAGTCTAAACAAAGTTCATATGTATCATACATGACCGCACGTCCACCAAATCCTTCTTTCTGGAATATTAATCCCTCATTCAGATAACGTCCTCCATCTTCTACGGAAACTCCAAAATCAAAATAACGTTTCTCTGTATAAATTTGGTTTATCAGGCAGTCAAACAAAAGATCAAGTGCTCCCATATCCCGCCCTCTATCAGTAGAAGCAATATACTGGACATGAGCTACTTCACCAGAGATATACATCACACATCCTCCTACCGTTTCATCTTTATCGAGTACCCGATAAAGTTTTATTTCTTCCGGGAACAGACGATTAAGGCGTACAATCTCCTCTAACGAATGTACCGGTAATCGATCATGACGTTGTTGCAGATTCTGCTCCAGAACAGACCAGAAAGCACTAAAAGCGTCATCCTGGCAAATGCGTAATCCACTCGTATGTGCAAGTTTCAGTTTTCGACGCCGAAGTGTACTGAAAGGACAGCCTCCGGCAGGCATTACAACCGAAGAGATCTTCCGCTCTGTCAGTCGGGCATTCAAGCGAAACAGGGCATACAAATCCTCTTCAGCAGGATATTTATGATATATAAAAGGAATAGTACGATAAACAATCCGCTTTATTCCGGAGGTTTCTTTCAGGTAACGGCACAAAAGATAAAATGCCTCCAACACTACACTCGCACTTGCCTGATAAGCAAGAACGAACCCGCCATAGGTCAATCCACCATGCGTACAGTAAGTATCATCCTCTATATTTCCCGGTAATAAAGCGAGCAATCGCCCTCCTTTATAAAACATCAGAGAATAATCGGTGAAACGATCGGCATGATAATCCATATAATCACGCAAAAACAAGAACGTTCCTTTTCGGGAGCCAGCCACAAAACTATCCCAAACTATCTTTTGGTCCGACGTATAACGGACAACGCTCAACTGTAAGTCTCGGATAGCAAGTGTCATTTCTTTATATATTCCAGGAATTCGTCGTATGAATTAATATAATTATCAAGGCAATAGGGATGAGAGGCCAGGACAAGAACAACAGCATCCGGTGAAAAATTACTCATGACCTTCCACATTCCCGGCGGAATTAATAAGCCTTCGGAAGGAGAAGACAAATGATAGTGTTTACGTCCCGTTATATCTTCTGTCCAGATATCAAAGCTACCGCTGACAGCCACAAGATATTCGGACAACTCCGTATTGGCATGTTGCCCACGTTCTTGTCCTTCGGGTACATTATGTATCCAAAACACACGCTCAACAGGAAAAGGTATATCCTGTCCTACCTCAAGAAGGGTCAGACTCCCCCGTTTATCTGTAAATGTCTTTAAACGTTCCATAACTTTATAGAATAACGATATTTAGTGGATATTATTATAAGTGGTACTTCAAATTTAATTCATACTATGCCAGTCTTTTATTGAAACGCAAATGATCGCAGATTTTCGCAGATTAGATAGTTTGCTGCACTTAAGAGACGATATTCTTTGCGTAAATTTGCGATATCTGCGTTTCAATGATACGATCATTTAATTAGGATACAGTACTTACGAATAATAGTTTATAGTTAACTTTACAACCAGAAAATCAAGCTCTAACAAGAAAAAACTCCTCTTTCCATTATTACATAGGAAAAGAGGAGTTGATTGATAAGAACTTCCCAATAATTTATCTTCTTGAGCTACTTCCCCGTTCAGAAGAGCTGGAAGAAGAACTTCTGCTACTCGAAGATGAACTGGAGGAAGAAGAACTACGTCCGGACTGTCCACTGGAAACCGAACTACGACGACTACTACTTGGGGAAGTCGTTTCCCGGTTAGCTGAAGAGCTACTTCTGCGGCTACTGTTTCCGGAGTTTGTACTACTGTGGCTTGTACTGCTATTTACCCTGCTACTGCTACCTGAAGTATTATTATCTCTTCTACTACCTGATGTACTTTCACGATTTGAAGATGAAGAACTACTACTTGGCCGCGTAGTAGGCCGAGAGGTTGAACTTGGCTTCGTTTCAGAATTTCCCGGACGGGTTGACGTTCCCGGAGTAGTACTTGGACGAGTTGTAGAACTACCGGGACGGGTAGTTGTACCGGTACTCGGACGGGTAGTCGTGCCAGTGCTTGGACGAGCTCCTGGTCTGGAAGAAGGCCTTGTACTTGTATTCGGACGAATATTCACCGATCCGAAATCCGAACGACGGTTAGTGTGGTACACCCGATCATTTCTCACACTATAGTTTCCTCGATAATGACTATGGTTATAGCGCCCACGATAATAACTTACATTATGAAAATGTGTCCGGTAATGTCCTCCGGAATAACTACGATAATGATAAGGTTTAGGGAAGTAGAAGTGGTTATGGTTCGTATATGTGATATACACACGGAAGTTCCACCCACCTGTATTAGCATATATCGGACGATAAAAATAATCGAGTCCCAGGAACCTACGATACTGTGAATAGTGTGAGACCCAACGCAAATCGTCATTACGCACATCCAGATAATTGTAATAATCATCCAGTGCCCATTCGTATCCGCGTATTACATCGTCCATCAAATAGCGAATGGAATAGATAAAATCAAAATTGATTTCATAGACATCATTATACTGTTGCGTATTCAGGTTTAGTTCATACGCCATCTTATCAGTCAGGAAACGCGTCTCTTTGCGTACCCTGCTATTACTCATAGCCGCCATACTCATACTGCTCATGGCAGTTATCCCGATGGCAAATAATAGTATAATCAATCGTTTCATAATCGGTATATTATTTTATATTATTACTTTGGTGATATCTTTTTATAAAGTCATTCACTTCTTTCTTATCCGAACTAAATGTCAGTTTGTCCAGTGCCCGGAAGAAGTTTGCTTTATCAGCAATTCTCGGATATATCTTTATAAGGAATGGTTTCCTTTCGCTATCAAATGTGCAAAACTCCAACAAGCGGATACACTGATCGGTAGTAAAGTAAGAACTCATTAAAGCATTGTCGAGTAAAGCATTGCGGTCGGATTCAAAAGGTTGATTTCTCAATGAATTTATAAACTGTTCAAAGGAGCCATCGCTCATTACCGGTTCCCATGGATTAAAATCGTCCGGTCTATGTCCAGGTCGGTCAGGCCTGTGCCCCGGATGATTTGCACCTTCAATAACAATCTCTTTCACTCTCATGCTTGAACAATAAACACGTTCATCCAGCAATAAGTTTTCTCTGTTAAACTGTTCTCCGCGACGGGCAGCATACACCTGTACACGGTAACTGCCTCCGTTCAGATTGGCAACAAAGCAACTGAATGTAGGTTTACATACCTGTTGTCCATCAATAAACACAACCACTTGTTCCCGAGGACTTTCAATAGAAATACCATTCAGAGAAAAAGCTTTTACTGAAACCACTGCCAGCAGAAAACAAAAACCAAGTATCAATTTACGTATCATATCTTTTCTATTTTATTTTTATCTGTCCGGGTATGGCAATCACTCTCTTTCTCCAGGTAGGATTTCATTTCCGTCACCTTCCCGTCTACAAAATATACCTTAACTACAGACCAACCGGAAAATACGAAGACCCGAAACTCCCACTCCTCCCCTTTGTCATTAAAAGTCCTGTAAGAAGGTGAACCGAGCACATCTGTTACCTGTTCCAGCGTCATCCCTTTACGAATGCTCAGTAACTGTTCGTTTGTAAAGCCTGCTTGAGAAGAGATGCAACTACCAAGCAATATCATCATCAACAAGATGCCAAAAGTATGTATCTTTTTCATAATCTGTATTGTTTAAGTGAAACTTTTCTCTTGAAAACATATCTTTTAATGTATATGTGGTACCGGCGCCGGATGTGTGTACACTTCCCGAACAAATGTATTCATGCCTGATACCCTTCCTTCATCAAACGTAATCACGGTAATTTTAGTTTCTCCCCCAATAACAGACAGCCTGTGATACTCCCATTCTTCCACTCCTCTATCAAAACGACGGTAATCCGGTGTACCAAAAATCTTTGAGATCTCCTGCCTGCTCATTCCTTCCTGTACCTTCATGATCTTGTTCATAGAACCGCAACCTGCACTTATCACCAGAAGCAATAACATCAATAAAACATGTATCTTTTTCATACCCTGTACATTTAAGTAATTCAACTTTTGTGTTTTCTTATACCACAAAAATAGGGTGAGGAAACTCCCCACCCTAATGATTATCTATATTCGTGTATAGGGATTCCCCTATCATAATTAGGATTATGCCAACCGGATTCCATCTTCCTCCAGAACGATCAGGCGTTTCTTATATAAGTCGCCAACAGCTTTTTTGAAAGTCTTCTTACTCACCTCAAAGGTTTCATAAATATCTTCTGCTGGGCTTTTATCCGTCAACAAAATTCTGCCTCCTTTATCCTTTATATATTGGAATAATGCTTGTGAGAAATCATCTACTTTCCCGAATCCCGGCTTCTGAAGTATCAAATCTATTTTCCCGTCCTCGCGAACCTGTTTCACATAAGCCTTCAGTTCCATTCCTGTTTTCAAAGGCTGAAATATTTCGCTGTCATAAAGCAAACCACCAAACTTATTCTCAATAATGGCTTTAAATCCAAGATCCGTTTTTTGCCAGATAAGAATATTAACTTCTTCTCCCGGCTGATACGCTGCTTTCTCTTTGGAAAGATAACGATCTACCTTTGCAGAAGCCACAATACGATAACTTTCATCATCGAGATGAGCATGGATAATGTATTTATTGCCTACCTGCATTTTCATCTTCTGTTCACTGAAAGGCACAAACAAGTCTTTCATCAATCCCCAGTTGAGGAATGCGCCAAACTGATTAATCCATGCCACTTCCAGACAAGCAAACTCCCCCACCTGCACCAGTGGAGTCAATGTAGTAGCAATCAGCCTTTCTTCATTATCGAGATAGAGAAATACATTCAATACATCTCCTATTTGACAATTTTCGGGTACATAACGAGTAGGCAGCAAAATTTCACCTTCCTCGCCTCCGTCAAGATACATTCCGAAATCGACCTCTTTTACAACCTCAAGCTGGTTGAATTTTCCTAATTCAATGCGCATAATATTTAGTAGTTAGAATTTAGTAGTAAGTAGTCAAGTAGTTGAAATGATTTAGTAACCAAAGTAGCTAACAGCACAATCTGCCACTTGCTACTTAACCACTCACTACCAAATCCCTACTACAATTTTCTGCAAAGATAGTTCATTTAGCCGACATCTTTCCCACCGGTATAACTTTTCCAAGGCAACCGCGCTAAATTTATGCTCATTATTGTACGAATATGAGCAAAATTGGTACGGTTGTCCTATAACTTTTCATTATCAGCCAGAACTTTTTTCAATGAACATTCTGGCGATTAAGTCGTTATATTTGTAGCGTCAACATAAAAACCGCCTATTCATTTATAAAAAATATAAGATTATGGAATTCTTAACCAACGAGAAATTAACGATTGTAGGAGCTGCCGGAATGATTGGCTCAAATATGGCCCAAACTGCCATGATGATGAAACTTACCCCTAACATCTGCCTGTATGACCCATATGCACCCGCACTGGAAGGTGTGGCCGAAGAGTTATATCACTGTGGATTTGAAAATGTCAACCTCACCTATACTTCTGACATCAAAGAGGCACTGACGGGAGCAGCTTATATCGTTTCATCCGGTGGTGCTGCCCGTAAAGCAGGTATGACACGTGAAGATCTTTTAAAGGGAAATGCAGAGATTGCTGCCCAATTTGGTAAAGACATCCGCCAATACTGCCCTAACGTGAAACATGTGGTAGTAGTGTTCAACCCGGCAGATATTACAGGATTGATCACGTTGCTTTATTCCGGTCTGAAACCCTCACAGGTATCTACACTTGCAGCATTGGATAGCACCCGTCTGCAAAACGAATTGGTAAAGTTCTTCAAAATACCTGCTTCCAAAATACAGAA
>OBYR01001113.1_pt1 | contig 10280 bp, 10 predicted proteins | sample 1495491 | NCBI WGS metagenome assembly OBYR01 (sample SAMEA2580206, study PRJEB22360) | human gut metagenome | biome: human gut; feature: human-associated habitat; material: faeces | place: Denmark | collected 2008/2010 | reverse complement strand
CGGCTCTATTTCAGTTGGAATTAAGGACAAGGATGAAAAATAATGCATATCACATTGATAAGAAAGTATAAGTTGCCGTCAGAATGCACATATGTTTGTTTGGAATATCCCTCATATACTGGCTTTGCTAAAAGAGCCCTTTGGGGTAGATCAAGCATCGTTTTGTACCACAATGAACAAGAAAATTTAAGTATGTCTCAAAAAAATCTATCGGATATAATCAAATACTTTCCGCTCAGATTTCTGGGGTTAAACTGTGCACCATATTATATGTATGAATACAAAGAAGGTGAAATTGGATACTCTAAGCAGTCACTCTTTGTACCAAAGTATGTATTTCATATTGCTCAAAACATCTATGTCCTGCGGGGACACTCAAAAAGAAAACATTCCCTTACAAAAGATGGAAAGCAAATTGCGCTCTTTACGATGGAAGATGAAGGGAGGACTCGCATTGATTTTGCAGAGCAGGATGGTATCCTGATTCCTTTTCTCATTCTCTTTGCTATCTTTATTGATATCCAGTACTATGCATACAGGGGCGCGACCACATACACCTTTGTTCCTAGAGACAAACATGAAGAACTGTCAAAATGGATGCCAGAATAAATGGCAACGGAGGAGTGTCATGAAAAAAGGGAGAATGCACGCCTGCATATGGTTATCGCTTATTGCATTTGCTGTCCTGTCCCTGATCGCTGTCATAAAGGCGTTTACAGAAAAGCCTTTTAGGATTGAACTGCTACTCGGAATAATCGGCCGTTTCATGGGGACTTTTCTATGTGCTGTATTTATTCCAATAGGAGTGCTCAACTTTGTGTTTGCATTTTTCTTTCCCAATACCCCTCTTGAGATCTCCGCAGGTATCATGTGTGCTTGGCTATACTTCGGCGGAGTGATCTGCGCAAACGTGATGTATCATTGGCTGAAAAAAAAGAATCCAGCCGGCAGGATATAGAGACAGTTTATGGACATACACATGCATGGCTATGTGTTGTAAATTAAGGCATTCTCCTAAACTCTTTAAATTAAATAGTATATGCGGATAGGAGTAAATATTATCGTTATGAGGGGCTGGGGCTTGAGTTTTTAACAACTACTCCAAAACTGACCTCTCAAGAGTTGCTCCAGATCAGGGAACATGGCATTGGAATGAACGGGGATCTTTGGGCCACATCGCAGGAAGATGCGTTCAATTTCTTTGACATGATTACGTCAATCCCTCTGGTGCCTGGCGGAAGTGGCTCGCCTGTACCTGCATTCTAAATTTTTGTGCTGGCCGTCTACGGACGGCCAGCACAAAAAATATAAAATGGATGTGATTTCAAAATGAAAATGAAGCGAACTATTGAAAAAGAGTTGGAACCGCTGCTGCTTTCGCTTGGGTACAGAAGGGTGGTCGGCGGCCAAGGCTCGTATTGTTATAGGAATGATGAAGCGGGAATTTGTATCACTTATCATGTGGCGCGCGTGGCGCATCGTTTTGAAAGAGATAGAGGGCGATTTCAACGTCCGTGACCTGGAGAGAGTGTGGTTCAGACTGACAGACTTTCCGGGAGAATCTCCTTTGTCTTATGAAACACAGGAAGAATTGGACAGTAGGTTGCGCCATGCACTTGATGCTACAGTAAATACCGTTCTGCCCTATATACAGAATATGATAAAGTATGCCGTTCAGGAGCCGAGGAAGGAAGATTATCAAGCGCTTGCGGACCATCCGGAACAACGTGCAGCACGGTTTTCTTCTCAATATCATATCCCACTGATACCTGAACAATCTACGCTGCTCCAGCTCGACTCTGTCCTGCGTTCGATTCGTCCGGAGAATTTGCATGAGTTGCGTGATGTGTTTCATGCAAACTATGAAACCATGATCGATATGGCGGCTTTTTATGGCATGCTGTTTGTGAAGAGGGCCCGTCACTATAGTATGGGATGGGCTCCACTCACACCTCCGGACGATCCGTATTACCACCTTCTCACAATGCCGGAGATAGAAAGGTTTGTTGTGCTTGAAACAGGCGAGTCTGATCCTCGGCCAGGCGTCCGGTCTGATGTCCTGTCATTTGTCATCCAGGCATGGAATCATATGGGGCTCAAATGGAGCACTTTTTCCTCTCTCGCACTTTTATAAAGGCGTTATGATATTGGGATGAGTGGTCACCTTTTGCCCAGCCGCTGTAGAGGTGAATTGAAATGTATTTCGTGTATGACAACACAAGTCCTCCGATATTCGATCTCGGCAGTCCAGAGACAGGCACAGAGCAATCTTAGGAACCCAAAGTGATATTGGCAAGGGCGAAGAAAAAAGCGGCAGCGGGGACAAGGGTTCCTAGGCCATGCCTGGTTATGCAGAACATACGATACATCAGCTCCTGTAGACTACCTGACCAGCCCGGTGAGCGGCAAGGTGGAGAGCTGGACCCACTACAATGAGTGGGGCGAGGTCACCCACAACGCCGTCCTCAAGTGCGGCCAGCGGGAACTGAAGCTGGTGAAGAATTACACCGGCCACGAGTACGACGCGGTGCTGGGGATGTACTATGCCAAAGCCCGTTTCTATGATGCCGGGAACCGGCGGTTTATCTCCATGGACCCGGTAAAGGGGACGCAGACTGATCCCATCTCCATGGTTCAATACCTTTATGTCAAAAATAACTCCTTGATTTATATTGATCCTACCGGTGAAGTTATTGAGGAATTTCGTGTATGGCTAAGTGGGGAAGGATAGAAAACTGTAGATGAATTAGCAAAAGAAGGGGTTAGATGGGCTAATTGGGAAAATATTTTGAGTGAAAAAATTGCTAAAGAGCTAAACGAAAAAGGCATAGGTAAAATTGAAGATGACGCACTGCGTGTTTTACTAACAGATACAGTAATTTATAAAAATGCGCAAGAGCTACAAGATGAATTTTATACGATATATATAGCTAGCGGGCCTGCTATTTCGACATCTCATATAATTCATACCACACTTGAGCCGCTGTATGAAGAGTACCAGGTACCTGTCCATCCCGATAAAGAATTTTGGAATGGACTATTTAATGCATTTAATGCAGGTATTAGTGTGGGCATGGACTTCGCAACTATGGAGATGATTGCTGATGCAAGTTATGTCAATACAAACAAAAATCCTTGGGGGAAAGACGTTTTTACAAGAGGACAAATCGTAGATGATGCACTCGGAAATAACCTAGGGAGGACATTTCCTCGTATCGACATATGGAATAAGGCAGATGATGCTATATATAGTATTAAAAGCTATGATACGGCAACTAGTTACCAAAAAGCTAGGTCTTGGTATAAACAACTAAAGTGTGATATAAATACTTTAATTGACGTTACAAAAGACATTTCTTACCGTGGTACCACCGTAGCAGTTTCGGCTTCTACCTCGAAAGGACTAATTATAGCTCTACCCAACAAGGCACTGACATGGAGCCAAAGACTAGATTTGCTTGATGCATTTACCTATGCCGCAGATAATGGGATTAAACTAATTATTAAGGTTGTGAAGTGATTTTGTACAATGACAAAGATTTGGTGCAACTGTATTTTAGAAAAGATAGAGATATTCTAATAATTGGAAGTCGAACTTGGGATGGGCCTTACAAGACATGTGGATTCCCAACAATTGTTCCATACACTACATCAAATGAGATTCTTGGTAAACTAATTGTCGATCATTTTTCGAGAGTTGATAGTTTTACTTCAAAAGATGAGAATGCAAATTTCTTCAAGGAATTGAAAGGAATGAGTTCGTGGAGAAAGTTTGCACAAGCGGTGGGTTTGATTTGCGTCTGGAAAACACATCACGAATACGAAATGATTTACAATGTCCGAAATTCGGATAATTCCTTTAGTCCAGACGGAAAGCATTGTTCTCACCTGAGTATTTGCTCCTCGGAAGAATTAATCGGTGCTAAAGCTAAAGAATTAATGGGTTTACAGCAGGAAGACACTAAAAGTATGTAGTTCTAGACATGGCCAGGGTATATAAGCAACAACATTCTACGGATAGCAACTAAGCACCCCTATCCGGCCCTCGGGTATTGTTCTGAGGGCCGGATAGGTTTACCGAAGAAGGCGGAAAATGGGTACATGGGACACTTCGTTGTACGGCGGAGATCTTCCACTGTATATCAAGGAACCTCTTTAGAAAACAGGGGTGGCCCAACAAAGTGGGCCGCCCCTCGCTTACAGTTGAATATCCTGGCGATGATCCAACTACTCCGCCAGAAGAAGGAATGGAGTGGCGTGGCCAAAAGCCAGTTGGCGGCGATAAAGGATCATGGTACGATCCTAAAACAGGTAAGTCTTGGCATCCTGATTTGAATCATCAACCGCCTATTGGTCCGCATTGGGATTATACCCCCGGCAAAGGACAACCATCATGGAGAGTATTCCCAGATGGCTCTATCTTGCCTGGATAATAGAAGGAGTTTGATAGAAATGGAAGACTGGAGATTATCTCGTGGGCAGGAAGATTATTTGTCCGGTGTTGTATTTCACAAAGAAAGAATGCTCCCACAGCCTCAAGATTTAGGATTTCATAAACACTGCGAACTCTGTTGGACAACATTGAGTCCATATGGCACAGACGAACATGAGGGTTATGTTTCAGAAAATCGGCAATATTGGCTATGCCAATCTTGTTTTCAAGAATTTAAAAATATCCTTATGTTAGTTGAAGATAAAAGCCACTAAAGAGCATAGGTTGTATAAATAGTGACTTTTTACGTCAACTGTTACTCTGCCCGATTGCTTGTCCCTGGCCTGCAGCCGCAGGCCAGGGACATAAAACCCGAGGTCAGCGAGAGCTGGATTCGGTAAAGAACTCCACTAGCTATGGGTATTTGTTGATGGCAAAGCCACTCCCCAATAGAACACTAAACTATTGTAAATAGTGTGACTACAATGCCCCATGCTTATAAGCAGCAACATTCTGTGCATAGTAACTAAATACTTCTCTATCCGGCCCTAGGCATTGTCCTGAGCTAAGTGTAAAATAAAGGAAAAAACACAAGGGCGGGTATTGTTCCGCCCTTGTGTTTTAATTTAGCTATGCATTTCTCGGTTGCCCGGATAGATGACCTTTGCCTCCCGGGAGTTTCGCCGCTGGATAGCCCTGATCCATGTTTGTTCCCGCTCCATCGCCTCACCGCCTTTCACAGGTATATTCGTGTTTCAGAGTACCATCGTTTCAGAAAAATAATTGAAATCATAAAAGGGACATGTTACCATGGAAACAACAAAAAGCGAGTAATTCCGGAGGTGAAAGTATGACCGCGGCAGAGTTTATAGCCGCATTTGCGGAAAAAAGCAAGAGCTACAACATCTTTGAACACGACGAACTGATAAAAGCGGTCAAGGGATGCGACGAAGCATTGAAAAGCACATTTTTCCCAAAAAATGAAACGCTCCCCTGTCCTGATAGCTGCAGTGAACTTGCGGTCAAGCTTGTCTGCTATACCATCACAAAGATTACAGACTATGGCTTTAACAAATGCATCAACGTGATATCCTATCCCACTGTAATCGGAACGCTGCTTTGCGGAAACGATGCGCTGGGTAAATGGGTACTGACACGCTTTATCGACAAAATGATAAGCCCCAGTGATTTGACAGACGACTTTAAAGCTGAAATTTTTACCATCATTACAACAAGTCACTATGTGTTAGGGACTATCCTTGAAATCGAATCAGGTAGCCGGGAAAAGGCAGTCCTGTTGTTTAGATTTGTAAAAACCTACATGCCGTCAAGATATAAGGAATTCTATTCTGCATTTCCTTCCGAAAAACAAAACCTGATCGAGGCACTCGCTCAAACTCCCTATTTTAATAGCTACGCCAGCGATGACAGGCTTTATCTTGATATTAAGGACGATGTGTCCACTGCGATCAAACGGCAAACTAACATTCGAGACTATACTATCCGACAGGAGTCCCATGGCTATTTTTGCGCCGGAGAGGCCTACACCGTACCTGCCATTACTGAAACACATCACGAATACGATGTGGGCGAAGCTGTGCTGAAGTGGCTGAACAGTAATATTGTGTGTCAGTACAATCTGCGCAGTGAATATACCTTGAATAACCACATCCATAACTGTGAGAGCCAAAGGGAAAATACCGGAACAGGCTGTGTAACTGCCCAAACTCTGATTACGATGTCCGATGGCATGACGAAGCCCATCATCAGTCTGCGCTCGGGTATGAAAGTACGCAGCGCAGGTGGTATTTCTGTGCTTTCGGATGAGTTTATTGTAAACCGTCGGCTGAAAACCCTGTACGGGATCAACGAGTTAGAGCCATTTATGTCGCCGGAGCATGCGGTGATGACTACTGAGGGCTGGAAAAGTCTTGCCCCCGAACAATCCAACCAGATCAACTCCTATTATAATGTAACTCTGCTGCGTCGGGGCGACCAGGTATTTACCCTGGAGGGGACTGTGCGGGTAGAGAAAATTACAGTGGCACAAGCGAAACCAGAGGAAAATTTTACGGGATATGACCTGCATTTTATCAGTGGAGAGAAATCCTACTACGCCAACGGACTGTTGGTGCTGCTGAATTATCCTGACATTACACTGGCGCGGCTGATGCGGGCCCTTGAGGGGATGGAGGCCGGGCGCCGCCGCCGCTTTCTCACGCTGTTTCAAACAGAACGGGACCTTTTTGACGAGTTGCTTCCAAACGGATTAACAGCTTATTTTGAGGAGTGTGCATATGAGAAGTTTAAAGACGATTTCGATGAACTGCTTTAAAATTCACACGGCCAACCGGGAATTTTCCCTCTACGGAGGGCTGCTCTATCTGGACGGCACTCCGGTACAGAGCTATTTTTCCAAAAATATGTTCTATTGGGAGGCAGAAAAGGAGCGTGGAGCTCTCTATCTGTACCATCATGGGCTGATGGCCCAAGTAGTTCTCCAAAAAGACGGAGTACGGGAAATACATAACGCCTCCACCGAGCAGCATTACACCATCAGCTACCGTCAGCAGGGAAAGTCCGCCGATGCTGTGGTGGAGGTCTGCTTTGGCATTTGTTTCGATACCAGCCAAAGGTCCCATTACTACTGTGGAGTAATTTATAATGGTAAGGAAATCATTTCCGTACCCAAAACGGACAGTGAGAAGATCAACCAGCGCATTATGTCGGTGGATGTCACCAAGCAAGGCCTGCTCCATATTGTGATTGACTCCAGCGGCTACAAGGATATGACAGCCGGGTTCCCAATTTCCCAGTTGGACATGGTGTTTGACGCCACCTATAACACCTGCGATACCACGGTCACAGAGGGCGAGATCAAGGTGGAACAGTGCCAGGCCAACTTGGACCTGTGGGAGATGCAGCAGGTTTCTCCTACCCTGAAGGGCAAACTGCGGATGAAATACAACAGCAAGTTCGACTTGGGGGAGCGCACCATTACTATTACGGTTGACAGCCTGAAGAAGAATGGCGGTGATCACTACTACGGCAGTGTAGATTATGGGCAGACCCAGATTGTTGCCATCCCCTCTACCGACGAGGAAAAACTGGCTCAGGATATCTTTTCCTGCGGAATACTTGCGTGGAAATGGAAGCTCTCCGCGAAAGGCCTTTCCTCTTTTGAAAGCGGCTGCTACGCCGATTCTCTAACTGTATGGGAGGATTCTCTGCGCCCTGCCTTTGTATATGAAAAAGTGTCACAGATCGTCAACTACTCCGCCACAGGCCATATCAGGCTCCCCCAAGCACTACAAAATCGGGACCGGCGTTTTTGTGTGGACAAGCTGGCTGTTGCCCGCCTGAAGGAAAACTGTCTTGCGAACGGGTTTGATACGGCCCCTCTTTCCGTGGACGATTTATTTACCCTGTCTGCCCCTCCACAGATGCAGATTGAGGATCCAGACAACCCAGGCCAATATCTGACAGTGGATGGTCAGCAGCACGTGCATCAAAAGTCCACCGAACTGTTAAGCTGCCTAGCCGCCTACTATACTGCCGGTGTGGAGAGCAGCGACAAACAGCTGACCTACGCTGACCTCTACGGATATACCAAAGACTATGCCAAAACTCAGTCCTGCCATTATTACGGAGATTGAAGCAGAAGTAGATGAGAAGGGCAGGAAATATGTAGTAGAATTCCTCAAGATGTTTTCAGATATTATCTTGTCCAGTTCCTACGCCAGTTCCAGCAACAAATATATCCAAAAAGGGTTTGCGAAGGTGACTAAGCCGGTAGAACGCTGTCAATACTATATGGCCAATAATCATCCGGGCGCGATGCAGCATGAAAAGGGCTATCAGGTGGCCATGAGTATTATCGACCGCTATGTCTATATGAGCCTGGTTCCTCGTCTCAAGGATTATTATGGGGAACAGTCCGAGCAATGGGCGGAAGATCTCTATTACGCCGCGCTGGACCGACTGGTCATGCTTCAGCTACAAACCATCGGCGGCAGCAACCGCGGCACTCACCTTGCAAAAATGCTGTCGATCCTGGACAGCCGGAAGCATGTTTTAAGGCAGTCACAGCACGGTGATCCGGTTAAGGACGACGATGGCAAAGATGTAGAAATGCCTTATGGCGCGGCTCTTTATGCCCAACTGTTCAATATGTCGCTGTCTGAGGTGGGCAACAGCTTTCAGGGGCCGGATAGCGAGGCAAATTTTTTTAAAATTATGGAGATCGTGTTCGGTGACCTGTATGACAAAATCACTGGCGGCCAGCCCTCCGATATCCCGGAAGATGTGTTCAAAGAGCTGCAAAAGATCCTTGAGATTGACCGGGATATCTTTATTGTCGATCAGCTTTGCCAGTTGGAGGAGTATCTGAACTTCTCCATGCTCACAGCGGACCTGGTAAGCTCTATTGTCAAATACGGTGTGGCAACAAATGTGTTCGGCAAGATTACATTCTGTGCCATGTACGCGATGATTGGCGCCTCTTTCAGTTCAGTCTTTACACAGTGGGACAGCCTGACGGATGCTGAGAAAGCTGAAGGCATTCTTTCCTGTATCTTTTGCATTGTAGGTGTGGCGCGGGAGGCGGTCACCTGGAGATCGGTCTCCCAACTGGTTGACCCCAGCACACCCCCTGACGTACGTACCCAGGCCGCCTACCGTCTGAAATACGGAGGCACAGACCTTGAGGCCATCAAGAACGTGATCCCCCAAGACCCTGCCAACCCCTATGATCTGTCCCAACGGCTGAATTCCGCGTCAAAGCAGTATTCCCTGGAGATCCATGATCCGTCGGGTGTGAAGGTAAAGCTCTCCTTCTGTTCCAAGGTTTTCGTTTGTCTTGAGATTTCGTTTCGGGTGATGAATGTGTTGCTGTTGGGGTATGCGTTTATTATGTCAACCCTGTCTCTGGCAGAGTTGTTTAAGTACGATTACTCCGAAGCTTTGCGTGCGGTTTCGGTTATCAATACCATATTGCTGGCTGTATCTTTTGTGCTGGAGTTGGCGGATATGGGGATTCGCTTTGGAATTATCACAGCTTCTGCACAGATTGCGTCCGTGATTCCAGGCGTTGGCTTGGGAATCATGCTGCTCGCGTTTGTGTTTACCATCGCCGAACTGATTCTGAAGAAGGACGAGGTCAAACCTCCAATCCAGCTGATTATTGAAGAACATTTGGCTAAAACTGTGGCAGCTTTGCCTGAGCCCCCGTCGGATTGGGAACAGGCAAATTTGGCGTTGGCCTGATATTATAGCAGTATCCAAAATTATTAACATTGACCGGTGAAGGACACAGGGACGGAGCCCCCTGCTCTACTAGTGAACTGTTATACACGATCGTCCCAGAAATCTATCCTTATCTGCCCATGAAAAATTCTGCTTATCGCGAGAACAAGTAACGCAGTAAAAAAGCAAGTGACCGATTCAAAATATCAGTCACTTACTTTTGCTGTAGTGTATAGTAACTATTCAGCCAAAGCAGGTCTAGCGTAAGTGTAAACCGGATGGCTTTACTGATGGAGTAACGAACCTGGGACACTGTCCTGTACGGCGGTGATCTTCCGCTGGATATCAAGGACAAAGACTATGAATAGTTGTATGAGAGACATACGTCGGAAGATGCGGCGGCCCTGGTCTGGAAGGAGTTGCAGAGGAGCGTTTCGTATAATGCAGGCTATATCGTTTGTTTTGAATATGAAGTTCCTGCAAATACAAAAAATGAAGCAAACATTACCCCAAAGAATAGTTGTTCTCAATTCTTCTATAAGTATTTCAATATTTAATTTTATATTCATTTTCTCTTCCGTCAAATTTCGATTTTCTGCTTCGC
>OBYR01001103.1_pt1 | contig 10414 bp, 7 predicted proteins | sample 1495491 | NCBI WGS metagenome assembly OBYR01 (sample SAMEA2580206, study PRJEB22360) | human gut metagenome | biome: human gut; feature: human-associated habitat; material: faeces | place: Denmark | collected 2008/2010 | reverse complement strand
CCGGGAGATCGGCTGCCGGAGGGTCGGCGGGCAGGGTTACCCGCCGGGTTATTGATAAGCGCACGGGCTACCGCTACCCGTTGCTTTTCTCCGCCGGATAGCTCGGCGGGCTTGTGTGCCATACGATCGGAGAGTTTCAAGAAGTCCAGCATCTCTTTCGCCCGCTTCTCGGCTATGGCCGATTTCTCCTTGGCGATCAGGGCTGGGATCATCACGTTTTCCAAGGCCGTGAACTCCGGCAATAATTGATGGAACTGGAAGACGAAGCCGATATTCCGGTTGCGGAAAGCCGCCAATTCCTTATCGCCCAATCGTCTTGTCTCCGTGCCATTGATAACCAGTCGCCCGCTATCCGGTGCGTCGAGCGTGCCGATGATTTGCAACAAGGTTGTCTTACCCGCCCCGCTGGGGCCTACGATAGCGACAACCTCGCCCTTGTTTATCGTGAGGTCGATGCCTTTCAATACTTGTAAGGCACCGAAACTTTTCGTTATTCCTTCGGTTTGTATCATATCAAGTTTCTTAGGACGTGCGAGGCAAGGAAACAACCGAACGTTGCCGGCATATAAGAGACCGTTCCCGTGGTCGTACGTTTACATGTTTCGTTTTCAACTTCGATCACGGCGTCCGGATCGGCGAACTCGGTGGAAAATACGACGGGAATCCCCTTGCTTACGCCTAGAGGACGCAACCGTTTCCGCACCGCTTTCGCGAGGGCGCAATTGATTGTCTTGGAGATATCCGCTATCCGTACCAAGGATGGGTCTACCTTAGCGCCCGCCCCCATGGAGGACACGATGGGGATCTTATGGATATATGCTTGGTACATCAGGTATACCTTGGGACTTAGGGAATCGATGGCATCTACCACGAAATCGAGAGGGGCCGATAAGAGTACCTCCTCCGTCCGTTCGTCTCGCAGGAATTCATTCAGGACGGTTAGTTGCAACTGGGGATTGATATCAAGCAAACGCTTGGCCACGACCTCGGCTTTCGGCATCCCTAGGGTGGAATGAAGGGCGGGCAATTGGCGGTTGATATTACTCTCGTTTACCGTATCGGCGTCTATGATCGTCATCTTTCCTACTCCGGCCCGACAAATCTGCTCGGCGGCATAAGCTCCCACACCTCCTAGGCCAACTACCAATACATGGCTACGGGATAAGCACTCCATATGCTCCGCTCCGAACAAAAGTTCCGTCCGTGTATTCCAATTGTAACTCATTTATCTATTTTTGAGCACAAAAGTAATCAATTGTTCCGGTTCCTCCAATACTTGCTTTTATCCGAAAGCTTTGTGTCTTGTTACTGCACGGGCGTTGCAGCGTTACTGTATGGGCGTTGCAGTATTACTGCATCAGCCTTGCAGTACCACCGCAACCCAGGTTGCAGTGGATGAGTTACGTCAGATGGTTGAATATGAAAGACTGATCCTCCGTCGGAGGCCAGCGGAAGGGTGATTTTATCCCTGTAGGTGATCTCCTCAACCTCTTTTACGAGTTTGTTCGGGTCTATATTCGTATCTTCAGCATCTTTATAGATCGTTATCTTATATTTCTTGTCCTTATCCAAGAACTTGAGGTCTACATCGATACTGCGTGCTTGGCTGTTATTGATCGTACCGACAAACCAATCCTCTCCCTTTTTGCGGGCGATCGTTACGTATTCATTGACGGAAGCGTTCGGAACGACTGTTTGGTCCCAAGTCGTAGGCACGGCTTTCAGGAACTCGAATCCCGGTTGTCCTTCGTAAGCCTCCGGCGTATCGCAAATCATGCCGAGATAGCTCTCTAATACCACGTACATCGCTAACATATGGCAGCGGGTACTCATTACGTAAGGGTTACGTTCTTGGTTCTTGAACTTATCCCTTGGCAAAGAGCGGAAACCTCCTAAATGATAATCAGTCGCTCCCGCTAATAAACGGGTAAAAGGCATATGGATGTCATGATCTGCGTCGGTATCCTTATCCCATTTGCAATGCTCGTAATTAAGCGTACCCTCGCGGGTGAACTCGTTGGGATAGGTACGGCTCAATCCAGACGGCTTGCAAGCTCCGTGGAATTGCACGAATAGATGATGCTTAGCCGCCTTCGCCAAGAACTCTTCTTGGATGCGGATCATCTCCTGATCGTCTCGATCCATGAAATCGATCATCATGCCGGCGATTCCCCATTTCTCGAATTGGGCGAAAGCCTCGTCTATCTTTGCGTACAGAGGTTTCCAGTTGGTCCATAAATGGATACGTACGCCTTGACTCTTGGCGTAATCGCAAATCTCCTGCATATTGAGGCTCGGAACGACTTTCAAGATGTCCGCTTTAGGACCCGGAGAACCGAATCCGGCTCCATCCTCGTCATACCAAGCTTGCTCGGCGTTCCCGTAGATCGAGTGATAATCCAATCCGTTACGGGCTACGAAATCAATGTAATATTTATTCGTGGGGAAATTGTTTCCGCCAAGGAAAGTCGTATCCGGAACGACATTTCCGTTCCACCACGTAAAAGTAGTCTTACCCGGCTTAATCCAAGACGTATCCTCTATCTTACAAGGCTCATTGAGATTCGTAAGGATATTGGACGCTATCAAGGAACCGATTTGATCACTGATCATCAAGACCCGCCAAGGAGATTGATGGGGTAGGGATGCCTCTACCTTGATACGCTCTTGTCCCAGTTTAGGTGATAGTTTCCCGAGAAGAGTCCCGTTTTCTTTCCATAGGTACATACCGGCGTAATCACGAACCGCCGCCTCGGTAATCGCCATATAAACATGGTTCGGGAAAGAGAATAGGGCGGGCATATCCATCAATCGTTTATTATCCATGTCGGCATAATCTGTGACCGTATATTTACCTTCGTGGGAACTTTGGTAGTTGGGGAGGAATAAAGTAGTTACGTTCGGATTCCCTTGTAGGTTGAAGGTGGTTCCCTCGTCATACATGATATACGAATCCCATCCTTTTTGCTTCGGAAACTCATAGCGGAAGGCGATACCGTCATCGAAAGCCCTCAAGACCAGATTAATCTTGCGAAAAGGCTGAACGGTTTCCTCTAGCGGGATGATTACCTCTTTGGAAAGGCTATGTATATGTTTCGCCTTACCAACGATCAATTCGTAGGTCTCTTCCTTCGTACTGAACACGGGTTTGTTGATCTTTACATTTTCCCCGAACGCCCCATTATCGAAAGTCAACGTTAGCGGAGAGTCTTGGATCAGGGTTTGTTTATTAAACGCTACGCTGTATACCGGGCTATTCTTATCCAAAACCAAGGAGAACTTGATCTTTCCGTTTGGAGAAGACAATCGCACGCTTTTATTTGCGTATAAAGAGTGAGCGCAAAGTATAAAAAATGCCAGAATGAGGTAGATTGATTCTTTTTTCATGGATGATAATTTTATAGGCCAAAGATATACATATTTATTTTGTACGGTTTAACTGCTTCAACAATTCTTTAAGGCTGACGGTCTCATTCTTGACCAATGGTTTTGCCCAATAGGAAATACTCAAGATATAGCCCAGCGTGATAAATAGGAAAAACATGGAATAGCGCAACCCGATCAGATCTCCAAGTCCACCAATGATGAACGGAATCAATGCCCCACCGAAAATACCCGTACACAAGATACCGGAAAAAGCCCCATGATGCTTATCCACGGAGTTAAGGGCTAAGGCGAATATCACCGAAAACATGATCGAGATCGAGAAGCCGCAACAAGCGAAAGCGATAATCGCTACTTGCGTAGGACCGAAGAGCGCTATCGATAAATTAAGGATCGCTATCATCGAGAAAATACGTAACATCAGCTTTGAGTCGATTAACTTTACGATCACCAATCCCAACAAGCAGCCGATGGACATCAATCCCCAGAACCAAGCAACCGTAGTAGCCCCGGCTCCTTCCGGGCTGACCCCATGATACATATTCAGGAAAAGACTCATCCAATTCGCCAATCCTTGCTCGGTTCCCACATAAGCGATAATCCCCAAGAAATAGAATATAACTTGTTTTTGCCTGAGCAATTCCTTATAATTCTGTACCGTTCCCGCCTTCTCATCTTCCTTTAATTCTACTTTCGGGAATTTGACATAAGAGATAACCACTAACATGATGACAAAAACAATCGTAAAGATAAAATAGAGCGAGCTCCAAGGTAAGCTCTCCGGCGTTATCCCTTTGAGGAAACGGATGAAGAAGTCGTTTGCCGAATCCTCACCGGTTAATTTCCGCATAAGTCCGGCCAAGACGAACGGGCTCATGAAAGAAGCGGCCCCGAATACGATCTGGGCCAATACCTGATTAAAGGCATATTTTTTCTCTCCACCCGCCTCACGCATCAAAGGCAATATGATCACCTGTAGCATCGCCATGCCCAGACCGATAGCGAAAAGGGAGGTCAATACGATAGGGTAGGTCGGGAACATGACGAAAAGCCCCGCACCCAAAAACGCCAGACTGAAAGCGACCAATAAGGAAATCTTTCCCCCGAAACGCTCGATGATCATTCCTGCCGGGATGGACATGATGCCATATGCCAAGAAAAACGAGAACGGCAAGAATGCGGCCAATGTCAGGCTCAGCCCAAAACTATCGATAATCATCGGTAGCATAGGGCCTAATATATTGGTAACAAAAGAAATGACAAACCAAATACACAAGATGAGGAGTACGATCCAATTATTCTTATTCATGATAGATAGATTCAATGATTAAACACCAATGCCGCCGCCCCGAGGCATCCGGCCTTATTTCCTAATCGGGCAAGTTCGATAGTCGTGAAGTACGAGGTTTCCTTCATCACGAATTTCCAGACCTGTTCCCGTATATTATTAATGTAGAAATCTCCGGATTCCGAAATGCCTCCGCCGATAATCACCTTTTGCGGAGCGAAAATGTTGATAAGGCTCGCTACGCCTAGGGACAGATTCCGGAAATGATCCTCCATAGCGAGTACGGCCTCTTTCTCTTGAGCTTTATAGCGCTCTACTATATATTTTCCATCGATACGGGAAGGTATCTCCCGTCCGTTCTTCTCCAATAATTGCCGATATAAGGCGATCAACGCACTTACGGAAGCGTGTGCCTCTAGGCAACCGGACGCTCCGCAAGTACATTGATTCCCATTCAGACCATGAATAATTAAGTGCCCAAGTTCGGTGCCCCGGTTCCGGTAGCCGCCATAAAGCCGGCCGTTCAAGAACAAGGCGCCCCCTATGCCGGTACCCATCGTCAAGAAAACGATATCGGAGAGACCCTTAGCCGCCCCATATATCACCTCGCCCAACCCCATAAGGTTTGCGTCGTTGTCGATGAATACCGGTAGATTAAATTCCGCTAACGCAAGATCCAATTGTTGGTTGTCCAGTTCAGGAAGATTATTGGCAAAGAGAACCACCCCCTTATCTACTACGGAAGGTACACCTATGCCAATTCCGTAAATCCCCCAATCCCGGGAACGGGCGTAGTCTGTCATTTTCCGTACGATACTTTTTATGATATCGGATAATGGGCGTGGATTCTCTTTTGATTGTGTGGTTTCCGACGATTCGTAAAGAATGTCGCCATTCTGGTTCACAAGAGTATATTTTATGCTTGTTCCTCCAATGTCTAATGCGATAGCGTATTTCATGATAATTGTAAAAGCTTAATTAGAACTATGCGCCGCTTCCCTGTCGATCAGGCAAATCACGTTCGGGTGCAGCCACAATAAGGAGGCCGGCAACTCCGTCGAGATCTTCTGTTCAAGGAAAGCTTGAGTAATCTCCCTTTTCTTTATCCCGTTGATAAGAAGGATAATCAGGCGTGACTGAAAGATATTCGCCATGCCCAATGTCAGTCCGTATCCCGGTTTCTCCGTATCCCCGGCGATCATGGGATGTTGCAAGGATTTCTGGGACAGATGAGCCACATGGCAATTCGTATGCAAGGAAGGAGCCGGCTCGTTCAAGGCGATATGGCCGTTCATCCCTATTCCTAATATACAAATGTCGATAGGGCCTTTTTGATCCAGTATCTGTTGGATCCGCTCACATTCCGCCTCAGGGTTCTCCGGATCGCTTTGGAACGCTATATACCGGTCTTCCGGGATTTGAAGCGGACCTACGAAATAGTTCCGTAGATACGACTCGCACGTACCCGGGTGATCCATCGGGATTCCTCCCCATTCATCGAGCTTTAGTACCGTGAATTGGGAGAATAATTCCGGTTGGCGACCGGCTTCCTCTACCAGCAACTCATACATCCGGGTAGGAGAGCCCCCAGTGGCGGCACAAAGCGTAAGTGCCTTGTGCTGCCCTAACTCTGAGGTAACAATCTCTTTTGCCTTAAGGCTTAATGCCTCATAAGATTGACAAATCTCTATTCTCATACGATTTTAGAGCTCTTTGATTCGGATATTGCGGAAGCAAACACCATAACCGTGGTCTTGCATACCGATGTAACCCGGTTGTTTTCCGCATTGTAGCATCAAGTCGTAAGCTTCCGGGCATTTCTCCGGACTCGTGCTGAACTTGCTGAACTTACTATGATCCACTAACGCGCGCCATACCGGGGTACCAAATTGGAACTCCAGAATTTTCACGTCGTTCATGTAATGGATCACGCGTTGGTTATAGACAACGATTCTCGTCTTGTTCCAGTTTCCGTACGGTTTTACGGGTTGTGGATCCGGCATAATCATGTCATATACGGCACCGGCCTGACGGTTACCGTCGCAACCTTCCCATGCGTCCGGCATATTCTCGTTGTCGAGTAACTGATATTCTGGGCTGGAGTAATAAATAGGTGTACCCTCAATTTCTTGCGCTGTATAGAAGATACCGCTATTACCGGCCTTGTCGATCTTCCATTCGATCTCGAAAACGAAATTTTTGAACTTCTTGTCGTAGATCAAGTCGCCGAAGCCCGTGTCTGCCTTATTGTCGCTACCTTTATAGGTGATCGATCCGTCTTCAACCACCCAACCTTGGGGTACATCCTGACGGCAATAGCCGCGCCATCCGTTCAAGGTTTTCCCGTCGAACATGGTGATCCACTCGCCGCCTTCGGGAATACCGTCGTTCGGGCATGCTTGTCCTTTCGCTGTTTGTGTACTGCCGGCACTAGAACTGTTTCCGGAAGTACAGGATACGGCCGACGCGAATAGGGCCGCTACCATGATGCTGCTATAAATCTTCTTCATTTTATTATGTGTTTGTGAGTTGTTTGTTAGGTAAATGTTAGGTTTATCCTTTTATTTGCTCATGATTTGACTTCTAAATTCTACGAGGTCAAATCTTTTTTATATGATTTGACTACATAATTCAGCGAGGTCAAAACATTTCTTTTTGATTTGACCTCGTAGAATTACGGGGTCAAATCTTTCCTATAATTTTACTTCCTCCCATCCATCGCGGTATTTCCGCTTGATGAATTGGTTCGCTTGCTCGAAGTTGGTGATACGCATGTTCGCTCCGTCCCACTGGAAAGTCTTGTTTCTTCCCGGATAGATAAAGCCCTCGCGTTCTCCGTAGATCGAGTCGTTATGTTTCACTTGTTCCCGGATATTATAGCTGCGTAAGATCAGGTTACCCATCAATACGGTCTCCGTCAACGGACCGGCGTAACCTTCGAATGGTGATTCTACGTCCGCCTTGTCGTATCCTGCGATACAAGAGTCGATCCACGCCCAGTAATGACCGTTCGTGCCGCCTTCGATACGTTTGTATTTATGAGGAATGTTCACGTCCTTGTCGAACAGCGGTTTCTTGTTCGCCTTCTGTCCCTTTGGCCAGAATCTCGGGTCGGAACCGCCCCAGCCGCAAGAAGCCATACCTTTCGTACCTACGAATACGGTTGCGCCTTCTACGTCCATCATATCCAAGTCTCCCATCGTGCAGGTCATGTCTGCATCCGGATCGATCTCCTCGAAACGCTCCGGCATGATACCACCGTCCATCCAATAGAGATTCAGGTCGCTTCCGTCTTTCTTCTTGAATTTATAACGGATCGAGCTGGCTACCGGGCAACTCTCAGGATAATAAGCCTCCTCGAAGATACCGGAGTAGACATTGGTCGTGCTGCAAGAAACCTCAGTCGGATAACCTAATTGAAGCAATTTGAATGGAGGGCCGATGATGTGGCAACCCATATCTCCAAGAGCGCCTGTACCGAAACGCCACCAACCACGCCAGTTGAACGGAACAAGATTATCGATATAATCCACATACTCGGCGGTACCTACCCATAAGTCCCAATTTAATCCCTTGGGAACCTCAGGCTTCTGGCTCGGCCAAGGAATACCTTGCGGCCATACAGGACGGTTGGTCCAGCAATATACCTTCTGGATGTCACCTAACAGATCTGCCTCGAACCATTCACGAAGGGTACGCATACCGTCGCAAGAGTTACCTTGGTCGCCCATTTGGGTCACGACCTTGTATTTCTTGGCGGCCTCGGTAAGGATACGTGCCTCGTAAATATCGTGCGCGATCGGTTTTTGCAGATATACGTGCTTACCCATCCGCATAGCGCCGAAAGCTTGGATCGCATGGTTATGATCCGGGGTGGAGATACATACGGCATCGAAGTTCTTGCCTTCCTTGTCGTACATCTCACGGAAGTCGTTGAAATACTTCGCCTTCGGGTATTTCTTACGAGCGTCGGCAGACTGACGGTCGTCTACGTCGCACAGACAGGTGATCGCTGCGTTTTTGTGCGGCGTATTCATCAAGCTACCCAAATCGGCGGGCCGCACGCACCTCCACTAATCAAATCGGCGGCTCCCATACCGCCACAGCCTATTTTCGCGATATAAAGCTTATCGCTGGGAGCTACGTGTCCTAATCCCGCTACGGTAAAACTGGGCAGGATCGTAAGGGCGGCAGCACCTGTGGCTGCCATCCCAAGGAATTCCCTTCTCGAGATTCCAGTCGGACAGGATTGTTTATTTACCTCTTTCATAAATTTGTTCATATTATGATTAATAATTGAATTGGGGTCTAAAGAATTGATATTAAAAACAGACTGATATGATTAGAATGCCGGATATCCCGGGTTCTGAACCAAATTATTATTCTTCTGCCAAGCCTTGAACGGGATCGGGAAGATCTTACGATATTCCGGAGTCTGTTTCGGCTTCATATATCTCGGTTTCAGATAAGTCCCGAAGCGGATCATATCTTGGCGGCGGACAAATTCGAATGCCAACTCATAACCACGCTCGTTATAGATATCGTCCAATGTCACGCTCGTGTAATTATGATCGGAATTGCCGTAAGCCCTTTCCCGGATAGCGTTTACCAGACGAGTAGCTTCACCGAGATCCCCGCCCATACGAACCAAGGCTTCCGCTTTCATCAGGTATACATCGGCCAGACGGAAGATAGCGATATCGTTCTCCATATTGGTATTTTGCATGCCTTTCTCATATACCCACTTATTGATACGTGCGCCGTCTTCTTGGTGAACCTCGCCCCACGGGGTTAAGTTACCATCCGCATCGGTTTTCTCAGTTCCCGGTACCACATTTAAGTCGATCGTATGGATCAAGTCATGTCCTAGGGTCGTTTTCAAAATCTCTCCCGTGCTAGGGTCGATCATCGGGCCAATCAAGAACGAACCTTCGTAACGAGGATCTTCCGTATCAAATGTGCGGACAAAATCCGGCTGGGCGTTGATACCATTCCACATACCGCCGGTGAAACCTAATACATCGGGATCCAGATAATGCAATGTCCAAAGATGAATGGAGTTACCCCAAGCATCAGATGCCTTGTAGCAGATCGGGAAAATAATCTCTCGTGATACCTCGTTATGAACCTCGAAATTGGTTTTCCAATTCGGCTCGATGATATATTCGAGTTTCATGATCTCGTCGCACTGCTCCACTACACCTTTCCAGTTCGGCTCGCCGATCCATTCCTCGGCGTTGAGGTACATCTTTGCCAATACCATACGGGCAGCCCCTTGCGTGAACTTACCGTAGCTGGCGTCTGATACATCGGAGCGCAGGTTCGGGATGATCTCGGTTAATTCCTTCACCACGTATTTATACAGATCCGCACGGCTCGTGATGGAGGGCAAGGAGGTATCCTCAAAATCTGTCACTAATGGAGCGTTACCGAAAATATCTACGATTACATAATACCAGAAAGCGCGTAATCCTCTTAGCTCAGACAAGTATTGAAGCTTAAGTTCATCGCTCATCGCCTCGCTTTTCTCTATAATATTATATACGGAATTAACTGTGGTTAAACCTTCCGTACAATATGTCCAGCAATTCTCTACGGAGTAAGAGTTCGGTTTCCAACTGTGCATACATTGTTCCATGTATTGTCCGCCGTCCCACCAGTCGCCACCTACACGTGTCGGTGCTATCAAGATATCGGCTGTCATATCGGCCCGCCCCCCCCAGCCCCCCCACGCACGCACAT
>OBYR01001102.1_pt1 | contig 10417 bp, 9 predicted proteins | sample 1495491 | NCBI WGS metagenome assembly OBYR01 (sample SAMEA2580206, study PRJEB22360) | human gut metagenome | biome: human gut; feature: human-associated habitat; material: faeces | place: Denmark | collected 2008/2010 | reverse complement strand
CTTCGGAGCGCCAACGGATACCCCGACGCCTTCGGCTACTTCGCCGACGGCTCGAACGTCGCCATGAATCTGGCGTTCGACCCGAACTGGAATGTGTATACGGCCGACGGGCGATACTGGTGGTTTCCTTCAAACAGCAACATCGAGCTTTATTCTTCCCTCATTATGGGGAACTACCCGAAATACATTTGGACTGTAATCTGGGATACACCTTCCGTAAACATCACCTACCGCCCATCCGTCAATTTAGGACTATCGATCGGATCGGGAGGCTGGGGCTTTAACTTCGGCTGGGGCTACGATCCCTGGTACAACGGTTGGTATGACCCCTGGTATTCTCCCTATTGGGGCTGGAATTACGGATATTGGGGCTGGAACCGTCCTTACTGGCATAATCACTGGCACAATCATTGGTGGGATTATCCGCATTGGGGAGGTGGCCCAAGTTGGGGAGGACCTTCCAGACCGGTACGGCCGGGAACTGCGGTACGGCCAAACGGCAATGTAAGGCCGGGAGTGGGAAACCATATTTCAGGAGTGCGGCCGGGAACATCTACCCGTCCGGGAACAGGTTCCAGCGTTGTACGTCCGTCCGGCGTATCCCGTCCGGGAGCAAGCGGCAATGTAAGGCCGGGAACAACCACACGACCGGGAACTTCCACTCAACCGGGCACGACCACCCGTCCAGGCGGAGTGACACGCCCGAGCGGATTGCGTCCTAACGACATCACAACCGTACGGCCGGGAAATAACAGCAGCAGCACACGACCGGGTACAACCACACGGCCAACAACAAATACCCGTCCGGGCACGACCACCCAACCGGGTACAGTAACCCGTCCGAGCGGAGTGACACGCCCAAGTGGAATATCAACCCGGCCAACGACAACAACCACACGACCGAGTACCACCACCCGCCCAAGTAGCACGACTACCCGTCCGGGAACAACCACGCGGCCCAGTACAACCACCCGTCCGAGTGGTACAACCACGCGCCCAAGCACGACAACGACAAGACCTTCGACAAACAGCAGCTATACCCGGCCCACAACCCGGACAACCAATAGCAACGTAAAAAGCTACACCCGGCCTCAAGTCAGCTCACGGCCCACTTATAACAGCAGTAGCAACCGGAGCAGTTACTCAGGCGGCAGCAGTTATACCGGCGGCAGCAGCTACACAGGTGGTAGCAGTGGTTACTCAGGCGGCAGTTCTTCCGGCGGCGGCTCTTCATACAGAGGCGGCGGCAGCAGTGGTGGCGGTGCAACCCCGGTAAGAAATAGCGGAGGCCCGAGAAGATAACTGAATATACCCAAACGATCGAACAGCATAAAAAACTACAGATATGAAAAAGTTATATATTCTTCCGGCATTGCTACTCATAGCAGGAGTAGTTTCCGCCCAGACCGTATCGGACATTGTGAGATATTCCACCACCACCAATGCCGGGTCAGCCCGAGTGGCTGCTATGGGAGGCGCATTCGGGGCATTAGGGGGAGACCTCTCCTCTTTAGGAGTGAATCCGGCAGGTATCGGGGTATTCAGGAAATCGGAATTCAGCATCACCCCCTACCTGAACATTGCCAAAACCAAATCGGGCGGCAGGGTAACGAACGACGCTTCATTCCAGTTGGGAACTTTCGGAGGGGTGATTGCATTCCACAATAAAAACTTCGATTGGAGAGGGTTTAACTTTGCCATCAACTACACGAACCTGAATAACTTCAACCGAATCACCAATCAGTACGTGTACAATTCATCCACTTCCTTCAACCAGATATGGGCATTGGAAGCAAACGCCGACCTATCGTGGATACTGAATAGTCCCAATCCTCCTTCTGTGATCAAATTCGATGAAATACTCAACGAACGCTCACAAATGGCATATAACACGGGACTTATCACCTATAACGAAACCACCGGGGAATTCGAACCCACCTTGCTGGCCGGAGAAGAAAGGACACAACGCAAATACATCAAAGAAGACGGGTATCAGGGAGAATACGATTTCTCTTTCGGTACGAACTACAAAGATAAACTATACCTCGGTATGACTATCGGAATCCAGAGCATACGCTATAAATATAAATCCGTATTTACCGGACAGGGAGTTGAAAGAAACGGCAATGTAAACTACTTCGGGCTCGACAAATACAATTTCGGGCAATACCTTGAAACCAAAGGCGTGGGAACGAATTTCAAATTCGGCTTGATCTACCGCCCGATTCCGGAACTCCGCATCGGCGCAGCCGTTCATACCCCGACATTTTTCTCCATGTCCGACGATTACACCGAAGACATGCACTCAGAATTTATGGAGCCGGACGAGAATAACAACCGTTATTACGACAGCTACCTCATACCGTATGACTACGACTACGATATGCAAACGCCCTGGAAAGCCGTATTCAGTTTAGCTACCGTGCTTTTCCAAAAAGCGATCATCAGTGCCGATTATGAATACACCGACTATGCAAAGGCAAAATTCAGCAACGGAAACAACGGTGAGGATTTTTACGAGCCGGACGGAAGCGGAGCGAACGACCAGATAAAAAACTCCTTAAAGAAAACACATAACTTTAGATTGGGGGCAGAATACCGCTTCAACAGCACATTCAGCCTGCGGGGCGGATATTCGTACTGGGGATCGCCTTATAAAACAACGAATGTTCCCAGCTACCTGAAAAGCGATCCCAAAATACAGGCCGCCTCGTTCGGTTTCGGATTGAACTTCGGGACGCTCTATGTGGACGCCGCTTACATCTACAAATTCTCGAAAGACATTACAAACTTCTATTTCTACCAGGATCCTTACGATTCGGACTACGACATCATCGCAGAGCCCGTTCACAACAAATACATCGACCACCAGGGACGCATCACCTTAGGTGTGAGATTCTAAAAACGAAACTGAAAGCAGGAAGGCAAAACGGGAACGAAACAGGTAAAACACCCATGCTCCTGGCCTGAAACAAAAACCTGCCCGCTTTACAAACCATAGGGGGAAACGCCACGCAAAACGGCAGTTTCCCCTTCCTCTTTTTAAGCCTTAAATATTACAAGCCCACCGTCCCGGCAATTGTATATCCAGCTGAAAAATATTACCTTTGTCCCCTCGCAGGCAAAACTGCACCGAGAATTATTCCAACATTGATTATGGCAAAAAAATTTTATATAGAAACATACGGCTGCCAGATAAACTTAGCCGATAGCGAAGTGGTGGCGGCAATCCTGACAGCCGGAGGACTGGAACATACCCCGGATAAAAACGAAGCCGATGTGATCCTCGTAAACACTTGTTCGGTACGGGAAAACGCCGAACAACGGGTACGCGGACGGGTGCAGGGATTCTCTGAAATCAAGAAAAAAAATCCCCGGCTACTGGTTGGCATTATGGGCTGTATGGCGGAACGCTTGGGAGAAAGCCTCTTCGAGCAGGAAAAAAACGTAAACATCGTTGTTGGGCCGGACGCATACATGGACCTGCCTCTCCTGATCGAAAAAGCATCCAAAGGTGAAAAGGCCATCAACATCGAACTTTCGGAAACCGAAACCTACAAAGACATTTGCCCTTCCCGGATCGACGAAACGACCATTTCCGGATTCGTTTCCATCATGCGGGGCTGCAATAACTTCTGCACCTACTGCATTGTTCCCTACACCCGGGGACGGGAACGCAGCCGCAGTCCTCACAGCATCGTTGCCGAAGTGATCGACCTGCAACGCCGGGGCTATAAAGAAGTGACTTTGCTGGGACAGAACGTAAACTCCTATCTTTTCAAAGATGCCACCACACAGGTAGATTTTCCGGCTCTGCTCGAAATGGTGGCGCGCACCGTACCGCAAATGCGCATCCGTTTTGCCACTTCCCATCCCAAAGACATGAGTGACAGCACGCTGGAAATCATCGCCAAATACCCGAACCTGTGCAAAAGCATACACCTGCCCGTACAGTCAGGCAGTAACTCGGTACTCAAAGACATGAACCGCAAATATACCCGCGAATGGTATCTGGAACGGATCGCGGCTATCCGCCGGATCATTCCGGAATGTGGCATTTCGACCGACGTATTCGTAGGCTTCCACAACGAAAGCGAAGAAGACTACCAGCAAACCCTCAGCCTGATGAAAGAAGTGGGATTCGACCTAGCTTATATGTTCAAATACTCCGAACGTCCCGGCACAATGGCCTCGAAACGCCTGCCGGACAATGTGGACGAGGACACCAAAAGCCGCCGCCTGCAAGAACTGATCGACCTGCAAACGGGCTGGTCGCTGGAAAGCAACCGCCGCGACCTCGGCAAAACTTTCGAAGTGCTGGTGGAAGGCGTATCTAAAAAAAGCGATGCGGAAATGTACGGACGTACCAGCCAAAACAAAGTGGTGGTATTTCCCGCCAAAGACCTGACTGTGGGATCACTGGTAAACGTAAAAATCAAAGATTGTACCTCTGCCACCTTAATGGGGGAACTACTCTAATAATAGAACTATGCACCGGAAACTCCAGAACGAAGAACTGAACCGCATTTCCACCGAGGAATTTAAGCAAGCGGCAAAACTGCCCGTGGTCATCATTCTCGACAACATCCGCAGCCAAAACAATGTGGGATCGGTATTCCGCACCTCCGATGCTTTCCGCATCGAAAAAATATACCTCTGCGGCATTACCTCCACCCCGGAAAACCGCGAAGTGCATAAAACGGCGCTGGGGGCAGAAGATGCCGTAGCATGGGAATATGTGAAAGAAACCCGCGACATCGTGGACAGGCTCAAAGCGGAAGGTTACCGGATATTCTCTGTCGAGCAGGCGGAAAACACCCTCTCGCTCGAAGACCTGTCAATTGATTTGGACGGGAAATATGCCTTAGTGTTCGGTAACGAAGTGAAAGGCGTGCAGCAGGACATCATCGACCGTTCCCACGCCTGTGTGGAGATTCCCCAATTCGGAACCAAACACTCATTCAACATCTCGGTCACGGTCGGCATAGTCCTTTGGCAGATCGTCCGTCCCCTGCTCCCGGCCTTAAAATAAATCCGGAAGCACCGCCCTCCCGTTTCCTAAACACAGGGATGGGGCACTTCCTCTTAATTTTAAACAAAAAAAGACATATATTCAACAGGTTTCCTATCTTTGTACACAGGGATAGGAAACGTTTTTTTATACACTTGCATTCCACAGGGATTTCCCCTGCGTCCACGTCCCGCCTTTCAAAATTCAAATACCAAACGGAAATAAAAATCAACAAACCCCACACCATGAAACAACAGCTTATCCTTATCACGATTCTGGCAGGAATTTTATTTTCCTGTTCCCGGCAACCTGCTGTCCCGGCAAACGGATACCTGATACAGGGAAAATTATCCAATGTCCCCGATAGCATCCTGATCCAACTTTTTGAAAAAAACGGCACCACCCTAAGTTGTGCCTTTATAGACACGCTAACCGACGGCACATTCACCTTCAGCGACACCCTCTCGGCTCCTCGTATCGTATACATAAAGGCGCGGGATAAAAGCTTTCCCTCCACAACACTGCCCGTGTGGGTAGCCCCCGGTAAATTCATCCGGATCGACGGACAAGATAAACTGCTGAAAACCTGGCAAATCAAAAGCGATATTCCCCAACAGATAGAAGAAAACGGCTACCGGGCCCACATAGCGAAGGAGACAGCAGAATTGATGAAATACATGGCAGAGGCTAACGAACTGATGTATGTTATCCGTTATGAACCCGACAGGACTCCCGAAGAAGTCAAACAGGCAAAAGACAAACGGGCTTCCATCATAAAAACATCGGAGAGCGTAGGAAACCTTATAGCACAAAAAACAATCGACTATATGAAAACCGCCCCGATCACCCCGATATGGATGGACAACTTATTATCATACAGTGAGTTTTTAAACTACGGTTACTATCTCGAACAAAAAGAAGAGATGAAAGAACTCTATAACCGCCTATCCGAAGAACAAAAACAAACCCAAACGGCAAAGCTCATCGACAGCTATCTCAATTCGATGCCGAAAGTGGGAGTCGGCGACGCTATGGTAGACGGTAACCTCTACGATACAGCAGGAAACCTCCGCCATTTGTCCGAATTTAAAGGAAAATACATCCTGATCGATTTCTGGGGGATAGGATGCGGCCCCTGCATCGCTTCCATTCCGGAAATGAAAGAAGTGGAAGAACACTATAAAGATCGGTTGGTGGTCGTCGGTATCTGTAACGACGACGAAAAAAACTGGAAAGCCCTCATAAAAGAAAAAGAATTAAAAGGTAACCAATGGCGGGAAAAACAGACCGGAGGCGCCAGACTTGCCATACGCTATCAGGTAAAGAGCCTCCCCAACTACGTACTCATCGCCCCCGACGGTAAAATACAAGCCCAATGGAGTGGCTACGGCAAAGGCTCACTCTTTGCAGAACTCAAAAAGCAATTCCAACCGTAACGCCAACTTTGTAAAATCGACCTTTCGTAACAAAGAATACGGATAAAAAACGAAAGTACGATGAAAAGAGAGAGATTGAAATCGTCGAAGAATTACAGCAATAAATCCATATAGTTTCGACACGCTGAAACAGCCAATTGCCACCCGTATCCACGCGGTGAATTTTATGTTCTTCGCTATAAATTGAGCTTTACAGCAAACACAATACGAATACAATACGCTATATTTGTAAAAATAAAAGGCTGATAATATGGAACAATTAGATGTATTCGATTACTCGAATGTGTTTATAGCGAGCTATTTCACTAATGACCGGGGATGTGCCCACGAAAACAGGGAACATACGCTTATTTATCTACATTCCGGCGAACTGGAAATCGAGGAGCGCGGGAAGAAAACCGTTTTGCATCCGGGAGAGTGCGCTTTTATGCGGCGCGATAACCGGATGTGGTTACAGAAAAAGGCCGAGGAAGGGAAACCGTACCGCTCCGTCGTGTTGAAATTCTCAAGACCTTTTTTGAGAGAATTTTACCAGACTCTCAACCGACATCAGATTCCGGCCGACTCCAAACGTGAAAAAATAAGCCTGCGTGTATTGCCGAATAACAGACCGGACATCCGGTCTTTGTTCGAGTCGGTCATTCCTTATTTCGATGCGGGTGAAAAACCGTCCGATGAGGTGCTGAAACTGAAAATGATAGAGGGTATCTATGTACTGCTTAACACAGACCAAAACCTCTATGCCTCGTTATTCGATTTCGTGGAACCGTGGAAAATAGACATTCTCGACTATCTGAACGAGAACTATATGTGCGACCTATCGATGGAGGAAATCGCCAGCTATACGGGACGTAGCCTGGCAACCTTCAAACGGGATTTTGCCAAAGTCAGTGACCTGACCCCACAGAAGTGGATCATCAAACGCCGTTTGGAAGCTGCGCACAACCTAATAAAATCGGGCAAGAAAAAAGTGACGGAAGCCTGTTTCGACGTGGGCTTCAAGAATCTGTCGCATTTCTCTAAAATATATAAGGAGGCATACGGTGTCGCCCCGTCATGGTAAAATGAACTTCAGGACAAAATAAATTGAGCTTCACAGCAAAATCGTTACGAGGCACAGTTCGTACCTTTGTATCGGAAACAAAGACCGATTGTCCTGAAATGTCGAACTAAAAATCATATCGTATGAAAACAAGAGTAACTTCATTAGTTCTATTATTAACTTTAATTTTTCCGATCATGGCAAAATCACAAGTAAAAATCCAGCAGACTGCCGGGCGTGATGCACTCGGAGAGTTTGCACCCGAGTTCGCGCACCTGAACGATGATATTCTTTTCGGGGAAGTGTGGAGCCGTAACGACCTGCTTTCGCTCCGTGACCGTTCCATCGTGACGGTAGTCGCTCTCATGTCGCAGGGACTGACCGATTCCTCATTCAAATATCATCTTGAATCGGCTAAAAAAAACGGAGTAACCAAAACCGAAATTGCCGAAATCCTTACCCATGCCGCGTTTTATGCAGGCTGGCCCAAAGCATGGGCAGCTTTCCGTATGGCGAAGGAAGTCTGGACCGATAGTGCCGACACAACGGCCACCAATTCGCTCGAAGCGTATGCGCAAACGATCATATTCCCGGTCGGTAAACCTAACGACGCATACGCAAAATATTTCATTGGCCAAAGCTATCTCGCTCCTGTCGTGGCCGGAGGTGTTCCCGTTGCCAACGTAACTTTCGAGCCGGGCTGCCGTAACAACTGGCACATACACAAGGCAACCAAAGGTGGCGGGCAGACCCTGGTATGCGTAGGCGGTCACGGCTATTATCAGGAATGGGGTAAAGAGCCGGTAGAACTGCGTCCCGGTGATGCGGTCTATATTCCGGCAGGCGTAAAGCATTGGCACGGGGCAGCTCCCAATAGTTGGTTCTCACACCTTGCCATCGAAGTTCCCGGTGAAAATACCAGTAACGAGTGGCTGGAACCCGTAAACGATAAAGAATATTCAAAATTAAAATAACATGAAACAGATATTATTGATACTCATGGGTATACTTACTTTTAGCAGCTCATCGAAAGCCCAGAAACAAACAGCGGATACCAATACCCCATCCGATAAGAAAATTCTTGTAGCCTATTTCTCCTGCACCGGAACCACGGAAAAAGTGGCGAATGCCATTGCCAAAGAGGTTGGCGGCACAATCTACCGGATTACTCCGGCTACGGCCTACACTTCGGCAGACCTCGACTGGAACAATAAATCGAGCCGTAGTTCAGTGGAAATGGCAGATGAAAACGCTCGTCCTGCGTTGGGTGGAGAATCACTCGACTTGAAAGATTACAACATAGTATTTCTCGGTTATCCGATATGGTGGAATTTATGCCCCCGTCCGGTAAATACTTTCCTTGAAAAATATGATTTCTCCGGCAAAACCGTCATTCCGTTCGCCACTTCGGGAAGCAGTTCGATAACCAACAGTGTAAAGCAGTTCAAGAAACTCTACCCGAACATCGCATGGGGCGAAGGTAAATTGCTCAACGGTGGTGTCAAACAAGCCGGAGAATGGGCAAAGCAGGTCATCAAATAGTCGTGGGAGAAATTAGAGTCGACTATCTGTACCAAACAGAAAAAGAATTTGCCGCAGCTTTTTCGCTGCGGCAAAATATTTTCCGGCTGACCCATCCGATACCGGATGCAGAAGAATATTATAAGATAGCTGCCAACGTCCGCCTCACATCCAACCACCACGATTTGGAAAACCGTTGGGTATATTCCACGAAACACAGGTGACGCCACTTTAATAAAATGAACTTTATAACAAAATCTTTTGAGCCTCGCAACAAAGTTGTTGTGAGGCTCTCTTTTTACCTTTGCTAACAGAACATTAAAAACCAAGGAATTATGGAAATGATGAATGAAAAAGTAGCAATGGTGACAGGAGCCGCCGCCGGAATCGGACTGGCCTGTGCCGAAGCATTCGCAAAAGCAGGTGCAACAGTGGTATTGGTAGATATTAACGAACCGAAAGAACAAGCCGGGAAATTGGTTTCAAAAGGTTATAAAGCCGTGTCGTATCACTGCGACGTATCCGACACACAAGCCGTAGAAAAGATGATCGGCTGGATCGTAGCGACCTACGGACGATTGGATGCGGCTTTGAACAATGCAGGGATACAGACCCCGCAGCGGCCGATGGCCGAGATTACCGACGAGGAGTTCAACCGCACGGTGGCTGTCGATCTGAAAGGAGTGTGGAACTGCATGCGTTATGAGATTATCCAGATGTTGAAACAAGGCGGTGGAGCGATTGTCAATACCTCGTCGCAAGGCGGTGTCACGGGATTCCCCGGACAAGCAGCCTATATCGCCTGCAAACACGCCGTAATCGGCCTGACCCGCACGGCAGCCATCGACTACGCGGCAAAAGGCATCCGCATCAATGCCATCTGTCCGGGAGTAATCCGAACACCTATGGCGGAAGAACTGATACGGCGCAATCCCGATTTGGAAAAAGAGCTGATTCGTGATATTCCCGCCGGACGACTCGGTAAACCGGAAGAAATTGCCAACGCTGTGCTGTGGCTCTGCTCACCGCAGGCAAGTTTCGTAGACGGGCATGCCCTTTTAGTGGACGGTGCATTCTCCATTCATTAATCACTAAAAAATATAAGATCATGGAAGAAAACAATAAAATGAATATCAGCCGTCGCGGATTTCTCAAGACGGCAGCCTTAGCGGGTGCAGCATTGGCTATACCCGCCGGACTGGACAAAGTATTTGCCGCCGAAACGAAACAGACGGTAACACCCGACACCAATAGCAATGCCGCCCACACGGCAGGGCATCGTGTATTGGGTACGGGCAAGGCGGCATTCGAGGTGTCGGCACTCGGATTCGGCGTGATGGGCATGACCTACAACCGCAGCCAGCATCCGGACAGGAAACAGTGCATCCGGTTGCTGCACGAAGCGGT
>OBYR01001093.1_pt1 | contig 10581 bp, 8 predicted proteins | sample 1495491 | NCBI WGS metagenome assembly OBYR01 (sample SAMEA2580206, study PRJEB22360) | human gut metagenome | biome: human gut; feature: human-associated habitat; material: faeces | place: Denmark | collected 2008/2010 | reverse complement strand
AGGTAACCCACAATCAGGGGAACCAGAATGATTAACAGCCCAGAAAACATGAAAACCCAGTCCTTGCAAAGAAGATTCGAAATGCGCGATGACACACTACTGAAAGCAGAAGGACGAGTAAAGTTGCAATTAAAAGGAAATGTTATGCATCAGAGGGGGATTTTTAATTCTATATGAGTGTTTAGCGTTGTTGCGCTCCTTTCATGTGCAATGCCATATAAAGCCACTGGCGCAGGGAGCGGCCAGTCGCCGCCGCCCCCTGCACCCCCGGCCTTCGGGGAACGCCTCGGCGATTTTAACGCCACCAACACCCGTGCGGTTTGTAACGTCGAAGATAAAACCACCAGGGCAGACAACATGCCAATGCTAATTAATCGCGTTTTTCCAGTAGAGTCCGGTAAATCAGACCACCGATAATACCGCCGACAATTGGCACCACCCAGAAGAACCACAGTTGTTCTAATGCCCAGCCGCCCTGGAAGATAGCAACCGCAGTACTGCGCGCCGGGTTAACGGAAGTGTTAGTCACCGGAATACTGATTAAGTGAATCAGGGTTAAGGCCAGACCAATGGCAATTGGCGCAAAACCAGCAGGAGCGAATTTGTCAGTTGCGCCGTGGATCACCAGCAGGAAACCTGCACTCAATACCAGTTCAACTACCAGCGCGGAAAGCATGGAATAACCGCCTGGTGAATGCTCGCCATAACCGTTAGAAGCAAAACCGCTGGCTGCCGCGTCAAAACCCGTTTTACCACTGGCAATTAAATACAGCAGCGCCGCCGCAACAATACCGCCGACAACCTGGGCAATTACGTAGCCAACGACTTCTTTTGCCGGGAAACGTCCGCCAGCCCATAAACCAATAGTGACCGCCGGGTTAAAATGACCACCAGAAATATGACCAACAGCAAAGGCCATTGTCAGAACGGTCAGACCGAACGCCAACGCCACGCCGGCAAAACCAATGCCTAATTCCGGGAAGCCTGCGGCCAGTACGGCACTACCACAGCCGCCAAAAACAAGCCAGAAAGTACCAAAACATTCAGCTGCTAATTTTCTGAACATATCCACCTCAATTAAAAATTGACCCTGTGAAAAATATGGTCGTTTTATAGGGTCGTCGTAAAAAAGTGACGACGGAAATAATGCGCGGCTATTTTAAAAACGAAGGCAAGTCATTCACCAGATAAATAAATCCAGTAAATTTGATTTAAGGCAACAGCGGGTTGCCCCATATAGTCATTTGTCTGATTGACAGTGTAGTGCAAGCGAAAGATTTAATCCTTTAGGCGTAATAAAAAATAATTTATCATGCTAATTATTTGATTTTGTTGTTTTTGCAGGCTTATCAGCAAGAGGGAGTATAACGCGATTATTCGCTCATTTTTCAGACATTTGCCATGCTTAAATGTGATGTCATCACGTATTAGCATGGCCTTTCCCGTTATACTGCCAGCGTAAAGGATAAGTCACATATTTCTGGAGGGGATATGATTCTTGAGCGCGTTGAAATTGTGGGTTTTCGCGGTATCAACCGTTTGTCGTTGATGCTGGAACAAAACAACGTCCTGATTGGGGAGAACGCGTGGGGTAAATCCAGCTTGCTGGACGCCTTAACCCTGCTGCTATCGCCAGAATCAGATCTCTACCATTTTGAGCGCGATGATTTCTGGTTCCCGCCGGGAGATATCAACGGGCGAGAACATCATCTGCATATTATTTTGACCTTCCGCGAATCGCTGCCAGGCCGACATCGGGTTCGCCGCTATCGGCCGCTGGAAGCGTGCTGGACGCCATGCACCGATGGTTATCACCGTATTTTTTATCGTCTGGAAGGGGAGAGTGCGGAAGACGGCAGCGTGATGACACTGCGCAGTTTTCTCGATAAAGACGGACATCCGATTGATGTTGAGGATATTAACGATCAGGCTCGTCATCTGGTGCGTTTAATGCCGGTGCTGCGCTTGCGTGATGCCCGTTTTATGCGCCGTATTCGTAACGGCACGGTGCCAAATGTCCCCAATGTGGAAGTCACCGCGCGCCAGCTCGATTTCCTCGCCCGTGAATTATCCTCACATCCGCAAAATCTCTCTGATGGGCAGATTCGTCAGGGACTTTCCGCAATGGTGCAACTTCTTGAGCATTATTTTTCTGAGCAGGGAGCTGGACAGGCGCGATATCGTTTAATGCGGCGGCGAGCCAGCAATGAGCAACGAAGCTGGCGCTATCTGGATATCATCAACCGGATGATTGACCGACCTGGAGGGCGCTCGTATCGGGTTATTTTGCTCGGCCTGTTTGCTACTTTATTGCAGGCAAAAGGCACATTGCGACTGGATAAAGACGCCCGTCCATTGTTGCTGATCGAAGATCCAGAAACCCGTTTACACCCCATTATGCTTTCAGTTGCCTGGCATCTGTTGAATCTTCTGCCATTGCAGCGCATTGCCACCACCAACTCTGGCGAGCTGCTTTCGTTAACGCCGGTAGAGCATGTTTGCCGACTGGTACGTGAGTCCTCGCGCGTTGCCGCCTGGCGTCTGGGACCGAGTGGCTTGAGTACCGAAGATAGCCGACGCATCTCCTTTCACATTCGTTTTAACCGTCCGTCATCGCTGTTTGCCCGCTGTTGGCTGCTGGTGGAAGGGGAAACGGAAACCTGGGTTATCAATGAACTGGCGCGTCAGTGCGGACATCATTTTGATGCCGAAGGGATCAAGGTCATTGAGTTTGCCCAGTCCGGACTAAAGCCACTGGTTAAATTTGCCCGGCGAATGGGGATTGAATGGCATGTACTGGTCGATGGCGATGAAGCAGGGAAGAAATATGCCGCTACGGTACGCAGCCTGTTGAATAACGATCGGGAAGCCGAACGAGAACATTTAACGGCGTTACCGGCGCTGGATATGGAACATTTTATGTATCGCCAGGGATTTTCCGATGTGTTCCACCGCGTGGCGCAAATCCCGGAAAATATACCGATGAATCTGCGCAAAGTTATCTCGAAAGCGATCCATCGCTCTTCCAAACCCGATCTTGCCATTGAAGTGGCAATGGAGGCCGGACGTCGTGGTGTGGACTCCGTACCGACGCTGCTGAAAAAAATGTTCTCACGCGTGCTGTGGCTGGCGCGCGGTCGGGCCGACTAACTACAAAACATCGTGGCCATTTGTGGCTGAATAGCGTCGAGCATCTCATAGCGCCGACGGTATTCAGCCCGTTTTTTACTGGCGATTTCGGCAATCTCTTTTCGTGCTATCTGTGCTGGAAGGCGGTAATGGCGTTCAGCATCACATACGCCGCCAACCGATTCCCAGAAAGCGTTGTAATCGGCATGGATCTTGCCCTCTTTATCGCGATAACGCAGGCTGCGGTAAATATGCGTTTCATTGCTGACGGCAATAATCTGCTCTACCTGCAAACGTTGGGCAAACAGACAGGCCGCTTCCATCACGAGGCGTTTGGGAAATAGCCCGTGGCAGGCTTTCGTCGCATTCTGGATTTCCTGGTGTGGAATTTCCCATTTTGCGCCTTGCAGTCCGCCAATAAACATCGTCCTTTTCCCCTGATATTCACACAGGGTAAAAGTGAGCTCTGCCAGAGGAATACCTTCGCTGTTGCGGAACAGGATGGTGCTGTCACCTTCTTTATCCATTGAGATCATCATGGTCAGCTCAAGCGTGAACTGCTCGCCGTTTTTGCCTTCCAGCTTCGCCAGTTGCAGCCCGGGGGTATTCAAATATAAGCTGAATTCTTCCGCCGACATACACCCGCGGAGTAACGCATAATGGTAACGTAACGCCTCCAGCAATTGCTTACGGCTAAGATTCGCCGCAAGGTAAGGGCGATGTAGACGTACAGGCAGTCGCGGCTGGCGCGTTAACAACACATTGAGATTAGGCCAGTGGGAAAGTTCGTTCATCCACTCAACGCTTAAACGCGGCATAATCAACGAGCGCAGCAAAAATTTCTGGCGAAAACTACGGCGATGCCAGAATTTACCCGGCCGACACTGTCCTCGTGCCAGACTAAGAAAAAGTGACAGGCTGCTGAGAGATTCAGATGGCGTAAAGGTCCGTTCAGTTAACTGCGACATATTCATGAAATCAATGGTTATACATGACGTCGATTTAACCATTGCGTATCTTAACCAAACATCAATAGTGTGATTATTAACGTAAATTTTAGGGTTTTGTTGATATTTCGTTGAAGTTAATGACCCGGATTGGCATATGGAGTATTCAGAATATTTATGAAAAAGCGGAAAACCGTGAAGAAGCGTTACGTTATTGCGATGGTGATAGTCATCGCCGGGCTGATTACGTTATGGAGAATTCTTAACGCACCCGTGCCGACTTATCAGACGCTGATTGTGCGCCCCGGTGATTTACAGCAAAGCGTGCTGGCGACCGGAAAGCTGGACGCGCTGCGTAAGGTTGACGTGGGCGCGCAGGTCAGCGGTCAGTTGAAAACGCTGTCGGTGGCGATTGGCGATAAAGTAAAAAAAGACCAGCTTTTAGGGGTTATTGATCCTGAACAGGCTGAAAACCAGATCAAGGAGGTGGAAGCAATGCTGATGGAGCTACGCGCGCAGCGGCAGCAGGCGGAAGCGGAGCTGAAACTGGCGCGGGTGACGTATTCCCGTCAGCAACGTCTTGCACAAACGCAAGCGGTTTCACAGCAGGATCTCGATAACGCCGCGACGGAGATGGCTGTGAAACAGGCGCAAATTGGCACCATTGACGCGCAAATCAAGCGCAATCAGGCCTCTCTCGATACGGCTAAAACCAATCTCGATTACACCCGCATCGTTGCCCCGATGGCCGGGGAAGTCACGCAAATCACCACTCTGCAAGGCCAGACGGTGATTGCCGCACAACAAGCACCGAACATTCTGACGCTGGCAGATATGAGCACCATGCTGGTAAAAGCGCAGGTTTCTGAAGCGGATGTAATCCACCTGAAGCCGGGGCAAAAAGCCTGGTTTACGGTGCTTGGCGATCCACTGACGCGCTACGAGGGGCAAATCAAGGATGTGCTACCGACGCCGGAAAAGATTAACGACGCTATTTTCTATTACGCCCGTTTTGAAGTACCCAACCCCAATGGTTTACTGCGGCTGGATATGACCGCGCAAGTGCATATTCAGCTCACCGATGTGAAAAATGTGCTGACGATCCCTCTGTCGGCGTTAGGCGATCCGGTTGGCGATAATCGTTATAAAGTCAAATTGTTGCGTAATGGTGAAACACGCGAGCGTGAAGTGACGATTGGCGCACGTAACGATACCGATGTTGAGATTGTCAAAGGGCTGGAAGCGGGCGATGAAGTGGTGATTGGTGAGGCCAAACCAGGAGCTGCGCAATGACACCCTTGCTCGAATTAAAGGATATTCGTCGCAGCTATCCTGCCGGTGATGAGCAGGTTGAGGTGCTGAAGGGCATCAGCCTCGATATTTATGCTGGTGAGATGGTGGCGATTGTCGGCGCTTCGGGTTCCGGTAAATCGACCCTGATGAATATTCTCGGCTGCCTGGATAAGGCCACCAGCGGCACCTATCGCGTAGCCGGTCAGGATGTTGCCACGCTGGACGCCGATGCGCTGGCGCAACTGCGCCGCGAGCATTTCGGCTTTATTTTCCAGCGTTACCATTTGCTTTCGCATTTAACCGCCGAGCAGAACGTTGAAGTACCCGCCGTCTATGCCGGTCTTGAGCGGAAACAGCGGCTGCTTCGCGCCCAGGAGTTACTGCAACGACTGGGGCTGGAAGACCGTACAGAGTATTACCCGGCACAGCTTTCGGGTGGCCAGCAACAGCGCGTCAGCATCGCGCGGGCATTGATGAACGGCGGTCAGGTAATTCTTGCCGATGAACCGACCGGCGCACTGGACAGCCATTCTGGCGAAGAGGTGATGGCGATCCTGCATCAGCTGCGCGATCGCGGGCATACGGTGATTATCGTCACCCACGATCCGCAGGTTGCTGCTCAGGCCGAGCGGGTGATCGAAATTCGCGACGGCGAAATTGTGCGCAATCCTCCCGCCGTTGAAAAAGTGAATGCTACTGGCGGAACGGAACCTGTTGTCAACACGGCGTCTGGCTGGCGGCAGTTTGTCAGCGGTTTTAACGAGGCGCTGACGATGGCATGGCGGGCGCTGGCAGCGAATAAAATGCGTACTTTACTGACCATGCTGGGGATTATTATCGGTATTGCGTCGGTGGTTTCCATTGTCGTGGTGGGCGACGCCGCTAAACAAATGGTGCTGGCGGATATTCGTTCTATTGGTACGAATACTATTGATGTCTATCCCGGGAAAGATTTTGGCGATGACGATCCGCAATATCAGCAGGCGCTGAAGTACGACGACTTAATCGCCATCCAAAAACAACCGTGGGTTGCCTCTGCCACGCCCGCCGTCTCGCAAAACCTGCGCCTGCGTTATAACAATGTTGATGTGGCTGCCAGTGCCAATGGCGTGAGCGGCGATTATTTTAATGTCTATGGCATGACCTTCAGTGAAGGGAACACCTTTAATCAGGAGCAGCTGAACGGTCGTGCGCAGGTCGTGGTTCTCGACAGTAATACTCGCCGCCAGCTTTTCCCCCATAAAGCAGATGTGGTTGGCGAGGTGATTCTGGTCGGCAATATGCCCGCCAGAGTCATTGGTGTGGCGGAAGAAAAACAGTCGATGTTTGGTAGCAGTAAAGTGCTGCGTGTCTGGCTGCCATACAGCACGATGTCCGGGCGAGTTATGGGGCAGTCGTGGCTGAACTCCATTACTGTCAGGGTGAAAGAAGGCTTTGACAGCGCTGAGGCGGAACAGCAACTCACGCGTTTACTTTCACTGCGCCACGGTAAGAAGGATTTCTTTACCTGGAACATGGATGGCGTCTTGAAAACCGTTGAAAAGACCACACGTACTTTACAACTGTTTCTGACGCTGGTGGCGGTGATTTCGCTGGTGGTGGGCGGTATTGGTGTAATGAATATTATGCTGGTGTCAGTGACCGAGCGGACGCGGGAAATTGGCATTCGCATGGCTGTAGGTGCGCGAGCAAGCGATGTTTTGCAACAGTTTTTGATCGAAGCCGTACTGGTTTGCCTGGTTGGTGGCGCGTTGGGAATAACACTGTCACTGTTAATTGCTTTCACCTTGCAGCTTTTCTTACCCGGCTGGGAGATTGGTTTTTCACCGTTAGCGCTGCTGCTGGCGTTTCTCTGCTCGACGGTCACCGGGATTTTATTTGGCTGGTTACCCGCACGAAATGCGGCACGACTGGATCCAGTAGATGCTCTGGCACGAGAGTAATTTTTGAGATAAAAATGCCAGCCGATCGGGCTGGCATTTTGCCTTTAGGATGTACACAATGAGACAGAAGAGCTATGCGACTGCCGCTTCTACTTCGACGGGCACAATAACACTGGCGTGATTGCCTTTTGGCCCCTGGTGGACATCAAACTGAACGGATTGTCCAGCTTTTAGCGTTCTGTAACCATCCATCTGAATGGTGGAATAATGAGCGAAAATATCTTCGCCGCCGCCTTCAGGGCAGATGAAACCAAACCCTTTGGCATTGTTGAACCACTTAACAGTACCCTTTTCCATGCTTCGACATCCTTCGCAAATCTTATACAAGTAAGATGGAATAAACCGGGGTCAGAGAGGGGGCTGTTCAAAACCTCGCCAACTCTAGAAATACAATTTAGAGAATTAGGGCGAGCCGTCAAGCATTTGACAGGGGCCAGGGGGCAGGTATGAATCAAAAATTTGAAGCAGTTAACGCTATTGACAGGAATGTGACAGATGTCGCTGATGCTAACGATAGATGATAGTTATCTATCATGTGGAGTAAATTGGTCAGGCAAATAAGCTCTTGTCAGCGGCAGGGCGTTCTGCCGATAACCGTAACCGAAGATGATAACTGACAATGGGTAAAACGAACGACTGGCTGGACTTTGATCAACTGGCGGAAGAAAAAGTTCGCGACGCGCTAAAACCGCCATCTATGTATAAAGTGATATTAGTCAATGATGATTATACTCCGATGGAGTTTGTTATTGACGTGTTACAAAAATTCTTTTCTTATGATGTAGAACGTGCAACGCAATTGATGCTCGCTGTTCACTACCAGGGGAAGGCCATTTGCGGAGTCTTTACCGCTGAGGTTGCAGAAACCAAAGTGGCGATGGTGAACAAGTACGCGAGGGAGAATGAGCATCCATTGCTGTGTACGCTAGAAAAAGCCTGAATGCAGGCATAAAAATTGGGGGAGGTGCCTATGCTCAATCAAGAACTGGAACTCAGTTTAAATATGGCTTTCGCCAGAGCGCGCGAGCACCGTCATGAGTTTATGACCGTCGAGCACTTGTTACTGGCGCTGCTCAGTAACCCATCTGCCCGGGAGGCGCTGGAAGCGTGTTCTGTGGATTTGGTTGCGCTCCGTCAGGAACTGGAAGCCTTTATTGAACAAACCACACCCGTTCTGCCTGCCAGTGAAGAGGAGCGCGACACACAGCCGACGCTGAGTTTTCAGCGTGTACTGCAACGTGCGGTCTTCCATGTCCAGTCCTCCGGTCGCAATGAGGTTACCGGTGCAAACGTTCTGGTCGCTATCTTTAGCGAACAGGAGTCGCAGGCGGCATATCTGTTGCGCAAACATGAAGTCAGCCGTCTTGATGTGGTGAACTTTATCTCTCATGGCACGCGTAAAGACGAGCCGACACAGTCTTCTGATCCTGGCAGCCAGCCAAACAGCGAAGAACAAGCTGGTGGGGAGGAACGTATGGAGAATTTCACGACGAACCTGAATCAGCTTGCGCGAGTGGGCGGAATCGACCCACTGATTGGTCGTGAGAAGGAGCTGGAGCGTGCTATTCAGGTTCTCTGCCGTCGCCGTAAAAACAACCCGCTGCTGGTGGGGGAGTCTGGTGTCGGTAAAACCGCGATTGCGGAGGGGCTTGCATGGCGAATTGTTCAGGGCGATGTGCCGGAAGTGATGGCTGACTGTACGATTTACTCTCTCGATATCGGTTCTCTGTTAGCGGGCACAAAATATCGCGGCGACTTTGAAAAACGTTTTAAAGCGTTGCTCAAGCAGCTGGAGCAAGACACTAATAGCATCCTGTTTATTGATGAGATCCACACCATTATCGGTGCGGGTGCAGCGTCTGGTGGCCAGGTCGATGCGGCTAACCTGATCAAACCGTTGCTCTCCAGCGGTAAAATCCGCGTAATTGGTTCGACAACCTATCAGGAGTTCAGCAACATTTTTGAGAAAGACCGTGCTCTGGCGCGTCGCTTCCAGAAAATTGATATTACTGAACCGTCAATCGAAGAAACTGTTCAAATCATCAATGGCCTGAAACCGAAGTATGAAGCGCACCACGACGTGCGTTATACCGCAAAAGCGGTGCGTGCGGCGGTAGAGCTGGCGGTGAAATACATTAACGATCGTCATCTGCCGGATAAAGCGATTGATGTTATCGACGAAGCGGGCGCTCGCGCACGTCTGATGCCGGTAAGCAAACGCAAGAAAACCGTTAATGTGGCGGATATTGAATCCGTGGTGGCCCGTATTGCACGCATTCCAGAGAAGAGTGTTTCTCAGAGTGACCGCGATACCCTGAAAAACCTCGGCGATCGCCTGAAAATGCTGGTCTTCGGTCAGGATAAAGCCATTGAGGCGCTGACTGAAGCCATTAAGATGGCGCGTGCAGGTTTAGGTCACGAACATAAACCGGTCGGTTCGTTCCTGTTTGCCGGCCCTACTGGGGTCGGGAAAACAGAGGTGACGGTACAGCTTTCGAAAGCGTTGGGCATTGAGCTTCTGCGCTTTGATATGTCCGAGTATATGGAACGCCATACCGTCAGCCGTCTGATTGGTGCGCCTCCGGGATACGTTGGTTTTGATCAGGGCGGTTTGCTGACTGATGCGGTCATCAAGCATCCACATGCGGTGCTGCTGCTGGACGAAATCGAGAAAGCGCACCCGGACGTGTTCAACATCCTCTTGCAGGTGATGGACAACGGTACACTGACCGATAACAACGGACGCAAAGCGGACTTCCGTAACGTGGTGCTGGTGATGACCACTAACGCGGGGGTACGTGAAACCGAGCGCAAATCCATTGGTCTTATCCACCAGGATAACAGCACCGATGCGATGGAAGAGATCAAGAAGATCTTTACACCGGAATTCCGTAACCGTCTCGACAACATTATCTGGTTCGATCATCTGTCAACCGACGTGATCCATCAGGTGGTGGATAAATTCATCGTCGAGTTGCAGGTTCAGTTGGATCAGAAAGGTGTTTCTCTGGAAGTGAGCCAGGAAGCGCGTAACTGGCTGGCCGAGAAAGGTTACGACCGGGCAATGGGCGCACGTCCGATGGCGCGTGTCATCCAGGACAACCTGAAAAAACCGCTCGCCAACGAACTGCTGTTTGGTTCGCTGGTGGACGGCGGTCAGGTCACCGTCGCGCTGGATAAAGAGAAAAATGAGCTGACTTACGGATTCCAGAGTGCACAAAAGCACAAGGCGGAAGCAGCGCATTAATCTGATTGTCAGGTAGGTTGGT
>OBYR01001086.1_pt1 | contig 10703 bp, 7 predicted proteins | sample 1495491 | NCBI WGS metagenome assembly OBYR01 (sample SAMEA2580206, study PRJEB22360) | human gut metagenome | biome: human gut; feature: human-associated habitat; material: faeces | place: Denmark | collected 2008/2010 | reverse complement strand
CACCCTTCAGCAGGAGTTCGCCGATTTCGCGGCCTCGGTCGACAAATCGAAATTTGCCGTACAAAAGGCCCTCGATGAGCTAAACGCCACGACGAAGAAAATCTTGAACCAGGAGTTAGGACTCGGAGATGTTTAACGAGGACAACACCATCGAGCAAATGAGCGTCGAGGCGCTTGCCGGCCTTGGCTGGAGATACGTGGCTGCCGAAGACCTCCCGCGCCGCCATGCCGACGTCATGGTCGAGCCCATGGTCAAGGACGCCCTCATCAGGCTTAACCCGGAGATCGCAGAAGACCCCGATCGCGCCGACGAGATCATCTACCGACTCAGGGCCCTCATTCAGTCCACAAGTCCGCAGAACCTGGTCTCCACCAACGAGCGGTTCAAAAAGCTCGTCATCGAGGAGAACTCATTCCCCTACGGCAAAGACGGCCGCATGGTCCCCATCCGCTTCTTTGGCACGGCGGCGGACGGCGATCTTGACAAAAACGAGTACATCGTCACCAACCAGTGGGTCTACCCCCAGGAGCAGGGCGGCAAGCGCCTCGACCTCGTCCTTCTTGTCAATGGATTTCCGCTCGTCATCGGCGAGTTCAAGACGCCGGTGCGCGATTCGATAACCTGGCTCGACGGCGCTGGCGACATCGCTAAATATGAGAAGAGCATCCCGCAGATGTTCGTCTGTAGCGCCATCAACTTCGCCAGCGAAGGAAAATGCTATCGCTACGGGTCGGTGAACATGCCTCCCGAGATGTGGGGACCCTGGCATGAGGGCGACAAGAAGAGCGAGGGCACACTTGCCGACGTCAAGAGAAGCATGGCGTCCATGCTAACCCCACGAACGTCATGGACATCTTCCAGTTCTTCACGCTCTTCGCCACCGACAAGAAGCATCGACGCATCAAGCTGATCTGTCGCTACCAACAGTTCGAGGGCGCGAACCTCATCGTGGACCGCGTCCGCGCAGGATACCCGAAGCGTGGCCTCATTTGGCATTTCCAGGGCTCAGGAAAGTCACTGCTCATGGTATTCGCCGCCCAGAAGCTGCGCATGGTCCCCGAACTCAAGAACCCGACCGTCGTCATCGTGGATGACCGAATCGACCTCGAGACCCAGATCACGGGGACCTTCAACGCATCCGATATCCCCAACCTCGCAAGCGCCGGCAGCAAGGAGGAGCTTGAGTCCTTCTTCAAGCAGGACATGAGAAAGATCCTCATCACCACCATCTTCAAATTCGGCGAGGTTGTGGGGACGCTCAACGAGCGCGAAAACATCATCCTCATGGTCGACGAGGCGCACCGCACCCAAGAGGGCGACCTCGGCGAGAAGATGCGACTCGCCTTGCCAAACGCCTTCTTCTTCGGCTTGACCGGCACGCCCATCAACCGAACCGACAAGAACACGTTCCACACCTTCGGTGCCAAAGAGGACAAGTCCGGCTACATGAGCCGCTATTCCTTCGCCGACTCCATCCGCGACCACGCCACATTGCCGCTCCATTTTGAAACCGTTCCCGTCGAGCTCCACGTCAACCAAGAGGTCGTGAACGCCGCCTTTGACGAAATGACCCGAGACCTCAGCAAAGAGGACAAGGCGGAACTCACCAGGCGCGTCAAGATCGAGTCCGTCATGAAGGCCCCCGACCGCATCCACAAGGTATGCGAGCACATCGCCAGGCATTTCAAGTCAAAGGTTGAGCCCGACGGCTTCAAAGCGCAGGTAGTCTGCTACGACCGAGAGTGCTGCCTGCTGTATAAGGAGGAGCTCGACAAGCTCTTGGGCGCTGATGCAGTCACCATCGTCATGGACACGAACAACGACAAGGAAGACCGCTACAAGGCATACCGTCGAGATCGCGATGCCGAGGAAAAGCTCCTTGACCGTTTCCGCGACCCGGACGATCCACTCAAGATTCTCATCGTCACTGCAAAGCTGCTCACGGGGTTCGATGCGCCCATCCTGCAAACTCAGTACCTTGACAAGCCCTTGCGCGACCACACGCTGTTGCAGGCAATCTGTCGAACCAACCGCGTCTACAACGACAAGAAGACATTCGGTCTCATTGTCGACTATATCGGCCTCTTCGACAACGTCGCCAAGTCCCTGCACTTCGACGAGGCCGAGGTGCAGAAGGTTATAACCAACATCGACGAGGTAAAGGCCGAGCTACCCGGGCTTATGCATTGCTGTCTTGAGTACTTCTCAACGGTCAGAGACCGCCGCAGCGCGGATTGGGAGTCCCTTCTCGAAGCTCAACAATGCCTGCCAACGACAAAGGTGAAAGACCAGTTTGGGGCCGACTTCTCGGTCTTGAACAGAGCGTGGGAAGCCCTTTCGCCCGACCCATGTCTCAATCCCTACAAGCCCGATTTCATCTGGCTCTCGCAGGTCTACGATTCCGTGAGACCGGTAGACAATCGCGGGAAGCTCATCTGGGCAGCGCTCGGGCCCAAGACAATCGAGCTCGTGCACGAGAACATCACCGTCGAGAGAGTCCGAGACGATGACGACATCCTTGAACTCGACGAGGACATGATCGAGCACTTCATCAACGACAAGGGCAATACCGAGAAGATCACGCGTAAGCTGGAGATAGATCTCGTCGCCCGAATCCGCAGGCATGATAAGAATGGCAAGTTCCAGAAGCTCGGCGAGCGCCTGGAGGACCTGAGGGAACGTCACGAGCAAGGTCTCATCAACAGCGTCGAGTTCCTCAAGATGCTCATCGACCTCGCCAAAGAAGCACGAGCCGCCGAAAAAGAAGTCGTACCCGAGGAAGAGGAGGACAAGGGAAAGGCTGCTCTCACTGAGCTCTTTAACGGCATCAAGAACGGCGACACGCCTATCATCGTCGAGAACATCGTCAATGACATTGACGAGATCGTTAAGATAACTCGCTTCGACGGCTGGCAAGCTACCACGGCTGGCGTGAAAGAGGTTAAAAAACAGCTCCGCGCCATTCTATGGATGCGCTACAAGCTCAAAGACCAGGCTCTTTTTGATAAGGCATATTCGTATATCGAACTCTACTATTAGGCAACAGAAGACAGGCCTCTAGGAACGCTCCGCATCAACCATTTCATCGGATGCGGAGCGCCCCAATTTGAACGAGCAACGTCTTGCGACGGGCGAACACTGCAATCCCAATGGCCCGATAGCCCTTTCATCATCTGGTGTTTAAGTTTTCACTAGAAGCCATCCACGCTTTGTAATTAATTGATTCCTTCTTCGCAGGCGAAAACGACAATGATGTCCGCCCCCTACCTCCCCTGCGCCTTTAGCTTCAGCAGCAGGTCGCCCAGCTCGGGGCACTTGCTAGAGAGGCGCGTCCGGGGTCGCTCGCCCATCCCCCACCGCTGGCGGATCTCCTGGGCGTGCGGGCTCACACGGTAGTTCCCGTCCATCATCTGCTTGAGCAGCTTGGCGGTTACGCGCGCATCGGCAAGGGCGCTGTGGGCGTGGCCCGTCGACTCGTCGAACTCGATGCCAAACCACGTTGCCGCGTCACTCAAAGAGACGCGCCCGTGGCTGCCCACGTCCATGATCGAGGTGTAAAACGCCTGCAGGTCGGCCCAGTCCGTAGGAAATGCGGAAAGGTCGATGTGTTTTGCCTGACACTCGGTCAAAAGCTGTCGACGATCCGCTCCGCTCCAGCAAACCACCTGGGCTGAGTAGCGACCGATCCAATCGTTGAGCCTTTTGATCACCACATAGAGCGGATCGGCCATCGCGGTGTCCACAGCCGATATACCCGTAAGCTCGCGGACGGGAAACGCAACGCCTTCGGTAAATTCCGTCTGCACAAACTGCGAGAACTCGCCCATAACGTTGCCGTGGTAATCGAGCTTGACGGCGCCGACCTCGATAATCTCATTGCGCAGTCCACGGCGCTGGCGCTGCTTTGGCACCGGCGCAAACTCAAAGTCCAGCACGATCTGGCGCGCAAAGTTCGTCGTATCGATAGCCGAGATACACGGCGTCTTTTCAGCTGACACGGTTAGGGCCTTTCTCCGTTGCTGGCCGCTTACTACACAGGCGGCTACATTGTCGTAAGGATAGGCGCTCGTGCGGACATGAAAGCAGGGTGCAATGCCACGCGCCAAGCACACGCCATGCAGGCGGCTCTAAAGGGAACACCGCTTTATTCAAATGTGTGAAAAGGATTTAGGCCCGGTGACTTGAATCAGCGGTCATCCCGGGCCCATCAGAGCTCACAGAGCTCTTGGTTGCTTTGGTCTCGCTTTTCACAGCGTTTGTCGGGCTTTCCGAGGCACTCAAGCAGCGTTCGAAGCATAACAAGTCGCCACAATTAAGGCTTTGGCCCCTTGACCAAGCAACGGCTCTACCCAACTATCCACAACTTGGGCTGCCGTCGACTTTATTCTACCGACGGGTGCCAGGTTTAACAAATGGATTTTCAGTCATGACGCTCACCCGACTCGTCCACTATTCCAACCACCACTCGACGTCGACGGAGCACTCGACCTCGATGGGTTCCGGATCCAGCACCGTTTCCCCAAGGCCTCCGGATTCCCCACCGGGAGCGCCCATGGCAGCGCAGTACACCCCACCATAATCCCCCGGCCGGCTGTTATACGAGATATGCTTAATGCCGCCCAGCTTGGTCCCCGCCGCCGCAGCAAGCGCCTGCGCATTACCGCGGGCGCGCTCGACAGCGCGGGCAATCAGGACGTCCTCTGCCGCGCGCTCATCCGCAAGTTCAAATCGAATGTTCATGTCGGCATGCGATCCGCAGGTGTTGAGCGACGTCCACACAGCCGCACAGTCAACCGAATCGACAGGCGCGGCAACCGTGCCGTACGCATAGTAGTCGTAGCCCACGATGATTGCCCTTTTGCGCGTCGTCTGCGCATAGCAGGTGTACCGGCGACACGTTAACTCGTCATCCAGGCCAAAGGGCGCCAGCGCAGCGGCGACCTTGGCGCGATCGGCGTTGTAATCGTCTAGGCACGCCTCCTTGGTATCAAAGCGGCCGCCAAAGCCAATGCTAAAGATCACGCGGTCGGGCATGACCTTATCCTCGATCTGGGCACCAACGCTCACATAACCGGTCTTATCCGTTGCCATGGCATCCGTCCTTTCCACGAATGACTACGTTGCAGTAAACATAGCCGCTCGTGCGGACACAAACACAGGACGGGCCCTCACATCTCGGCAAACGAAATCAGCTTGGTATCTCCCCTGTTCGCCGCAGCTTCCTGACATCCCTGCGTAAAGCCGCTTTTTGAGAATAGTGCATAGCTTTTTCGTTGCCGTCTAAAGAGCTCGCTTCGATGCACGAGCTTTTGCAGCACGTCTTCGCCCAGCGATTCATTGCGCCATTTGCACTCCGCAAACAGCGCAGTGCCCTCGCCATCGTCAACAATCAAGTCGATTTCTTCCTGCGTATGCGTGCGATTATCCGTCCCCCACCAGCGCCCGACGCTCGCCGGAACCACATCAAGCTGGCCCGCCCGCGCGAGTTCGTACACGTATTGTCTGCATATAAGCTCAAAGACCGTACCCATGTAATCCGATACGTGCGGCTCAATGCGCTTATACGCCATCTCGGCCATATCGTTTTGAATCAGCCCGATGTTCTGCGGAACAAACTTGTACCAGAACCTAAACATCTGGTCGCTCAGCAGATACACGGCTCGCTTATTGCTCGTCTCGTTTAGGGGCAGCTCGCGCTCGACAATCCCAAGCGACGCCAGCTTATCCACATAGCTCTTAACGTTGCTCGCAGGGATTCCCGTGGAGCTCGCAATCTCCGAGATCTTCGAGCGCCCCTGAGCAATTGCTTGCACGATCGCATCATATTGCTCGGGATTGCGGCACTCTTGCAATAGCAGGTTACTCGGCTCCTCAAAGAGATAGCCCGTAGGAGTAAGAAAAAGACGTTTGATGTTGCCTTGAGCGGTGCGACGGGATCGACTTTCTCGATATATGCAGGAATGCCGCCCGTCATGCCATAGCAAACCGCAGCGTCTTCGCGACCCATGCTCTGCCACAGGTCGAGGGTCGTCGTAAAATCGAGCGGCATAATCTTAAACTGGGCTGTACGCCTACCGTATAGTGGGCTCTCGTAGCCCAACACCTGCTCTTCCATAAACGAAAGCGACGACCCGCACAGGATAAGCATGAGCTTGGTCTCTTTGTACAAGTGGTCGATCTTGTCTTGCAGCAACGAGCTGATCTCGGGATTCGATTGGGCGAGATAGGGGTACTCGTCAATCACGACAATCAAACGTTCCGTGCGAGCCATGGTGGCCAATGCATCGAACGCCTCGTCAAAACTACGAAACGACACACCTGCAGCACCAACCGAACCCGCAAGTATCGCCTGGCTAAAGCCGTGCAGGTTTGCCCCCGCATTGGTACGACGAGCTTGAAAGTAAATAGCCTTCTTGCCTTGGATGAACTCTGTGATAAGGCGCGTTTTGCCCACACGACGACGGCCATAAATCACAGGCATCTCAAAGGAGTCCGTGCCATACAGTCGATTGAGCTCGGACATTTCCGCTGTTCTTCCGATAAACATAGGGCCATCCTCCTTTTACGTTATAGCTAGCTATATTATACCTTCCTATAATATAGCTAGCTATAACGTAATTCGACAAGCGGCGCACGCAAAAGGGGCGGTTGAAGTGCGGCTTGGCGCCGCATGACGTCGGCGGACGAGGCGATGCGTCCGCCGACGAATAGCACCGAATTGGTTACTTCTTGCTCTCGGGCAAGACCAGATCCACGGCAGCGTCCTTGGCGGCATCGATGTGCTGGGCCACGACCGGCGTCTGCGGAAGGATCAGGTTAAGGACAATGGCCATGATGGCGGTGGGGGTTACGGCATTGGAGCCGATGACGGTGGACACCCAGGTGGGCATACCCTCGCCGGCAAGGCAACCGCTGGCCATCCAGATACCCAGGCCAAAGACGACCGAGGTGCCGACGATGGTGGTAGTGCGCTGCGTCAGGCCCTCGCGGGTGAACATGCGCACGCCGTTCATGGTGATGGTGCCAAAGACACCGACGGTCGCGCCGCCGATGACGGGCTGCGGGATAGCGGAAAGGACGGCAGAGAGCTGCGGGAACAGACCGGCGATGGCAAAGACGGCCGCGATGGTCACAAAGACCCACTTGTTAACGACCTTGTTGGAGCAGATGATGCCCACGTTCTGGCCAAGGGCGCTGGTGGGAAGACCACCCAGCAGGCCGCCAACCATAGAGGTAAGGCCCTGAGACACGATAGCGCCGGAGAGCTCGCGCTCGGTGGGCATACGGTCGATAGAGCCCAGGCAGGCGGCGGAGACGTCACCGATAACCTGGATGGCAACCATGGGGAACACGACGGCGAGGGTAATGCAGACCTCGGGATCAAACTCGAGCGCGTAGGGCATGAGCTTGGGAAGGGCGAAGACCTGAGCGGTGGCGACGCTCGAGAAATCGATCATGCCAAAGGGGATCGAAACGATCATGCCAACGATCATGCCAAAGAACACGGATCCCAGCTTGAGCGTACCCTTGCCAAAGTTGGCGAGCGCAAAGACCACGGCGAAGGTGATAAGAGCGACGCACCAGGCCTGCGGGGTGCCCCACAGCGGCGTGCCCATACCGCCGGCCATATACTTGACGGCCGTGGGATACAGCGAAACGCCGATGGAGAAGATGACCGTACCGGTCACGACGGGCGGGAACAGCCACTTGATCTTGCTGTAGGCCAGACCAAAGAGGGCCGCGACGGCACCGCCGACAATCTCGCCGCCCAGCAGCGCACCAAAGCTAAAGCCTGAGGCACCCATGGCCTGCAGGGCCGGAAGGAACGCGAACGAGACGCCCATGACGATGGGCAGGCCGCCGCCGATGCGACGGAAGGGAGCGAAGGCTTGAAGGGCCGTGTCGAGTGCCGAAAGAATGAGCGCAACCTGAATGATGTCGGTGCTCTGCTGGCTATTAAAGCCGTAGACGCCGGCCATGATGACCGCTGGGGTAATGATGCCGGCAAACGATGCCAGTACGTGCTGAAGGGCACACGGGATCATTTCCTTAACGGGAGGCATGCCTTCGCGAGTGAACAAGGCTTCAGTGCCGTTCGTAACCGTCTCCTGGGCCATTTGACCACCAATCCTAGAAGTAGTTGTTTTCGCATCTAGCGTCCTATTGTGACGCAGTGCGGGGCTGAGGTTGTGCCTTCGTTGCATATCGTATTGAAGATTTTTCTCATTCTCAATAATAATTTTTTGTTATCAGACTATTCTTCAGCTGAAATGAAACGTTTCAGCAGGTAACGAAAGTGCCTAGTCAAAATAACATCTAACTTTTCTTTTGGTCGACCGTTTACCGCCGCATTCCTATCGCCCGTCTATATTACGCGATGTACCTGCGAATATGCGACTCAATAGATACCGTGTTACCATGAGAAAAAATTGTTATGAACATTTCCGATTTCACCCAAAGGAGTTGCCCGTGAACGAGACCGTACGTCGCTTTTTGCCGATGGTCGATTTCCTGGAGCAGATACTCGGCAAAAACAGCGAAATCGTGCTGCACGATTTCTCGGATCCCGACCACGCCATCGTCGATATTCGCAACGGTATCGTGAGCGGCCGCAAGATTGGCGGACCCGCCACCGATCTCGTGCTCAAGATTATGCACGACCCCAAGTATCGCGACCTGCCGTTTATTACGGGCTACGAGGGGCGCGGCGCCGGTGGCAAGACGCTGGAATCCGCAACGTACTTTATCCGCGAGGACGACAAGATCGTCGGCATGCTGTGCGTCAACACCGATCTTTCGGCCGTGCGCAACATTAATGCCATGGCCCAGCAGCTTATGGCCTGCTTCGACGCCGCGCCGGTCCGCACGGAGCCCTCCCCCATCGAGGTCGAAAGTCTTTCGGAGTCCACACAGGAGCTCATCGACCGCAGTATTTCCGAGCTGCTCGAAAGCCGCGGGCAGGATGTCGCCTCGCTCGGCCAGGCCGACCGCGTCGATGTTATCCGCCACCTTAACGGCAACGGCGTATTTATGCTCAAGGGTGCCGTTGCCTGCGCCGCCGCCGCGCTTGGCATCTCTGAGCCCAGCGTCTACCGCTATCTGCAAAAGGTCCGCAAGGAGGGCTGACCCACTGATCCCTTGGGGACGGAGGAAAACGGATCATTTTTGCCCGAGAGGCTGCTGAAGACTTTGTCCTGCTTAGGCTGCGGGCATCGCCCATCGCGACGGCGCCACTATACTTTTGAGTATCTGAGCATTTTGAAAGGCAGGATATGACCGCAACCGCCAGTCGAACCACCAACCGCAGACCCGAGCTCTTGGCCCCCGCCGGAGGCCCGGAGCCCTTTGCCGCCGCGCTCGCTGCCGGGGCAGACGCCATCTACTGTGGCATGGGCAGCTTTAACGCCCGCCGCAAGGCAACCAACTTTACCGATGAGGCCTTTGAGCAGGCCTGCCGCGCCGCGCACCTGGCCGGCTCGCGCGTCTACGTCACGGTCAACATCGTCATCAAGCAGTCCGAGATGAGCGATGTGCTGCAGCTCATCCACCGCTGTTCCACGCTGGGCGCCGACGCCTTTATTATCCAGGACTGGGGCCTGTTCTTTGAGGTCAAGCGCACCATGCCCGGCATCGAGACACATATCTCGACCCAGGCGAACATTCATGATGACCGCGGAACCATCTGGTGCCGCGAGCAGGGCGCCGACCGCGTGACCCTCTCGCGCGAGCTCTCCATCGACGAAATCGCCGCCATTCACGACGCCGCGCCCGACGTTGACCTCGAGGTCTTTAGCCACGGCGCCATCTGCTTTTGTTACTCGGGCCTGTGCCTGCTGTCGAGCTTTGCCATGGCGGGCCGCTCGGCCAACCGCGGCATGTGCGCTCAGCCCTGTCGCCTGCCTTACGAGCTGATCGACGAGAACGGCTGCTCGCTCTCCCCTGCCGGTCGCGAGCGCGCGCTGTGCCCGCGCGACACCAACACGTCGCAGCTTGTTCGCCGTCTGTATGACGCCGGCGCCGCGTCGCTCAAGCTCGAGGGCCGCATGAAGGCGCCCGATTACGTGTACTCCATCGTCGACGTGTATCGTCATCAGATTGATGACATGCTGGCCGATGTTTCGACCTCTAAGGATGAAGAGGCCGCCCGCCAGTGCCAGCTCAAGCGCTGCTTTAACCGTGACTTTACGCACGCCTACCAAGACGGTACCTCGGGTGACGAGATGATGAGCTATGAGCGCTCCAACAACCGCGGCCAAATTGTGGGCACGGTGCTGGGCAGCCGCCCGGCCAACCGCGATGTGCGCGGGCTCAAGCCCGACGACCGCCGTCGCCGCGCTGCCATCGCCCGCATTGAGCTGTTTGAGCCCGTGGGCAAGGGCGACCTGCTGGAGCTTCGCCACGACGATGAGTTCGACCAATTCCTGACCACCATTGCCGCCGATGATGCCGCTGCGGGCGACATCATCGAGTGCCGCGTGCCCCGCAGCATGCCCGAGGGCTGCCGCGTCCGCGTGATTCGCAGCCAGCGCGCCATCGACGCCGCCGGCGCCGCGCTCAAGCGCGATGTGCTGCGCCGCCGTGCCGTAGACGTGTCCGTCGTGGCGCGTCTGGGTGAGCCGTTTACCGTGACGCTCACCTGCTGCGACGACCCTTCGCTTACGGCAACGGCCACGGGCTTTACCGTGCAGGGCGGCGGGAATCA
>OBYR01001080.1_pt1 | contig 10926 bp, 6 predicted proteins | sample 1495491 | NCBI WGS metagenome assembly OBYR01 (sample SAMEA2580206, study PRJEB22360) | human gut metagenome | biome: human gut; feature: human-associated habitat; material: faeces | place: Denmark | collected 2008/2010 | reverse complement strand
ATGGCTCGTTGTTTGAGTCAGGAAGCAACAAGCCGTTGGTCAGTATGCAACTGTGTTTTACATGTACATGTAAAGCAGTACGACATGCACATGTGGAACAGTACGACATGTACATGTCGAGCAGTGAAACATGTACATGTAAAACAACGTTGCATACCGGAGAACCATACGTTACTCTACGAGATAAGGTTTTATCCATACGGGGGAAGGCAGAGGCAGTAATGACAAATGCTGTTATCATCAGATGAAACACGGGCTTATGCGGATTTTCGCAGAATGGATGACGATTGTTGCTGCCATCCCTCTGCCTGCTGTGAAAATTAGTGCTAACCTGCATTGCAATAATCAGCATCGCCTGTCATATCTCCCCGTGTGGGAAGTACTCCGGAGTTGCAAATATCTGTCAATCATTTCACTGTATGAGACATTCTTTCTCAGATTTAGTATTGATTCTGCTTTATTCTGGAATCTCTTTTCTATATTTGCTACCTGTTTAATGTGTTGTTATGAAAAGCCGTATCTGCATCATATCTATTTTAGGATTACTTCTTATGATACCCGGGGCAAACTATGCTCAGGGCACTCGTCCTATTGTAAAGAAGGATACGGTAAGAAGTAGTTATATTTATTTCCCTTTCAATCAGGATGAGATAGATCCGGATTATTTGGATAATAGTGAAACGATTGCTGCCCTTGATGCTCTTTTTGCCGATTCTTTGGAAACGGCACATCCCGATTCTTTGATAATAACTTCATTGATAGTGCCGGAAGGCAGTCTGAAATTCAATGCCTGGTTGGCTGCACGGCGTGCCGAGGCAGTGAGAGATTATATAAACGAACGTTATCCCCGCCTGCATGCTAAGTTTGTGCTCTGTCGTAAAGAGACAGATTGGATGGATTGGCGTACTTTGATAGCGTCCGATCCGGGAGTTCCTGATCAGGAAGATGTGTTGCGTGTGATAGATTATCATCATTATGATCCGGCAAAGTGTGAAAAACTTTTGCAATATCTTAACGGCAAGAAACCCTATACGTATATTCAGGAATCGCTTTTACCTCGCTTACACCGGACGGAGATACAGGTGAGCTGGAATTATGCCGATTTGGTAGCTCCGTTGAACGGGGTAGAACCTGTATCCGGCTTTGCATCGACTGTCGGACAACAGTCTCCGGCTCTTCTGACAGAATCTATAGAACCGGAGGACGCCGGATCGGTTTTGATTACTCCGAAACGGCGAAAGACGATTCTCGCATTAAAAAACAATCTGCTTTATGACATTGCTTTAGCTCCGAATCTTGAGTTGGAGATACCCTTGGGACGTCGTTGGTCAGTGAATGCCGAATACAAATGCCCCTGGTGGTTGAATAATGAGCGTAATTTCTGCTATCAGTTAGTATCCGGTGGCATTGAAGGACGTTGCTGGTTGGGCAATCGCCGCACGCGTGATCCCTTGATCGGCCATTTCTTCGGATTATATGCCGAAGGCGGTAATTATGACTTTCAGTTTGGCGAAATAACAGGTTATCGGGGAAAGTATTATGCTGCCGGCGGTCTTAGTTATGGATATACCCGGCGCATAGGCCGCCATTTTTCGTTGGAGTTCAGCTTGGGGGTAGGCTGTCTGACTACTGACTTTCACACCTACCTTTCGGACCAGGGAGAACTAACCTGGAAAGACACACGCCGTATTGTTTACATCGGACCTACAAAAGTTAAATGCTCTTTAGTGTGGCTTATTAGTGTAAAACGATAGAAGTTTCGCGAATAGAAAAGTCCCAAACTTGCAAAAAACTTCCAATCGTTTCACGAACCCTTCCAGTGCCCTAAAATAGTTATCTAAGTATTGTTTTAGTTTATTTTCATCTTCTATATTTGTTGTATCAAAAGAAACAGAAGATGGAAAAAGTAAGAAAATCTTCTTCATGGAAAGTGCTGTGTCTTGTACTGTGTGAAGGAATAATCCTGTTGCTTTCATCTTGTTCTTTTCGTCCTATTGAGGATGACGTTGAGAGTGTACCCGATGGTACGGTTCATGTTAAAGTCAATTGGGGGAAATATAGTAAGCCGGAAGGAGAATGGTTGGTGTTTTATCCGGAAAGTCGTTCTTTGAAACCTTTTTCAAGAGAAGTTGGCGATGATGTTTATATCAATGATTTGTTGCCTGGTAAATATAAGCTGCTGTTGCTTAGTATGAACAAAGCAGAGACCAATGTGAAGTTCAGTAATATGGATGTGGCGGAGGATGCAGCGATAGAGTTATTAGAGCCGGGAGTGAGCGGTGATGTAATGCATCCGGAAATGATGTTTTCTTCTGTGGCAGAATTCAATGTCACCGAGACGAACGGGCCGTTAGTAGTACTCTCACCTCACCCTTTGGTATTGAAAGCTTGTTTTGAGATGCCAACAAGTAAAAAAGTGAAACAGGCTGAGGCGCATCTTATCGGGATGATCAATTCGCTGAAATTGTTCACTATGGAAATTGCTGCTTACTCTACTTCCGAGTGTTATCTTGATTTGATACCGGTATATAAGGAAGACAGAGTCTGTTTTGAAGGAAAAATGTTATTGCCTCTCCTGCATGAAATCAGTACTACAAGAGCAGATGTAGAGGGAAAGACTATCTTGGAAATGAGTTTTACATATGAGGATGAAGAAAAAGAAACAATAACGACAGATATCACTCAGGTTATAAAAGAGGTACAAGCCGAAGCACCTGTAGAGGTGACATTCAATTTATTGAAAATAGGTACGACTGCTACAGTAGTTAGCTGGGTGATAGAAACAGGAAATAGTAGTGTGATATAAGAAACAAATGAAACAATAATATAAACTTTTAAAGACAAAAAGTATGAAGACATTTATCTTTTCAGCATTGGCATTGGGAATGATGGCAAGTTGTTCAAACACAGAAGTAGAGGGTATAGATGCAGTTGATAATGGGGAACCGGTAGCGATTCAATTGAGTGCAGGGGTACAGACTGCAGCAACGGTTAGTCGAGCACTTATAGAGAATGGAAGTAAGTTTACTGCTACAGTTTTAGGTTGTGAGGCTACAGATGAAACTCAACCGACATTTGGAACAATTGATTGGAATATCAATACAGAGGAAATAACAGCATCTTCTACAGCGGTTAGCTTTTCTTTAAAAACGCCCCAATATTATCAATCCAATGGTAATAAAACTTGGATGAAAGCTATTTCACCGGTAGGAACGGTTAGTGGTTCTACATATACATTTTCCAGTGTATTGAATACAGTGGGAGATACTGATGTATTGGTTTCTAAAACTGTATCTGGGGATAAAGCAAATCCTTCTGTCTCTTTAATATTTGCACATGCTTTGGCACAATTTAATTTTATACTTGTAAAAGGGGATGGTTTAGAGGATAATGTAAAGGTAACAAAGATAACAATGAAAGGTGTACAGTTACCTACTGCAGTTAATTTGAGTGATAATTCATTAGTATTAGCTGGAGCGAATCCGATTGATGCTTTGGACGTTGATGCAGAAAATGGAACTGTGATCACGGCAGGTGGAGCTGAAATTAAATCTTCAATAATGGTTGCTCCTATTATTGCTACAGCATTAAAATTGGATATTGAAACGACAGCTGGAAATTTCACAGATGTAGCTGTTAAACCTGCAGCTGAAGCCACTAACTTTGAAGCAGGAACATCCTACAAAATTAGTCTAACTTTCCGGAAAAAGGCTGTAGTAACAGAAGCTTCTGTTACTCCTTGGAAAGAGGGTACAGGTTCTGGTACTGTAGAATAAATAATTATCGAATGATTAAGACCCCCTTCTTAATATCCATCATAGCACTATTAGCAAGCTGTACAATCATAGATACAGAGACTGATAGTGCTATGTCTCCCTCTGGCCCGAAGGAAATTCGTCTCAGTGCAGAAGTACAAAGAACGATAGCCCAGTCACGTGCAGCAATTGGTGAGAACGCCCCCTTTTCTGCAACTATTTTAGGTTGGGAAACTACTTCAGATGCTACCACCTATAGCGATGCCTCTCCTTCCTGGTCTACCGATACCAAGGAATCTATCATTGCTTCCCCGACAAAAGGTTCCGCTGTTGTTTTCAAAAACGAACAGTATTACCTTACCGATGGTGGTAAAACCTTTATGAAGGCATTCTCTCCCATTGGAAAGGTTACCGGACAGCTTTATACCTTTGGTAAGATTGAGGCAGACGGAAGTACAGACGTACTGGTTTCTAACGAAATTTTCGGTACCAAAAGTAGTGCTGCTCCTTCGCTGGCATTCAGCCATGCACTTACGCAGCTTACTTTTTATATACAAAAAGGCGAAAGCATACCCGAAGATGATATGGATGATGTCCGTGTGATTCAATTGAACGGTATTCAGCTACCTGTAGGATTCGATTTGAAGAGTAGAACATTAACAGTAAGCGAAACTCAGAATCTTTATGCTTTAAATGCAACTGCCGGGAATGGAGTACCCATCCCTAAGGATAAGGCGGTAAGGGCAGGAGGGGCTGTAATGATTGCTCCAATTACAGGTGATGCTGAATTAAGCCTTACAGTTGTCACTAATCATGGAGAGTTGAATGTATCTAAAGTAACTTCAACCACTGGCAATGAATTTCGGGCAGGCATATCTTATGATATTACATTGACTTTCATGCGGAAAGAAATTTCTTCCAGTGCCACAGTCACCAACTGGATAAAAGGTGAAGGTGGTGCTACCGTAGAATAGTCAGATTCCAATAAGTGTATAGCTTAAAAATTCATCAAAAACTTCTGCAGGTCTTCTGTTTGGGAGATTTGCAGTTTTTTACGTAGGCGGTTGCGTGCAGACTCTACACTTCGTACCTCTTTGAAAGTAATATCGGCAATTTCCTTTGTGGACAAGCCTAATCGTAACAAGGCACACAAGCGCATTTCTTTCATTGTAATAGTAGGATATTCTTCGTTTAAGTTCTCATAGAAATGATGATGAATACTTTCAAATGAATCCCGGAAATCTTGCAATATATTGTTACTGTCAATCTGGTTTAGTTGCGAAATAATATCACGTATCTGTTTTTTTACTTGTGTTTCTTTAGGCTTCAGGCGATCGGTTAGTTGTGCGATGAACTCTTTGTTCTTAGTGTCTTGTAATGAGTAGGACATCTGTTTGCGTTCATTTTGTTCCAATTCTAACTTCAGCTGTTCCTGGTTATTCAGCAAAGAGATTATTTTTCCCTCTTGCCGTTCCATCTGATCGCGTTTCTGCCGGGCGTAATCACACAATGCTCTTCTCGTCTTTTTCTTCTGCTTTTTGAGCCAATAAATCGTACATACGGCTATAACAACCAAAAGTATTACTCCGGAAAACACCATTATATATACCTTCTGCATCACAACTGCGTGGTTGTTCTCTATCCGAATCAACTTTTCCTGTAGCATGCGTTCCTCATCATAAGCACCCGATAAGTTTCTCGTTCTTTCTTCCTCTTCCGAGTTATATAGGGAGTCTTTTAATGCCATAGACTGTTTTAACATTTCAAAAGCCGTTCGATGTTGTCCTATATTTGCATAATACTTAGAAAGTTCGGCAAGCAATACCTTTTTATCATATACATTATTATATTCATCAGACAGGGCGAGCGCTTTCTTCAAATAGCTACCAACCATCTCTTTTTGTTCCAATAAATTATATACATTGGTCATTATCAGATAAGTTCCTGTCAAATAGTATTCCTGATGATGCTTCAACTGATAATCCTCTACCTGCTTCAACAACTGCAATGCCATCCGGGGCTCTTTCTGTTTCAAATAGATAGAGCCAATGTTTCGTTGCATCAGTATGATCATATCGGAATCTCTGGCAGCATCCAGCTGATGTACAGCTAAGAAAGCATATTCAAGTGCTTTATTATAATCTTTTTTATGGGCATAGTTCACAGAGAGGTTATTGTAATTAACAAACAGTCTTTGAGGAACTTTTAGTTCTTCGTTGATAATAATAGCTCTTTTGAATAAAGAATCCGATTCGTCATATTTCTTTTGAGTCTGAAATATAGAAGCAATATTATTACAAAGTATTGCCTCCTCTTCATTCAGGTTATTTTTTTGGGCGATGTCCAATGCTTTCGTGTAGTAGTTCATTGCCAGATCGGTCAATCTCATATAATTATAAGAAAGTCCTGTCTGATTCATAATATGGATGTAAGTAGGAAGTGAATTACGGGGTATCTCAGGAAATACGTCTTTTATCACCGATAAACAATAGCTCAGATACTTTACAGCTTCTTCTTTGCGATTTATATTGCACAATGACAATCCTACCTGAAATACCGTTTTAAAAGTTTCCTCTCCCGAGTATGTACTATGCATTAAAGAATCGATTCTTTTTACCAGTATCGTATCGGTGAAATAAGGCTGTGAAACATACTCTCTCGATTGGTTTAATATATTCTCAATTCCTTTAGCAGGAATAGGTGATTGTGAAAAAACCTTTTCAACGATACATAGTATGGATAAAGCGATTATAAGAATCTTATGCATTATGCTAATTGATTTTATATCCATTACAAAGATAATAATATGCTATATATTAACCAATTTTGACGTGTCCTTTTTAAAGTTATAGTTGCTTTTTCTCACAAAAAGCAAAAAAAGAAGGTTTTACAAAGGAAATGCAATAGTCTGTTTATCAGTTAAATAATATAGTATGCAGTAGTACATTATTTTTGATTTGAAATAGTAAAGTAGTCAATGCAGGGAATTATATTATGATAATAAATCAAAAATCTTCTTTTTTGTTATCGTGAAAGTTAGATGGCGCTTCTGTGTGTCAAATAACAATTATTAATCTCCAAATACAATTCAAATGAAAAAAGTATTACTATTTGTGCATCTCCTTTTGATTGTTGTCGCCACGACGTACGCACAATCGTTGAACGAGGATTTTGAGGGTGATCAATTTCCACCGAAAGGTTGGGAAACACGTTGTATTGAATATTCCCTGCTCAGCTATCCTAAATGGGAACAGGTGAATAACAAGGACATTAATACCTTTGTGACCGGTTATAAAGGTGGAAAAGCTGCTCAGTCTACAAGTTCAGGTGCAGGTCTCTCTGCATTATGGACAAGCAATTGGCTAATTACACCGCAAATCACAGTAGGAAACAATGAATACTTGAGTTTCATGTTGGGAGCCAACGGTGCGTATAACGGTCTTAAAGACGTTAACCCCTACGAACTAAAGGTACTGGTCTCCACCGCCGGTAATGATTCGGTCAGTTTCAAAGAGACCGTTTTCAGCATTATTCCTAAAGGAGTTTTACCATGGGGCAATTATACGATTGATATGAGTAAGTATGCAGGCCAGAAAGTATATATTGCATTTTGGGATTTCGGACATGCTCTGAATGCGACAGGTAGTTTCTTAGCCAACAAGCTTTATCTGGATAATATTAAGATGACTCAAACCCCATCTCCTGATGTAGCTCTCTCTTCTATTAAGGGAATCGAGAAGGGCTGCAGGCTGGAACAAGCATTGAAGGTGACGGTAAAAAATACGGGAGCAGCTTCACCTGCTTATAAACTATGCTATCAAGTTGATAAGAATCCGATTGTCATACAAAATATAAATGAAGCATTGAGCAGTGGTGAAGAAAAGCAATGCTCATTCACAGAAAAGATAAAATTTACAGAGCCACGTCAAAATATAGACAGTGTTTATACTATTAAAACGTGGGTAGAAGCTTCTAACGATGCCAATCTATTTAATGATACATTGTCTGCTACTGTTGTTATTACTACCTCTATGGAGTATCCATATAAGATGACAATAGAAAATGCACAGGAAAATCTCCGCAGTTCAGCAACCGAAGGTAGACGGAACGCTTATTGGAAATGGCTTGGGGCTGATGAGGAAAATGTACAAAACTGCTGGTTATACTCTCCATACATGGGGCAATCTGCTATTTTGGCAAGTAATTGTATTACGTTACCCCAAGGAAAGGTACGTATCAATTTTGAATACCAGTGTGGGGAAAGTTTCACGGTAACTGCTTCTCTTGGTAATTTCGATTACAGTAAGTATGAACCGACAGGTACATCAGCGCGACTGCTGGCTTCGCCGTATGAATGGGTAAAAGGAGGTTTTACGATTGATGTAAATGAACTGGGTAAATATTCTCTTGGACTCACAGCAAGCGTTGCCGGTTCACAACTATTGATGCGCAATATAGAAATCTGTGATCCCTATAATGATGTAGTTGCGCAGAAAATCGTTTCTCCTTATGCCAATGCCATGATGAAAAACAACTCAGTCACCGTTACGGCTACGTTTATGAACATCGGTAAAGATGATTTGCAAAATATTCCTGTTCATTACCGGTTGAATGATGGGGTGGTAATAGACGGCGTGATTGCGGCACTATCCGTAGGTCAGAAAATAGATTATACCTTTGAAACGAAAGCTGACTTTAGTCAACTGGGAGCTAATGAACTAAAAGTATGGAGTACACTGGCAGAAGACGGTGACAAGGGTAATGACGAAACAGCTGCCACAGTACAAGTGTATGAAGCAGCAGGATTCCCGTACAAAATGGGCTTTGAACCGGAAGAAAATTGGAAAAACTGGATCTGTTACAATCCCGAAAAGGATAATGTGTATTGGGAGGTAACACAGGTTACCAGCGGAGGAGCTACTTTTGCCAAAGAAGGACAGTATGCAGCATATATCAACTCTTTCAGTGGAATCACTCATAACGATTGGTTGATTTCACCAGCCGTCACGATGCCTAAAGGTAAAGTACGCCTCTCTTTCTATTATGCTACATTATATGCCAGCGGTGTTTCCAATCTGAAAGTATACTTAGGTAAGACCGATTCTTATAGCGACTTCAAGGAAGGAACACCTTTGGCTACACTTCCTATTGATAATGTTAAATACTATAAGCAAGGATATGTGTTGCTCGATATAGAGGAAGCTGGTAATTATTATCTGGCATTTTATAACGATGGTAGCGGACGTGATATTATCTTGGATGATGTACGCTTGGATCAAGACAACGATATGGCCATCAACGCGGTTGGTTCTTCTGCGAAAGACGGGTTCTATCTGACAAATGCTGACATCATTGTGTCGTTTATGAATCATGGTGCCAAAGCAATATCGAATGTTCCTTTAAGTTATGTTGTCTATAAAGACGGAAGCGAGGCGGATAAAGCTGTTCAGACAGTTTCCGAAACCTACACAGGAACCATAGAACCGGGAGCTACGATAGAATATACTTTCCAGAAAAAAGCCGATATTTCGACTCCGGGTACTTACTTCTTCTTGGGAGAAGTAAAGGAAACATCTGATTGTGATGCCTTTAACAACAAAATGTTCTCCTCAAACAGTGTAATCCATTATGAGGCGGCAACCATTCCTTATGTTGGGGATTTGGAAACAGACTTGGAACGTTCTCAATGGATATTCAATGGTGGTTGGGCAACAGGCAACAACTTTACAGCAGCCAATTCGGCCTATTCCGGAACAGGAGGAATCCGCCATGCCGGTACTGCATCCGGTGATGGCGACTGGGTATTCTCCGGCTGTATCGAAATTCCTGCCGGAACGTATGACTTCGGGTTCTTCTATCGTACTTACTTAAACATTAGCGGAACATCTACTCCTGAAAAGAACGGACAAGATTTTGAAGTATTTTTAGGTGAAGCTCCTACAACAGAAGCTATGACAATGTCCATATACAAAGCCGAAAAGGCATTAGTCCAGGGAAGAGAGTATCAAAAAGTAGTGAAGCAAATCACTATTCCTGCCAATGGGCATTACTATATCGGGGTGAAATGTACATCAACTGCTACATTAAGCAGCTCTCTCTTTATGGATTACTTCACAATCAAAAATCCTGTTACTACCGGATTAAGCATAGAAACAGAGCCGTATATTGCAGATTTTGCCAACAAGGAAAGTGAATGGTATCATTATTATCCTTCAGTGAGCCATTTTGAACAATGGACAGTTGCAAAGGTAAATAATGAAACATTTATGAAAACCCAGGTCACCAGAGATGATGCTCATACTGGTTTGACATATAAACCATGTCCGGGTGCTTATGTTGCTCCGGTAATAAGCCTGAAGAAAGGTGACATTGTCAAAGCTACTTTTGATTATAGTATTATCATTAAATCAACTGCTCCTGAAAGCACGGAACAGTATGTAAGACTTTATATGGCTGATAAAGACATGCCGGATGCTTTCACCACATTAGTAGCAAGCGGTGATGACAATTCCGGTGACAGGGCCACAGCAAGCGGTAGTATAACTGTTCCGGCCGATGGGCTTTATTATTTCGGTTATATGGTTGAATCTCCCGTTAGTACACAAGCTTTCAACCTCTACTCTACAAAGATTGAGAAGACAGGAAACGATCCGAACGTAGGTGTACAAAACGTAGAGACAGAGGACAACGGATATTACATAAGTGGCCGTACTCTTTGTCTGATTGGAGACTACCAAATTATTCGTATCTATAACGGAAACGGGCAATTAATACTCAACACCGGGAATACAAGTAAAATAGAACTGGATTCCTATGAAAAAGGTATATATATTCTCTCTCTAACTTCCAGGTTGGCTACGAAGACCAGTAAATTTCTGGTTAAATAACTAATGTTATGTTTCTACAAAAAGGGATGTGTTTACATCAAATACATCCCTTTTTTAAATTTCCACTAAAGAAAAAGTTATTATATGAGTAAAAAATCATTGTTGCTGTTTTATTTATGTATGTTTTTGGCATGTACAGAATGGATACAGGCACAAAACACTGATGTGAGTGGAATTGTCGTCTATGCAGAAGATGGTGAGCCTGTCATAGGAGCTAATGTACAGGTAAAGGGTACTCAACAAGGCACTATCACAGATATTGACGGGAAATTCCTGTTGAAAGG
>OBYR01001075.1_pt1 | contig 10985 bp, 11 predicted proteins | sample 1495491 | NCBI WGS metagenome assembly OBYR01 (sample SAMEA2580206, study PRJEB22360) | human gut metagenome | biome: human gut; feature: human-associated habitat; material: faeces | place: Denmark | collected 2008/2010 | reverse complement strand
CAATCTACCAAATAATGAAATTAGTAAAGCTGCTAAATTAAAGATTAACGACGACGGCCAATATGCACCTGACATGCGTGTAGAAGATAATGAAATTGATGATTTTAAAAATTTCGAGGTCTCAATCGAAGATGTATATACAGATGGTGATTTATTTTTTATTAGTGGTCAGGCTAGTGAAGAAGCGGAAGCAACCATTAATGCGTCTCATCATATAGACGATGGGGAATATGGGCTTCCAAAATCGATTTCTTACGAGGTGTCAGGGACTTCTGGATTTCGAATTAAACCTGCTATTGATGCCACAAAAATATCGTTTAAGGATCAGGCCTCTTTTAGCCGCGACATAATGGATCAAATGCAAAACTGTGATTTAAAAATAGAAGAAACTAACATTGAAGTTCCTCCTGAGCCTTTGGATTAGCGCATAATTTTTCATCACAAGCTCTATCTCCATGAAAATACTAAGTAGATAATTGAAATAAAGTGCAGAGTAATCGCAAAGGCTCTTTAGGGTGTGATCTTTTGGGCCGACTTCATAATAAACTTTTTTAATAAAGACTCCTATGCTGGAATTACGAACAAAAATTTATGCGATCATTACAGCATAGGAACTTAAATAAATAAAAGTTCAAGGAAAGGCTGTTATCCATAAGCTAAATACATCAGATAGGCTACATATCTATACTTTACAAAGACTGTCATGGGAGATGGTAGCATGAATGAGAATCATAAGGAGAGACTGTGGCTGACATCCTTTTTGGCTGCAATTGTTGCAACAATTGCTTTTTCGGTTTATATCACTGAGTATCAATATGGTGGTGATTCTTACTACATGAAGATTGATAGTCAGCCTATTATTTCAAACGTTGAAGTACCTGTTGGAATATCGATTCAAGGATACACTTACGAAGGAGCTGCTAAGAACGCACAGGGAAAAATAAAGAATCTCAAGTTAAAAACAGATATAGGCCCGTTTAAATCTGGGCAAATCATTAAAATCACTGTTAATAAAACATATGGAATCGTTGATTACCAAAGAGTGACTAAAAAAGAGACACCACTAAGAGCACAATAGGGTGTACCCTATTGTAACTAAAGTGAGAAGGGAGTATTATCAGTTACATATAAGTGACCCGGAGGCGACCTGAAATTGGCTAAAATCGGTTATGCGCGTGTTAGTACGCGTGATCAAAATCTGGCGCGTCAAATTGAACAGCTACATGATGCCGGTGTTAATAAAATCTTTCAAGAGAAGCTTTCAGGTAAAAATGCCGATCGTCCTCAACTGAAAGCAATGTTAGACTATATTCGTGATGATGATGAAGTAGTGGTACTGAGCCTTGATCGACTTGGTCGCAATTCTCATGATTTGACTGACATCATCGAAACCATTCGGCATCGTGGAGCTCAATTGAACGTTCTAAATCTACCTAGCTTTGCAAGTATTGAAGATCCTAACCTTCGTAACTTGATTACGACAATTATTGTCGAACTATATAAGTATATTGCTCAAGAAGAGCGCGAAACTATTAAGATACGGCAACAACAAGGCATAGAAATTGCCAAACGCCAGGGCAAATATAAAGGCAAAATTCGCGAATATGGTCCTCATTCACCTAATCGTCAAAAACGCTATATTTATAAAGAAGCCTGTCGCCTTTTAAATAGGAAGAAAGACGGAGATGAAACTCTGACCAAGCGACAAATTGCCCGCATGTTAGGTATTGCACCAGTAACCTTATATCGCATCGAAAAGTATCAGGCAGAAGATCTAGCAAACGTTCCCCCTAGTGAGAGGTAAACATCATGATAGATTTAAGGGGCAAACGAATTCTCTTTACCGGCCGTTTGCGATCTTTTCGTCGTTTCCAGGCACAACAGTTAGCAACTATTCTAGGAGCAAAACCTGTCAACGGGATTGACAAAAATGTCGATATCCTTGTGGTTGGTATTATTAGCAAACCCTATGATCAACTACTTACCACTCAAAAGTGGCTCTTCGTCAACTGTTGTTGGTGAATCCATATTTCGAGTTCTAATCACTTCGTGATTAGGGCTCTTTTTGTTTTGATTTTGAAAACGTATAGTACTCGAGTTCTAAACCTCCAGAAGCTGCGATAGCCAAAACTGGCTCGTTTGATCGCCTTGATTTTATTATTAGAACCTTCCAAAGGACCATTTGAATAGTGTGTGGTAAAGGTGTTACGAATCTCATCATGATGGCTTTCAAGTGTTTTAATCGTGTTCTTCATTTCTTCAGAATACGTTTTGTTATTCCAAAATGCCGCATTGTAGTTATGCCAATCTTGATGTTGGACAGCTGACCGGACGCTGTTTAAGACTTGATAAGTTTGTTCTAGTTCTGAATCCAACGATAACAGCTGATGGACAACATCGGTGGCAGCCATCCAGTAAGGAAAATTAGTCCACTTTTTGAATTGTTCAAAGTTAAGCTGTTCAGTTGGTACTAACAACAGCTTCCAGTAGCGCTTAAGGGCGTGAAATTCGCGAGAAGACGGGGTAAACTTCTTCATCACCTTGATTCTGGTTTTGTTAAACGCCCGATTTAGGGCGTTGATAATATGAAACTTGTCCATGACCACCATGGCATTGGGGAACACGGTCTGCACAAGCTTGGGGTAGGTATAATTCATATCAGTCACAATAATTTTGACGTTTTCTCGGGCAGCTTGATCGAAGCGGTAAAAATACTTCTCTAGTTTATTGATGGTTCGATAAGGGAGTAAGTCGATTAATTCATGGGTTTCGCCATTCATGAACTCAAAGCTCATGGCACCAGTAGCGCTCTTGGTACTCTTCACCTCATCCATTAAGATGATCTCTGGTAAATAGTGCCAATTGGTTTGAAAGTCTCGTTCAGCGCGCATTAACTGGCGGCCCACAAATGAATCTGATGCCGATACTTCATTGGCAATGTGCTTCAAAGAGACCGGTTCACCGAGCTTCTCTAGGCATTCTTTGCGGCTGGTGTTTGAAATTGTACAGTGTTTCGGAACTGCCACTGTTTGTGCAAGAAAGTTGCCGTGACATTCTTTACAGTGGAAATAGCGGCGCTTTAAGGCTAAGATGACGGTGTTTCTCAGAACCTTCGAGAATCTGATAGTGGTATTGCGCCAGCCGTAGTTAATAATCTTTTGATCATTGATAATCCCGCACTTGGGACAAGCCTTCGGCGTGTAATCCAAGTGGCCAGTTAAGCGAATAACCCCGTCTTCTCCAGTTTCACCGTCAGTAATTTTTAGGTTCTCGTCAGCTATTCCTAATAATAATTTTGTAGTATCATGACACATAGGGCATTTCCTTCTTTCTGAAAAATCTTCGTGGTGGTTGACTTGGATGAACGGACAGGAAATGTCCGCTTTTTTATTCTAGCCATAAATAAAAAATCTGTCATCAGTAATAGATGAAAATCTATTACCAACAACAGATATTGTAGAACCTCAAAAGTTAACGTATGCTAGAACCTATGGCATTCCAAAGATTGACGAATTAGCCTTTATTTCATGGTGCCAATGGCGATTAGATCAATTGAAAGCAACTCTTTAAGTGCCTTCTTATCAAACGCGGGGATTAGTGTGCAAAAGTGTATCGATTTGGCCAATCAAACGTTTGGACGACTCACAGTCATTAGTTTTTTTGGAAGCAGTTCTAATGGAAACGCGCTTTGGCTCTGTCAATGTCAATGTGGAAATAAATGTATTGTTGACAGTCAACGACTTCAAAAAGGATTCACTCGCAGTTGTGGGTGTTTGCGATCAGAAATAAGCAGCTTAAACATAAAAGCTAATAACCAGACTAAAAAATACATGGGCAATCCCAAGAATTTTCAACTAATCAATCGAACAAATTTAGTTGCTTCTACACTTAAACGGTCCAATAACAAATCTGGCGTTATCGGAGTTAGTTGGGATAAAACTGCTCAAAAGTGGGTCGCAAGGCTGTACTTTCAAGGCCATCTTGTCCTAAATCATGTATATGTTCATATGGTAGATTGTAAAATTAATCCGAACGCTGTTCGGACAAAAAAGATCAGCTTCCTTTAAAATGGTGTTTACCACAAACCCATCTTTTAGGAGCTGATCTTTTGTCTAGTATAACCTATTCCGAACGAATTAAAATCGAAACCTTTTGTGAACTAGGGCTGTCCAATATCCAAATGGGCGTTCGGATTAATTTTACAATCTACCATAAGCCTACCGATTTTTTAATATTATTTTATTCATCAATTTTCGGCGCCGACCCAAGCTCTGCCTGAATCATCCAGATTTTCTTCTCAATTGCGGTTTTGAGACCAATGAAAATATCTTGGGTACTGAAGTCTTTTTCAACATCGGATACTTCAATGCCGTGTTGGTAAAGGTCTTCCAAGTAACGATAGCCATCAACTAAGTGTGCGAGGCGTTCTGGGGTTGTTTTGTCCCATTCACCAGGCCAGTCTTGAATCTTAGTGTTTTCGGCCATTTCTTTTAAGGTCGAGTAAGGACTGCCATCAAGCGCAATCAGCCGTTCAGAAATGACATCGAGTTGGCTGTCAATTTCTTCCATGAACTCATCCATCAAGGGGTGCAACTTCAAAAAGTTGGGTCCACGCATGTACCAATGCGTCTGATGGATAATCATTGACATCTGGCTCAAATCGGCAACGAGTTGATTTAATACTGCTTTGGTTTTCGTATATTTCATTAGATTGATCTCCTTTAGATATGGTCATTATAACATAGTGGTAGCTTAATCTGAAACGTTATACACTGGCAAATTAAGTTATTTATAGCCCGTAGAATTAAGTCGTTTTGAAAAAATGGAGACGTTAATTGGTAGATTGTAAAATTAATCCGAACGCTGTTTGGATGTAAGCTGATTCCTGAGACAACTTTTAAGAGAGGGTATAATGAATAAATCATCTCTCAAAAGGAAGGAATTTTTACATGCCAACTCGTTACGACAAAGAATTCAAACAAAACATTATCAACCTATAAGCAAGGCGAATCAGCTGCCCAACTGGCCAGAGAATATGGCATTGGCTATTCAACAGTTCATAAGTGGATCTAGGGCCAGGCCAAAACTCAATCCGGTAAATCGCCAGACGAAATCAAAGCGATGGAAAAGCGACTGGCTTCGCTGTCTGAGGAGAACGAAATCCTAAAAAAAGCCCTGGGCTTCCTTGCGCAGAAGTAACCAATATCTTTGATTACATTCACCAAGAAAGCCATCACCACCAGGTAACCAAGATGTGCCGAATCCTCGGTGTTTCCAGAGCTCAGTATTATCGTTATCGATCCCCCAAACCTTCAAAACGCCGGGCCGAAGATGCGGGCTTGAAACAACGGATTCTGCGGATCTTTGCGGAATTTAAGCAGCGATACGGTGTTATGAAGATCCACCATGAATTGAATCTGGAACTTCAACCACTGCAGCTTCGGTGCAATCCACGACGGATTTCCCGGCTCATGAAGGAACTGGATATCCACTCCGTTACCGTCAATAAGTGGAAAGCGGCTTCGGCTTCCAAAACCAAGGTTGAACAGCGTCCCAACTTGCTTAAGCAGGATTTCTCGACCACTGGTTTAAATCAAAAATGGACCGCTGATATGACCTATATTCAAACGAAGCGTAATGGCTGGTGTTACTTATCAACCATCATGGACCTGCACTCACGACGGATTATCGGCTATTCGTTCTCAACAAAGATGGCTACTGATTTAGTCTTAAAGACCCTTGAAAGCGCGGTTAAAAATCGAACCATTACTGGGGACCTGATTATCCATACGGATTTAGGATCACAGTATACCAGCGATGATTACAATCAACGTTTAACTGAGCTACATATCCGCCACTCATACAGCCGTAAGGGTTGTCCGTATGATAATGCGCCAATGGAATCCTTTCACGCTTCCCTCAAAAAGGAATGTGTTTATCCAGTGCCGGTCTTTGAAGATTATGAAACTGCCGCTGCCGTCCTTTTTGAATATGTGCATGCTTTCTACAATAGGAAGAGAATTCATAGTTCACTGGGCTACCAGACCCCCTTACAAGTTGAAATTGCAACACTTACGAGCCAAATGGCCGCCTGACTTAATGCTTTCCAGGGTTCAAATAAGTTATTAATCGCAATTAATGATTTATTTGAGCTGTGGAAGGTAAACGCGGTTCTGAATGTCTCTTAAAATCTGTCTCAAATATTGACTTCAATCCAAGGTTTTTATGACCTTTTGAGTCTAGCTATTAGGGTGTTACACTTGAATTGTAACCTGGGTAGGAAAATAACTAAACTCTTTGATCACGGGAATTCCATAAAAAAACACCTTCGGTCGTACTACAACCAGAAGAGGGAAATCATGAGAAAAGTGATTCAAAATACAGTATTTATAGAAATGATGATACAATGCTAACTTGGCGAGTGAAGCGATTACGAGCTTTAGGAACAAATATAGTTTTGTCGGTATTTGGCGAGCAAGATAATTCTGCATTAGTTGCTGCCGAATTGCTAATCAGGCAACAAGAATCTAGGTTGACAGTAAATCAACCTCATTCAGAAATAATGACCATAAATCAACTAGCAGGATATGACAATACTGAGATTTCGTCTGGTACGTATGCACTTATAAAAAATGCTGTCCTAGCAAGCCAAAAGCACTTTGGATTCAATGCCTTGATTGGACCACTTGTCAAACTTTGGAAGATAGGTTTCAACGGTGCCAATGTTCCATCCGATCACGACATTAAGTCTCGGCTACTTTTAAGCAATCCCGATAACATTATTATGGATGATGCGTTGCACACCGTAAAACTAGTCAAAACTGGTATGGAGCTCGATCTTGGAGGAATTGCAAAGGGATTCATTGCTGATCAAATTCGGTCTATTTGGTTTGCCTATGGGATTAGGGCTGGAATAATTAATCTCGGTGGTAATTTACTATTTGTTGGAGAATCTCCACGACGATCTGATGGCCGATGGATAGTTGGTATTCAGGATCCCAATAAAGGAAGAAATATTGGCATTGGAACGGTCATTAAACCTGCATGTGCAGCTGTTACAAGTGGTATCTACGAACGATTTTTAATAAAAGGGGGTAAAAGATATCATCATTTGTTGGATCCTCAAACTGGATATCCTTTACAAACCCAATTGGCTGCTGTTACTGTATTTGCTCGTGATTCTCTGCAGGGTGAATTAGAAGCCAAGCGATTATTTTTTGCTGGTAAGCCTATTCCAGGATGGGAGAAAGATCCTAATAATTTAGGCGCTGTTTTTATCTATCAAAATGGCAATACACAAACGGTCAAGGCCTCAATTCATTAAATCTCCTTAACTATAAGTTATCAGGTTCACTGCCGTTCTCTAAGAGTGACGAGATTGCTACTCTGCAAGCTAAAAAGGAATATAATTATCCTGGGTAAGGTAAAGTTACCCTTTCGAGTGATTTTCCTAGAAAGGAAGGTGTTCAAATGTTGCACTATGTTGGTATTGCTGGAACAAATATACAGCGGTCAACTAATCTCAAGTTACTTCAATATATGAAGAAACATTATTCTGAGGAGGCAGTTATTGAGATTGTTGACATTAGTAATTTACCAGTTTTCTATAAGGCTTCCCAGGATCATATACCGGAAGCCGTCAACGTTATATCTGAAAAGATTCGGAAGGCTGATGGTGTCATTATTGCCACACCTGAGTATGATCATGCCATACCTGCTGTGCTGAGTTCTGCACTTGCTTGGTTCTCTTATCGTATACACCCATTTGCTGGCAAACCTGTGATGATTGTTGGTGCATCTTATGGTTCATTAGGCACTTCACGCGCTCAGGCTCAATTACGGCAGATTCTAGATTCTCCTGAATTGAAGGCTAGTATTATGCCAAGCTCTGAATTCTTAGTAGGACACTCACTAGAGGCATTTGATGACTCCGGTAATTTAAAGAACTTACGATTAGGTGTCCAGCTTAACGGTTTATTCTCAGACTTTTCCGTCTTTGTTAAGTTGACCAAACAAATGATTCATTCACAAAAACAAGCTAAAGAACAAACTAAAAACGTCAATTGGCAGGATAACTAGGAGGACAATTATGAAAATTGTTGCAATTGCAGGAAGTATTGCAGATATATCATACAATCGGCAATTATTAACTTTTATCGCTAACCACTATGCTTCACAGATTGACATTGAACTACTGGAAATTAAGAATATACCGATGTTTAATGAAGATAAGGATCAGACTCAAAGCGCAGCTGTCCAATTTCTAGTACATAAGATCGAATCAGCTGATGGTGTTATTCTAGCAACTCCCGAGCACAATCATACAACAAGTCCTGCTATGAAAAACGTCATTGAATGGTTGTCTTACAAAGTACATCCGTTAAATCAGAAACCAGTCTTAATAGTTGGTGCTTCTTGGCATACACAGGGTTCCTCAAGAGCTCAACTTGCACTTCGTCAAATTATGGAATCACCCGGCGTTGGGGCTTTGGTTATGCCTGGCGATGAGTTTTTATTAGCTGATGCCAAGAAAGCCTTCGATGAGTTAGGGAACTTGAAGGACTCAAAGACAATTGCTTTTCTCGACACTGTAATTAACAAGTTTATACGTTGGATTAATGTACTAGACGCACTACAGGAAAAGAAAAAGCAAGAACCTTGGCGTCAAGAGGATCTTGCAGGAAAACATCCTGTCGAAACTTCTATTGATATTGATATATCCGATGATTGGGTGGAAAAGGCAGCTAAACTAGTTAAGGCAACGAGTGGGAATCATTATGTCCAACTGAATCGTGGCGTATTAACAGTTGATCAATTAAATTGGTTCCTTAACACGATGCCTGTAGAGTTAACTTTTATGGATGATAATGATCAATTTATTTATTACAATCATTTTCTCGATCATGACGCTATGCTCGCACCAAGGGATCCAAAACAGGTTGGCAACACTGCCGATTTAGTTCACCCCAAACGAGCCGTTGAGCACGTTCAACAAGTTATTTGGGCTTTACGTCAGGGGCAAAAAGAGCTTATCGCGATGCCAGTACCTGGAAATAAAATAAACCAAAAGTACATTATGCATTTTTACAAAGCTATGCACGATGCAGACGGACGTTATCGTGGTGTTAACGAATGGGTCCTGGACATTTGGCCAATTGTCTCTGATTATCTAAAGCGTACTGGACAAAAGCTTATCAAGGATCCCGATAGTAAACCTGATGCAACTACAAGTGCCTCACAAAGTGAACCTCAAAGGGTCTTATCTTCTCGAGTAGAAGGGAAAGACGTACAAACAATTAATGACATGAAAACTTCAACAGCTGATGCGGTCACAGGTGCTTCCGAGACGACTAAATAAGCAGTACTGACTTAACTGATAAGAACATCAATAGGACGAACAAAGTTTGGCGCTACGTCAACTGGTATTGAAGAATAAATGGCTCTGCGTCAACTGATGTTGAAGAATATATTTATCATTTGAGGCGGTTCTCCATTTGGGGAGCCGTCTTTGTCATGTTATGCCGTGATTTGGTAGATTCGTTTGAAGAAGTTCAGCTGATTCTTGAAGCCAAAACAGGATCGTTTGAGTGACTTGATGAGGCGGTTAACCCCTTCGATCGGACCGTTGGAATAAGGGCTGGTGACAGCGGCGAGAACAGCGACTTTGTGTCGCTTAAGCGTCGCGATCGTCATGTCCATTGCCGTACCGTTTGGCTCGTAAGTAGCTAACAGGTTTGCCAGTTCCGCGGGATGTTTCTTCACCATCAAAGCATCATGAAGCGCTAAGTAGGTCTCGTAGGTTTGCTTGAGCTTGGGCTCAGTATCAAGTGCGATATCGATGGCCTCCTGTTGCGTGACGTATTCATTCAAACCAAACAGGAACTGTTTGTGTTTAGCGTCAGGCGCGGTTTGATGAAAAAGCCGCCAGTTTGTCTTCATGATCTTATAAGGACGGCTGTGTTTGTCATCAAGCTGTTTGAGCGCTTGGACGCGTACCTGATCAAGGGCACGAGCCGCAAGTTGAATGATATGGAACCGATCAATGACGACTTGGGCCTTGGGGAAAACCTCATGAATAATCGTCTGATAAGCTGCATTCATGTCCATGGTGACCGTCTGGACCCGAGTGCGTTCAGCGAGTGAATAATGAGCGATGAAGAAGTTTTTAATCGTGCGGTTGAATCGATCACCAAGCAAGGCAATCAGACGATGTGAATCGGCATCAAGACAGATAAACGACATCATGCCATGAGTGGAACGGAACTCATCAAAGCAGAGTCGCGTGGGTAGCCGGCGAGCCGGTCGGAGTTTGAGATTTTGGTCAATGATCCGTTGAACCGAGGAGGCTGAGATTCCGATAATACGGGCGATGGTTTTGACTGGCAACCGTTCATGCGCTAACTTCATGATTCGCTCTGTCATGTGAGCGGCGATCGTGTGGTTGGGTTGCACGAGTGGCGTCTTGGCACTGACTGTGTGGTAACAGTTATGACAGCGCCATCGTTGCTTGTGCAAGTCAATGACTGTCGGTATTTCAACCCCGTTGAGGACGCGCACGTGGGCCGTGTAAAACCCGTTAGGGTGCAAGGCCTCAAAGCCACACAGTGGGCACCGGGTTAACCGGTAAGTCAGCTCGGCATCAATCACATGATACTGGCGGCGACGTACCCCGTTGCCGCGATATTCATGACGAACAAAGGCTACTTTGATATTATGGTCTGGTATTCCAAGGACGGACAGTGTAGGATCGTATTGGGACATTTACTCATAACCTCGCTTGCTTTTGGTTTCGACGCTAACAAGCATAGCATGGACACTGAGTAGGTGTCTTTTTGCGTTATCCAAAAAGGGCCTACACGTTCAGTGTTGATTATTTCTCAACACCAGAAAGTGTAGACCCATTTGTATAAACGGACAGATGTCAGTATAATGTGTAATAGTCAAGATTGGTCAAAGTCAAAAAGGATTGAATGACATGCAGCGTG
>OBYR01001073.1_pt1 | contig 11015 bp, 7 predicted proteins | sample 1495491 | NCBI WGS metagenome assembly OBYR01 (sample SAMEA2580206, study PRJEB22360) | human gut metagenome | biome: human gut; feature: human-associated habitat; material: faeces | place: Denmark | collected 2008/2010 | reverse complement strand
GGTGTGGGGCAAACCGCCCGCGGTGGGAACAAACCCAACCCAGCCGATACGCCTACGGCGCTCATATAGCCGTACAACAGCCCAGTAATCACCATCACCGCTGTGCCGATACCGGCAGATAAGCCGGCAATGCCGTGCAACATGCGCCGCTGGGCGGCCCCCAGCTCACTCGGCGTCGCATGCACGGCCCGCACAGTCGCCACACTACGTCGCCCGACCAGCAACGTCTGTAGCCAAGAAAACACAGTCAAGCCAATACCTAATATCGCCGCCATCACGATCAGCACGGGCCCTGCCACCATCAGACCGGCCAGCACGCCAAGCGAGCCGACGATACCGGATCTGGTACGTTGCGGCGCGGCGAAGCGCTGGTGAGGTGTCGCACCGGCGACTTGAGGCGTTGCCCATCCATCGGCTTTGGTTCCGGCAGTCACACCGTTCACCCAATTTTCCAGCGCTTGCGTATAGCCTTCGGCCAATGGCAGGTTCGGGGTGAATAAGCCCTCACCAGCCCGCATCTGATGGTTGCCGGCGAAATAGCGTACGGTGACGTTCTCGTTGCCGGACTTGTTGGCCGTGGCGATGATCCGCTGCGCCCCCTGTTCGATGGGCATGGCCGTATCGTAGGTGCCGTAGTTCACCAGCACCGGCATGGTGAGGGATTTCAGATACCGGTCGGCATCAAAGTCGGCATAGGCCAGATCGAATGGCGCGTAGTCCAGCGACATCAATTTGGCCATGTCTTTGACCACGGGCTTGGGCGCGCCGGCCTCATGCGTATAGGCGCTGACAGCCATGGCCATTTGCTCACGTCCATTGAACACCGGTGCGGATGTAAGTATGGCAAAGGCAATGTCTTGCCGTTTCGAGGTTAGAATCGTGGCGATCCAGGTGCCTTCGGATTCGGCGTAGATGCCGGTTTTGGCGGGGTCCACGCCGCTTATGCCACGCAGCACGTCGAGCGAACGCCCGTATTCGCGAGCAAAACGCGGGTAGTCGCGATGCAGCACGGTGTAGTTGTCGTTGCGCTTGGCCGGCACCAAGGTCACGATGCCGGCAGAGGCCATGGCGTTGGCGATATCGCCGAAATCCTCGGCACCACTGGTACCGGACCCGTGAATGAACAGACAAGCCGGGCGTGGCCCGGGAGCGTCGACCGGTTCACGTAGTACGGCGGGTAGCGTGACGCCGTCGCCGGTCTTGATGGATAGTCGGGTTTCACGCGTACGATATCGCCCCTCGTGGGGAATGTTCGCATGGGCAGGGGTGATGGTGGTGTCGGCAGAAGCGATAACGATGTGCTTGGTGTAGGGCCGTGTGTTCCATTGCGGCATCATCGCCCAGCCAAGTGTGGCGAATACCAGCGTCATCGCCATCGCGGTGACGATGACGCTCGCTACCCGCCGCACCGAAATCCGCTTCATAGTTACTATGCCTCCCCCCCCATCAGCATAGAACGGTCGGCTCTTATCGGTCGGCTCCCGTCATAATGTGCTTCTACTGGGACCGTAATGCAATGGTTTGTAACGCTATTTTCTCTTCTTGACGGCACCGACTATGGCCCATACAACGGCCACTATTACCAGAATCAGTCCCACTACGGCGCAAATAATAGCCGTCAGCAATTGCGGATTCGGCGAGAACAACGAAATCATCCGATCCGGAGATATGTACCCGAAAACCAGCGCGATCACGCCGATAATCACGCCTAATAGTCCGAATACCACAGTAGGCGCGCTGGTGCTCTGTTTCTGGATGTTCTTGGCACTCTTGACATCCTTAGCATTCTGGACGTTCTTGGCGCTCTGGACGTTCTTGGCGCTCCCCCCAGGCTGGCATGGTTTGCCGGCGGTCTGAGACTGCCCATAGGGAGGTCGTGCTGAAGATGCTGCGTACATCGGCACATCATCGGCAGATGGAATCGGCCCACCATCTCCCTCCACGGCATCGGCAACTGTTTCCAGGGCAATCCGATCTGTGGTTGGTTCGATGGGCGATGGAGAGGCAGCTGTTGCCTGCGTATCCACATCCGAGACCGACGCATCCGCATGATTGTCGGGGACGGGCAGCACAGCCGTTTCGTCATCATCCGCTGCGGATGGCAGCACCGTGGTATCGGTTCGGTCATCGACGGTCACCATGGTTGTGGTCGCGGTGGTCGCGTCGGTTTCGGAAGGTATGGCCGTGGTCGGTGTCGCATCCTCGATGGAGGCGAATTCCTTGGTTTCATCAGTCATGATTCCATCTCCTAGTTGCAACGGCTTGATCATTCCGATTGTTCGGTTGTGTTCTTGCTTGTACTGTTGCCGTCGTATATATCGGCAAGCGGCTGGAACGTAGAGCCTTCCCAATCGGAGGCGTACACCACGTTGACACGTGCTTCCACCACATAGGGAATATTGATTTTTAATTCTGGGCCGTTGTCCGGCATGGCGGATTCCTTATACAACCATTCGTGATCAGGCCCATTGGTGGCACTTTCAGCTTCGAAGAAAACAAAGCTTGGACCCATGTAGTTGTTGTATACCATCTCGTATTTGCCGCCAACGTCACTCGAAGTGGAGTAGTAGGAGTCGGCGGTGCCGAAGGCGTAAGTGCAGGAATCCGGCAGAACGATATGCACTTGCGCCTGTGTTGCGGCTATGGTGATGGTACCGACCGGGCAATTACTGATGGAAGTTTTGCCATCCAGCATCTTCACCGTGTGCGGTCCATGTGTCTTGTCCCAATCGGACCAATCAATGATTGCCTGATCGGTGTTGTAGTTTTCACCGCTGAACGCCACACCTTGCTGCAATGTTTCAAACGTGGCATCGCTGGCATCGGCAACGAAGATGCCATCCTTTTGCACATCGTTCATGCCGTCGCTGTTTCTCGCACTGACAGATTGGCTCAGTGAAACAACAGTATTGATGCCGCTGGCACCAAGATCACGGTAGTACACGCCATACGTGCCTGAAACGATGGTCATGCAGAGCGCGCATCCACCGGCAACCAGTCCGAGAGGAATCAGACCACCGGTACGCCGTCCTCTGAATCCGAGAATGATGACCACCAGCCCCATCACTATGCATACTGCGGCAATCCAGATGGTGCCCAGACGCATAATGCCGATAATGCCCATGTCGTTTACCCAAATCAGTCCCATCAGACCGGCAAAGGAGAGGAAGGTAAGGCCCAGTATGCTCAAGACCACGATTGGGCCCGCCGGCTTGCGGCGCTTGGACTCGGTGGGGGCATAGGCCGTCGCATTCATACGGTCGGGGGCAAACGGCCCGTTGGGTACTGTGCCGGGCATCGCGCCGGGCATCGACTGATAGACAGGCTGTGAAACAGGCTGTGAAACACTAGGCGCGGTTTGTGAAACAGGTTGTGAAACAGGTTGTGGAAAAGGTTGCGGAGCTGAATACAAAGGAGATTGAGGTACTGGTTGCGCGGCTGGATATGAGACAGGCTGTGGAGCTGGATATGACACAGGCTGTGAAACCGGTCGCGGCGCAGATGCCCCGAATCCGTACCCTTCCTGCTGGCGAATGCCGCTTTTGGCCAACAGCCATAGCGCTAAGGCGGCGAGCGCAATACAACCCCACCCCGCACCTGGAATCACGATTGCCACGGCGAGGAACAGGAAGCATCCCAGACAATTCCAGTCCCATTGGCCGGCAATGAGGTCCTCGGCCAAGATGTGCCCATCGCGTACATCCGGCATCAGAAACCAGCCGAGTGCGTACAGAGCTGCGCCAAAACCGAAGAACAATGTACATACAATCACCAACGCACGTACTAATGTGGGGCTCCAGCCAAGCCGTAAAGCGATGCCGCTGCATACGCCGCCGATCCACCGGTCGTCGCCGCGAACCAGTCCACTGGATCGCACCCAAGTGAAGAAGCGTCGCGATGTCTTGTTTTTTTGCGGACCAGGCTGCGGCTGTGGCTGATATGGATTCGCGTTTGGATTGCTCATGATTCCATTACACCGCCCGACCACTGCCACAACGCTCGGGGAACACCCTGATTGTTCCCTGAACACCGGGTAAAACCCCGGCCGTAACGCCCTGAGCGCGGCACAATAGGAGTATGACGTCATCTCCCGAACCATTGCTGCCCGCGCGCATGCCGTTGATGCGCCCCCGGCAGGGCCGTTGGCTCACCGGCGTGTGCAAGGGCATCGCCCTGCACTTGGGCATCGGCGTGGCATGGGTTCGGATTGCGTTCATCGCACTGACCGTCCTCTACGGCGCAGGCATCATCGCTTATGTATTCCTGTGGGTGTTCATGCCTGCCGGAGACCCGGTGGCGGCTGCGGCTCGCACAGTGCCCGTTAATCAGGCGCCGCTTGCGCGAGGCAATCAGCCACTTGCCGCTCATGACGACGAATCGGCTGCCGCACCGGAATCATTGTCCGAGGCCATCCAACGTGCTCCGAAACCGGCCGTCGTGGCATTGGCCGGTTTCGCGTTGATGGCCACTGGACTGTTGCTCACCAGCACCGGTGCGGATGTCCAGATTGTGTTTCCGCTGCTGGTAGGGTTGGGCGGCATCGCACTGGCATGGATGAATCTTAGTCCGCGAGGCACGCAGCTGTTGTCTATGTTGGGCGGCATCGCACTGATTTTCATGGGATGGGCATTGTATGTGCATAATGTCAGCATTCCTGGGTGGGGCACCTCTCCTCGACGCATTGTTGCCAGCGGATTCGTGATGATCGTCGGTATCGTGGTGGCGGTGATGCCGTGGGCGAACGCGATGCTGCAACGACTCACCCACGAGCAGGCATTGAAGGAGCGCGAAGAGGAGCGCGCGGACATGACCGCCCATCTGCATGATGGCGTGCTGCAAACGTTGGCGCTGATTCAGCTGAACTCCGAGGAACCGACCACCGTATTCGCCCTGGCGCGTAGCCAAGAGCGCGAGCTGCGCGAATGGCTGTATCAGGAACGTTCCACATCGGATCGTTCGGTGGGAGCCGGATTGAAGCAGATCGCCGCCGAGGTGGAGGACGAGCACGGCAAGCCGATTGAGGTGGTCACCGTGGGCGACGCGCGGCCGAGCGCCCAGACCGATGCGCTGCTGGACGCCACCCGTCAGGCGTTGGTCAATGCGGTCACGCATGGCGGCGAGCCGGTGTCTTTGTATTGCGAGGCCAGCGACACGATGGTTGAAGTGTTCGTGCGCGACCATGGCGAAGGCTTCGATATGGACGCCATTCCGCCCGACCGGCTGGGCATCCGCGAATCGATTATCGGCCGCATCAAACGGCGCGGCGGTACAGTGGAGATAGTGTCCAGGGCCGGCTGGGGCACCGAGGTCAGAATGCATATGCCGATCGCGCTGAAAGCGGCGCAGGGAGAACATCGATGAGCGAGAACGAGACAGCCAAGATTCGTGTGGCCATGGTCGATGACCATGAGATGTTCCGTGCGGGCGTAATCGCCACGTTGCGCGATTCCTTCGATATCGTCGGCCAAGCGGCGGACGTGCCCGGTTCGGTGGCGATGATCGCACAGACCAAGCCGCAGGTGGTGTTGCTGGATGTGCATGTGCCCGGCGGCGAGGGTGGCGGCGGTGCCGAGATCCTCGCCAAATCGCGGCCCTACTCCCCCACTACCGTGTTTCTGGCATTGTCGGTTTCGGATGCGCCGCAGGATGTGGGGTCGGTGATTCGCGCCGGCGCCCAGGGCTATGTAACCAAGACGATTACCGGCGCTGATTTGATTTCATCCATCAAGCAGGTGCATGAGGGCTATGCCGTGTTCTCGCCAAAACTGGCCGGTTTTGTACTTTCGACCTTCCAGGGTGTGCCGGCGGCGGGGTCTGATGGCGGCGCTGATGGTGCGGCACGGGCTCATGATGAGGAGCTGGACCGGCTGTCCGCCCGCGAGCAGGAGGTCATGCGGCTGATCGCGCGTGGTTACACGTATAAAGAGGTGGCGGCCGAACTGTTCATTTCGATCAAGACGGTCGAAACGCACGTGAGCTCGGTGTTGCGAAAGCTTCAGCTTTCGAATCGCACCGAGCTCACCCGCTGGGCCGCCGATAGGCGCATTGTGTGATAAACGACAGATGAGCTCCCTCATCAGAGGGAGCTCATCTGCTCATATCACTCCGCGTCGCGGAAACCGTTGGGGTTCTTGGTCTGCCAGTTGAGGGAGGAGGCGGCCATGTCGTCGATGGTCAGCTCGGCCTTCCAGCCAAGCTCCTTCTCCGCCTTGGAAGCGTCGGCGTAGCAGGCGGCGATGTCACCGGGGCGACGCGGCTTGATCGCGTACGGAATCGGATGACCGGCAGCCTTCTCGTAAGCCTTGATAACCTCAAGCACGGAGTAGCCGTGGCCAGTACCCAGGTTGTAGACGAACACGCCTTCCTTGTCGATGTGGTCAATGACGGCCACGTGGCCCTTGGCCAGGTCGACCACGTGGATATAGTCACGCACACCAGTGCCGTCGGGCGTGTCGTAGTCGTCGCCGTAGACCTGGACTTCCTTGAGCTCGCCGACCGCGACCTTGGCCACGTACGGGGTGAGGTTCGCCGGAATACCCTTCGGGTCTTCGCCCAGCAGGCCGGACTCGTGCGCGCCGACCGGGTTGAAGTAGCGCAGCAGCACGATGGTCCAGGACGGATCGGCCACATGCACGTCGCGCAGAATCTGCTCCTGGAACAGCTTGGAGGTGCCGTACGGGTTGGTGGTGCCGCCGGTCGGCGTCTCCTCGGTGATCGGCAGTTCCTTCGGCGTGCCGTACACGGTGGCGGAGGATGAGAAGATGATCTTCTTGACGTTGTGCTTCTTCATCACCTTGAGCAGCACAAGCGTGGAGTACAGGTTGTTGTCGTAGTATTCGATCGGCTTGGCCACGGACTCGCCCACGGCCTTGAGACCGGCGAAGTGGATGACCCAGTCGATGTTGTTTTCAGCGAAGACGCGTTCCATGAGCGCCTCATCGCGCACGTCGCCGTCATAACGCTTGACCGGCTTGCCGGTGATTTGCTCGACGCGCTCAAGCGCCACGGGCGACGAGTTGCCGTAGTTATCTACGGAAATAACGTCGTAGCCCTTGTTGAGCAGTTCGATGTCGGTGTGGGTGGCGATGAATCCAGCACCGCCCGTAACCAGAACAGTAGTCATATTCCCTCCTTTGGAAGGACTTGCCTTCGGTTTTTCCTTCAGTATTGAGCTTACTTCACTTGACCTGTTTCACCTAGCGGCAAAACCAAGGCTTTCGAGGAATGTTTGCGTGGTGGCTTTCTGCTTGAAGACGGCCGTGTTGCCGAGGATGCGGTAGCAGACGCTGCCGAGCTCGTCGTGTACGGCTTGGCGGATGGCCTCGCGGTCGTGGTTTCCGGCCAACGTTTCAGCGAGTTCGCCCCATTCGAGACTGAATTCGCTGACTTCATCGGGCAAATCGCGGCCTTCGGCGAGCGCCTCTTCGACAATGCCGAGCTGGTCGACGAGCCGTCCGGGCAGAATGAACAAGCCTTGGGCCTCGATCAGTCCGATCGGCTCCTGCTTGACCGGCCAGTATTCGGGGTGTGCATGGAAAATACCTTCCGGGTACTCGTCGCTGATCGCATTGTTGCGGAAGATGAGACTCATCTCATAGCCGCGTTCGGTGATGATCGCGCTGGGCGAGAGGGCGGATTGGCGGTTGCCATCCGCGTCATGGCTGGCGATGCCGTTCGCCGCGTCGTCATAACCGACCCATGCCTCGCGGATGATGTCGGATACGTCGATGATGCTCTGGCGACTCTTCGACACCACGCGCACGGCGGTGCCGGGCCAGTCAAGGATTTCAACCACGGCGTCCGGATAGTCGGCAAGTGTGAAGGCGGCCCAAGTGGCGGCCTTGTGCATCGGCAGCAGTTCGCCGCCGCCCTGGTAATGGTCATGGGCGAGCACCGAGCCGCCGATGCGAGGCAGCGCGGCGTTGCATCCGAGGAAGTATCCGGGGAAACGGTCCACGAAGTCGAGCAGATGGCCGAAGGTGTCGCGGTCCACATGCATCGGCGTGTGGTCGGTGTTCACGCAGATGCCGTGCTGGTCGAAGTAGCCGTAGGGCGAGAACTGCCAGAACCATGACTCGCCGCCGAGCGTGACCGGCAAGGTGCGCAGCGTGCGCTTGTCACGTCCGGCGAAGCCCTCGTTCTCATGGCAGATCGTGCACTTCGGGTAGCCGCCGGCCACGGCGTTGTCGGCCGCCGCCTTCTTCATGTTCTTGAATTCGGGTTTGGCGAGGTTGATGGTCACCGTCAGCCCGTGCGAGTCGAAGCGCGGGTTCCGGTCGAGCTGGGCACGCTTGACATAATTGTTGGCCACACAGTAGTCGTAGAACCATTGCATGGCGGCCATGCCGCCATCCCGGTGCTCGACGAGCAGGAATCGGTCGTCGAGATCAGCGGGGTTGGCGGAGAGGATGCCCATGATGGTGTCGGCGTAGGCCGGGCCTTCCTCCGGCTTGAAAAGGCCGGCGGTTGTGGCGGCGGCGCGGAAGGCGGCGAGCAGGGGGTCGGGGGTCTTTTCGCCATAGGGGGCCTGGCTTCGGCTGCCAACAATGTCTTGGACTACGTCTGACACTGACGCCGCCGACGTTGTGGTTTTGGGTCCGGGGTAGGAATCTAGGCGGAAGAGGGCGAAGATTTGGTTGCGGGTCCAGTCTGCGTTGCGTGGGTCAAGGTCAAGATGGGCCAAGGCATAATCGATCAGGGCGTCGATGCTGGCGTATACCTCGGTCAGCTGATCGTTCATTGCTCTGCCTCCATCATGCTGGTTCGGGTATGGTTCGGCTGACGGCTCACCTGGCAGCCTCCATGATGTCGGCTACGATGGCGCGGGTTTCGCTGGCCTTCTGCTCCATCTCCTGCACGAGTTTGATCTGGGTGCGGGTGCGCACCAGATTATGCTCGGGGTACTTGGTGGCAAAGTAGATATCGCCTTCCAAGTAGTCGGCGAGAAAGCGCATGCCGCATTCCATGGTGAGCAGGTTGCCGCTGAACGGCAGCAGTTCGGCCTCGCGCGCGGTGATGCTGCCGCGTAGTTCGCCCACGAAGCCTTCCGTGTAGGCGCGGAACAGCTCGGTGCTGAAATGCACCTTGCTGAGGTCCTTTTCGTCTTCCAGAGCAGTGGACGCACCAAAGCGTATGGAATCGCCGAAGTCGAACAGCATGGAGCCGGGCATGATGGTGTCGAGATCGATGATCGCACGCGCCTTGCCGGTGGTGGCGTCCATGAGGATGTTGTTGAGCTTGGTGTCATTGTGGGTCACGCGCAGCGGAATCGAACCGTCCCTGAGCCCATCCATCACGACGGCATACTGGTCGGCGTGACTCAGATAGAAGTCGATTTCCGGCTGGCATGCGGCGGCGCGGCCGAGCTTGTCCGCGGCGAGGGCGGCCTTGAAGTCCTCGAAACGATGCGGGGTGTCGTGGAAGTGGGCGATGGTTTCGGTCAGCTGGCTGGCGTCGAATTCGGACAGGAAGTTCTGGAAGTCGCCGAATGCGCTGCCGGCTTCGCGGAACACGTCCGGGTTCGGCACGAGGTTGTAGGACACGGTGTGTTCGATGAACTTGTAGACGCGCCATGCGCCGCCATCGATCTCGGCCCAGGTGGCGCCTGAGGTGGTGGGCACAATGTCCAGCGTCTCTTTGCCCTGAGCCTTGAGAGTGGAGGTGACCAGTTCGACATTGCGCATCAGATTCACCGTATCGGGGAAGATGCTGGTGTTCATCTGCTGGAGGATGTAGCGGGGGCCGTCCGTGGTCACCAGATAGGTGGTGTTGATGTGGCCGTCTCCGTAAGGTTCGATACCGGTCACGGCACCTTCCAGCGCAAAATGCGAGGCGATGCCGAATAAAACTTCATTGCTTTCAGTCATGATGGGTCCGTTCTCCAAAACGTGGGATCAGGCTTCACGCCAGGCGATACCGCTGTCAGGCAGGTCGAAGTCCTCGGTGGTGCCGTCGGCCAAAGTCACCGTGGTCTTCTGCGGCTGATCGGTGTTGTTGATTACGCAATACAGCCCTTGCTCGGGGAAGTGTGCCACTTCGCATTCCGGATTGGACGAGCTCCAGGCCGCATACTTGTCTTCGTTGTGGGAAGCGTAGAACAGCACGCGTTCCAGCAGTCGGGCGTTGGCCGCCGAATAGGGCAGGCCGGAGATGTACACGCCGCGGCCCTTGCCATAATCGTTGGTCGCGAGCTGTACCTGGCCGCCGTCCGCGCGCAGCAGGGTCACGTTTTCATTGACCGGATACGTGTTGAGCACGGGTTCGCCGAAATCGATGCCGCCCAACGGCTTGATGGACTGGCCGCCGCCCCCGCCGCCGTGGAAACCGAAGACAAGTCCACCGCTGGGGGGGACGCTGTCGCCGGCCTGCTCCCAAGCCTCGCGGGCCGCCGGGTCGACCGGCACATCGGCGGTGATGAAGTGGTCCGGCACCACCGGCGGGAAATACTTGTCCACCGAAAGGGTCTGATAGCGCTCCTCGTCCACGCCAATCACGTCGGCCAGCTGGAAGAACCGGCCCGTTTGGAAGCGCGGTGCCGAGCTCGGCTCGCCCACGCCCACGAACGCGCCGCCGCCACGCACCCAGGCGCGCACGGTTTCCACGAGCTTCGGGTTGGTCCACACATCGCCGCCGGTGAATGCGGTGTCGACCGGGCCGCCGTTGATGATTACGTCGATATCGCTATCGATGCCATGCGCGAGTACGTCGTCGAAGCTGATGAACCGCACGTTCACGCGCATGCCGGACAGGGATTCCAGAATGCCGTAGTAGGAGTAGGTCTGCTTGTTGGGCAGGGCGTGTGCCACGGTGAACGCCATCCAGGAGCGCATCTTGCCCCAGGAATTCAGAATCGCCACGTTGAGCTCACCTTCGGCGGCCACCCCACCGGTGCGGTCGTGGATGTCGCGGAATTCGTTGGCGATATGGGTCACCGTGTCCACGAACTTCGGGAACTTGGCGGCCAGGGAGAGGTAGCCGCCGTAGCCCATGCGGCTGATCGGCGAGAGGCAAAGAGG
>OBYR01001057.1_pt1 | contig 11284 bp, 15 predicted proteins | sample 1495491 | NCBI WGS metagenome assembly OBYR01 (sample SAMEA2580206, study PRJEB22360) | human gut metagenome | biome: human gut; feature: human-associated habitat; material: faeces | place: Denmark | collected 2008/2010 | reverse complement strand
GGCTCGGACAATGACCCTGCCGGTCATCAGCTTTATGACAAGTTGCAGGATTCCATCTTAGCGAATACCGAAGCCGAGGTAACTACCTTTAAGCCGCTTTTCCCACAGGATAATGCGATCACCCAGGCGACTTACCAAGACTTAAAACAAGCAGCGAATCAGGCGGGCATTGATTGGCGTGAATTGGCAGCAGCAGTTAAAGCAACAACCAACCTTTCAACGAACTTCCAGCAGTCTTTTCCGCTGCCACAAGCCATTGCCAAAAGCAGCGTGCTCATCGACCCCAACCCCGGAAAAACTAACTTTAATTCAGATGAGGCTTTACTAACCGCGGCAAAGTTCATCAAAGCTAACCGCACTAGTGAGCAGCAGCCTGATTGGGATACCATTACAAAGAAATTAAACCCCGGTATTGAGGATCATGACCGAGAACACTTAGCGGCTAAGTCCTCTTACTACAACACGCGCTATCAAGCTGATAATGGCATTCTGCCAGTGACTAAAATTGCTAAAGACTGGAATGAGTTAGCCAAGTTGGCCCAACATCCAGCAACAATGGATCAGCAGTTAGAACAAACCTATCGTCGTCAGGATGGAAAAACGGCCCAACTAGTTGATAAGGGTCAGGACGAATTTACGCTAGTGGATACTAAACAGCCTGATAAAGTTGTGGGCTACTTTGAAGCCAACGATCCTCAACAGTGCGCCTATCTCATTAAGCAGTATGGGTACAACGCTGTAGACAAAGAAGATGAGCAGAAGTATCAACAAACTCAGCCGGTTAAGCCCCAACATCAGCAGAAAAAACAACGTGCATCAGGACTAGAGCAAAGCCTATAATGCCCTACCTGCTGGGCCTCAGTCGAGCTGGCGACGAGAACGGCTGGGTTTTGCCGTTCCGTCGCATCATGTTGCCGAGATCGGATTGAATCCTCGCAGCAGGCAGATGCCCGAAGCGCGTGGGCGGGGCAGGCGCCCCACGCTTCTCGGCCTTGGCCGAAGAGGCTTTTTTTTGCGGTAGCAAATAGCTGTATGCCTTGCGCCTCTAGGAACGAAGCCAATTATATGCTATACTAGACGTGGCAGAAAAGTTAAAGACGGTGGCGACTTCCGTAGATTGGAGGTGGTGCTTATGGTGTAAAAACCAACGTACCACGATACCAACGAAAGGAGAAGCCTTGTGTCCATTTCGGACGCTTTACAGCTTATGCTAGGGTTCGGCACGTTTGTCGTAGCTCTGATAGCATTAGTTGTTGAGCTGATTAAAAATCAGCAAAAAAAATAACCGTCTTCGCTTTGGCTAGCTGACGGTTATTTAACCTAATAGTTGCCGCCGTCTTAAACGGCTCTGCTAGGGGAGCACTCTTGTGGGGGTGCTCCCTGTTTGTATTCTCATTATAACAGAAAAAGCACAATCTGACTAGATTGTGCTTGCACTCTTTAAGCCTTGATAGCACCTTCAAAGGCATTCTTGATGTTTGGATTTAGTAGCGGTGCTTGGTTACCAGTAATGTTGCTGGCAATCATCTGCAGGGCGCTTAATTCCTGCGCACTGGCCTTGTCAGGCTTAACTCCTAATTCAATGCACAAGATAGCAAGCACGAACCACTCTCGATTACCTTTGTTGAATTCAGCAAGTGTTTTGTAGTAGGCATTGACCATATTCACAGCCACGACCTCTTCAAGTTGCTTCGTCAGAAGTTTCTTGTAGTGTTTCTTAGGTACCACAGTCTCGTTGTAACAATAAGTCATGTCCTGCATGGTCTGGGCGAGTTTGTCACATGGCTGTTTCACAATTTCGTCGTAGGTAGTTTTCACTGTTAAAGACCTCTTTCGATTTCTTTTCCTTGCCGAATATAGGCATCAACGAGTTCTAGCGCGTGACGCAGGCGATTAAAGGTATCGCCGTCCAGTTCCTCAATGACTTCACTCAATGCGACTTGTGCTTGTTGTTGGTCAATCATGGTCGTCACCTTCTTCCAGCGGAACAACTTCACAGTTCGGGTTGAGCCATTTAGCAAATTCTTTTGCGGCGGCCTCGGTTTCAAATCGTTTCGCCTGTGTTTCGTCCCGAACGTAAGCCACCTCATCAAACTCATCATCATCGTAGGTAGCATGGTGAACAGCTTGCGCGTAAAGTAAGCCCATTTTGACTCCCCAAACGCTCTTAGGAAAATGTAGCCCTTCGGCTACAACATCTGGTTCTTCATTCATCTCTCCGGGTTCAACAATGACGCTATCGACTAAATCACTCTCGCGCAGTTCAGGATTTTGGCTCAAAATGAAATCTGTTGCGAGCCGCTGTAGGTCTTCATCCGTCGCGTCTTCACTGGCGTAAACCATAATGAAGTGCGGTTGATATTCGATTTCGTCAATGTTGACCTGATACATTTTTCCTTTTTTCATTAGTTATTCCTCCTATTTGATGAATTGAATACTGATGTGTTCGTCCATAAATTGTTGTGCTGGTTGATTGATGAGCTGATATTTAGCAAATGCGCGGGTCTTCGGAGAAAGTTGAGCTAGTAACTGGTCAGATACAACCGCCGTCAGCTTGCTATCACCCAGCATGAGTGCTGTCACTAACAGCTTCTTTTCATCGTGAGCTTGATTAGGCGTAAGTAGGAAGTCTTCGGTAACGTAGTAAGGCGTTTCGCAACCGTTGCCATAAAAGGCTAGACGTTGGTTGCCGTAACGGTCTCTCTCAATTTGACTGGTCGTTTGACTTTTAACAGCAATTTCTTGAATGTAAGGACGTAACCCCTCACTCAACTTATCGTGGGTTCTTTATCCATTTGGCCAACTGTCAAAAACACTCTCCTCATCGTCTTCAATCATTGGCAGGTAAAATGGTAATTCTGGCATGGTTGTCACCCTTTCTATTGGCGGTTTTTTGAAGCCGCCTTTGATGTAACAGGCACACCAGCCACAGCAGAAAATGCAAGGGTGAGTGCAGCGAAAGTGGCAAAAATTTGTGGAGCGGTTTTTGCGGAACAAAATTTTGTCCGGCCCTTGTTTTTTCTGCTAGAGCCGCTTAGGAACTTGGGTCTGTACTAGAATTTCGGACAGAAACATAAGAGAATTGATTTATCCGAAAGGAGTCCTCAAAATGACCTATTCACGCAATCGCTACGACCAAGATTTTAAGAAAAATGCGGTACGTTTGAGTTTTAACTCTTCCAAACCAGTTAAAATCATTGCCTCCGAACTTGGTGTTCCTGAAAGTGCCCTGTATCGTTGGCGGAAGCTATATACCGAAGATGGAAAGCAAACGCCGCTTGCTTCTTTAGAAGCTGAGAACCGTGCCTTAAAACGTGAAAATGCCGAATTAGCATTGGAGCGTGATATGTTAAAAAAAGCCGCTGCCTACTTTGCCAGTCTCCAGAAGTAACCCCCAGCGATAAGTATGCTTTTATGTTGAGGGAAACCTCTGTTTCTGTGGTAAGGTGGGCGCGTTTGTTAGACGTATCAACGAGTGGTTATTATGCTTGGCGGAGAGCTTTGCCAAAGCGAAACGCTAAAGAAAGGCAATATCGTCAACGAATCAAACACTTTTTTGATCAAGGACAGGGCACTTACGGGCCCAAACGCATCTGCGGTTTATTGCGTAAAAATGGTAATAAAGCTTCCTATCACCGAGTTGCCCGTCTGATGGCTGATGGCGGTCTGTATTCAACGCTACGTTGTCGTCATCCGAAGAGTTTGACCGATAGCCGCCTTGCTCGTCAAGGTGATTATCCCAATCTAGTGAAACACCAATCTTTTAAGCCGTTTGAAGCCTTATCAAGTGACATTACACAGACGACAACATCAGAAGGAAAAGCTTACATTTGCCAAATAAGGGATTTGAACAGCAACCTAGTGTTAGCTCATCAAATATCCAATCATATGGACACGGATTTAGTCTTAGCGACACTTAAACAAGCCCACCAAAGGTGGGCTTTGCCAGAAACGTGTATTTTTCATAGTGACCGTGGTAGCCAATACACGGCCAAAGCAGTGACAAAGTTGGTCAACCAATATCATTGGCAACGTAGCTTCTCAGCATTGGGAAAACCGGGTGATAACGCTTGGAGCGAAAGCTTCTTTGCCATCATGAAGAAAGAGCTCATTTATCAGATACAATTTAAAGATATCAATGATCTGAGAGCGCAAGTCTTCGCTTACATCGAGACCTTTTACAACCGCGTAAGGGTACAAGCACGCTTAGACTATCTTGCACCAGTAGCATGGCTTTCCTTGTATGACCAAGCTTCACAAAAAGTCGCTTAGCAAACTGTCCGAAAAAGTGTTGACTTCCCCTTGTTCCTTAGCGGCTTTGTTGCTGGTTGAATGCGGAATCAAAGCAAGGCAAAAACCGGCATTAGAAAGGCACCTGCGGGCTTGCCCGCGTGGCGGCACGCCACATGCTTTATGCACAAGTTTTGCATGATCTGCACGATCGCCGACAACTGGCAACCAATGGGGTTTAGGTACAGACTGGACTTGCCAGTTACCTATCCTGAAACGACAAGACGTTGCCGGGGCGTGCGGGTCGGCCTAGGGCCCGCCGCCCCTACGCAAACTATGCCTTACTGAGCGTTAGTTGCTCAGCAAGGCCTCCACTATGTATGAGAAAGGACTTCCATATAAAATTAAGAACACGCTTGGTTTTGTCTTTGAGTATCTTGTTTGGACTATGCTGTATTGGCTTTTGGGCATACACATCTCAGTATCATCCATCAATATGCAAGTACGGGGTTACAATTAACTGCCATATTGGTTTACTTCAATAGAAGGAGTCTGATTTAATGGATCGTGATTCTGTTCGTAAAATGGTTCAGAACTGAGCAACCCACAATTTGCCAGACAAGCTAAAATAAATGATCGTACTGTGCGACGTTTGCTAAACTCTGAGGAAAGCATTTCGGATTCTAACCTTAAAAAATTGGCGGCTGCTTGTGTACAGCCTAAATTCGCCGTCGTTGGCTTTAATTCTGGTAAAGTCTACTTTCGTGGTGAACATCACGCGGACTGTACTCGCTGGATCAATACACAGGTACGCACTGGTGACACCTTACACTCAAGTCGAAAAACTTATTTAGATATAGATGAACCCATGTTGATTCAGCGATTACCAGAAGCGTCAAAGCAGTAGAATGCCTGGGCTAATAAAATCTGTCTATTGAACCAATTTTATGAACTAAAACTTAGAAGGGATATCTATTATGCAAAATCGGAAAAACAAATACCGTTGGCTGCGGTGGACGTTGTTGATTATGTTGTTAATCGTGAGTTTGGCGATGATTTTCAATGAACAACTTAAAAATCTGACTGTTCAACACATTAGCAACAGTGCTTATCACGCTTCGTTAAAAGATCCCCAAAAAAGTAAGGGGAGTTTTAATTTTAGGAAAGTTAAATCATTGGATGTTACTACGGTCGCTAGGGCTATGACTAATGATTCTAACGCCATTGCTCGGTTAGCAATCCCTTCTGTTAGTATGCGTTTGCCCGTTTTTTACGGCCTTGATAACAATAATTTGGCTCGAGGAGCTGGCACGATGAAACCTAATCAAGTCCTGGGAAAGGGTAATTATGCTTTAGCAGGCCATTATATGACCGATGCAGGCAACTTATTTTCACCGCTTAAACGAATTCAGACAGCTGCCTATGTTTATTTGACTGATAATCAGCAAGTTTATACGTACCAAGTCACAAACAAACAGACAATTGATGAGCATCAGGTTTCCGTGATTGATGATGTTCCAGGTAAGAAGTTGTTAACCTTAGTTACCTGTGATTCAGCAACACCCAATACGCCCAAGCGTTTTATTGTACAAGCTGACCTTGTTAAAGCGGCTGCCGCGACGCAATCAACGCTTCGTGTGTTTAACTAAAAAATCAATCAGCCTCGGTACCTTAGAACCTGTCTAGTATCTGCTGAATCTGGTAGAATTGTGGAAAACCGACTGAGGAGTTTGTCATGCCAGATTATCCAAGCAATATTTCTCGAGCGCAATTTGCGTTAATACAACCTGATTTAGAAAACTTCCGCAAGCATACAAGACCGCGTCGTTATGATCTTTATGACGTATTCAATGCCATCCTTTACTCGCTTACTACAGGGTGTCAATGGCGTGAATTACCGCACGATTTCCCGGAATGGCACACTGTCTACCGCTATTACGATATGTGGCGAGATAAACCAGACCCGACAGCTGATTCGCTATTAGAAAGGCTTTTAAAAAAACTGTCGCTTCCTATCGTTTTGCACAGGGCCGATCGGCCCGAACGTCGTTTGTGATTGTTGATGCTCAAAGTGTTAAAACCACTGATTTAACGAAAAATAGTGGCTAAGATGGCGGCAAAAAGATTTCAGGGATTAAGCGTCATATGGCGGGTGATATTAATGGTTTACCACAAGCCATTCTCGTGACACGAGCTAATGTATCAGATCGTTCAGGTGCATTGGCTATGTTTAGTTTGGCTAGCCAAAATTTAGAGCTGGTTCAGCATGTCATGGTTGATGGTGGCTACACTGGCAATGACTTTGCGGATCAGGTGAAGCTCATTTTGAATGCTAAGACGACGGTAGCTAAACGCAACGAGTTACATATGTTCACGGTGTTACCGCAACGATGGATCGTTGAACGTTCATGGAGTTGGCTAGACAAATGTCGGCGACTTTGGAAAAACTGTGAACGTGTCCTTAACAGCAGTCTTCAAATGGTTGTATTGGCCTTCCTGAAGATAGTTCTTAAAAGATACTAGACAGGTTCTTAGATAAGTTTAAAAACGACTATAATCACGTGTTCAAGTCTCGGGTCGCATTTAATGTGAACGAAATCAAAATATAACAAGGTCATTTCAATGAAAGGAGCGTGATTTGATGATATTGAATGATTTACAGCAACAAATTAAGACCGCCATCGATAACCAATCACCAAACATTGCACGGCACCTAAGCAAGCAATTAGAAACTGAGATAGATGTTGTACCTGATGTGTTCGAAGGTATGGTAGCTAATCAACTTTATATTGAGCTAGAGACTGTTCTATTACCAGAAATTCTTAGATTGAGTCAGAAAGATACCATGCAAAACACCAGTGATGATAAGTAAGCTATGGTATGCTATTTAAGCTGGAAGTTTTAAGGGCGGTGGCTGTCTTTGCCCGATGAGGTGATGTCTATGGGAACATGGAAGAATCTTCAGAAAGGTTTCACAGCCTATGAGTGTCTTTCAGGCACTGTCGCTGATGATTGCGTTCGGCTTATTAGTCGCAACCATTCTCAACAGCAAAAAGAAGTAACAAAAAAGCCGCCCCGATCATAACTTTGGCGAGTTACGGGACGACACTAACGTAGTTTTGTAAATCTGCCACCGCCCTTGAAGCGGCTTACAGGGGGCGTTGCGTCGATGGATGCAAAGCTCTTTTTCTATGTACATTATAGCATGAGTTGTCAGTTACAAACAATCATTGATGCTACTTGCGCTGCGCAACTACCTACATCTATTAAGTAGGGGTTGTTATCCAAAAATAAAGTCCTTGAGCAGTTGATAAAGCAAAGCAATTTCGTAGTCCTGCACCTTGATATTGAATTTTTGCTCAACTGGCTGAAAAATGCCGCTGGAAAGGGAGAAGAATTCTTGCTCAGGGGGGGTTAAGGTTGCGCGATCAATTGAAGTAGTGCTGCGTTTGCTGGTCATCATGCGTTCAATCATTAAGGACAAGTGCATGTAGAGATTGAGTTTTAGTCTGGAGCCGAATTTAACGTTGTAGAAATCTTCGTAGTGGGAGACAATGCGTTGACTTTCTTGGATGACAATATCGGGATTCAGGATCTGCAAGCGGCCGCGGATACCTTCTATCGACAAGAAGCGAACCAATCGATCAATGAGTTCATTAATGGACTGGGGGCTTTCACCAATTGCGTAGGACAGTTTGCATTTTTTGTGAGGAGGCCTTATCGAAAACATTATAGACATTCACGATATCAATGCCGATATCGGCCCCGATATCGCCAGCAACATCGGTGGTGGTTAAGATTAACTGGGTATTCGAGAAAAATTTTCGATCATGATTGGTGAGCAGGGTATGGAGTTCTTTGTAGTCAACGGCAATGACTTCAAGTGCTGGCGAAAGGGTCGCATCAATTAGCTTTTTGACTTCTTCAGACAGACCGACGCCAGACATGCAAGAGACGATAATGTTCTTCTTGTTTGATAAGCCTTCGTAATATTGGGCTTCAGTTGTTGCACCATATTGCTCGCTGGCTTCAGCGATGGACTGGAAGGCATCATTACGCTGAACGCGCAGGCCAATATCGAGCGCCATAGCAGTAGTTACGTTGTTGACCACAATCAGTTCTTGATCAGATACCTTTTTAATTTCTCTGAACATCTGGCGCAAAGAACCCATATCGAATAAGACAATATTACCCTTAGCAGATGGACTTTGATCGGTTAGGTATTCCTGAACGTAACCGTTGATTTGATCAAGTGTCACATCAATGGGCATATCAAAAGCCTCAAAAAAGTAATTACCGCAAAGCGAATTCACCACCTGCTGGATGCTCGATGCGGTGTGTTCGCCGTGAGCAAGCAGGATGGCATTGTACTGCACTGATTCGATTTTACTTTCGCAATGAATCATCATCATGAAGAATGGCAGATAATAGTAAGGGCTTTGAACATACTGCGCTTTTAACTTAGTCAAAAAGTGCTTGAAAAGGTAGTAACTTCGAGGATAACGGTGCTTGATTGCTTTCTGAATTTTCAGTGCTGATTGTGTGTCTGGCAAGTTGTCGCGACAAAGACCCGCGAATGCGAAGGCAAGTGCCACATTTTGCCAGAAAATATTGTCGCTTGGAAACGTTACACCATATACATGCGTGATATACGTTTTAGCGTCTTTTTGAATGGCCTGCGCAAATACAGATAGAAGTTTTTCACTAGCAATGGTATCGAGTTGATTGAGCACTTTCGCCAGAAGAAAATTCTGTTCAGTGATGGACTCACCATTGTTTAGCGAGTCAGAAAGTTTCTTAAAAAGCGCATCAGTTGTTGGGCCAAGCTGCAACGCGCTGGTGATCAAAGATGTGATTCTTGCTTGCAAGGTCTGTTGTTTAGGCGTTACCAGAATCGCACTTGTATCGGTTTGACCAAGCCGTAGCTGCGTGTGGTCAGGCGCTTTGGCATAGGCGCCAGCGCAAAGCAACTGAACACGGTTATTCAATGCCGTGATGTTATTGACGTGATCAAAATTTGCCAGTTTGATCAACTCGTTTGGTGCGATCAAGATCTCTTTATTGATTTGATCAGCCTGTTGTTGAAGGTACATCGCCGCAAACGTAATGCGCTCGTTTAAAGGTCTATCGCTAAAAGCGCTTAGTTTAATCTGAACCGCTGCACTTTTGAACCAGACACGCGCTGCTTTAAAAATTTCAGTTGTTCCTGAATAGATGTAACGAAAAGCAGTGGTTTGTTGCTGGTTGGTGTGCGTGAAAAGATAGTGTTGATCTGATGAGCCTAGCATCTGCATATTTTTAATATACAAGTAGCCACTTTCGGCGTTGCCATCTGCCGTCGTGGCATTGTTCTCACTTTGCAACTTCTTTTTGAGTGTCCCTGGATGATCCTTATAGTTGGCACAATCAATGATTTTAAACACAGCTGTTTTCTTAAGCACTTCACGACGAATGGCTTCGTGATAAATTGCCTGAGCAAATGGCAACTTGCCACTACCGGCTGGACCAGTGATGAAGATCGGCAATCCATGTGTTGGATAGACGATTGCTTCGATTGCCAGCTGAATGTTAGTGCTTAAACTACCGTGGACACCGATTAAGTCGTCAAAAGCGGAATGGTCCCGCTTGACTTGCCAGTAAACTGGTCTACTGCCGGTCTTGAGCAGTTTGCCTTGCTTTTCGAGCTTAGATAAATAACTACTGGTCACGCCGCGTGTTAGCCCCACTGCATCGGCAGCCTGATTAGTTGTGATTCGTTCAGTTGGAAAGTGTTGCACAATTGTCGCATAAAGTTTTTCTACTGCGTTCAAAGAAACCACCCCTTAAGCACTATTCCCGCAAATTAAGCACAACGTCTTCGTGACTTTTATTAGTAATGTGCTTAACATAATCATTGTAAGCGTTAACCTTGTTGACGTCCAGATATAGAGAGAAAACGACTTACATAACGATTGCAGAAGGGAGGGCGTTCCTCGCGGGGACAACCGCAATACTGTCCGAACAATAATGGATCACTTTCAGTTGTACTTCGGTTGATTGTCGCCTTTTGCGGTAAATCCATATTTTCATAGTCTTGATAAAGGGATGATTTAGATGAAATATTTGCTTCTTGTCAGTCACGGTGATTTCTCCAGTGGCTTAAAGCAAACCTTGGGTATGTTTGCGGGCGATGATGCGATTGGTTCTGTCATTGCGGTTGGTTTAAAACCCGATGAAGCAGCTTCAACATTTGGAACACGGTTTGAGGCATTGCTAAAGACCCTGCCAGAGAATGCAAGCTTTGTTGTTTTGGCAGATATTGTCGGCGGTAGTCCACTCACAACGGTTTGCAACATTTTGAACGACCATGGCAAGCTGCAAGATACGCTTGTTCTTGGCGGGATGAACTTCCCAATGGCGTTAACCACATTGATGTCGAAAGACAGTTTAGATAACTCAGCGTTAAAAGAAAAAGCATTTTCAGAAGCAACCGCGGCCATCAAAGAATTTCAGACGACCTCATCAGAAGCTTCTGACGATGACGATATTTAAGGAGTGAGCAAAATGGCAATTTCGTTTGTACGTATTGATGATCGCATGATTCATGGCTTGATCACGGTTCGTTGGGGCAAGGAATACCCGATGGATGGGATTATTGCGGTAAACGACAAAGCGGCAAACAATCCGATTTTGAAGGAAGCCTATATGGCAGCGTCTGACAAGAAGACCTTCGTTTGGACGTTAGATCATTTTGACAAGGTTAAGGATAAGGTGTTGAACTCAGCAACCAAGTATTTTCTCATCACCAAGAGTCCTCAAGATATGAAAAAGATCTTGGTCGATATGAACTTCAAGCCGGGCGACATTAAAACAGTTGTTGTCGGTCCAGGTAATGATCGCGACAACGCGGTCAAACTCGGAGACAATCAGTCCTTTACCCAAGAGGAAGGCGATGCCTTTGAAGCGATTGAGAAGGCTGGTTATAAAGTTGAGTTTGCGCTGTTGCCAGATCAGCGGATTGGTAGTTGGGACAAATTCAAGTCACGCTTTGGGTATTAATGGTTGAACAATAACG
>OBYR01001046.1_pt1 | contig 11462 bp, 8 predicted proteins | sample 1495491 | NCBI WGS metagenome assembly OBYR01 (sample SAMEA2580206, study PRJEB22360) | human gut metagenome | biome: human gut; feature: human-associated habitat; material: faeces | place: Denmark | collected 2008/2010 | reverse complement strand
GCACGGTTGCCGCCCCAACCTGTAACAACATTCCACAGTACAATGTCTGTCAGAGCCGGAGCCTCCCATGCCTGTTGTAGTAACTCTACCAGTTACGAACATCCTTCTTCAAAAGTGTTGTCGTATCTCGCATGGAAGAAAAGATCCTGACTAAGCAGCAACACACAACGTATTGCGGAACCTGCATGTTTTTCCTGTAACTAGTGCATTACGACATATGGTAATAGCTACCTGTGTGGTTTCGCTGGATAACAAGGGGATTTATTCGCAAGTAAAATGCCTGATAAAATACACGAATCTAGTAATCATCAATATTTACTCTGGTCGAATGACGCGTGAAGTGGACGGCCAACAGACGCAGTCAGTGATCTACAGCCTGTTGAATAAAACGCTGGATGTCTCCCGGCTCTGAAATTAATGCTTCGGTTATTTGCACGAAATGTTCCTTTTCAAACCCTGTTGAATTTTGTTAAGCCGGTGCAGACACAGTAAAGCGCGCATCAACACCTGAAAGGTACGATACAAACACAAGTTACAAACAATAAGAACGTAAGGACAATTAATCAGTGAGGAATAATAACTAAATTAACCAAAAGAATGTTACTGGCAATACAACCAAAACTTAAATAGTAATATATTTGTTAATATTATAAATTCAGACTGAGTATGATATCAGAAAATACATTAGTTAATGTAAGAACAGATGCCCAGTAAGACATATACACAAGACACCCACAAACACTCTCTTTTTATTAAATAAATCACCTGATTAAATTATAAAAGTGTGATATAAGTCAAAATTACTGACGAAATCAATTGATAATGATTATCTCTATCATTATCGTGATATTCGAGAATGAAAGGGGAAGTAGTCATTATAAGCCTTTTATAAATCGTCATAGTAGAACACTTTTTATATGAGTTGCTATATGAAAATATACTGGACAAGAAAAAGCATTCCTGAACATTCAGCACTTCCACCTTCATTAAGAAAGAAAAATTTTACTGACGCATATAATGCTGCATCTTCCCATATCGAATACTGGATAGGTGCTGGCGTCTCATTTATCTCGATGATGATTTTATTCAGAGTATATGACTTTCTTTTACCCGCCCAAGATACTTTCCCGGGTGATATCATCAGAAGTTTATGTGTTGTGTGTCCATCCATATTAATCTGGTTTCAGTTTTCGGTATATGTCATGAGGAAGTATTACAGACATATTCTGGAACGAGGTAAGGAAACCGAAACCATTTCAGAAAGGTTGATACGTGAGGCTGATACACGAGAATATGAACTATGGCGTCCGGTCCGTCGCTTTTTCTCCATTCTTTTTCTCATTGTTCTATTAGTTTGCATTCATTCACTGATAACAACTATAAAATAAAAGTTATAGCTGTTCTGATACCGGAGAAGAAACGTTCATGCTATGGTCTCCTCTTCCTGTTATATAAAAGAATTTAAGAAGACAAGTAAGGGAATATAAATAAAAACAACAAAAATTAAAAATGCAACTATAAAAAACAGTCATCAACCAGCTGTTTTTCAATGTTTACTTTATTATTCGCTATTACTCTTATTTCTGCATTCATTACAAACAAACAGGAACTTATATCCAGGGGGCTTCTTGTTCCAGCATTATTTCTTGCTGAATTTCTAATTCTTGTTTCACTGCATTTTATTTTCTTCCGAAAAAGAGAAGAATTAGGAAGAGGTTCTTTTCGACTGTATGTTTTTTACACTCCTCTCTTTAATAATTATTCAATTATTTGTCCCTTATCTTCTGGGAGTAAGGAAAACGGAAGAGTGGATAGTTTCGCAAATGTCTTTTTCTGGGGCAATTTTATGGATTAAAATATTTTCTTCTGTATTTCTTGTTCCTGTATATGAAGAGATTGTATTTCGAGGGTGTCTTTTTAACTCTTTTAAACTCTGGTTCCATGATAATATTTATATCCCTGCAATTGTAACATCAGTTATAATCTCTGCATTGCATCTACAATATACATACTTTCGTACATTTTTGATGTTATTTCTGGTATCGTTAGTTCTTATTAGTGCAAAAATAAAGTCGAATGGCCTATTAATGCCTATATTACTTCACATGGCGATGAATGTAGCCATAGCAGGAATACAATATCTGGCTTATATCAATTAAGCCCGTTAGCAAGATTTTTTGTTAAACAACCCTACAACAAAAATGAAATGGAATCGTTATTATGCTGTATCTTATCAACACAAGGTAGCCATCATCTCTTATGATATAATGAAGCACCTGCTATAGGCGCTTCATTAATATAATATTTAACTCTCTCAAAATATGTGCCTGATATTACACTGACTGAACCAGACTGACATGAAAAATCTATACTAATAGTAATATATGAAGGTTTGTTACTGCAATATCTCCCATAAACACATTATAATTATGATAAGACTTATATAATATATTTATATTAAAATATCTTTATATGGCTTTAAAATGTTTTGTTTATACCAAGTTTGTAGAACATGCGGTTTTTGTCTTCAGAATGCTCTCCATAATAGTTTTCAATGTTGGTTGTTTGCCTGTATATTTCTCCTACCAGTTTTACAGAAGGGATAATTTTATAGGAAAAGCTGGCTCCAGTTCGAATTTCTTTATTATTTTTTGATAAACCATTATTACTTGTGCTTTCGAGGTTTTTTTCTCTATAAGAGAGGTCATATCTTATGAATGGACTCAAAACAAACTCCTCTGTAACTTTAAAATCATAGCCTCCACGCAATTGCCAGCGATCATATTTTGAGGAATGTTGATTATATTTTCTTTCATTATAGACTGATGCCCAGAGCGTATTATCATTATTAAATTTATATCTGACACCCAGAATCTGGAGTTCCTGATAATAATCGTTGTTATAACGTTTCGCCCCTAACTTACCCTTTACATAATTGTTATCTTTTCTCGACTCTTGTTGTGTTTTAAAAAATACAGGGGCAACAAAACCATTCATATATAGGCTTAACTGGTCATTGAGTTTATAAGTCATATTAGGATAAAAGCGTAGTTCCAGTTTCCACTTATCCTGCTTTTTCGGATTATCGTAGTTTACATCCCATGACTCATAACGGAAACCTGCGGAAGGAGAAAAAGAATATGCTCCCCTATTTAAAGTATAACCTTTAAGATAGAGCTCTATGCGATCGCGATTGGTTTTAAATCTGTCCTCAGATGTTTTTTTATGTTTTTTCCCATATTGATCCTGATACATATAGGTGAGTGACACATTCAAAGCAGAATCAGTAACAGGGTTGAAATTACTCTTAATATACGGCATGAAGACATCTGCAGAACGATAAGCATAATTATATTGCTCATTTTCAAAACCTAATTCTACAGTTGCAGCAATTACGTTGCCAGAGAATAACGTTAATATAAATATCGTTTTCTTCAACATCATAAAATCCCATAACAAAATTTTATATTTTTGTCAACAAAGATATATTACTGCCAGTGTCCATTCTGGAATAACCTGCTTCCGGTAGGCAGCAGGTTAATGGGCATTGTCTAATTAAATTTATTAATGATATTAAGAAAAAAATCAGGATAGATAATATTTCCACTATCATCTCGTGTGAAAAATAAATCTTTTTGTACCGGTCCTGTTTCATGTGAAACAAGCAATTTATAATTCACACTGTTAACTGTATCACCTAAGAAGTCTTTTATTTTATTTTCCCAATCATCTCTGATTGAATAATTATTATCAAAAAGGATAGATGATGGGAATTTATATGGGTTAGTTCTTAAAATATAATTATAGCGTGCATTGTTCATTGCTATATTATTTCTAACTATCAATGACCCAGTATTAAAATTATCAGTGAATCCATCCATATTATTATTAATAGCAATGGAATTAATAACTTTGTGATTTACTGGTTGACCTTCACCACCTAATTTAAAGCCATTGCCAATACTCCCTTTTAGGATATCCGCTTTATTGTATGGCAGGCCATTTTCATAGGCTACAGAATTCTCAATAGTAACAGATGCATTTGGACCATCTTCAATTTTGTTAAATAGGTCCCAACCATCATCTGCATTATTATGTGCAATGCATCCTCGAAAAATGTTTCCCGGTCCGACACCTAATTTTGCAGCAAAACCATCGGCATTAATCCCGGATAAATCAAGATTATTATATGAATCTGAGTTTAAAACTAAGTTATGAGCTGGCCAGAAAAAACGGTTTTTATCTTTCGCTGAAATAGAAATTCCCGTATCATCATTATTTCTGGCTATCACATGCTCAATAATATTATAGCTACCAGCTATACGCAAATATGCTGGTTTATTATTTCCATTATCCACATTGCCGTCAAAGACCACGGATTTTAGATGCCAGTAACTTGCATCCAGATTGAATGTCTTGTTTATAAAAATGGCTTTATGTGGATTAATGGCAGAAATTGTTTTATACTTGCCAGGTATTCCACTTAATTCCCGATCTAAGGTAATTCCATGATATTGACCATCGTTAAGGTATATATTACCGCCGGGTGCGACAAATTTTACGGCTGTCTGTAAATCTACAGGGTCATTTTTGCTGCCTCTGGCCCCCTGTCGACAATCACTACATACGTAAATCTCATAAGGATCAGTCAGGTTTGATTTAACCTGCTCTATGCGTATAGCTTTTTTTGATATATTCCCATCAACGTTAAAGTTGACGGTGAAGTCATTATGTTTTTTTTGCAAAGTAACTGGAAACTGTACCAGTTCACCCGCCTGCACCTGCTTAGTCTGCTTATCATTATCAATACTGACTATTCCAGCCTGATTGGCCAAAAATTGAAGAGTTGTTGAGTTTCTTACAACGGATTGAGGTGAAGCAAGAAAAAGTTCAGGGGCTTTATGCCGGACACGACTGAATTGACGTGAAGTTAATTGTTTGTAATCAACCAGTGGCTTGCCCGGTTTAAATGATGCATTTTTCACCCTTAGTTTCGCATTTCGTGCGGCAAAAAAACCAATAGCTAAACTATTATTATCCAGTTGATTCATAAAGCCTGAGTAATCAGAAAATTGCCATGACTGATTTTCTTTACGATCGGTATCAAAAGCGGTCAGGATGAACTTCTCTGGTAGTCGCTCGATCGTCATATGAATATTTCTTTTTTGCGTAAAGTTTATATTCTCAATGATCGGCTGTTTCTTAATTGTAATACCTTCATTACCCCATGTTTTTATTACTCCTTCACGAACAATTGAAGTAATCTGTACTAAGTTATCATTCTTTTTATTCTGTGTAATAAAGGCATTCATCAATATATTAGAGGCCTGGGGATATTCTTCTGTTCCAGCTGACTGAGGTTCCTGTCGCTGAGGACCGATAATATCTCTGACAAACAATCCAGCTCCCTCCTGTCCCGCTGGTGATTTTCCATTCACCTCCGGACCAATCTGTTCTAATGTCAAATCAGCCTCCAGTCGGAATGTCTGAGTAACCGGAACAATAGTATAAAAGACGGTCATACCGTCATGGGAGTTAGCAATTTTTCCCCCACGGCTTTCAATAAAAAAATCTGTTGGTAAAGTGTAAAATTTTCCAGCTTCAAGAAAATTATTGTTTCCTGCAAGCCAGGCATTATTCCGTCCGATCTTGGCCGAATCTATCAGCGATGAAAAGTTGAGATCCGTAGACTGACCAAACGTCGCCACCTGCCAGTTTTGAGCAAAAACGGGAGTACAAATCAAATTCAGAAAAAGAACAGTCAGTAATAGTGTGTGCTTATTCATTCTAGAATGCCCCTGCTTTGTTTTCAAATTTAAAGCCAACATTGTTATTACCGAAGCACTGGTCATATTCATAACCAGTCAGTTGCTTAACAAGCTTACGAATTTCCGGTGTAGCATCTTCTTTTCTGCCACCTTTTTTCAGACGCTCTAATTCTTTAGTTATTTCGGCGTGAGATGCTTTATCTAATTTCATTTTTACAGAGAAATAGATACCTATTAACGCCATACCAGCCACACCAAATATCATGACGCCATTAATTGCATTTACTGCACTGGCTGATTGATGATGAATGCCTGACTCAAAACCAAACAGACTGAGGACAACCCCCAGACAAAATACTACAGTGGCTCTCATTAACTTACCGGCCATAACCATTGCACCAGCATAAAGACCTTCACGACGACGACCAGTTAAGACCTCATCAACATCGGCAAGGAATACATATACACTCCACGGAATGTAATATACCCCCCCCGTCCCCAGACCAAACCAGATAGTGATGCCAATAATGAGCCAGGTCAGATGGGGAATATTAAGATAGTACACACCAACATAACCAATCACTGAAGATACAACAATTAAGATAGCAATGATAAATGGGCGTTTAAATCCTCGTTTGGCACACCACATCATAAAGAATGCTGTAGAGAAGAACTGACAAATACTGCTTAATGAGTTCATCTCAGAAACAAATGTTCTCGGTTGTTCAAGGTTGAAAACAATGAAATAGGTAAATGTCGCTGTAAATAGCCATTCAGCGCCGAAACCAAATAGATACATACCAAGATGGGTTCTGAAGGTTTTTAGCTTAAAGGTTGAGAAAAGATCGGTAAAAAGTTTATTAAAGCCCTCCATAAAACCATGCGTTGATTCATCAACTACATCATCAGTTGGACGTTCCCAACTGTTGAAATAGAGCATTATTAATGAAGTGATCATAATAATAGCATAAGTTAAACCGGTCAGGAAAAATGGGGTGGCTGAATCTTTATTGAAGAAGTAAAAATAGATACCAGGAATAGCGGCTGCTAAGAAATTAGCTACTTTACCAAACATAGCTTTAGAACCTGTCAAATAGGTCCTTTGATTGAAATCCTTTGTCATTTCAACAGGTAAGGTATTATACGGTATCATAATCATAGTATATACCACTTCAAAAATGATATAAGTAGAAAGATAATACCAAAAACTCATACCATTTACCCAAAGCAATGGATAGATAATCATACATGGAATGGCAATTAATATGAAGAAGCGACGACGACCAAAGCGACGACCGAGTTTTGTCTGATAAAAATTATCCGTAATAAACCCCATTAGTGGATTCAGGATGACATCCAGATAAGTAGCAATGGAAAATATTACAGTGGCCTGAAAAACTGTCAATCCACAAAATGTAGTGTAGAAATAAAGTAACCATGCTCCACTAATAGCCAGAGCTCCACTGCCGATAAGATTTCCACTACCATATGAAAAACGAGTTATGGCTTTTATTCTTCTGTTTTCTTCAGTCATTTATGATACCTCTTCCACAACAAAAGTCCATTTCCATCTCCTGGAAAAGATGGAGTATATTATTGAAGTAACATTACACTGTTATTTATAAAGTAAATTTATAGAGTCTCACTGTATATGTGTTTTTCCTGAATTATTTAAATTAACTATATTGATACAACAATATGTTCACTCGACTTTATAGAATTCAACTAAATATCCGGATAATCAGATTCTATTATTTCTAAAATTTCCATTTAAAAGATAATATTTTTCAGATTAAAGCTGTCTATGGCAGAAAGAAAAACAATAGATAATTAGTTAACTATATCAATATGTAGCGCATTTTATGCGCTACCATTTTAGTTCATATTAATACTGGGTATTTACTTTAAAAAATCCTGACGTTGAGGTGTAAATATATCAAGCAAAACTCCTTTTTCTAGACATTTGCACCCGTGCACAATGTTGGGCTGCTTATATAAAGTATCACCAGTTTTTACTGTACGCACTTCATCGCCGATGGTAAATTCAAAAATACCTGATAAGACATACGTCAACTGTTCATGTTGGTGGTGATGTAAAGAGCCGATAGCCCCCTTAGAGAAATGGACCTCTACTGCCATCATATTGCCACCATGAGCCAAAACTTTTCTTTTGACCCCGTTGCCTAAATCTTCTATTGCTGTATCTTCATTAAATACAAACATCACCACCTCTCTGAAAATATTTAAAGTAGTACATACAGTTATGACTGAATATAACTAAGGCTGTTTGCCAATGTAGGCCAGAATGCCACCATCGACATATAAAATATGACCATTGATAAAGTTTGAAGCATCCGATGCTAAAAATATAGCTGCACCAGCAAGATCATCTGGTTTACCCCAGCGTCCAGCTGGCGTTTTTGATATAATAAACTGATCAAATGGATGGCGGCTGCCATCTGGTTGAATTTCACGTAACGGTGCTGTTTGAGGTGTAGCAATGTAGCCTGGACCAATACCATTACACTGAATATTTTTTTCACCAAACTCAGAACAGATATTTTTAGTCAGCATTTTTAAGCCGCCTTTTGCCGAAGCGTAGCCTACAACGGTTTCGCGACCCAATTCGCTCATCATGGAACAGATATTAATGATCTTGCCATGTCCTTTTTTAATCATTGAAGGCAATACCGCCTTAGCCATAATAAACTGACCTGTCAGATCAATATCTATTATTTTGCGATAATCAGCTGCTGTAGTTTCTAGCATAGGTTTACGCTGAATAATCCCTGCATTATTTACCAGAATATCAATAATGCCTACGTCACTCTCTATTTTTTTGATATTTTCCTTCACAGACTGTTCATCTGTAATATCAAATAAATAACCATGTGCGTTGATGTTGTTCTCTTTATATGCTGCCAGGCCTTTTTTAATGTTTTCTTCTATTACATCATTAAAAATGATCGTTGCACCAGCGTTACTTAGTGCTTTAGCGATCTCAAAACCAATACCATATGATGCTCCAGTGACTAAAGCATTTTTACCTTTAAGAGAGAACATATTGATGAAATCCATAAAAACTCCAATAGTGAAAAATTTGTCAGTTATTGCTGGGTTAAGATTTCCTCAGGAATTTTAGCCATATATAGTGCTGGTTCACCTTCGGCATCGCAAGAATATAAAACGTACTTATTATCTGGAGAAAATGATGGATGCGGGTGCGTTACCTGCCGGTCTCCTTTCTGTACCCTCCAGGAACTATTATGTTTCACCAATTTATGTATTTTTTTATTTTTACTGCTCAGAATGTAAATCCAGGGATCATTTCCAATTTTATAACTGCAGGTATCTTTAACATCAACCGGACTACCTGAACCATCACCAACATAGAGAATACCATTATGGTTACTCATTAAATGGGAACATGCCGGCATTTCCATCACTAATGAATCTTCATCAGTATCAGGATTATATTTGCGAATATAACGCTGTTGCTGTCCTTTCATATAGGAAACATAAGCCAGTGCAGATCCATCAGGGATCCAGAACTCGTGTGTACAACTTTCACCAAGTTGGTGCTCATGCACTTTACGCTCATTTGTCCCATCACGGTTAATCATCCACATTCTTGCATCCACCAGGTCATGGGGCCCTTCGTGGCAAAAGGCGATAGTATCGTTATTATTCGGACGAAAAATTGGATGCCCTAACCAAGTATTACGATCCAATATCACTTCAGCGTTTCCGGTTTCCAGATCAATCGTAATTAAACGGCATCGTGGATTCTTATGATAAAATTCCAGAAATATTTTCCAGTCGCTAAGCGGGGTCCAGTCAGTTTTACTGATTTCGATTCCGACGATTTCCGTACAATCAGTATTAGCAACCCATGTTCCGTACCCCACCCAATTATCCGGTACTGTGTATATGGTAACTTCTTCTAATGTGGTCAAATCAACACGCTGCAAATGTTTTTCATTCTTCACATAAAAAAGATAATTATCATCAGGGGACAGGAAGCCACCAAAGGTGTTATCTCCAGCTCCTTCAGTGAGTTGTTTCGCTGTCTGAGTTACCAAATCCATAAGATAATAATTCCGGTTACAATCAAACTCAGCAGCGAAAATCAATTTTTTACCATCATTTGTAAAACATTTTTGATAAAAATAATTGCGATGGCAAAGAATATCTGTTGGCGTGAATCGAATAACTTCGTTATTCGATTCACTATCGTAGAAAGATTCAAACTTCAACTTTTTAATATCACCCTTAGCCATATAATCTTATCCTTTATAAGAATGACAATACTTCATCATATCGTTTCTATCGTTTCTATCGTTTCTATCGTTTCGTTAGCATCCAATATAGCGTTCAAAAGTGCAGCAAACCGTGATCGAGAGCACACAACAATAAAAATGAAATGATGTTTTGAATTTTCAAATACAATGTTGCAAGTAATGTTTGTAATGTATTATCATATCGTTCATGTTGTTATGCTATGAAGTTTAACAGTATGATTTTAAATGAGGAATTCGTATGAAAATCGCATTGATGAATGAATTTAGCCAGGCATCTAAAAACGCAATAATTTTTAATGAGTTAGTTGCAGCAAGCGCACATCAAGGCCATACTATTTTCAATGTAGGAATGTGTGATGACAATGATCATCGTCTGACTTACGTTCATCTCGGCATTATTTCGGCTATCTTGTTAAACAGCAGATCTGTTGATTTCGTTATTACTGGCTGTGGTACAGGACAGGGGGCATTGATGGCACTGAACACATTCCCGGGAGTTACTTGTGGTTATTGCATCGAACCAACAGATGCCTACCTGTTTGCACAGGTAAATAATGGGAATGCACTGTCCTTGCCATTTGCAAAGGGTTTTGGCTGGGGGGCAGAATTAAACATGCGCTATATTTTTGAAAAAGCATTTGATGGCGAAAAGGGATTAGGCTATCCGGCAGAACGTCGTGAATCACAAAATGCGAATGCCATTATACTGAGTAATATGAAAGAAGCAGTTAGTAAGCCACTCATGGATGCTCTCCAGGCCATCGATCCGGAGTTACTTAAACAAGCTCTTGGTGGCGAAAAATTCCAGAAATGCTTCTTTAATAATAGTAAAGATAAAGAATTGGTTAATTACGTTAAAAATTTATTAGATAGATGAGTTATTATGAGAAGCCATATATAATAAATATGGCTTCTCTTTTATCTTCACAATTTATCTCAAATGTCGATATTACATAATCTGAGTATAAGTTTACTGTTGTAATGGAAATTAAACGTTTCAGCAGACCTTTCTTTTACCAAACAATATAGTTTTACCAGAGGTATACTAATTAGAACCTCTACGACTTCATTAAATTCACTCAAGTTATTTTATTTTTCTATTATTTCTATAGCGTCAACTGATAATACTAATCCTGAACAATACTGCAGCCCCCCCCCTTGATCACTCGATTCGTTGCTACATCCACTGCTCTACTTCACTTCCACTGCTCCACTTCTCTTTTGTACCAGCGGCTGCTGCGCCCCAGTTTGATGGGTTTAGGGAAATGGCCTTCACTGATCAACTTGTAAAACCATTTGTCAGTCATACCGGTGAAACTGGTGATATAGTTCATGTCGATCAGGGAATTATCGGCACGCAGAAATACGCTGTCGTGGCTTGTTGTAGTCAACA
>OBYR01001044.1_pt1 | contig 11502 bp, 9 predicted proteins | sample 1495491 | NCBI WGS metagenome assembly OBYR01 (sample SAMEA2580206, study PRJEB22360) | human gut metagenome | biome: human gut; feature: human-associated habitat; material: faeces | place: Denmark | collected 2008/2010 | reverse complement strand
GAGCGACTCCGGCGCGCGGGCGACTGCGTTCCCCCCCGGCCGCTCGTCGCAAACCAATGGGGCGTCTATCACCAAGGTATTGTCCGGCGACAAGGATAACGTCACCGAGGGGAAGGGATGGTAATAGGGCGAGGCTTCCGGCCCGTTCAGCCGGCGCAGGGCGACGTGAGACAGCGTCTCCGTCATTCCGTAGGTGGAATAAACCGTGTTTGGCATCTGCCGTATCTCCTGTTCCAAGGCCGCGTCGATCGCCCCGCCGCGGCTGGTGACAGGATATCCGTTTGCGCCAGCCGCTTACGTTCCTCGGGTACTCGCAACGTATTGTAAACCTGCAAGGGGATCATGGCGGCAAAGCGCAGGGGCGTATCCCCCCAATCCGCCAACGGGTGTCCGGAGGGTTCACGCACCTCCAGATCCAGTCCGGCGTATAGGGAGCGGACCACCATCATCTTTCCGGCTATATAGCGCAGGGGCATACATAACAGGGCCTTGTCGCCCTTCTTAAGACCCAGATAATCGCAGGTAAGCCGGGCGCTGTTCAGCATCCGGTCCTTGCGCACTCTCATCCGCTTGGGCGTACCGGTGGAGCCGGAGGTCTGGACTTCCAGAAAAGGGGAGGGATCGTGCCATTCAGCTAAGAATGCCTGTAAATCTTCTTGTATCGGCATAGGTCAAAGGTCGTTGGTGAACCAGATGGTGTCTCCTTTTCGTTGGATCAACCGATGTTTATCATCCTTGAAAATCTCGCCGGTTCCCAGACCTTGCGGTAGCGGGTTACCTAACGTGGCGCACCATTGGGCGATAGCGTTCAGTCCGATTTGCGATTCCAGAGCGGAGGTGACCCACCATTTAGGTTGTTCAGGGGTACTCCCTAAGATAGCTTCCGCTAAGTGAATCCATTCCGTACATCCGGAGATACCTCCGTGGAGGGAAGGCTTTAATATAATGTATTGGGGATGGATAGTTTCCAACAACCGCCGTTTCTCGTCCGGGGCGTTACAGCCGATCAGTTCCTCGTCGAGAGCGATGGGAAGGGGTGACTCTGCCGCAAGGTGTGCCATTTCTTCCAACTGCCCGGCACGGATAGGCTGCTCGATGGAATGTAAGTCCATCTCGGCGAGCCGCTTCAGTTTATCCATCGCCTCCGGGGGAGTGAAAGCGCCGTTGGCATCTACCCGAAGCTCTATTTCCTTGGCGGAGAAATGCGTGCGGATATGTTTCAATAAAGAGAGTTCCCGGTCGAAATCGATAGCGCCGATCTTCAGCTTGACGCAGCGGAAGCCCTCCTTCATCTTTTCCTCTACCTGTTCCAGCATGTACTTATAATCGCCCATCCAGATCAGTCCGTTAATGGGGATGCCCGCTTGCCCCCGCGAGAAGGGCGTGTCGTAATGCCGCCAACCACCCTGTTCATAATGACGCATGGCGATTTCCAATCCGAAAAGGATGGATGGGTAATGGCGCAAAGATTCGGTGTCAACATATCCCTTCTGTTCCAGATCGAGGCAAGCCTTGGATAACGTGATCTCGTAATCCACTCCATAATCGCAACTGAGATCCGGCAGGGGGGCACATTCTCCGATACCAATAACCGAGGGTTCGTCTTCCTTGCGGATTCGGACCTCCCACAATTTCCGGGTCGTGTAAACACCCCGTGAGGTTCCTGCCGGTCGCTTGAAAGTCAAGCACCGGGGAACCACCTCTGTTTTATAAAACCTCTCCTTCACCATTCATTCTCAATTTTCAATTCTCAATTCTCAATTCCCTTTACGGGAACTTCGGGTAGTCCTCGAAGCGTGGACGGCGTTTCTCCAAGAATGCCTTGCCGCCTTCCTGCGCCTCGTCCGTCATATAGTAAAGCATGGTAGCGTCTCCGGCCAACTCTTGTATACCGGCCTGTCCGTCCAACTCGGCGTTCAAGCCCGCCTTGATCATGCGCAAGGCCAACGGGCTAAGCAACATCATCTCCTCGGCCCATTGAACGTACTCGTCCTCTAATTTATCCAAGGGGACTACCTTATTTACCAGACCCATATCCAAAGCCTCCTGTGCATTGTACTTGCGGCATAGGAACCAGATCTCACGGGCCTTTTTTTGTCCGATCACACGGGCGAGGTAAGAAGAGCCGAACCCGGCGTCGAAGCTACCCACACGAGGGCCTGTCTGTCCGAAGATAGCGTTCTCGGAAGCGATCGTAAGGTCACAAACCACGTGCAATACGTGTCCGCCGCCGATAGCGAAACCGTTCACGGCTGCGATGACGGGTTTCGGGAGAGAGCGGATCTGCTTTTGTACGTCCAATACGTTCAAGCGAGGTACGCCGTCTTTACCCACGTAGCCGCCACGTCCTTTCACGTTCATATCGCCTCCCGCGCAAAACGCCGTATCTCCGGCTCCTGTCAGAACGACTACGTTAATGTCCGGACGTTCCCGGCAGATGTAAAAGGCGTCGCTCATCTCCGTGGTCGTAGTCGGGGTAAAAGCGTTGCGATACCGTTCCCGGTTTATCGTAATGCGGGCGATGCCGTTGTAGAAATCAAATAAGATCTCCTCGTATTCCTTGATGGTTGTCCATTCTCTTTTCGTTTCCATATATTATATGTTTTGTGCTTGGGATGAATTTTTTAGTTGATGATAATATTCCTTGAGCAATCGTACGTCTTCCGCTTTGTCCGTGAAAACCTCCATGAATAGGGGATGTTCGCTCGGTTGCTCCGTTTGGGTAAAGGCGCTCATCGCAGCTGCCAACTCCTCGGCGTTATGAACGGCGGAGTAGGAGAATCCCCTTTCCGTGGCCCATCCCTCCGCTGAGGTCTGGTGGGAGGCGGTGACGTAACGGTGCGTACGCTCGTTCATCTTGAATCCCGGCAAGGCTTGGAAGATCTCGCCACCTCCGTTGTTCAAGAGCAGGATGCGAAGGTTATTGTGCAAGTTTCCGTTCCACAATGCGTTCATATCATAGAAGAAACTAAGATCGCCTATAACGATAAAGTTTAGTTTTTGCGAGGCCGAGGCGTATCCGATGGCCGTAGACAAAGAGCCTTCGATCCCGCTCGTACCTCGGTTACAACAAACCTCAACCGTCTCGGGTACGGTGTACAATTGCGCGTAACGTACGGTGGAGCTATTCCCCAGATGCAAGGCAGATTCAGCCGGAAGCGAACGTATCAAACCACCGATCGCCGCCATTTCGGAGTAAGCGAACTCCGGCTCCGGCAGATTCCGGGATTTATATTCCCAAGCCTTCGGATATTCAATCTGCCTATTCTCCAGCATATAAGCGATTTTCTCCAGAAACTCGAAAGCGTCCATCTCGATCACCGTGGTCAGGCTACCGAATAAATCCGCTACCTCCCCATCCAATGAGACATGCCAATGCTCCTTAGGCGGGTGTTTCCGCAAAAACTCTTTCAGCCGCTTGGAGACAATATGGCCGCCGTAGGTGATCACGAGCTCGGGAACCAGCTTCTCTTTTTCCTCCTCTGGGGTAGCGTACAGGATGGCGTCGAAATTCTTGATCGGCAATCCCGGTACGATACGGTTGCCGATGTGCTCGGAGAGCCAAGTGAAATGCTTGTATAGTAACTTGCATATTTTCTTCTCGAAGAGATAGATCAAGCTCATTTGTCCCGCTATCATCATTCGCTTGCTATATTTGTTCAAACGCTCGATCAGATCGTCATATTTCCGGTCGTACACGTTTAGGCCTTGATAACGGGTGATTACCCGTACCTTCGGCAATTCGGGTGTCGTGAACTGAAATAAAGGCTCGGAGATCGGGACGTTGATATGAACCGGCCCTTTGCCGTGATGGTTCAGTTCCAACAAAGCCTCGTTGATCAATCGATTACAATACCATTCATCTTGATCCGTATGTATTTCCGGTAGCTGTACCGATTTCTTCACCAGCGAGCCGAACACCCCGGGTTGCGGCAAGGTCTGTCCGTCCATTTGCCCGATCCATGCGGCGGGGCGGTCGGCGGATATCACGACAAGCGGAACTTTCTGATAGAAAGCCTCCGCTACCGCCGGATGTATATTCAGCAAGGCCGTGCCCGAGGTACAGCAAACAGCCGCCGGCTTACCTCCGTGCAACGCTAGCCCTACGGCAAAGAATCCCGCGCTTCGCTCATCCGTCACGGAATGGCAATTGAAGAACGAATGGTTTGCCAATGTGTGCACAATCGGAGAGTTCCGGCTCCCCGGACATAGCACGATATTACTTACGCCGTGCTCTATCAGCAAGGCTACCAATTGAAGGATGTTCTTTTTATCGCTATACATTATATGATATAAAATTATAAATTACCCACTATTCTCCGCATCGTATCTAATTTATCCTCTGTCTCCTGCCACTCATCCTCTAGCTGCGAGGCCGCCAACAGACCGCCTCCGGCATACAGCGTAAAGGTTTGGGGGAGGATATTCATGCAACGGAGGTTTACGTACAGATCTGTTTTGCCTTTGGGATCCAGCCAACCGATGAAACCGGAGTAATAGCTACGATCGTACCCCTCATTCTCGATGATGAAATGATAAGCCTCCTCCTTGGGAAGACCGCAAACGGCTGGAGTAGGGTGTAATAGTTGAAGGACATCACCCAGCTTCTCGGGATTCGGCAAGGAGAAGAAGAAATCGCTTTTCAAATGGGAAACCTCTCCGGCCCGGGCTGAATAAGGCCCCTTCTCCTCGGGAGTAATACCCAAGGTGGACAGCTGGCGGCGTATATAGGAGGCGACTAATTGCTGTTCTCTCCAATTCTTATGGTCCCAGCTTTTCGGTAATTTCCCGTCTCGTAAGGATTGGGTTCCGGCCAAAGCTACCGTTTGCCAGTCGCCTTTCTCGCCGGATAACAAGATTTCCGGTGTCCCACCCATCCAAGTTCCGGTTTCCGGGGTATGGCAAAGGTAGACATAGGAGCGGATATATCGTTCTACTGCGGCGAAGAATGCCTTGCCGGGTGAGAAAGAGGGATCTTTCCGGATCGTTTTGCTACGGGATAGGACTAGTTTATCTTGGCTTCCTTTTAGCAAAGGGCTGGTAAACAGGGAGAAATGGTAAGCGTATCGTTCCTTCTCCTCGGATTCGGATGGGATTTCGATTTCATTCGAAGGGAATTCGTTTTTCTCTCGAGAGAAATCCCAATCGGATTCGGAGGGGATTTCAAAGCAATCCGGTTGGATTAAAACGATAGGTCGTTCCGCTGTCACCTGAAACGGAGCGATTACAAAACCGCTCCGTTCATTTAAGTCTTTTATGTCGTATAATAGGCAAGGAGAGCCGGCGCTTTGCATCCTGAAATGGTGCCTATCCTCACCGGGAATACGCCAAATAGCGAAACTCCGGCCTTGCTTGATCAACGTGTCTATTATTTCGTAAGAATCTCTTGGAATCATTTCTTCTTTAGTATGCTATTGATTACCCGTACCGAGGAAACCAGTTTGTCGGTAGAGGTGAATATGTCTACGTTCCACACATGGGATGAACGGCCTTTGTGGATAATCGTCCCGACGGCACGTACCGTGTCTCCCTCGTGGGCGGACGACATATGGCTGCCGCTAACTTGCATGCCGACTACCATCTCGTCCGGTTTCGCCAGAATCATGGAACCTAGTCCGGCCACGGTCTCCGCCAAAGCCAGCGTAGCGCCTCCGTGCAAGATACCGAAAGGCTGGCGGGTCCGTTCGTCTACAGGCATGGTCGCTTCCACACGATCCTCCGACGCATAGGTATATTGAATGCCTAGATTACCCATTAAGGCATGTTTGGCCCGTGCGTTTAGTTGATCTAACGGAACCTCCGTGGGTTTGATCGTGGCAAGGATCGCTTTCTCGATCGCTACCGCCACACCATCCATATTATTAGATAAGGTCGTGAAATCGGCGCAAGCCTTTACGGAGTCGCGTGCGTTACCCATCGCCACGCCGGTACCGGCTAATTGAAGCATGGATACGTCGGCTACGCCATCACCAATAGCGACAACCTCTTCGGTCGTGATATTCAGCATCTCCATCAATACCGCCAACGTATTTCCCTTATTGATGAAATGAGGAGCTACCTCCAAGAAATAGTCCTCGGAGCGGAAAGCTTCCAATACCCCGTCCAGACGTTTCTTCCAATGATTTTCGAGACCCACTAGATTGTTCTCGTCATCGCTGGTAAGAATACACTTACAGGGTGCGAAATCCACCGCTTCCGGGAAATTCTCCACACCGATGATGCGCATCTTATTGAGTTCGGCCTCCTCTTGGACATGCTTGTTTTCCGGGCTATCGGTCAGGATATAGTCCTTGTGATACGTGAAGATAGCAAAACCGTTTTCCTTCGCCTTCCGGTTCAAATAAGGAATCATGGCCGGATCGATTCGTTTCTCGAACATCAATTCTCCGGTCTGGGCATTGATGATCTGACCTCCGTTATAAGATAATATGAAACCACCGTAATGATTCAATTCAAGAGCCTCCGCCAAGGGTTGAACCCCGTTGGTGGGTCGGCCGGATGCCAATACAACATGAACTCCCATCTGCTGAGCCTTTAACAGGGCGGCATGGGTCCGGGGAGTTATCTCTTTCTTGTCGTTAAGCAACGTCCCATCTACGTCTAAGACTAATAATTTGTACTTCATGGCGTCTTATTTTATGGTTTAGAATACAAATGTACATAAAATAGTTGATAGTTAGAAGACATTTCCATGAAAGGAATTTACGTATATCGGCGCAAGCTCACGCCTATATCGGTGTAGCCTTGCGGCGATATACGTACAGGCTTATGCCGATATAGGCATTGGCCTGTGTCGATACTGGTGTAAATGTCTCTGAAAAAACACGTACGTGTTCTTGCGAAAACATGTACGTGTTTCTCGGAAAATACGTACGTGTTTTTTTCAAAGCAATTCTTGGATGAAACGAGCCACTCCATCCTCATCGTTCGTGTATTGGGTGATGCGGTCGGCATTGGCCTTGACAGGGGGCTGGGCGTTGGCCATAGCGACTCCCAATCCGGCGAAACGGATCATGGATACATCGTTGAAACCGTCGCCGATAGCGATCACTTCCTCCTGTTTTATCCGGGTTCGCTCTAGTAAGCGGGATAACGAGGCGGCTTTGTCGATACCTTTGGGGACAAGCTCCAGATAGAATGCCTCGGAACGATATACGTTGATACGTTTCCCTAATTCTTGGCGGAGCTTCTCTTCCAACGATACCAACATCTCCGGTTCGCCTACCACCAAGCATTTATCGGCTGGCTGATGCAAATCCCGCAGAAAATCGTCGGTAGCCTTGATCTTCATTTTGGTTAAGAAAGATTCGTATTGTACGTATTTATTTTCCGGATGCTCGCTTAAGATATATTTACCGTTGTAGGAAAGGATAGCCAGTCCCGCTTCTTTGGAGCGGTTGTATAAAACAGGTACGATATCGGGTGGCAAAGCCTGTTCGAAAAGTACTTTGTCTGTCATCAAGTCGATCACCTTACCGCCGTTGAAGGAAAGGATAAAACCACCATATTGCTTCATGTTCAGTTCCTCGGCTAAAGGCACGATACCGTAGGTGGGCCGGCCGGAGGCTAAGACTAGATGCAATCCTTTTTCCTGCGCTTGCAGAAGGGTTTCCCTCGTAAACGGGGTGATCTCTTTTTTACTGTTTGTCAGTGTACCGTCTAAATCCAGTACCAATAATTTATAGTTCATGCTCTTGTTTCGTGTTGATCGTGATTATTTTACCTCTTTGGGAGATATAATTATAGAGTTCGTTATAAAATGCGTGCCGGGTAAGGGTGGAAGCGTCTCCCAAGATCATCAGTTTCATACGGGCACGGGTGATCGCTACGTTCATGCGCCGTAAGTCGTTCAAGAAACCGATCTTTCCATCCTCGTTGGCCCTCACCAAACTGATCAAGATGACATCGCGCTCTTGCCCTTGGAAACCGTCTACGGTATGTACGGTAATCAGTCTGCGTAAAGGCTTGAAGAAAGCGTCCTGTTTGATTAATTTACGGATGTATTGTACCTGCGCCTTATAAGGGGAGATCAATCCGAAGTCGATATTCTCCTCCAACACTCTCTCCTTGGATATTTTCTGTATATAGGAGCGTGATTGTTCCACGAGCAATTCCGCCTCTTGCCTGTTGACACGGCTCATGGTCTCCTCTCTCGTATTTTCCGTGAAATCGCACTCGGACGTATCGAACCATACGATGGGAGTGTCCAGTCGCAAGATTCCCCGCCCACTTACCTCGGGAGCGGATTCGAGTTCGTTATGATAGAACCATTGGGAGGAGAAGCGCATGATATCCTCGTGCATACGATATTGGATCTTCAGGAGAGAGACCGTTTCCGGTTTCGTGTGGGCTATCTTTTGCATCAAGGTACGTCCTAAGCCTTCTCGTTCCGCTTCTATACATTTAATAGTAGGGGGCAATTGGTGATGATCGCCCGCTAGTATGACCCGGTCTGCCTTGCCGATCGCTATCCAGCAAGCGGCTTCCAAAGCTTGGGCGGCCTCATCGATAAACAAGGTCGTGAAGTGCCGGTTCATCATGACCCGGTTTGCGGAGCCAACCAAGGTGCAAGCGACAACACGAGCCTCGTCGAACAGCTCTGTATCGATCTTGACTTCCAGTTCGGTCGCCCGGAATTTCAAACGGGAGAGGCGGTTTCGGATCGTATCCCGTTCCTCCCGGCTTTTCTTTCGCATATTGGATTGTATATCCCGTACCGCTTTCCGGATGCTCCATAACTCGGGATAATCCGGATGCGACTCGAAACGGCGTTCATATGTGAAAGAGAGCATCTTGTCATTGATACGAGTGGGGTTCCCGATGCGCAGGACGTTAATGCCTCTATCTACCAGTTTCTCCGAGATGCAGTCTACGGCGGTATTGCTTTGAGCGCAAACGATCACTTGATTCTCCCGGTGAAGGGTCTCGTAAATGGCTTCCACCAAGGTGGTTGTTTTCCCGGTTCCGGGAGGGCCGTGTACGATAGATACTTGTTTCGCTCCCAATACCTTATTTACGGCTTCTTCCTGCGAGCGGTTCAACCAAGGGAAGCGGATCGGGAATAATTCCCGCTGTCTCGGTTTTTCCTGTCCCAGCAATACATCCCTTAGATGAGAGAGTTGGTTGTTTTTTGCCCGCATCACGTCCGAGAGAGCGGAAAACATCGTTTTATAGCTGGTCTCGTCGAAGTAGAGTTGCACGCCGAGATCATTGCTTTTTCCTTGTATATCCATCAAGGCGGAAGGAGTGGGGAGAACTACCACCATCCGGTCCTCTTGCACGTAGCTGATCGTGGCGGAGAAATCCAGATACTTAAATTTACCACTGATATCTGCCGTAAAGAAGCAAACCGGGCGCCCGTACTCAAAATTATGCTCGATCTCCCGGTTTTCTGTTCTTTCGATCTCGATCACCAATTGGTTTAAGGAGTTATGATAACTGCGTCCCGGAGTGACCGGATACCAACAGAGGCCCTGCGCCACTCGTTTTCGCAAACCCGTACGCTCGGATTGCTGTCGGTATGTTTCCTTCTCATATTCATATTCTTTCTGCAGGAGATCATATTGATTTTGCAAATCAACAAGCGGCGATGAAATTCCCATTCCTTTATCAATTCAATTAATCGGATAAATACAGCCCGGGCGTTCTAGGTCCCGAAGTAGGCGACAAAAGTACTAAAATTATCGTTCCGTACCCAAGTTGCGGTAAGTAAAGAAAAAGAATACCGCTAACGTTGGTAGTGTCTATAAAATTCCTAATTTTGTACGAAAACTAATATCATAAAAAAATGAATGAGAACGATGCTTTTTATAACGCATTAATAGATGTAGCTGCTTGGGATAAAGAGAATACCTTAGATCGTTTTATGAATAGTGATAGCCTCTTCAAAAAGTTTCTATATAAATTTATTACTACAGATGGTTCGTATGTGAAATTACGGAGCTCTTTAGTAGAGCGGGATTTGGAGAATGCCAAGCTATATTCGCATACCTTGAAAGGGATAGCCGCTAATTTAGGTCTGGTAAATCTATTCGATGTATCGAATAATATACTATCGCTGTTGAGAGAAGGGAATCTGGAAGAAGCGTTGCGTTATGAAGATGCATTGGGAAAACAATACGATGCCTTGCGAGATATCGTTGTTGAGTTTTGTTCTTAATCTATTGTATATTAACTATCTAATTCTAAATAAAGACTATCAGTATGGATACTATCATAAAAACTCAAATTATAGATTTGATTCACAGGGAGGTAATCCCTGCTATCGGATGTACGGAACCTATTGCCGTGGCTTTGGCGGCCGCAAAAGCGGCGGAAGTGCTGGGGCGTAAGCCAGAGAAGATAGAGGTTTATCTGAGCGCCAATATCCTGAAGAATGCCATGGGAGTAGGAATCCCGGGGACTGGCATGGTGGGGTTGCCTATCGCTATCGCCTTGGGATCGATCATCGGTAAGTCCGCTTATGGGCTAGAGGTGCTGAAAGACTTGACTTCGGAGGGATTGAAAGAAGGTAAGGAAATGGTCTGCAAGAAATGTATCGGTATAGACCTGAAAGAGAATGTAGATAAACTTTATATCGAAATTATAAGTTCAGCAGGGAACGATCGTTCAAGGGTGATCATTTGCCATGAGCATACCCATATAATATATGTAGAGAAAAACGGGGAGGTATTGACTGATTTACGTACGGCAAACGCTTCTGGCGAGGAAGTATGTGAGAATAAGGATTTACGTCTTTCCTTCTCTATGGTCTATGAGTTTGCCATGGAAATGCCATTGGATGAGATTCGTTTTATTTTAGAAACAGCTGAGTTGAATAAGAAAGCCGCCCAAGCTTCCATGAAAGGCAATTATGGACATACCGTAAGCAAGACGGTCTCGGGTGCTTTCGGCCGTAAGTTCATGGGAGATTCCGCTTATACGCATATGTTGATCATGACTTCCGCCGCTTGCGACGCTCGCATGGATGGCGCTATGATCCCGGTGATGAGTAATTCGGGAAGCGGTAATCAAGGAATCGCCGCTACGCTTCCGGTTCTTTCTTTCGCCGAGGATATCCAATGCTCGGAAGAGCAACTGATCCGTGCGTTGATGTTAAGCCATTTGATGGTGATCTATATCAAGCAAAGTCTGGGACGCTTGTCCGCCCTTTGCGGTTGTGTGGTTGCCGCTACGGGAGCGAGTTGCGCTATCACCTATTTGATGGGAGGAAATAAGGCGCGGATTTCTTATGCGATCAAGAATATGATCGGTAATATTACCGGAATGATCTGTGACGGTGCCAAGCCGAGTTGTGCGATGAAAGTATCTAGTGGCGTATCTACGGCGATGCTTTCCGCTTTGATGGCCATGGAGGATAAGGTGGTGACTTCCGTGGAAGGTATCATCGATGAGGATGTGGATAAATCGATCGCGAACTTGACCGCTATCGGTTCTAAAGGAATGGAGGCGACGGATCGTCTGGGGCTGGGCATCATGACCGGTCAAACTTGAAAGTCTCGT
>OBYR01001039.1_pt1 | contig 11591 bp, 5 predicted proteins | sample 1495491 | NCBI WGS metagenome assembly OBYR01 (sample SAMEA2580206, study PRJEB22360) | human gut metagenome | biome: human gut; feature: human-associated habitat; material: faeces | place: Denmark | collected 2008/2010 | reverse complement strand
TCACCTCCTTTGAATCCGGTGGCAGATACATTCATCTCCTCACCCTCCAATGATGGGGAGATACCTCCTGCAAAGATTATAATATCAATATCCTTGAGTTTTTCGAGTGTGTTGCTTATATTGAGAGGAAGTCCTTCAACTAAGTCGAAGTTGAAATAAGTTTCATCTTTTACTTGCTTAAAATCAATTTTGATTTTATAGCTTTTCCCGGCTTCGGTTTGTAGAGTATATAGATTTTTCGGATTCTTAATATTACCGGTTTTAATGACTTCTTCTCCGTTAATACTTACTCGGATATTTCCGTTCGTTTGAAAACGGAAAATCGCATTTCCCGATTTTTGAGGACGGAACACTGTTTGATAACAACTACTGAATTCTGTTAACTTTATTCCGGGTGCAAATGCTGTAGCTCCTAAAGTAGTGAAACGGAATGGTGTAGAGAGTTGAGTGATAGCATTTGCTTCTCCTTCAAAATCTGGATTGTTCCAATAAGAGGCTAAGAATCCGTGTTTTCCATTGTAACTACATTGATCAAATAAACTGTTGTAAGTAATACTGTCAGTTAGTCCACATACCGGTTCATAAATAAGATGGGAAATTGGTAGTCTCTTTCGAAATGCAGATAACAGAGTACTTGTATGCGATGGTGTTCCATTATAATTACCCCATTGCATTACTGAGTCGTTTGCATTAGGCCCGATTATTGCTATTCGGGCCTGTTTGTCAAGTGGTAGAACTTTTCCTTTGTTTTGTAGGAGTGTCATCGTTTCATGAGCCATTTTTAATGCCAAACACCGGTGCTTAGGGCTGTCGACAATACTATAAGGAAGTGTCCATGGATGAATATTTTCCATTTCTCCAAGTTCAAAACGGGCTTTCAACAATCGTTTTACAGAAACGTTTATTTGTTTTTCAGAAATAATTCCGGCTTTTATGGCCTCTGTAAGCTTTCGGTAATTGCTTCCGCATTCCAGATCAGTTCCATTTAACACGGCTTCAGCGGATGCATGCGCAGCATCTGGGTGAGTGTTGTGTTTTTTTGTTCCCCAAAAGTCTGATATGGCCCCACAATCAGATACGACAATCCCTTTGAATCCCCATTCGTTACGTAAAATTTGTGTCAGCAGGCGATTACTGCCACAACAAGGATCTCCTTCAAAACGATTGTAAGCACACATCACTTCTTTAACGTCAGCTTCCTGTACTAATGTTTTGAATGCCGGAAGATAGGTTTCCCATAGATCTCTTGGAATGATATTTTCGGCATTGAAACTATGCCGGTTCCATTCTGGACCAGAATGAACGGCGAAATGTTTCGCACAAGCATGTAACTTATTATAACGGGCGCTATCTGGACCTTGTAGACCTTTTACTACAGCTACTCCCATGCGGCTTGTCAGATAAGGATCTTCACCATAAGTTTCTTGCCCGCGTCCCCAACGTGGGTCACGAAAAATATTAATATTAGGCGTCCACATAGTTAGTCCTTGATAGCGTTTGTACTGTCCTAATGTGTTGAAGTGTCTGTTTTTGGCTCTTGCCTCATCAGATATAGCATTAAAAACCTCATAAATAAGTGTATCGTCAAAAGATGCTGCCATACCGATGGTTTGCGGGAAGACGGTAGCCAGCCCGGCACGTGCTACACCATGTAAGGCTTCATTCCACCATTCGTATGGTTTAATTCCTAACCGGAGAATGCCAGGTGAGTTGTTTTGCATTAATGATACCTTTTCTTCTATAGTGAGACGTTGTAATAGGTCGGTAGCTCTTTGTTCAGGAGTCAAATTGGGATCTTGATAAGGTAATTGGGAATAGGTAGTGGCGGTTAAACCAATAATGATAGTTAATGTTGCTGTTCGTAAAATATGAGTAAATGTATATTTCATGATTTGTTTTTTCTATAAATTTAGGTGATAAAGAAGAAAGGGAGCAGATCACCAATCTACTCCCTTTCTTGTTACGGGTACTTAAATTCTATTTTCTCCATTTGAGGGCTCCTGATGAGGATATACCATCAAAGGTGAAATTAAACATATAGTTTTCTTCTTCCGCGGTTGGGGCAGTGAATAAACCTTTTTCGTCTGTAGCTATGGTAATAAGCCCATCTAAAGGATAAGTTAGAGCTTTATCTCCTACTTTAGTCCATTCAAAATTTGTACGATAAGAGTTTTTTACTCCGGCTGTTCCATCTGTTCCATTAAGGAAGATAGAGCCTTTACCTGCAACGTACGGAGTAATTACAGAACCATCTGCTGCTGTTGCCTGCATCGAAGGTCCGAATACTGTATTTTCGACGATTAAAGAAACGGTATTGCTTCCCATACGGAACAGGGCCCAGTCTGCTTTATCAGTTCTGTCTACCGGAGCATAACAAAATGTACAATCGCTAACAGTCAGTGTAGGTGAATTCTTGCTAGAACGTAAGTCGCATAATTGTACGATATTGGTAATAGTACAGTTAATAAAATCAATTTCATCCATTGTGGCAGCAGCTTTATTGTTGGTCGTGACAACGGCTTGGTCACCAATACCATTGATGGTGCAACTGTTAAATAATACTCTGTTTATACCATCTTCACCTTGGAGACGTGCAATAGCACGATATCCTTCAATGCGACAGTTTTTGAAGGTGAGTTCTCCTACCATCGATTTACTACCGTTTACATTATATACTTGTCGGCCTCCAAACCCTTTATCTGTCCATTCAGCTATAGGTAATTCGTTTGCTTTATCACTAATGAAGTCAATATCGGTGAATGAAAGTTTTGCTATATTCGCTCCACTTTCTGATTGCATTGCTCCACTTTGTACAATAATCGCATTACCTTCGAGAGATAAACCAGTAATGAAGTTAACTGATTTTTTGAATTTTAGCGGAGTATCACTACTTGTTTTGTATTGGTATCCTCCTTGAAGAACAACGGTCAATCCTTCTGTTTCATCTAATTTTGCTTTCACTTCTTCTGAAATTAGAATGTTAGGATCATCATAACCGCGTAAGTCTATATACATTCCTTCTCCATATTTCTCATCGAAATTTTCGGATTCTCGAGTGGTAAAGTTCAATTTTCCTTCATAGTTGGCTCTAATCAGTTCTTCTCCCGAATATGCTGTTAAGGTATAGGCAGTATTGGGTTTCAAACCGTAAATAACCTTTTGTCCGGAAGCATATTCTTCGTCGGTAATAGAAACGATGATTGGTTCACCTTCAATCTCTGTTGGAGTGATTTCTAGCGCTGTAATTTGATTTCCCCCACTTGACCAGGTAGGTAGGGCAGCAATATCAATTGTACGGATACTAACTAATTTTGTAGGGTATACTACACTGATTGCTTTTGTCTCATAATATTCAGATTGGAGTTCTGAACCGATAGCTTTGATCTTAACACCATACTTCTCATCCCATTCTACTCCTTCGAAAGTATAAGGAGAAGTAGAAGTAGTGGCTTCGTCATATTTCGTGCCGATCAATGTACCGTCTTCGTTTTCTCCTGTCATTTTAAAGAGTATGATTTCATAGGAGGAGGCACCTTTTATATTATCCCAGGTAACAACTATATTATTATTTTGTGATTCAATAGTGGCCACAGGTCTGAATAGGCGGGGAGTCGTTCCCAGATCATCATCGTTACAGCTTGCTAAGCCTGCTCCAATGAGCAGACTTAATACAATATATTTGAAATATTTAATCGCTTTCATATCGTTCTTTTTTATTTATTACGGATTCCATATCCATCGTTAGACAAAACTCCTGCACTGTTAGAAACCTTAGATGAAGGGATAGGCATAACGTAAGGAGCCGGTTTGTTCACCAAAGAAGAAAGATCTTCTGTTCCATTGATTAATACTCCATCGGTAATCCCATAGAAACTATACAATGCACTTTCTAATACCGTACCTTTTTTTATGTCATTACCATTTTCGTCTTGTCCGTAAGGTTTATTAGTTGTTGGGTCAGTAGATGATGAAGAGATAAACTTTTTAGCAAAATCTATACGATACATTTTATCTTTTGCACTGGTAAATCCTGATTTAATCTCGTCATCCTTGATTGTTTCTGCGCTCTTATAAGGTTCAACTTTTGCATCACGTGCCGTGAAGATATCATTGTCAAACTTTAACATTCCATTCTCGAATTGAAAGTAAAGGGAGTTGGCCACACCAGTATCTGCTATTTCCAAATCTTTGTTGTATATAAATTCTCCGTTAGCTTCTTCCAATTGTTGGGCGTTCTTCCCTTCTTCAATCATCCATTCAATAGTCTGTACAGCTGCTTTAGCGTATTCATTCCAACGTATAAGGTCGAATTTACGGATACATTCACCTCCAAGTTCCCATGCACGTTCGTTTATGATCGCCTGCTTGAAATCGTTGTAGGATGTTAGTTGATTAATGTACTCATCAACTTTCTGAGATTTACTTTCTGCATTTGCAAATGCACGTTCGCGTACCCGTTTCAACATTTGCTTAGCTTCGTCTGTCGGCCCATTGTTAATTTCGTTGTCAGCTTCGGCAAGTAATAACAGTACATCTGCATAACGAAGTACTGGCCAGTTAACCCCTGTATTTTTAGTTGCACTAGAGGTAGTCATATCCATACGACACCATTTACCAATAGTAATACCAGTAGGATCACATGCATTTTGCGTATTATCTCCTAAGAATTTATAATTAGCGCAAGTTACTGCAAGACGTTGGTCTTCTTTATCGAATGAACAAGCATATTTAGGAGAAAGGCCTACTTGAATAGTTGTTGTACCTTTACTACCTCCTGTTACGGTAACACCTATACACCAAGCAACATCGCCACCACCATTCTGAACAAAACCATTTTCGTAAAGAACATCACCATTAGCACTGCTGGATGAGTTTATTTGATTATAAAAGATACTTTTGAAATCATTAGTCAGAGCACGGTCCTTTTCTTTGATTAATTTGCGGCAATAGGCTTGTGCCAACTTATAGAAATCATCACTGGCACTTGCAGTCTGTTTAACGCCATTTTCGTCTGTATAGGTAACAGGAGTGATTTGGCCGTCTATAGTACAACGGCTCATAGTGCCATCTGCTTGCATAGAATATCCGGCACGGAACATTGCTAATTTAGCTATAAAGCCCATAGCAAACTCACGGTTCATTAGTTCTACACCATTCTCGAGTTTATCTGCCCATTTCATTGAACCTTCTACATTAATAAGATCCTGAATGATATGAGAATAAATAATATTCTTGTCTACACGAGGGGTATTGTTGTTTTCTCCATATTTAGAAGGAGTGATGGAGAAGGGGACATCTGCCCAAAAATTACAAAGCAGAAAATAACGATAGGCACGCAAACAATAAGCTTCACCCAATAATTGACTCATTTCTGCATTTCCATTTTTATACATGTCACTGGCCTCTATTCCTTCTATTACTTGATTGGCGAAGTCAATAGCATTGTAGTTGTGCTCCCAACAATTTTTGATGTCATTAAAATCTCCGGCGTTTAATGCCCAAATACCACGACGGTCATTATGAGCAATCGCTTGTGCTTTGCTAACAAAGAACATCTCGACGTCGGTATTCTGCATCCAGGCGTTAGACATACGGGAGGTATATGTATCTTCACAGAAGAATGAATAAATATGGTTAACCATTTTACGGGCGTCCGTAGGGTTTGAACACAGATACTCTTGGGAATCATTTGATAGAGTTTCCGTATCAAGGAAGTCGTTGCATGAAGTACTCAGGAACATTGTACTTATTATAGCTGCAATATATAATAGTCGCTTTTTCATTTTATAATAATGTTAATTGAAAATGATTAGAATGTAATGTTAACACCCGCTGTCCACGAGAAAGCCTTAGGATAGGCTGAATAATCAGCACCTGGAGTAATACCACTTGTTTTACTATTACGGATAGAAGAATTGACTTCTGGGTCATATCCGCTATAGTTGGTCCAAGTCCATACATTATTTAATGTACAATAAAGACGTAATTGACTACAAGCAAATTTTTTTGTCCATTCTTTAGGTAAGGTATATCCTAATGTTAGGTTTTGCAAACGTAGATAGGAACCGTCCTCTATAGCCCATGAAGTAACTAATGGATTTCCGTCCGGAATTGTCAAAGGAGACCAGTAACTTTTGTTTTCATTCATCGATTTTAATGTTTCATAATCAGTTACTATTTCACCCGATGTACGATCTAAGTATGTCCAGGCAGAACCAGCGCCCATATATTCACGTAGATTGGCGTAAGTTGTTCGGTAGGATTGTGTACTTGCAATTTTGTCCATATTATAGATCTGATTACCGTATACCCAGTTAAACATAACTGATAAATCTAAACCTTTCCAAGTTGCATTAAGACCAAAACCACCTGTATGTTTAGGAGCAGTACGACCAATGATCTGACGATCATTTTTGTCTATGTCACCGCTTTTATCAAGATCTTTTAGTTTCATAGCGCCGGGACGTACTCCAGCATTTGATCCAGATAGATAACTATTGTTAGGTATTCCTTCTTTTAGTATAAAATTACCTTTATTATCGAACTGGAATTGAGTTCTACCATTTGCATCAGTGTAGGTCACGAAATCATCTACTCCATAAATTCCATCATAAACGAAACCATAAACCAATCCTAATGGCTCACCTACTATTACGCGATAATCGTCTTGTTCTTTGGTATCTGATGAAAAACCACCTGAGTTGTAGGACATTTCGTTTGTACCGGCTAATTTGTCAACCTTGTTTCTGTTGATACCAATATTGAAATTGGCAGATAACATGAAGTCTTTTGTTTGAATAATGGTTGCATTTAAACTTAGTTCGACACCACGATTTGAAGTTTGGCCTATGTTTTCTTGTACGCTGGAGTATCCCGGAGCTACAATTTGTCTCTCAACTAACAAATCTTTTGTTGTATTCCAATAGAAATCCAGTGTACCTGATATCCGTTCGTGTAAAAATCCAAAATCTAAACCGCCATTTCGTGTGATTGTCGTTTCCCATTTCAGGTTAGGATTGGCCATTTGCGAATTGGCAAGCGTGTAGTGAGGATTTAGGTAACCTCCGGCTCCATAATATTTGGATGATGAATATGCCTTATAAAGTGTTTCGTACATACCACTACCAATACGGTTGTTTCCAGCTTGCCCATAGCTGAAGCGAAGCTTTAAGTTCGATAACCAATTTTGGGTTGGTTCCATAAATTCCTCTTGACTAATTCGCCATGCGAGGGCGGCAGCGGGAAATTTGCTGGAACCATCCGCACGTACAGTAACAGTTGCTAAATATCTGTCTTTATAGCCATAATTTAAACGACCGAAGAAAGAAGCTGTTTTATCAGGTTGTCCCAATGTACTACTGATAGTTCTTGAACCTGTCTCACCAGAATTGGATGCCATACTTGCAAACATTTTCTCTGGAGTAATTTCGCTTTGGAAATATTTTCCGACCATGGTGTTAGATTCGTTATTACTTACTACAATTTCTTGTCCGACCATTAAATCAACGTCATGTATTTGATTGAACGAATGTTTCCAGTTTATTGTATTGGTAATACGGTATTTATAAGTGTCTTTTTTATTCCATTCGCCCATTGGCAACTTATTACCATCCTGAATAGCTTTACTACTTTTTGCACCATACCAGTCTTTTTGTTGGAAAAATGTATAATCATATCCTCCTTCAAGACGGTAAGTAAGACCTTTCAGAATATTCCAAGTTACGCCTCCTGTAAAGTTGAAACGTCGTTCTTGTTTTCTTCTCCAATATTGATCTACTTTTTCTTGTAAAGTCATTGTATCATTTTGGTATTGTTCGAGCTCTTCGTCACTCATGTCACTTGTATCTACATCTGTGAAATCATAGAAACCGTTAACTGGTGCTTTCATCAAAGCATCGTAAGAACGGATCTTATAAGTACCACCACCTGTACCTACGCCTTTAACAGTAGTGTCAGATATACGCGTACCGAAATCAAGTTTTAAACCTTTGGTAATTTCGTGATTTAACTTGAAATTCAGATTAAAACGGTTATAACCGTTGTCTTTCATCAAACTACCATCATTAATGTAAGTACCGCTTAATGAGAATTTAGTTTTGTCATTGCCACCAGTTATACTGATATTGTGCGATTGTGATAAGTCGGGATGACCGAACATTTCATCTTGATAATCGGCTGCTTCTTGGTATTTATAAAGGTCAAGGTCTCCAAACGCTCCAAAACGTTTCTCAAAACTTGAAATACTGTTTCTCATAGCAGCTTTTTCGTAGTTGAACATTACGAATTCGTAAGGATTCATTACATCGATTTTTCTTAATAGCTTTTTGCCTTGAATGTATCCATTATAAGAAACTTGAGTCTTTCCTCCTTTTGCACTTTTGGTTGTAATTAATACTACACCGTTTGCACCTTGTGAACCATAGATGGCAGTTGAAGAAGCATCTTTTAGTACTGTGATGTCTTGAATATCTCCTGGAGCTACGTCACTAATACTCGATACAGGGAATCCGTCTACGATGTACAAAGGAGAGTTATCTCCGGTGATTGACCCCCCACCGCGTACGCGGATAATCATTTCTGCATCGGGAGAACCGTCTGATGTTGTAATTTGTACACCAGCCAGACGACCGGTTAATGCTTGTGCTGCAGAACTTACAGGAATCTTGGCAAGTTCACTACCTTGTACGGTACTGACAGAACCAGTTAAATCTTTTTTCTTAACACTTCCGTAGCCGATAACTACCACTTCATCAAGGGATTGGGCGTCATCATACAATATCACATTAATTGAATTTTGTCCTTTGACTGCAACATCTTGAGTTTTCATACCTATGTAAGATATGATAACATTAGCTTTGGAAGGAACTTTTAGGCTGAAATTACCATCCAAGTCGGTAATAGTACCATTGGAAGTATTTCCTTTTTCTACGACAGAAGCACCGATTATAGGTTCACCGGTCGCATCTTTCACATTACCTTTGAGAGTAATCGTTTGCGCGGAAACGCTGAGCGATAGAGCTGCAAATAACATAAGCAGCACGATTCGCATGTTTTTCACTTGGTTAGACATTCTTTGCATGTTTACTTTTAGTTTATTAAAATGATTGTTTTTCTTAGTTACACCCATGTAGAGTGTTAATTGATCGCTACAAAAGTATACGGATGTGAACTATGAGATGTGCAATATTTGTTTTTAGGGTGGTATTTTTTGTTTTAAGACGAAAAGTACTACTTAATCAGCTGTTTACAGAACCAATTATTGGTCACTATGTCCTGCTCTTTTGTACGCCAGTGACCTGTATCGTGAGCGATAAACAATTGTTTGGGAGCAGTGATGACATTGTAGGCAGAGAAAGTGGAAGTGGGAGGACAGGTAGGGTCATTGTATCCCCACGAATAATATCCGGGTGCTTGAATAAAGCGTGCGAAATTGACCACATCATAGTAACGGGACGTTTCAATCTTTTCGGGTTTATTGTTCAATAACTGATTTTGAGGGGCAAACATGGCTGGCCATCCTCCCGCGCGCCCATGAAGATAACCGGTCACATCACAAAGAGCAGGATAGAAAGCTACGAGTGCCTTAACTCGGGAGTCTAATCCGGCAGTAACCATTGCCAATGCACCGCCCTGGCTTCCACCGATGACACCTAAGTTCTCTCCATCATATTCGGGCAGGCTACACAAAAAATCGAGCGCACGTATACAGCCGGTATATACACGGCGATAGTAATAGTGATCTTTACTATCGAGATTATAGAAGGCATAGTTGTTTAATACACCTTTACTCAGATTGGCATACAGGTTATCCGGTAGTGTTTGCGGAATACCGTGAATACCGATGGCGAGGGTGATCATTCCTTTTTCTGCAAGTGTCATTTCTGCCGGCTGCTTCTTTACTCCGGCTCCCGGTACACGGAGAACAGCCGGGTATCTGCCTGGCTTTTTAGGTATACAGAGAATGCCATAGAAGTAACTTCCTTTCTGATAGTGTTGTAAACGGACATGGTATACATTGGTTTCCGGAGTACATTGTTCGGGCAACAGAGTAATTAGAGGTTCCATTGGTATACTGGCTGTTTCTGCTTTGGCACGTTCCCAGAACTTGGTAAAATCTTCGGGAAGTGTTGTTGTTGGTTTCAGCTTTTCAGGGCTAAAACCTATATTTACATAGTTGGAATAGGTAATACCATCTACCTCTGTACGGCAAAGACAAGTGATGAAACCAGGTGTTTTCATTGTACCGGCTTTCACTTTGAAGCTACCATTTTTCAGATCGCTACTTCCTGTTTGGTTAGGGGGGAGTTTTTCTGGACCTATTTCATAGATGAGTGGAATGTTTTTGAGCATTATGTTTCCACGTATAACTCGAATAGTAAATGATGCCTGTTCGCCTGTGCGGTATGTCCAATCGTCGTGATCGGGAGTAATCTCGATATGGACGTAGTCTTTGATATTTGTCTTTTGAGCGAAAGATGCTACGTGACAATACAATAAAGTAAGAATGAGTAGTATGCTTTTCTGGTTCATGATATAATGATTAAATGTTGAAACAAAGTTAATGGAGTTTGCGTAGTTTTTTGTAGAAATAATGTTTCTTTTTGCGAGTATATGTACCAATTATTCTACCTTGAAATAAAAAAGCTATACTATCTTTGTCACTCTGAGTTTATTGGCAGGAATATTTCAAATAGGTGTTGCACAGACTTTTTATCCTATATGGAATAATAACATGCCAAACAGTAAAGGTATTACTGTGAAAGATAGTATTGCTAATGAGCGGGTATACCAGGTAGGTACACCTGGAGTATATGTTTTTGAACCTTCGAAAGCAGAAAATAAGAAGACTGCCGTGTTAATTATTCCGGGTGGGGGATATGCACGTCTGGCTTATCAAATTAGTGGATGGCAGTTGGCTAAATGGTTTAATACGTTTGGGGTTACTGCTTTCGTTCTTAATCATCGTATGCCACAATCACCGGATGTAATAGTGGGTTATCAGGCTCCTTTGGAAGATGCACAACGGGCAATGAGGTACATTCGTTTTCATGCGGCAGATTATGGCATTGATATTGATAAGGTGGGAGTGATGGGGTGTTCGGCAGGAGGACATCTTTCGGCTTGTCTTTCTACATTTTCAGAAGATTGGGGGACAGGAGGAGATGCATTGGATAAAGAGTCTTTCCGTCCTGACTTTACGATACTTATTTCTCCTGTGATTTCAATGAGGGAAATGGCTCATAAAGGAAGTCGGGATAATCTTTTGGGAAGGGACCCGTCACCGGAATTGTTGCATCAGTTTTCTTGTGATGAACGTGTGACAAATCAGACTCCACCGGCTTTTATTGAACATGCTACTGATGATCGGTCTGTTTCTTCTCTCAACAGCATTCTCTACTATACTGCATTGAAACGAGTGGATATAAAGAAAACAACTCTGCATGTTTTTCCGGAAGGAGGGCATAGTATCGCTTTACGTAATAATCCGGGGACAACTAATCAATGGCCCATACTGGCAGAGGAATGGCTGGAGGGAGTGATTAGTGATTAGCGGTTAGTGATTAGTGATTAGTGCTATGCAGTGTGATTAT
>OBYR01001038.1_pt1 | contig 11597 bp, 8 predicted proteins | sample 1495491 | NCBI WGS metagenome assembly OBYR01 (sample SAMEA2580206, study PRJEB22360) | human gut metagenome | biome: human gut; feature: human-associated habitat; material: faeces | place: Denmark | collected 2008/2010 | reverse complement strand
TATCCAAAAACCCAAAAATGAGAGAATCTGAATTGGTACTAAATGGAAGTTATTCCAAAAGTACCCAACCAAAAGCACGGGCACCTCCTGAGCAGCCCGCATTACTTACAATATATTTAACATTTATGTTTAATAAAAAATAATCAAATTAATTATTGTTACTTGGAGGAGATTTGCCCTATTCCTTTCAAAAGGGTTCAAACATTAGAATTAAAACTCTACATATATACTACGCATTCCCGATATCAGCCTTCAAAGAACAAATAATTTTGAGATCATGTTATTTGAACTTATTGATATACAATCATGAGACCATAATACTGTGCATTTTTCCTTGCTTCAAACCCGAACAAGAGGAATAGATCAATTTCACCAAGTGACGTTACTAAAAAAACAGATTAATATGAAATATTTAATTATAACGTCATTATACACTTCTATTATCGCAGTTACAACCACCCAAAGTGAATTATTTCCAATTTTATTTTCAACAGCAGGAATACTTTTATTGTATTGGTTCTTGTCTCATTCTTTTGCCATGCGGAAAGAAATTGCTTTCTTAAAAGAAGAAAATCAGTACTTCATGGATTCCTTCCGAAACATTCGCACCCCGATCACATTGCTTCATACGCCTTTGAAGTCAACCTATAGTAATAACTGTCCAGACAATATCAAAAAAGAGCTGTCACTGGCTATCCGCAACATAGATTGCCTTAATGATCATTTAACCAGATTAATGGACCTGAAGCAAATAGCCGCTCATTCCCAAAAAATGAATATTACGGAACATGAATTAGGAAATTTCCTTAAAAATAAAATATCTTCTCTGAAAGATCACGCAGCAAACAGACATATTAAATTAGAAATCCAAACAGAATTCAAATATGCAAGCGTGTGGATAGATCAAAGTAAAATATCTCCCGTAATAGAGAAATTCATAAAGAATATAATAGATCATACAGAATATTCAAAAAAAGTTATTATACACGCATCTTTATGCAACAAATATTGGATAATAAAAGCGAGTTATACTGGAAATGAAAACCTAATGAAATGTTATAAATGCTCCGGTAAACATCTTATTAAACAAAAAACAGAATCTAAATATTACTTTGCAAAAAGTGCTTTATGCAAAAAACTGACAGAAATATGCAATGGAGAAATATTAATCAATAATTCATGTCATACGATTACATTGCGTTTTCCTGTAAAACCCTCTTATGAAAATGTATCCGAACGCAGTTTGGTTCATATAGAGAAGAATATAGAAGAAGAAAAGATCGATGCCTTATTCCACAAAAGTTCGCAGAAAAGAAATTCATCCAGACCAGTCGTGATTATGGTCGACAGTAACGAAGAATTCAGATCCTATCTGGAGACCTGTTTATCAGAGGAATACATAGTCAGAGGTTTTGAAAACGGAGCGGACGCATTGGGATATATCAAAAATGAACATCCGGATCTGGTAATATGCGATACAGTGCTCAACGGAATGGGCGGTGATGAACTTTCTTCAAGGCTGAAGACGTCTAAAGAAACATCTATTATACCGGTCATCCTTTACGGATCGCATATAGATGCCGACCAACGCAGTAAAAGGGAAGCGTCATTAGCAGACACATTTATGCATACTCCTTTTCATGTGGAGGATTTAAAGATAGAGATTGCTGTTCTTATCAGGAACAGCCGCCTTCTTAGAAAAGCATTCCTGCACAAAGTATTCGGAGAACATTTTCTGCAAGTACAACCAACTGAAATGATCAAGGAAACTACTGAAGGAAGCAAAAGCCTATTGATCAATGAAGTAAAAGAGTATATTCTTGAACGCATAGAGAAAGAGGATTTGACTATCGATGCGATTGCCTCACATTTGAAAATGAGCAGAACGAAATTCTACAATAAGTGGAAGTCAGTGACCGGCGAGGCCCCGACCGTCTTTATTGAAGCGGTTCGAATGGAAAAGGCACACGAGTTGTTAGAAAGCGGGAAATACCCTGTCGGAACCATACCGGAAATGATCGGATTGAAGGATGTAAAAAACTTCCGCAACAGGTATAAAGAATACTTCGGAATTACACCTAAAGAATCGATCAAGAAAAAATAGTCGGAATAAAACGGACAACTAAAAGCATGTCCGAATGTACTCCAGCACGGTCTTCACGGAGAAAGTGACTGGAGTACTTTTTTATTTCCATGATGCAGTATTTCGTTATTTCCGGTATTTACTCTATGTACGTACACCTTAATTTTGAGAATTAATAACCTAATTTGTTTAACAAGTATGAAAACTTTAACTAAAATGAAAAAAGTATGTTGCTTAAGTCGTTTTGTTTTATTGGTAATGGCATTGGGGATGACCAGTATCTTTACCTCTTGTAGTAGTGATGATGATGAAAATATTCCGGTATATTCTCTCAAAGATGTAGAAGGCACCTATTCCGGCAAAATGCAGACAACCTCTATCGCTCCTTTGGAAAATGCAGAGAATGAAGCTGAAGACGGAGTCACCGTAAATGCCGAATTAAAAGATAATCATATATTAATCAGCAAATTCCCGGTAGAGGATCTGATCAAAAGCATTATCGAAGATCCGGACGCAGCCGAAGCCATCATCAAAGCGGTAGGAGATGTAGAATACAAAATCCCTTATCAAGCAGCTTTCAACGACAATAAAGACAATATCTTACTTCAAATGTCACCTGAACCCTTGGTATTGGAAATTGCAATGGAACCACAACCCATAAGAAAAACTGAAGGGGAAGAAGAAACTCCTAAACTCACCGTAAAAGTGACAATCAAAGCTGACGAGAAAGGCAGTTACGCTTACGAAGGCCAAAAGCTGAAATTTGCTATTCAAGCAGCAGAAGTTACGGTAGATGAAGCAGAGTTTCCATTTCCGGCAACTACCTTTTCTTTTGACATGACCAAGAAATAAGGTGACTGTTTAATTATTTATAGAATAAAATGTAAAAGAGAGTGTGTCTGCGAAAGAAGACGCACTCTTTTTTTTATATTTGCATCAATAATAAATCTACAGCCAATGACAACAACAGAAAGCGTCCGAAAAGAACTGAAAACGTTGGAAGACCCTACATACAGGGAATTTCACTCCTCTTTAATTCCCGGTGCCGATAATATTCTCGGTGTACGCATCCCGCAACTCCGGATAATGGCTAAAGGGCTCGCCAAGAAAGAAGGCTGGCGTACATTCGTTGAGGCAACCGATACACAGTATTATGAAGAGACAATGCTACAGGGAATGATTATCGGACTTGCTAAAATGGAGCTGGAAGAACGAATCAACTATATTCGCCTCTTCGTCCCTCGTATCAATAACTGGGCTGTATGCGATATCTTCTCAGGTGAACTGAAAAAGACGGCGGTAGGAAAAGGGAAAGAAACAGTATGGCAGTTTATCCAGCCTTATCTGAAGTCAAAAGAAGAATATGAAATCCGGTTCGGAATTGTGATGCTGTTTCATTATGTAGATGAGGATCATATCGATTCATTGCTAGAATATGCCGATTTATTCACTCATGAAGCCTATTATGCACGTATGGCAATGGCATGGATGATATCGATCTGTTTCATTAAATTTCCGGATAAGACGATGGAATATCTGAAGCAGAGCAAACTGGATAACTGGACATACAATAAATCATTGCAGAAAATCATTGAATCTCTGCGTGTAGATAAAGAGACGAAAGACATCATCCGTTCTATGAAAAGAGTAGGATAAAAAACGGTGGATGACAAACGATGCCCGGATTTAACCGTTTCATTCGTTTATCATCCACCGCTTATTACCGGGTGTTTTTAACTTACCGCTTCACATTCTTTTTTCTCTTTCTTCTGCTTCTGCGATTTTGTTGTTTCCGACGGCTGTAGCGTTGCCATCTCTTATAAATCATCCATCCGCTCATCAAGGCTACGACAACAAAAATCAGAATAGTAATGCCTACCCCCAAGTTGTCACCTTTGATGCGTGACCAGATATCCAGTACCTCTTTGGTTTTATCTCCGAAGTCACGAATCATAGCGCAGCGTTCCACCACCTTACGGTCGGGATATTGAATCTTGTCAATCTGTATGCTGTCGGCATCCGGACCGAAGAAATAACTTAAATCCGCATAATAATCCAGAGTCGTATCCACTTTCTCTTCCAGAATCTCCGGTGTAGCGATAGAACTCACATATCCACAGAAATCCATATTACGCAACGCAATGTCCGGACGGCACATAAAGTTGATAAAGTAGCTGGCAGCCACCGGATTCTTCGCATATTTAGGAATCACCCAGCCATCATACCAGATATTACTTCCTTCTTTCGGAACCACGTAGTCAAGGTCCACTCCTACCGCATTCGCCTCTTCAATCGCCCATATCGCATCACCACTCCAGGTCATATTCAGCCATGCTTTATTCTTCGTCATCATCTCCTTACCGAAGTCCGCTTCCCAACCGGCAATATTCGGTTTCATGGCTTTCAGATACTTTTCGGCTATCTCCATAGCACGTGGCGAGTAATCATTCATCAGGTCTTCCACCGTCACCGTCCCTTCTTCCAGCTCTTTGGCATGGGCATAGATAACGGCTGTTCCGTAAGCGTCACGGTAACTGTCTTTCATCAGAATCTTTCCTGCATATTTCTTATCCCAAAGACATTCCCAGGAGGAAGCGTCGGAATCGGGAACATATGCCCGGTTATAAAGAATACCTGCAGTCCCCCACATATAGCAGACAGCGTAACGGCTTGCTTCTTCACCCGGCTGGCTCAGTTTATTAATCTGTTCACGAATAAATGGCGACACATTATTCATGTAATTAGGGGAATGGGCGAAAGTGGTGTCAATAGGCAACAACAGATGCTTTTTCAGCATTCTCTCAATGATATATTCCGAAGGACAAACCACATCAAAATCCTCATGTCCCTTTTCTATTTTCGTCAACATGATCTCGTTGATGTCGAATGTCTGATAGACGATGCGTATATCTTCACCTGTCTGTTCTTTATAGTACGCCTGGAAATCTTCGAGTACACCTTCTCCTATATAATCTGCCCAGTTATAGATCTTAAGGACTCTCTCGCGTGGCTCACCGGAATTGTAGCAACCGCTCAGAAAACCAGCCAGCACCAGCAAAAACAAGTTAACAGCAACTATTCTTTTCATTTTATTTACGTAGCAGCACATGTTCATGATTCTTTCTTCTTCGTTTTTCCGGCACGGTAATTAATCACTATCAGTAAAGCCAGTACCACCACAAAAATAATGGCGGACAACGGGCGGAGCTCGGGAGTCAGACCTCCCTTGCGGGCATCGGCATAGATATAGGTGGAAAGCGTTTCCAGCCCTTGATTACCGATGGTAAATACAGTTACGGCAAAATCATCGATTGAAAGTGTCAGTGCAAGCATAAAGCCACTGATCATTCCCGGACGAATCTCCGGAATGATTACTTTCCGCAAAGCCTGCATAGGTGTAGCTCCCAAATCGAGGGCAGCTTCATAAATGTTCGGATTCATTTGTTTCAGGCGCGGCAGAACGCTTAATACGACGTAAGGAGTACAAAAAGTGATGTGCGCCAGTACCACTGTGGTATATCCCTGCGTGATTCCGAGAGATACGAATAAAAGGAAAAGCGATATACCGGTTATGATATCACCGTTCAGAATAGGAATACTATTCACAAAACCAATCGCCTTGCGCGAGCGTGCTTTTAAGTTGAAGATGCCGATGGCAGCAATGCTGCCCAACAAGGTAGATGCCGTGGCAGCCAGCAGCGCAATGGTAATGGTATTAACCAGAGCATTCATCAGAGAATGATGGGCACCTGTATTAAACAGTGATGAATAAAGTTTGGTCGAAAACCCGGTCCAGTTACCTAATACCTTCGCCTCGGTAAAAGAGTAAATCACAATGATCACAATAGGGGAATATAGCAACAGCAGTAATACCCACAGGTAAGTCTGAGCGAATATCTTCTTTACCATAGCCCACCTCCTTCGTTCGTATTATCCTTATCATCGGTACTGAACAGTGAAGTCGCGGCTATCAGCAGCAGCATGATCAGCGAAAGTGCTGCCCCATAGTTCCACATACTGTTATTGATATTCTCCTGAATGGTAGTACCAAAGAGTTTGATATTGTTCATCGTCAGCAGTTCGGCAATGGCGAATGTCGAAATGGTCGGCATAAACACCATCATGATACCGCTCATGACTCCCGGCATGGAAAGCGGGAGAACCGCTTTGAAAAAGACCTGTACGGGATTAGCACCCAAATCCTGTGCCGCCTCAATATAGCTATGGTCCATCTTCTGCAATGTATTATAGATGGGATAGATCATGAAGGGGATAAAGTTGTAAACCATACCGAAGATCAGTGCTCCCTCTCCCAGCGGAACGCTGAAAAAGTCGAATAAAGCGACAGTGGCAAGGGTACGCACCAGAATATTCACCCACATGGGCAGGATAAACAACACCACCATCGTTTTGGAACGGTTCAGCTTACTGTTGCTTAATATCCAGGCTGCAGGATATCCCAGCAGGATACAGATAAGAGTCGTAATAATGGCAATACCTATGGAATAGACGAAGGTATTGATAGCTTCGGGATGTTCGAAGAATTTCTGAAAATTGGCGAGTGTCAGATGACCGTTATCATCGGTAAACGCATACACGACAATTAGAACCAACGGTATGACCACAAAGATCGCCGAGAAAATAATGTAAGGAAGAGTCCAACTCTTACGTGATGACAAAAATACTATAAACTTCTTATTCACTTCCTTTCCTGTTAATCGGTTATTTTAATTACACGAATCGCATCCGGAGGGATAGTAATACCCACACGGTCTCCGTCATCCCAGACATCGTTCGTATCCACAAACACATTCTCGTCCCAGTCAGACCATACAGTCAGGTGGTAATGATCACCTTTATAAAGGATGAACTTCACTTCTCCCGTCAGCGTACCGTCTTCTTCGTTATCCTGCAGGGTCACTTTATCAAAGTCTACTTCGACCTTGACATCCGTACCGGATACCAGTCCTTCCACAGAGGCACATTCGAACGTACAGCCAAGGAATTCTACATGAGTAGCATCCTGCAACTTTCCTTCAAACGTATTGCATACACGTTCTTTCTTCATAATATGAATATCGAACGGCTTCACCAGCAGACCAACCTCCGCACCGACTTCAAAATGATGATAATCCTGAACAAGGAACTCATATCCGCCACAAAGCACAGTCATTTCATAGTGTACCCCTTTGAAGATCGAAGTCTGTACCACGCCAGTCAGTTGCGCCATCTCCGAAACCGGGAAAATATAAAGGTCTTCCGGACGGATGACTACGTCCACCGGAGTATTTTCACCGAAACCTTCGTCCACGCATTCAAACTCCGTACCACAAAAGCGCACCAGTTTATCATGAATCATCGTTCCGTTGAGAATATTACTTTCTCCGATAAAATCAGCCACAAATGAATTGATCGGCTCATTGTAGATATCAATCGGCGTACCGATCTGCTGGATTTTTCCTTCGCTCATCACGACAATCGTATCACTCAATGTCAAGGCTTCTTCCTGATCATGAGTTACGTATACAAATGTAATGCCCAGAGATTTATGCATTTCTTTCAGTTCCATCTGCATATCCTTGCGCATTTTGAGGTCGAGCGCAGCCAACGGTTCGTCGAGCAGCAACACTTCCGGCTCATTGACAATGGCACGGGCAATAGCTACACGCTGTTGCTGGCCACCGGAAAGAGAATCTACATCCCGATACTCGTAATCTGTCATACCAACCATCTTCAATGCGGCTTTCACTTTCTTGCCGATTGTCTGTTTCGGCGTCTTTTTCAGCTTCAGGCCGAAAGCAATATTGTCGTATACATTCAAATGCGGGAACAGGGCATATTTCTGAAATACCGTGTTCACCGGACGTTTATGGGGTGGAGTCTGTGTGATTTCCTTACCCGATATTCGGATTTCGCCTTCCGAAGCTGTCTGAAAACCGGCAATGAGACGCAACAATGTCGTTTTTCCGCAGCCGGAAGGTCCGAGAATCGTAACAAACTCGCCCTTTTTCACGTTCAGAGTTACATCATCCAAAGCTGTTTTGTCGCCAAAAAACTTCGATACATGGCTAACCTCAATGATGGATTTGTCTTCTTGCATATTCATACTAAAAGTTTGGGCTGCAAAGGTACACATTTCTACGATTTCCACCTACGTGTTAATCTAATATAACAGTGTTTTTCGATGCCAGACAGAAAAAAAATCTATCTTTGCATAAATATTTATTCACTAATTTTACAAAAGCATGAAAAAGTTAACTTATTTAGTTATTGGGACGGCAGCGTTGGGTATGGTAGCTTGTACCGGAAACAAAGCCGGATACGTTATCACAGGTACAGTAGAAGGCGCTGCTGACGGCGACACTGTTTACCTTCAGGAAGCAACAGGCAGAAATCTTACAAAACTAGATACCGCAGTCATCTCTAAAGGTACTTTCACCTTCGAAGGTACACAGGATTCTGCAGTAAACCGTTATGTCACTTGCGAAGTGAACGGAGAACCTCTGATGGTTGATTTCTTCCTCGAAAACGGCAAAATAAACATTGCACTGACAAAGGACAATGATTCTGCAACCGGTACTTCAAACAATGACGCTTACCAAGCTATCAGAACTCAAATCAATGATATCAGCCAAAAGATGAACGCTATCTACGAAGCGATGGGAGACTCTTCTTTGAGTGACGAGCAGAAAGAAGCCAAGCAAAAAGAAGGTGCCCAGCTGGAGGAAGAATATGATAAAGTAATCAAAGAAGGTGTACAGAAAAACATCACCAACCCGGTAGGTGTATTCTTGTTCAAACAGACTTTCTACAATAACTCTACTGAAGAGAATGCAGCTTTGCTGGAACAAATCCCGGCTAATTTCCAGAATGACGAAACAATCGTAAAAGTTAAGGAACAGACTGAAAAACAAAAGAAGACTGCCGTAGGTACTAAGTTCATTGACTTCGAAATGCAGACTCCGGAAGGAAAAACTGTGAAACTGTCTGATTACGCAGGGAAAGGTAAAGTGGTACTGGTAGACTTCTGGGCTAGCTGGTGTGGTCCTTGCCGTCGTGAAATGCCTAACCTGGTAGAAGCTTACGCTCAGTACAAAGGCAAAAACTTCGAAATCGTCGGTGTATCTCTGGATCAGGATGCTGCTGCATGGAAAGAGTCTATTAAAAAACTGAATATGACCTGGCCGCAAATGTCTGACCTGAAGTTCTGGCAGAGTGAAGGCGCACAGCTTTATGCAGTGAACAGCATTCCTCACACTGTTCTGATCGATGGCGACGGTACTATCATTGCCCGTGGTCTTCATGGAGAAGGTCTTCAGGCTAAATTAGCAGAAGTAGTCAAATAAATGAAGCTGATAAGAGACTTCACCTGATGAAGTAACACTTGTGCCATACCGTTGTCACACTTGTGCCACCATGTTGGCACAGTTATGCCACGCCGTTGGCACAGTTGTGCCAATAGGATGGCACAACATCCGACAAGGTATCTTATTCCTGTTAACGCAGTAGGTAAATCTGATCCAAGTACAGGCACTTTTGCCGAAGATACTGATCTTATCCACGCCGTTACATTGAGATATAAAAAGATAGCCCCTGCAATTTCGATCGCTCGAATTGCAGGGGCTTCTTTTATATAGGGACGTCAAGCAGGGAAGCGTCACTTCCCTACTTCGTCAAGCTATCAGATAAACCAACGCACGTAGCAGAAGTCCTGACGGTGCGGAAGTTCTGGATTCTTCGGGAACATACGGTAAGACACCTTGAAGCTACCGGCATTTGACAGGCTATGTTTAACCTGGAATGTGTAAAGGTCGCCTTCTTTCTTGATAACGCTGAACGGTTCTACAGAGTAAACGTGTTGTTTGCCATCCGCAGTTGTATAAGTAGTTACCAGTTCAAGCCCTATAGCATCATTCAAGCCTTTTTCATCGATTACGTAAGTAATAGTATATTCTTTTCCGCTTTCGATATCACCGGCTTTCAAATCTTCCAGCTTGTCGCAAGATACGATTTCGATAGAATCCCACTTGGAAACGACTTCTTCTTTCCATGCAGCAATTTCTTTTGCTTTTGCATTGTCATTAGCAGACAGCATATGGAAACGTTTTGCCAACTTATTGTAGAACTTATTGTAGTAGTCGTCCAACTGGCGCTTCATCGTATAGTGAGGAGCGATCTGAGCGATAGAATTCTTCACTACCTTGATCCAGCCTTCTGAGTAGCCTTTCTTGTTACGAGCATAGTACAACGGCAGGATTTCTGTTTCAAGAATGCTGTAGATAGTAGCAGCATCCAACTGATCCTGATGTTCCTGATTCTGATATGTACGTTTTTCAGTCAACGCCCAACCTGCACCTTCACGGTAACCTTCCAGCCACCATCCGTCTAATACAGAGAAGTTGACAACACCGTTCATCAAAGCCTTTTCACCAGATGTACCGGATGCTTCCAACGGACGAGTCGGAGTATTCAACCAAATATCAACACCGGAAACCAAACGACGCGCCAACTGCATATCGTAGTTTTCGAGGAAGATGATCTTACCCAGGAATTCCGGACGACGGGAGATTTCGATAATACGTTTGATCAGCCCCTGTCCTGCTCCATCGTGCGGATGAGCCTTACCTGTAAACAGGAACTGTACCGGATAGTCAGGATTGTTCACAATCTTAGAAAGACGTTCCAGGTCAGTAAACAGCAGGTGCGCACGTTTGTAAGTAGCAAAACGACGACCGAAACCGATCAGCAATGCATTCGGATTGATCTTATCCATCAATGAAACGATACGTGAAGGATCTCCCTGATTCTTCAGCCATGTATCACGGAATGACTTGCGGATATAATCTACCAGCTTGTTCTTCATCGTCATACGAGTTTTCCAGATCTCTTCATCGGGCACATTATAGATTGCTTCCCAAATCTTAGGATTCGACTGGTCGAACCAGAAGTTTTCGTTGAAATATTTAAAGTACAGTTCTTTCCACTCCGTAGCACTCCATGTAGGGAAGTGAACACCGTTAGTCACATAACCTACGTGCATTTCTTCGGGGAAGTAACCTTTCCAGATAGTAGAGAACATCTCCTGAGAAACTTTTCCATGCAGCCAGCTTACACCGTTTACTTCCTGAGCAGTGTTGCAAGCAAATACTGACATGCAGAAACGTTCGCCCTTATCCCCCGGATTATTACGTCCAAGGTCCATCAGGTCATCCCAGCTGATACCCATTCTTGCAGGGTAACCGCCCATGTATTTACCGAACAAACCTTCGTCGAAGTAGTCGTGACCGGCAGGAACCGGAGTATGAACTGTATAAAGAGAAGAAGCGCGAACCAGCTCGATAGCCTGATCAAATGTCAGTCCGGTAGCTACATAGTCGCAGATACGCTGAACATTGATCAATGCAGCGTGTCCTTCGTTACAATGATAAACGTCTTTTTTGATGCCCAATGCTTTCAGTGTCAGGATACCACCGATACCCAACAGGATTTCCTGTTTCAAACGGTTTTCCCAGTC
>OBYR01001036.1_pt1 | contig 11641 bp, 7 predicted proteins | sample 1495491 | NCBI WGS metagenome assembly OBYR01 (sample SAMEA2580206, study PRJEB22360) | human gut metagenome | biome: human gut; feature: human-associated habitat; material: faeces | place: Denmark | collected 2008/2010 | reverse complement strand
TAACCCCGGCCTCCAAACACAATAACCAGTGGCCTCAAAAGCTACGAATATTCAGCGAACAGTTTGATGGCCTCAGCCTCGGTGGTGCCGACCACCAGCGTGGGGATACCGGTACTGCCATCATGATTGGCGCTGGTGGCTTCAACCGGGTCTGCGCCCTCGGCAAGCAGATGCGCGAACTTACGTGCAGCCTTGACGGATTCAGCATCGTCCTGTGGAGCGCCCACCACAATACGGCTTGGATGCAGATTGTCATACAGCGCATGTCCTTCACGCAGGAATTCGGGAGAGAAGAGGATGCGATTGTCATTGAGGGTTTTGCGCAATTGCTGCGTGTATCCAACGGGAATCGTCGATTTGATGACAATCCAAGCGCGTGGCGAATACTGGCGGACTGACGCAATCGCAGCCTCGACGCTGGAAGTATCGGAATAATTCTTCTTCTCGTCGTAATTCGTCGGCGTGGCGATTACAGCGAGATCGGCATCCGTGTACGCTTCCTGCGCGTCGATGGTGGCGTGGAAATCGAGCGGACGCTCGCCAGATGCGTTCCCCATCAGGAAATCGGTGATTACCGGATCGACGATAGGACTCTTGCCGTTGTTCAGCAATTCGACCTTCGCCGGAATGATGTCGAGCGCATGCACCTCGTTATGCTGGGAAAGCAGCAACGCGACGGACAATCCAACATAGCCGGTTCCTGCAACCGCGATCTTCATAACCAAACTGCCTTTCCCATTGCTGCCGTAATCCTAACCTATTGTAGACGGGCCACTCCGGCAGATCGACAAAGCCGGTGTCTTTCAGGTAATTCTTGCCGACACTCATGTCATATTGAATGAGCTGATAGTCATGGAGTAATTGCTTGGCCTGCTTCGAGAGATTCTTTTTCTTGATGAGATTGCCGTTCGCGTCCAGATAGGTCGGAGCGCTGCTGCCGCCTGAAGAATCCGGCACGGACATTGCCGGAATTACCCGATGCATTTCGGTAAGAAACGCAAGATACGGACTGACTTTTGCATTAAGATGTTCGGCAAGCTGAGCGGAGAAATAGTTTTATGATGTGTAGCCGCTGGAAACGGCGTCAAGCTTTGTGTTAGCCGAGCGTGATGCTTGGTTGGGCCAAATGAAATAGTCAGTCTCATGCAATCCGAGGATGTTCTTTTTATCGGAATATGCGGTGGAATAAAAGCCTGGCAAATGGTCGCCGTAAAACAGCACGGTAATTGGGCGGTTAACCTCATTAAGCTGGCTTGAATCGTCAGAGCAAGTGCGACACCGTTGAATGGTGGACTTCCCAGGGTGTCCGGTATCCATGGCGGTTGCGTGGTCTGTGATCGATGGCATCGTACACGGCCCGGACCTCCTGCTCGCCGACAGCGGTGAAGCCGGCGCCCTTGGGGAAACACTCACGAATCAGCCCGTCGGTGTCCCCGTTGCCGCCGCGCCGCCATGGATGGAGGGGCAGGGCGAAGCGGAACACCGCGCCGGTGGCCTGTACGACCTTCTCGAAGTCAGCGAACTCCATACCCCGGTCCAGGGTCACGGTCCGGCTCTCCGGATGCCTTCGGAGCGCGCCGATCCCCACATCGGCAACGTCGCGTCTGGCATGCGCGGCGCAGCGTCCTCCGGAGAGCAGACCGCTTCTGCGGTCCACGAGCGTGACGAGGCACGCCCCGGCGCCTTTGCCGACGACGGCGTCGCCTTCCCGGTCGCCGAGCCCGGAACGTTCCTCCACGATCTCGGGACGTTGCCCGCCGCGACGGGCGCCCGGGATCTCGCCACGCCGTTCCTCCGGCCCGCCCCTCCCGTGCCGGCGTTTGCCTTTATGACGCAGACGCGCCCTGATTCCACGGCGGGTACGCGTCAGGCCGGGTGGATCAAGCCGCCGCTCGTTGATCGCCCGGTGGATCGCGGACGCAAAGACCATCAGTCCCGGCCGCTCGACCGCGATCCTGCCCGCGATCCGCCCGGGCGACCGATGCTCCCGCACGATAAGACGCCGCACAAGCCCCGCCCCTCGCTCGCCGTCGAGGATCCCGGGCCGCACGCAGGAAACCCTTCGGGACTCGCGGCCACGCTGGGCGGTCGATGCACGATGGCACCGCCCCGAGCCAACGGCGAACGAGTTTCCGGCCATCTCCCTGCTGACGGTCGCTTCGTCCCCGCCCGCCGCTCCGGCCATCCCGCCGCAGCTATCCCCCCGCGCCTCAGCAACATGATTTCCTCGCGCTCGGCCAAGGCAAGACGGGCGTACCGGCCCATGGGACCTCCCGATACCTGGTCGTCGCAGGCAAACACCATCGTATCGGGAACCCATGGGCCCACATCATCCACAAGCGTTGCACTAGCAATGAAAAAACAAGGAACTAATAGTTGGAAAGGCTTTGGCAAGGAAACGTATTGGAACGAGTACTGGCGAGAAGGCGATACGGTGGTTCAGTACAAGTGCCGCAAGGCGAAGTTCTTCGATGGTGATGAAAATGTTCACGACGAAGACAAAACTGAGGTTTGTTCTTGGGCTGTAGGAGATCTCTCCATGCCGGAATGGCTAGAGCAATACCTGTAATTGAACTTGTCTTGGGAATTTGTGCAGATCTAGCGTTCTTGCTGCAAGGGTTTGAGAGGGCGTGGTGGTCGAGTTGAATCTGTGGTAATGAGAGTGGCTTATGCCTGTGGTTTGTGCGTGGCCTATCTTGTGTCCCTTGCTTATTTCGCTACTTGGTATCGGAAACTTCTTTGAATATCGTCACCGGTGCGTTAGGCGTCGATGAGTGGGGTATTAATCGGCTTCTGGTTAGTTAATGCTGTTCAGAGCCACTTATCATAGAAGAGTAGTCTCTCATACATTGAGTAATGGAAAGGACTGCTGATGGCAAGGAAGCTTGAAGTTTCATCGCGATACGAGAGTGCTTCGCTTTCCGTTGAATACTCTCTGGAAAGCGTTGACACCAAGTGTGTAGAAGCAGGTGCAAGCATTGCAGGAGGAGCGAGGGGCTTTGAAGACGGGATCTACATCGAGTATATCGAAGAAGATATTGGTGGTGACAAGCTCCAAGATGATCCCTTGTTTGACTATAAAATGGCTGCTGCCTGTGGCGTGATCGCGGGATTGTGCGATTCATTCTTTGTTGGCAAGTTTTCGTTAGACAGAGCCAGCGAATGGGGTTCAAACAGGGTAAACGAGTTTGTTATCTGGGTCGCAAAACAGCATTCGAATTTCAAGGGCGAGTCTCTACATGATGCGATTGCTTTCTTGGAGAAAGAACATCCGTTTGTCGGCGATAAGGTCACAGCGGATATGGGTGGTGGTTTGCAGCATCATCTCAGGGATTTTTCCCATCACTTTTCTCCGGTGGGGCTTGCGTTCTCGGTGCTTACTCAGTTCACAGGGAAGATATACGGGACGGATCAGTATGGTGAGTTCATCGCAGTTCCTGTGGATGCGCGATGGTTTGATGAGGGGTTGATTGGAGGGGGCTTCTGCGAGAAGCTGTTCTTGGGCATTGTGGGTTGGTTCTTCCACATGGTATCCGATATGGCAGGCTCTAGTTCGAATCCTGGTGCAGGTACAGGAATCCCGGGTCCTATCCTTTCCCTGATGAAAGAGCTTTCCGCCCTTCCTGTGTTCAGGAATGCTATGGACCCTGACTTGGGGTTGCGTAAATTCATTGCAAAGATGTTCAACGGGACAGTCTTTGCGCGAGTCGATGCGGATGGACATAAAGAGTCGCGAAGGTTTAACCTCCGTACCGAGATTGGTGTCGTATATGAGTTGGGACGTCAGTCTCTTCCTGTGCTGTTGAACGAATGCTTGACGCGCTGCTGCTATTTCCTCCGTCAACTTTACCTTGAGGTGAGGCGGATTGATGTCAGGTCGTTGGGTGACTTGAGGAAGCTAGATGTAGCTGAGTTGCTTCCGTTCAATAATCCCAGAGTCGTGTGCATGGTGTCCATTGCTTCGGCGACTTTCACTGCGGTTGATACAGTTGATGCCGCCATTCGGGCTGTACTGGTCGGGTTACAGGATGAGCCGAAAGAAGGCGTCAAGGAATTCATTCTGAGAATCAATTACGTGGGTGTTGCCCGCTTGGTCTTCGCGGTGGGCGTCGATGCCAAAACAGTGTGGGAGCACAGGGGCGAGCATGCGAGATCGCAACAGGAGGATGTGGCTGACGGTCAGGTGGCATTGAATCTGCTGTTGCTGAAGCCTGAGCATCAGTCTGTTTTGTTCTCTATTGAGCGGTTGTCCGTTTATAAGGACATCGAGCGAGGTAAACCAAAGAGTCGTGCTGATAAGGAGCAATGGCTTGATCAATGGGGTAAGCGACTTCCTGAGGGCTGTCATCTGCTTAATCTCGGTCAAGTGAAGCAGGAGGCAGAGGATCTCGTAGCAAGAGATGGCGATCTTTGGAAGCGACTGGTTCTGATTGAGCTTGCTCGGTTTAAGCCGTATGAGCTGATTGAATCTGGTGAAGACGAAACTGGCAAGAAAGGTAAGAGTCCTTCGTTTGATTCGAAGATTCTTGACGAAATGTGGTGTGAGGTGTTCGGTGATCCGGACAAATCGTCTGTGAAATATGTTGCCAAAGCCTTGAGGCGGAACGCGAGCATCTTGGACGGCAGTCGTAACAGGAAAATCATCGGTGCTGCGGGAACTGTGGCAATTATGGGTGCTACTGGAGGTATCGCATTTGCGATGGCTCCGGTTATAGCACCGGTGCTTGCGGGTTCGTCTGTTGCTGGATTATCCGGTGCTGCCCTTACCAGCGCCAGTCTTGCGGCAGTTGGATATGGATCGTTGGCTGCTGGCGGGCTTGGCATGGCAGGTGGAACAGCGATAATCGCTGGTGGTGGTGCGGCTCTGGGGTTGGCTAGTGGTGGTGCGGCGACAGCCATTACCGCGCTGCTGACCGGAACCAAGGGAGAGTTTGCGCTTAATGAATGCGCCAAGCTCCTCACTTTCTACAAAGATTCATTGGTCCAGGGCGATAAAGCAGAGGAGTTGATTGAGTCAATTCGACACGAATTGGCCAATCAAATCGGGCAGATGGAAATCCAACAGGCCATACTTTTCGAACGTTCCAAAGATTCCAGCCTAAACAAGGAAGAGAAAAAGAAAGCCAAGAACGAGCTTGCTTCTTTCGAGAAGAGTTTGCGATACATGCATAAATGCGAAAAGGAGATAGCCAAACTGGTTGGTGGTCGGCCTCATGCGGAGAGCGCAGCAGATGTCTTGAACGGTGCCGGCAATGGCCGATTGATTGAAAATTGATGGCAATGAGCGCGAAGCATTGTCATGCTATGGGGCGAAAGCGCTCGCTGATTTCTGGTGCAGGGCCAGCGGTTGGACCAGAGAGGACACCGGCGTTCAGCCACGCGTATTTGCTCGTCGTGATTTGCCGGTTGCCTAGTGGGAAGTAGCGAGAACCTAGTGGGAAGTGCACGATTGAGGGGCTAAGGATACTGGAACCCTAGTGTTTTCAAAGTGCTCTGGCTTCTTGGGGGAGCTCTATTGGTTCCGAATCTTCGATAGCTACTGTGCCTACATGGAAATCTAGTGGGCTTGCATGGAAATCCAGTGGGAAGCAGAGAAATGTGTCGTAATCTCAATGATTTCAACGGTCTTCAAAGATGCCAAGGTGCTCGGTCTTCCGGTGACATGGCGACTGCATGGAAATCACAGGGTCATGTGTTGTGCTCGCCGGCTTGGGCTTCATCCTAGGCTCGCGGCAAGTCTTTCCCCGTAGTCTTCTTCTCGGAGCGTGGGAGTCGTATTGCCATGATTTCATGCTCGTCGGTAGGTTCATAAGAAGCGCTAATATTACATTAGTTCGTTCGATTTTACATTAGTTGGAGATCTGCTATGGTTTACCGGCCAGAGGAAGTGGTGAACAAGGTTCAGAGACTTCTGTCTGATGTGGAAACAGAAGTGGTGGAGTACAAGTCTGCCAAGAACAATTTTGATTTCGACGACTTGGGGAAGTATTTCTCTGCTTTGAGCAATGAAGCCAATCTTCGTCATGCCGATGCTGGCTGGCTTCTTTTCGGAGTGCGTAACGATCGGACGATATGTGGGACTGGATACCGCAAGGAAGCGCATGAGCCAAGTGTCGGGTTGCGCAAGTTGAAGCATGAGGTGGCGCTGTATACCAATAGCGGCATGACGTTCGAGGAAATATATGAGCTGACGATAGAACGTCAGCGAGTGGTGGTCTTTCAGATTCCCCCTGCATCATTCGCTACGCCTACTACTTGGAAAGGCGTTCCTTATTCTCGAGAGAACGAATCCATTGTGCAGATGCCTGCTTTCAAGCTGACTGCAATCTATTCCCAAGCAAGACCTGATTGGTCCAGTCAGCTTGCATATGACGCCAATGTTGGCGATCTTGATTCGGATGCCGTGGCTTTTGCCTGCGAGGAGTATTCGAAGAAGTATGCGCCTAAGCAACGGGCGATTGAGGGATTCTCGTCTGAAGAGATTTTGACCAAGATCGGTCTCCTGATTCATGGACATGTGACCAATGCCGCTCTGGTGCTGCTTGGTAAGCCTGAGTCCACGGTTTTCCTTGGTGGAATCGAGCCGCGCATCACTTGGACGTTGTATAACTCGGCGAATGATGTGGTCTCATATGAGCATTTCGAGCCCCCGTTCATGTTGCAGGTGGACAAGGTGCTTGGCAAGATTCGCAACGAGAAATACAGGTTTTTCACGGATCCAAATACGTTGTTCCCCGAGGTGGCGCAACGCTATAGCCCGGAGATTATTCGAGAGCTATTGCATAATGCCATTGCACATCAGGATTATCGTTTGTCGGGGAAGATCAATCTTTTGGAATATGAAGACCGCCTTGTGTTTATGAATGAGGGGTCGTTCATTCCAGGAAGCATAGATGCTGCGCTGGCTGTCGGGTACAAGCCTCCGTATTATCGGAATTCTCTGCTTGCCAAGGCAATGAGCAAGGTTGGCATGATTGATCAGAATGCCATCGGCATCAGGAATGTCTTCGAGATGCAGAGGAAGCGCCGGCTGCCGTTGCCCACATACGATTTGTCGAATCGCTCTCGCGTATCGGTCTCGATCTATGGAACCATCCTCGATGAGAAATATTCGCAATTACTTGCGTCCTTCCCGGATTTGGATTTGCAGAGTGTGGTATGGCTCGACATGATTCAAAAGGGCTTGGTGATAGAGAGGGGGCAAGCTGTTTCGCTGAGGTCACGCGGCTTGGTAGAGGGGCGTTATCCCCGTCTGATCATTTCATCGGATGTGGCGAACGCCATGGGCAAGCAGAAAGAGTATGTGCGCAGCAAGGGCTTGGATAACAGGATATGCAAGGAACTGATTTTGGAGCTGCTTCGATCTAGGCCTTCTTCAAGACTTGAGGTGCTCAACGCCATTGATCATGCATTGCCAGGGGCGCTAAGTGCCAAGCAGAAGGGAGAGCGGGTGAGCTATCTGCTCCAGAGTCTTCGGAAGCAAGGAAAGATTTACTCAGAAGGTGCTACTTCGGCTGCTAAGTGGCATCTTCAAGAGTAGATGGCTGTTTTCTTGGTTGAGTGCTGAAGCAAACTAATGTAAATTTTTGTTACCTCAGAAATTTCATTAGTCTTGAAATGCTTGATATATGGCGGTTCTGAAGCTGGGTATGGCCACTGGCGAACTAATGTAATTTTCTTAAGTCCAAAAATTACATTAGTTCGTTTATATGTTTGTACAAGACGAATCTCCCCGATTCCTTCTTCTCGCCACTTCTGGTTGTATGCTCTAGCGGCATGGTAAGAACGCTCTGGCATGCCTTCCTTGCTGTACATGCCGATTGTGAGTGTCACCCGTGATGGTCGCAGGCTCGACCCGGCACGGCGTTGATGGCCGCGTACATCGACGAGCACAGAAGCCGTTTCAGGGTCGGGCCGATCTGCAGGGTCCTTTCCGAATCGTTGGGCTGCGGGTTTCTCGCGCCGCGCGGCTGCCGCATGTTCAGAACACGTCCCGTCAGCCGCATGCGGGCGAGGCATGAGGCGCCGGCCCGCGACATCCTCCAGATCCACTCGGATTTCTTCATGGCCGTGTACGGCTGCGGGAAGATGCACGCGCAGCTGGTCGCCCAGGGCCGGGATCCGGCCGAGGTCGGCCGCGACCGGGTGATGAACATCATGCGCGGGCTTGGTATCCGGGGCGTGCGCCGCGGCAAAACCCCGGTGACGACGAAACCCGCCAAGGGCACGGGCGGCAGGCCGGATCTGGTGGACAGGAGGTTCGAGGCTTGTGCGCCGAACCGCCTGCACGTGGCCGACATCACCTACGTGCGCATGGCCAACGGCTTGTTCGGCTGCACGGCGTTCGCCGACGGCGTGTACGCCCGTCGGATCGTGGGATGGGCGTGCGCCATGACCATGAACACGCAGGAGCTGCCGTTGCAGGCGTTGGAGCAGGCGATCTCATGGGCCGCGTCCCGCGGCGGCACGGATGGTCTTATCCACCACAGCGACCATGGCACGCAGTACATCAGCACGGTGTACACCACCGGGGTTATGGAATATGGGATGCTGCCGTCGACCGGCACCGTCGGCGACTCGTGTGACAACGCCATGGCCGAAAGCGCCGACGGCGCGTACAGGACCGAGCTGGTATGGCGGCGCAGACCCTTCGCGGATCTGAAGGACCTGGAATTGGCGACGTTCCGGTGGGTCTCGTGGTGGAACTCGAAGCGCCTGCACCGGTCCCTGGGCTACAGGACACCCGAAGCGGTGGAAACCGAGTATCATCAACATCAAGCGGCACAAGCCGCTTCACTATAAGGACGAAACAAAAATCAGGCCACTTCATACATTTTAGTGTTCAGCTGTGGACGAACGAGTATCTAGCGGATGTCTGAAAGGTGGCTGGAAGGTTAACTGGGTGACGGGCAGCAAACAGATGTGTTCAAGGTGGACAACATATGCGCGCGCAAGTGTTGGGCGTCATTCGCTGGTAGTGCACCAAAAAGCGCTGTCTGCATGAAGCCTTCTACAGCAGTCCCGCCATGTAGATCGGCAGTTTGACCACGTCATTTTCCACAACCAGCGGTTTCGGATGCAGCACGTATCTGGTGCCGACCTTCTTATCGAATTTTGCCTTGAATTTGTCTAACGAGACCGTGCGGTAGCGTTTCGATGACTTGACCTCGATGGGGCTGACCCTGTACTTCATTGCCGCGTTCTCGTACGGTTCGACGATGAGGAAGTCGATCTCCATGCGGTTCGACGGGTCGTCGCGATCGCTGCGCGAATAGAAGAACAGCCGGTGCCCGTTGACCCGGAGAAGCTGTGCAACGACGTTCTCCGCGAGCATGCCCTCGTTGATCTCGATGCGTTCTAGGAGGATGTCCCGGTACAGGTTGCTTCCGGTCTGTTCCGAGTCGGCCAGGGCGAGCGTAGTGAGAAGCCCTGTATCGGCGGCGTAGCATTTGACCGTCGAATGGTCCTCGCTAATGCTCAAGCCCACGCTCGGATCGGTGGAATTGAAACAGTCGTTGGTAATGAACGCATCGGAAAGCCAGAAGAAGGCGTCCTCGTAATCGCGGGTTTTCGCTTTCTCTCCCAGCGATGTGATGTTGAACTTCTTCTCCTTCTTGGAAAGCTGACCCACCAGGTTGTCGAAGATGCGCGTGATGCGTATCCGGTCGCTGCCGCCATGCTTGGAGATGTCCTGCCTGTACAGTCGGAGGATGTTCCGTTTGACGTTGTCGACTTTGCTGAAATCATGGGTCTCGACGTACTTCGACACAGCCTGGGGCATGCCTCCGACCAGCATGTATTCACGGAATAGCCGCATGGCTTTCCTGTGCAGCGAATCGGGGAGCGGCCTGCGCTTCTTGAACGAGTCCGCGATGAGCGTGGACAGTGGCTTTTCTCCCAAAGCCCAGAGGAATTCATCGAAATCCATGGGATTCAGGCGGATCGACTCCTCCTCTGATGGAATGAGGATGTCCTTGACGTTCTCGCGGATGGAGACGAGCGAGCCTGTCTCGATGTAGTCGTAACGCCCGTCAGCCACCAGCTGCTTGATGGCCTCGCGGGCCTTCGGGTACAGCTGCACCTCGTCGAAAATGATGAGGCTATCCCTCCTGTGCAGTTCCACTCCGTAGAAGGATGACAGGTACATGAAGAACGCGTCGAGGTCGTTGCGCAGGTCGACGAAGTAGCCCAGCACGTCATCGGGGGCTTTCGAGAAATCGACGAGCATATACGACGCATAGTTCCGTCGTCCGAATTCCTCCGCGATGGTGCTTTTCCCGACGCGCCGTGCGCCCTCGATGAGCAGGGCTGTGCTTCCTTGGGAAGAATCCTTCCAGGAAGCCAGTTCTTCGTACGCTTTTCGTTCGAAAGTTTCCATGTCTCACCGCCGTAGATACACCAAATCAAGGGTAATAACATGCTTAATTATACACCAAATCAAGGCTAGGCGAAGTGCTATTTATACACCAAATCAAGGATAACTAAGGTGTTGTAGATACACCAAATCAAGGGTAATGTAATGGTGGTTTGCTGATCGGCTTGAATTAGATTTCTGACAGGTGGTCTTATATATGGCAGATTCTGGCGTTCGTCCGGACGTATTTCGCTTATATGTGGCAGCTCATTTTTGTGACAGACCGGTTAGGGGGTAATTGTGTACCCTCTAACTGCGGTCTTTCTGGAATGAACTGCCATACATAGGCGAGATGCCTCCGGTCAGCCTTCTGAATCTGCCATCTATAAGCCAGTTTGTGGAATCGCTTTATGGCTATGCAACCCTGCGATGCGATTGAATATCCGCGGCAAGGCAGGACGAAGAAGACCGGTAAGACGCCGAGTTCAAGTTCAACATCTCGAAGTAAGTGTTTCTCTGGCTCCCCTCTTTGAGGGGAGCTGTCGCTACAAGCGACTGAGGAGCGGCACGGATAAGGCCTGAGAAGTCGTCTTCTCGGGCCTTTGTCATGACATTGTTCTGCAAGGACTGGCTGCTGCAGCAGCATAATGTGTGTTTTATTATTCGGCCTTGGCGGCTTGCTGGTCAATCCAATTGTTGACGTCGGTGACCGCCTCGTCAAGGGTTGCTTTGGCGGCTTTGTAGTATTTGGAATCTACAGGTTGACGATTTCCGCTCCGAATGGCCAGAGCGCAAGCTTGGCCATCTTGAACGACTGGAGGCCGAACGGGATGCCGATGATGGTGATGCACAGAATCAGTCCCACCACTGCCCATCCGATTGCGATGGCCAACCCACCAAGAATGATCCACAGGATATTGCCGAGAACTCGCGTGATTTGCCCCTTTCCGATTCCGGTCGATGCCTCGCATGTCCGGCTTCACTATTTTGCCAGACATCATGACGGAAACACGAGACGCAACCCTTGGCTCGCCCCTGATTCATCCTCGGGCCGCTACCCAGGCGGATCGTATGCGGTAAGCCCAATCCTTTTGTAAAGATTTTGTGTATTGTCGGGCATGCGTGGGTTTCACCGTCGATCTGAATGATGATAGGCTTCTCGATGTCTGCCGTACGAAGACCCATCAAGGAGATGCCATGAACCTGTATCGCTACGCGATGTTCATCGCACACGCCTGCCGTGGGTCGTTCGTCGGCAATGTTCTGTTTGCCAATCCACAAATGGCC
>OBYR01001024.1_pt1 | contig 11886 bp, 10 predicted proteins | sample 1495491 | NCBI WGS metagenome assembly OBYR01 (sample SAMEA2580206, study PRJEB22360) | human gut metagenome | biome: human gut; feature: human-associated habitat; material: faeces | place: Denmark | collected 2008/2010 | reverse complement strand
TCCCGGTTTTTCTAAACGCGTTCGCAGGCGCAGAAACCTGCACATAAGGACCTTGGCCGCAATGGTCAAAGTGCGACCATCACGTCCAAGGCCACTTATGCTCCGGTTTCTAAGCGCTCCTGCTCGCGCTCACAAAAAAAGGAAGGTAAGAAAAATGACAATTAGTTGGTTTCAAGCAGCTATTTTAGGTGTTTTCGCTTGCTTATGTTCCAACTCATGTATGGCTGGTCAAGCGGTTGGTAATTATACCATTGGCCGTCCATTGGTTGGGGGTCTTGTTTGTGGCATTATTCTAGGTAATCTTCAGTTAGGGATTGCCTGCGGGGTTGCGATGCAGTTGGTTTATATCGCATTGGTTACCCCAGGTGGTACTGTTTCTGCCGATGTTCGTGCTATTTCTTATATTGGGATTCCTCTAGCAATGGTTGCAATTTCTTCGCAAGGATTGAATCCGCTGGGTGGCGGTGCTGCTAACTTGGCTAAGTCAGTTGGGACATTAGTCGGAACTGTCGGGACGGTTTTGTACTACGCTGTTGCAACAATGAACCTGGTTTGGCAGTCCTTTGGTTGGAAAGACGTTCATAATGGCAAGCTTGATAAATTAACAGCTGTTAACTTTGGCTGGCCTTGGATCTCACATGCATTGTTCTCATTTTTACCAACAATGTTACTCACATACTACGGTGCTACGGCGGTTACAGCTTTGCGTAGTGCCTTACCAATGGACGGCATTGCCATGAAGACACTGTTCACGGTCGGCGGCATGCTGCCATGTGTCGGGATTGCGATTCTGCTTCGGCAAATTGTTGGTAAAGCAGCTGATTTCATTCCGTTCTTAGTTGGGTTCACACTTGCTGCTTCACTACACTTGAACTTAGTCTCAGTCACAGTTGTATCGTTACTGTTTGCGGTTATTATTTATGAAATTGAGATGTCTGGTTCTAACAACACACCTTCAAAGGGTAGTGCAGCACCAGCAGATGGACCAAGTGACGATGATGATGAGGAGGATATTTGATCATGGAAACGACAAATGACATGAAAAAGCTTGATCACAAAACACTGACAAAATCTTTTCATCGTTGGTTCTGGGGTGCGTTGACCTGCTTCTCACAAGAACATATGCAGACTTTTGGGTATATGGCATCAATGCTGCCAATTCTCAGAAAACTGTATCCGAAACATGATGACCAGGTCAAAGCCATTCACGCATACACCGCGTTCTTCAACACCAATCCAATGCTTGGGACGGTGATTGTCGGAATTACGGCCAGCATGGAACAGGCGCGTGCGAACGGTAAAGAAATTGACGGCGAGACCATTAACGATATGCGTGCTGGCCTGATGGGCCCAATCGCTGGTATTGGTGATTCATTGATTGATGGGACATTGATTCCCATTCTCTTAGGGATTTCCCTTGGTATGTCGACTGGCGGTTCACCAGTCGGGGCGATTTTCTACATTGTTGCTTGGGTACTGATGGCATACTTTGGCCAACGTTTCCTTTACTTCCGCGGTTATCGCTTCGGTGATCAAGCGGTTAGTTTCTTAGTTGGTAAACAAGGCGCGGCTGTTCGTCACGCTATCGGGATTGTCGGCAGTATGGTTGGTGGTGGTGTTCTGGCATCATGGGTTAACGTCACAACATCACTCAAATTACGCGGTGCTGATGGCAAAGTCTTCCTGAATCTGCAAGACAAGCTGAACAGTATCTATCCTGGTTTGCTGACAGTACTTGTAACATTATTCTGCTGGTGGTTGATGGCGAAGAAGCATGTTTCAGCTATCTGGACCATGCTGCTACTCGTTGTTGTTTCGCTCGTCGGTGTTCTAGTTGGTTTCTTCAACCCTGGCCTGTCTTACTAAACTACGAACGTGTATGGAAGAAGGAAAATCAAAATGACAATTGACGAAATGACTAAGGGATACGAAAAAGAAGTTGCGTATCAGAAGCATATGTTGAAAAACCTAGGCTACTGGTTTCAACTTTGCACCATTCTCAGTGGCGTTGGCATTGTTCTGATCTACTTCTTCCATGGCAAGACCTTGTGGTTAAACATCGTTGGCATTGTGCTCCTAGTCCTGGGTGCACTGGGCATGTTGATGTTCGGGTATTCAGGTTGGAAAGGGCAGCAGAATGTTCGCGCGGTTGTTGACGACTATGACAAGAAAATCAAATATTTTCAAAAGAAGGTTCGTCAGCAGACAGGAATTACGCCCAAAGTCAAATAGCTCCTGGTACAGGTAACTTTAATTGTAGGTGCTTCATTTATCAGTGATCAGTGCAACTATGGCAGGACTGAGAAGTCGGTGATATTCAGTTCTCACCGATTTTTTGGGTGTAGCTCACTGTGATGGAAGAATAAATAGTGGTGACTAACACTCATGTGAATGAGCTGTTAAAAAATGGGAGGGTAATTAGGTTGGATATTAATGAAAAGCAGCACTATAAGATGTATAAAAGCAAGAGCATGTGGGTATTTGCCTGCTTATCAACATGTCTTATCGTTTCATTTTTTAATGGTGGGCAAAATGTAAGCGCTGCGACAAGCGCTTCGTCTTCTCAAATTAGTCAAAGCAACACTCAGACTAGCGATGTTACAACAGATGAGTCGGTTACTCAATCGCTTTCAGTCAATGACGTACCGACTGTAGCATCATCAAAACAAGTTGATTTACCGAGTTCAAGCGACAGTGAGGCATCATCCAGTAATACAGCCAGTAATACAGTCAGTAATACAGTCAGTCAAACAGATGATAACAAAAATCAAGTAGCCTCAAATAGCACTAACAATACTGATGTGACAAAACCTGTTACAACAAGTGATTCAGATAAGGCTATTGTCAATTCGAATACCACATTGCCGACAAGTGATGAACAAGCAAAAAGTAGTGTAGGGCAATCTCAAACTGACCAATCAACATCTTCCACAACAATTGCAACCAAAGCAATTACCACTATAGCGATTGACAATTCAGCAAAGGCTACAACCCCCGATATCAGTCAAAATGATCAGTATGATGAACAATATAGAAATCAATTTCATTACTCCAGTAATAAAAATTGGATCAACGATCCAAACGGCCTCTTTTATGATAGTAGCACAGGACTTTACAATCTTTATTATCAATACAATCCAAAGGGGAACCAATGGGGCAATATGTCTTGGGGCCATGCCGTCAGCAAGGATCTAATTAATTGGACACAAGAAGATGTTGCCATTCCTTGGTTAGAGAATCAAGGTTGGGAAGACTTTACGTATACTAACACAACGGGAAATCTCAAAGATTATGGAACAGTGAGATATATTGGGGATCCAACAGGAGACTGGGGAACTACACCACATAGTAAGGCTATATTCAGCGGTTCGATTGTGGTTGATGCCAATAATGTTAGTGGATTAGGTAAGGGGGCCATATTAGCCTTTTACACAGCTGATTATGAGATTGCGGCTAGAAAAAATGACGATGCTGAAGGTGGATTAGGGACTTGGATTGGAGTAAATGAGATTCAAGAGCAACATTTGGCCTACAGCCTCGATGGTGGCAAAACATTTATTCAATATTCGAAGGATGGTAATGCGGCTAATCCTCAGGCAATCATTCCAACCAGCATGAACCAGGGAGGAGATGCCGCGAATTTCCGCGATCCAAGCGTGGTCTACGATGCGGTTAATAAACAATACTATTTAACCGTTGTGTCTGGCCAGCAAGCCCTCATTTATAAATCTAGCAATCTGTTGGACTGGACATATGCTTCTAAAATTGAACGTGAAAATGATGTGGGTAACGGCGTATGGGAATGTCCATCATTGATACCAATAAAGGTAGCTGGAACAAATGACACAAAGTGGGTATTTTGTGTCAGTGTTCAACAAGGCGCACATGCCACAGGATCTGGGATGCAATATTATGTTGGCAATATGACCGCTGATGGGACTTGGATGCCTGAGAGCTCGAAGACGCTTCAAGATCCAATGACAATGGACTCAGGAGAAGACTTTTATGCCGGTATTCCTTTCCCCAATATGCCCGATGGTCGAACTGTTATGTTGGCTTGGCAGTCGAATTGGAGCTATACGGGAGAAGCTAAGACAACACCTTGGTACGGTAATATGACTCTTCCTCGCGAACTGAATCTTGAAAAGAGTCCTGATACAACAGACGGGTACTTGTTGGCAAATACTGTGGTCAAAGAAATTGCTAACAACGAAGAGGCCAATGTTATTGATCAAAAGGACAGTAACTTTTCAATTTCAAGTAATGATCAAAAAGTTCAATATGATGGCAAACAATATAAAATTAGTGCGACATTTTCTTGGGATGAGAGCAATAAACCAAGTTCAGTCGGCTTTAAGCTTCGTGTTTCTGATGATAAAAAGTATGATATGTTGGTTGGTTATGATTTGACTACGGGATTATTTTTTGTCCAGAGACTCAGCACTGGTGAACCCAATATGGGTGCACCTCGAGACAAAATGAACGCAACAGTGAATGCTGATGGATCAATTACGATTACGGTTTATGTTGACGAAACAAGTATTGAGGCCTTTGCTAATAATGGCGAAAAATCGATAACCCAAAACTTCTTTATGCGGCCAGAAAATATTGGTGATCAAGCTACAAATGGTGTTTACGTGTATTCAGATAATGGAACGACTAACATCAGTAACTTAACTATCAATCCAATTGCTTCTATTTGGAACAGTGTTGGGAAACTAACTGAAAAATTTGTTGATGAAAGCGGCAATTCGATTGCTGACAATGTTGTTTCTTCTGGTAATGTTGGTGATCCTTACTCGACAACCCAAAAGGATATTGCTGGTTATACCTTCAAAGAAGTTCAAGGTACCCCTACGGGTAGTTTCACAGCTCAGGATCAAACTGTAACCTATGTGTACACCAAGAACCCAGTTGCTGATGGGAACGGCACTGGAGATACTGGATCTACTCAATCAGGAAATCCGTCTGCTACTGGTAAGGGTCAAGAAAATCCTAGTTTTTACCAACTCGACAATCCAGGTCAACTAAATAATTCTACCAAGAATGGAATTGTCAATACATCCACGAGTACAGAATCTCAGTCTAACAACACCTCAAGATTACCCCGAACAGGTGAAGACAATAATGGAAATCAAACAATATCATTTGCTGGTATTTTGTTAGTAATACTCGGCAATTTGCTTGGCTTAATTGGTATTAAAAAGCATCGTAGTTTCCTGTAGTTAAGCACCTGACAACTTTATCCAGATGAACTGACTATTGGCCATTTAAATAAGTTTCAACAGCAAGATAAGCGTAAGCGTCACATAGTGCAGTACCTATAATTGTCAAAATCCTCCCTCTATACTTGGTCTATCAAGAAGATTGGAGGATTTCTTTATGACTCAAACCAATGATCTGGTTCCAATCCAAATGGTCAATCGCGACGGTGCCGCCGTCGTGGTGAAACCCAAACTAGGAGCCAAAATTAAACTAAACGAAGTCGAAGTCCTTTTCTACAATGGCATCGATAAGGTGATGGCCCGGATTATTTTGCAGGAGTTGATGGCCCATGATACCCGACCTGTCCAAAGCTAACATTTACATCATTTGCGGTCGCACCGATCTGCGAAAAGGCATTGATGGCTTGGCGGCCTTGGTCACGGAGGAGTACAAGATGGATGTGTTCGACAATGCGTTATTCATCTTCTGTGGTACCCGTAAGGATCGTTTCAAAGCACTGTATTGGACCAAAAGTGGTTTTCTGCTTTTATACAAGCGCTTTGAAAACGGCTATATGCAATGGCCGCGCGATCGCAGTGAAATTCGCCGTTTGAATTATCGTCAAATGTCACGTCTGGTCAATGGTTTAGCCATTGAAGAACGCCGTACCATTCAGCCTGTAACCCCGGGGTATGTGTACTGATTGTCTGAAAGAAAGTCTTTTCTTGAAGCTGACGAAAAGGCTTTCTTTTCGTGTGGCCGCTTGATATACTTTTTTCAACCATTTTAACGGAGGGCGCGAGATGTCAGCGGAAGCAGTCGTGACGACAGAACAATTCGAATATCTCAAACAAGAGAACGCAAGCCTCTTTCTAGGTGGTAACTTTATTATTGCAATCTAGGTAAATTGTACCATCTATAGTTCTAAACTTTCGAGTTGTAAGCGCAAGAACAATAGTATTGTCATTGGTTAAAAGTTTACTTGAGAGGAGGGTAAAAATGTGACGAGGATGACAGCTAAAGTGGCGAGAACTGGGCATTTGTTCGCGGTCTTATTGATTTTGATGAGTATGTTAACAGGCTTAGTGACAAGTGGCAGTTCAGTTGTGACAGCCACTGCTAACATTCGCCCAACCTATAAAACCAATGCTAATGGTACCTATCCAGAAAATTCGTGGCAGGTCACGGGACAACAAAATGTGATCAATCAACGCGGCGGGGATCAAGTTTCAGGGTGGGATAACAATACAACATGGGATGGTGATGCGACTAATACCACGAATTCTTACCTAAAATTTCGTGATCCCCGTGATCCCAATAATCCGGATTATCAGATTCGAAAATATGCTAAAGAGACGAATACCCCCGGATTGTACGACGTTTATTTGAACGTTAAAGGCAATACACAGCAAAACGTGAAGCCTGTAGATATTGTCTTAGTTGTTGATATGTCTGGGTCAATGGAGTCAAACAGCAGTGGCACGAATCGAGCTAGTGCTGTTCGTACAGGTGTTAAGAATTTCTTGACATCTATTCAAAACGCCGGTCTGGGTAATTACGTCAATGTTGGTTTAATTGGGTTTTCTAGTCCTGGTTATATCGGTGACAAATCGGGTTATATTAGTGTCAAATTAGGCAAAGCAGGTAATGCCAGCCAGCAACAAGCGATTAATGGTGCATTGAGTTTAAGGTTTCAAGGGGGTACGTATACGCAGATTGGTTTGCGGCAAGGATCAGCCATGATGAATGCGGACACCAGTGGCAATAAAAAGATGATGATTTTATTAACAGATGGTGTGCCGACTTTTTCTGATAAGGTAAAAAATTCAGTGGTGGAAAACGGCACGTTGTATGGCACTAATTTTGGATCCAGCAGAGATGAACCAGGGGATACCGCAAAAATTACCCCTCCGTACATCGATAGTTCAGGTCATATCATATATGATACTTGGGCAGCAACATTGGGTGAGGCCAAGATAGCAAAGGATAGTGGTCATGAGGTACACGCGTTAGGCATCCAACTGGCTGACGACGGCCACTACATGACGAAAGAAAAAATACGCCAAAACATGCAGCTTATTACCAATTCACCGGATTTATACGAAGATGCTGATAGTGCCGATGCTGTTGAGGCTTATTTGAACAATCAGGCAAAGGATATTATCAAAAATTTTAATACCGTCGCCGATGGCACGATCACAGACCCGATTGGTACGCAATTTCAATATGCAAACAACCAGGCGACCGTTACGAGTGTCGGCAAGCAAACTGTGCCAGCAAGTGAGTTGCCAAGTGCGGCGATCCAAGATGGTCAATTGACGGTGAATCACATGAACTTGGGTCAGAATCAGGAAGTTCAAATCCATTATCAAGTACGGATCAAAACAGAGGATGCTGGCTTCAAGCCTGATTTTTGGTACCAAATGAATGGTGAAACATTGTTGACACCAAAAGCGGGCGCTGCCGCTGTTGACTTTGGGATTCCTTCAGGCAGGGCACCAGCAACTACCGTTTATGTGCAGAAGCAATGGCGCCAGTTAAGCAATCAATCGTTACCGGATACGCTCAACGTCACGGTGCAGCGAAAAGTGGCTGACGGTTCGCTTGATCCAAATTGGCAACAGACCTTAGTCCTTAAAAAAGCTGATAACTGGAAAGCTAGCTTTACGGCACCTGCGTATAACAATCAGGGTCAAAGTTTTTCATATGTCGTTAAGAGTGAAGATGCCTCGGGAATTGATTTGAGTTCGTTTATCAGTTCTCAAAATATGGATCAGCAAACAGCAACGTTGACTTTGACAAATCAGCAGTATGGTTTTCAATTTCAGAAAAAAACAACCGATGGTACTGATTTATCAACAGATCAGTTGAAGGCCATGCAGTTTAACTTAACCCAGTACAGCGATAACAGTTTTCAGCAGGTATCCAAAACCAACGCCATCACGTCAACGGATCTGCAGGCACTAGCGCCGGGGTATTACGGTATTCAGGAAGCTGCAGCACCTACAGGTTATCAACTTGATGGGACAACGTATCTTTTTCAGCTAACGTCTGATGGGCAATGGCAATACCATGGCACAAAGGACAATGTGACATCAGGGAGTGTTATTAATGGCCAGCAGACTTTGAATCCTGTTGGTGATAAGTCAGATGATTTTACGGTGACCGGGGATCACCAGCAAATTCTGACGCTAACGAAATACGATGAACCAAAGCCATCCATGACTTTACGGGTCATCAAACAGGATAATCAAAGCCAATATCTTGCAGGTGCAGCGTTCACCCTGCAACCAAGTGCTGGGGAAGCTGAGACAATAACATCATCGGCGACATCTGAGGGACAAGCGTTTGCAACAAAATTAATTGCAGATGGTACCTATACGATGTCAGAAACAAAAGCACCAGATGGCTATCAAAGCAATCCTGCCAAGATTGCCATTCAGGTAGCTACGACTGGTAAAGAGGCAACCGTCACGATTGACGGTGAGGCATTGAAGCCGGGCGAAAGTAAGAACGGATACACATTAGCGATTGATGGCAGCACGATCACTTTGCAGGCGATTAATCAGCCACTTGCAATTTTGCCACATACAGGTGGTCAGGGCTATCAGCGATTGCTTGGTATCGCACTGGGATTGATCAGCGCAGCGTTCCTTTTATTACTGGTTGTTTTGATAAAGCGACGGGTGGTGAAGCAACATGACTAAATCCTTCCGTCCGTTAGTGATTTTGACCTTTTGCTTGGCACTACTAGTCAGTTTGGCAACGACAACGTTGCAGCAGACACAGGCGGCAACTGTGCCGACCACTGTTGATGTTGTGTTGCATAAGCTGTTGTTTAAAGATACCTTGCCAACTCAACAAGCAAATAACGGGACAACAAAACCCGACTTTTCGCAGGCAGATGTGCCGTTAAACGGTGTGACGTTCACAGTTTATGACGTGACCGCTGACTTTTGGCAGCTTGTCTCCAAAAATGGCGGTGCGATTGAAGCAGCACAAACGACGTTGAGTCAAGATAGCTATCAGCCTGCTAGCTCCAGCCTTATCACACAGGTTGTGACGGCTGGTCAGGGAGAAGCGTACTTTGGCGATTTACCACTCCGACAGGGGCAGCATGCTGCGGTTTATCTTTTTAAAGAAACGGCGGCACCAAAGAATATTGAAGCCAGTCAGAATCTTGTGGTTGTCATGTCAAGCAACCTTCAACATGGGAATCAATCACGCATTGATTTATTTCCTAAGAACAAAATGGTAAGTCGTCACACCGACGCCCCCAAAAAAGTTCCAAAGAAAACACGTCAATTGTTGCCACAAACGAGTGATACAGTTGCAGCTTGGCTTTCAATGCTCGGGTTGATAATCTTCGCGACAGTACTTGCTTTTAACATAAAAAACCAAAAAATTAATAAGTGGGAGAGATAAGAATGAAAAAGACAATTGCCAAGAAAGTGCTGACATTAACCAGCACGATCCTAATGACATTACTGATGGTTCTCGGGTTTAATGGCACTCGGGTTCAAGCAGATACGAATGATACGACAACACAAAACGTTGTCCTTACTAAATACGGGTTTGACAAAGATGTTACTGCCATTGATCGTGCGACTGATCAGACCTGGGACGGCGGCGGTGCTAAACGCTTACAAGGCGTTGATTTCACCGTTTACAACGTGACAGCCAATTATTGGGCATCGCCTAAGGATTATAAAGGTAATTTTGATAGTGCTCCGGTTGCCGCAACCGGAACGACTGATGACCAAGGAGAACTAGCCGAAGCATTACCTACCCAATCAAAAGATGCCAGTGGTAAGACTCGTGCTGCTGTCTATCTTTTCCATGAAACCAACCCGCGAGCTGGTTATAACACGTCTGCCGATTTCTGGTTAACCTTACCAGCCAAGGCAGCAGCCGACGGGAATGTCTATGTCTACCCAAAGAATGTTCAAAAGACCACCTATGAGCGCACTTTTGTTAAGAAAGATGCTGAGACTAAAGAAGTGCTTGAAGGAGCCGGCTTTAAGATTAGCAATAGTGATGGCAAGTTTTTGAAGTTGACAGATAAAGATGGTCAAAGCGTCAGCATCGGCGAAGGATTTATCGATGTATTGGCCAATAACTATCGATTGACGTGGGTTGCTGAAAGCGATGCTACTGTTTTCACGTCTGATAAGAGCGGTAAGTTTGGCTTAAATGGATTTGCTGATAACACCACAAATTACACGGCAGTTGAAACAAAAGTGCCGGATGGTTATGATGCTGCTGCCAATACAGGCTTTAAAGCTGATAATTCGTCTAGCGACATTCTAGATGCACCAAGCGGTATTCTGCCACACACTGGTGGTACTGGCACAGTCATTTTTGCGATTTTGGGCGTTGCCTTAATTGCATTTGGAGCAGTTGCCTATCGCAAGCGCCGCAATGGTTTCTAAAAAGTTAATAAGATAAATGAGTCAAGCAAGAGCGTCGATGGCGCTCTTGTTTTGATATGGCGAGGTAATCAGAGTGACAAAACGAACACGTCGACCTTTAGGCTTGATTGATATTGTGATTGGATGCCTTCTTTTAGCGGGTTTTGGTGTTTTATGCTATCCATTTGCAAGTGATGCTTACGTTTCTTACCAAAATCAGCAAGTCATCGACAAGTATCGACAACAAGAAGCGCGGAAGAATCAGATGGTGTTGCGGCGGGAATATAACGAGTATTTGCAAAAAAATAAACAGTTGGCAGCAAGTCAGCAAGTGCCCGGCGTTGCCAGTTTTAATCATGCTGTTAATGATCAAGGAACCGCAAAAACAGCAGCCAAACGCAATCAACAAATCTTGACTCGTCAGACATTTGCTCAGTTGACGATTCCCAAAATTGGCCTTAGTCTGCCGGTTTTTGATCATACAAGCGATTGGCTTCTACAATTTGGCGCCTGTTTATTGGATGGTACAAGTTATCCAACTGGTGGTAAAAATACCCATGCTGTCATTTCAGCGCATCGTGGTGTGCCAAACGCTGAACTTTTTACCCGAGTACCAGCGTTAAAAAAAGGCGACAAGTTTTTTATTAGCATAGGCAATCATAAATTGGCTTACCAAGTCTTTAAGCGCCCGGTTATTGAGCCAAGTGATACCCGGCAGCTAAGAATTGTGCCGGGACAGGATCTTGTGACCTTAATGACCTGCACGCCTTATATGATCAATTCTCATCGATTGTTGATAACGGGCCGCCGAATTCCTTACGTTAAGGCAGATGACGAGGCTTCAAGTTGGGCGGTTTGGTGGAACAAATTAAAGCTAATAGTCGCACTTTTAGGCGCGGTGGTCATTTTAGGCCTGATCGGTTTCGTAATGCGCGGTTTGATGCTTGGCCGAAAGCATTATTTGCTGGAAGTACCGGCTGAAGCCACACAAGTCGTGGTGAAACGAGGTCGACATATACATTCTTTTAAATCAGATCAGACTGGGGTGACTGACATCAGCCTGCCTGGTAATCATTATCGAGTCGCAATTGTCACGCCACTTGGCCGGACTAAGTACAAGGCTTATGTCAAAAAAATTCGAGATAAAAGCTTTCAATTAAAAGAATATCATTAAGATCTTAAAATTTGTTTAATATCCTTTTGGGTTAATTTAAATGAGGAAAGGATCAATATTTTAAGACTGATATTGAGTTTAATAAACTAAAAACGA
>OBYR01001022.1_pt1 | contig 11899 bp, 8 predicted proteins | sample 1495491 | NCBI WGS metagenome assembly OBYR01 (sample SAMEA2580206, study PRJEB22360) | human gut metagenome | biome: human gut; feature: human-associated habitat; material: faeces | place: Denmark | collected 2008/2010 | reverse complement strand
AGGAACGACCTGTTTCTCACCGAGGAACGCCTTGTTCCTTTTAAAGAAACGGATGGTCCCTTAAAATCCGGGAACAAAACTAGCTGTAATATTCTGATCTTTCAAAACGCATAGTTGAAATACCACAAGTAATATGTAAATATAAATAATCATTCTTATACATCGTTTGTTTTGCGCGTGTATAAACGTTCAGTATGTCACAAAAGATAATTGAATAAGTTGGATAATAATTTAACAATGTTTATCCGATAAGTCCTTTTTATAGTTATCTAACCCTCATTTAAGTGATTTATAGAACTATTTTGAACGAAACTTCGGAATCCATGTGCAATTTCAGAACGTTTTACTTTAATATATATTTATTTTGTAATTTCGCATTCGATAATCATTTATTAACGCAAGCAAAAGCAAAATATTCAATATACGCATCTGATGAAAATACAATATATAGCAATTCTACTTTTGATATGTTGGGGAAGCATTTTAAAATGTTCGGCCCAAAAGGTAGCAGTAAAAACAAACCTGTTCTACGGTGCATATTCAGGTACTCCTAACTTGGGAGTAGAGTGGGGACTTTCTCCACGCACTACAATAGAACTTGGCGCCGGACTTAACTGGTTTACACCCAATAAAGCATCTTCAAATAAAAAACTGGTGCACTGGCTCGGTACAATGGAATATCGTTATTGGACATGTGAAAGATTTAGCGGACATTTTTGGGGGATACACATAATAGGAACACAATATAACATAGCCGGTCATCACTTGCCACTTTTATTCGGGGATAATTCCAGCCATTACCGATATGAAGGATGGGGAGCAGGAGGAGGCATCTCGTATGGTTATCACTTCCTTCTTAGTAATCGTTGGAGCCTTGAAGCAAATATAGGTGCAGGATATGTGCGGCTACATTATGACAAGTTCCGGTGTAAGACTTGTGGTGAAAAGGTCGGAACAGAAAACCGCAATTATTTTGGACCAACTAAAGCTGCAATCTCACTTATATTTCTTATAAAATAATACAACCATGACAAAATTAAGATCATTCCTATACCTGTTAATCATATTCCTGACCATTTCTTCTTTATCATACGGAGAAGAAAATCCCAAGAAATGGTATACAGGAATTATACAGCCAACAGCTCTTGAACTACAGCAAGCGGGAGATTCATTACATATTCAAATACTTTACAACTTTGATAATATACAAGTCAGCTCCAATCATTCTATAGAACTGATACCAGTATTGATTGCTGCAAACCATCAGATGGAATTGCCGGAAATATCCATTAAAGGTCGTAAGAACTATCAGAATCTGAAACGTAAACTTGCTTTGATGAATACGCAGGAACATGCTTTTTACCAGTCAGAAGCTCCATACTCCATATTAAAAGGGTATGGAATGACTGGAAAAGAACAGATTCGGTACTCGTTGACAATTCCATTCGAGCCATGGATGAAGGATGCATATCTGAATGTAAAGAAAGAAGTGATGGGCTGTTGCAGGCCAGGCAGGTTACTATCAGCTATTCCTCTTTTTAGTGCTGTTACTTTGGAGAAACTTCCCGTCCCTTATCAAATCACTCCACATATTAGTTACGTACAGCCAAAAGTTGAACCAGTCAAAAGTCGTGAGATGTCATGTGAAGCATTTCTGGACTTTGTCGTATCAAAAACCGACATTAAACCGGACTATATGAATAATCCGATTGAACTAAAAAAGATATCCTCCATGCTTGCCGAAGTGAAAAATGATACAGCCATTACCATTCGTGGAATATCAGTCATTGGTTATGCTTCACCGGAGGGTTCTGTCCTTTTTAACAAACAGCTTTCCGAAGGACGTGCAAAGGCACTTGTTAATTACCTTCTCCCTCGTTTCCCTTTCTCTAAAGAATTATACAAGGTGGAATATGGTGGCGAAAACTGGGAAGGACTACGTAAAATGGTTGCAGAGTCTGACATGGCAGAAAAGGATAGAATTCTTCATATTATAGATCACATACCAGTTGAAATAAACTACCGAACGAATACCAGTCGCAAGAAATCGTTGATGCTATATAAACAGGGCAATCCTTATCGGTTTATGTTGCGTGAGTATTACCCACATCTGCGTAAAGCGATCTGTAAAATAGAGTACGATGTTCAGAATTTTAATATAGAACAGGCAAAAGTGCTGATTCATAGTCGGCCACAAAATTTGAGCCTGAATGAAATTTATTTGGTCGCTCTCACTTACAAAAACGGATCGCCGGAGTTTATAGAATTGTTTGAAAAAGCTGTCAGTCTCTTTCCTGATGATAAGATTGCCAACCTGAATGCTGCCTCGGCTGCACTTTCGCGAGAAGACATTGCATTAGCAGAAAAATATCTTAAGAAAGCAGAGATTTCTGCACCGGAATATGAAAATGCCGTAGGAGTGTTGTACCTGTTGAAAAGCGACTATAAACAGGCAAAGTTACATCTAATCAAAGCTGCCGAATCCGGATTGGAACAAGCATATTTCAATCTGGAGGAATTGAATAAAAAGGAAGAAGATATTCGATCAATGACTAAACTAGATTATTGATTTTTTATTTATTATAATTATCATTTTATTTACAACATTTTAAAATTTAACAAAGATGAAAACAAAAAGTTTTCTATTATCTACATTGGTGACTTTTATGTTTGCCGGCTGTAGTAGTGATGATGCTCGGGAAGGGAATATTCCGAGCGGTGAACTGAATGGAAAGGCGTATCTGTCGCTTTCCCTGCAAAGTCACACATCCACTACAAGAGCAGAGAATGTAGTAGAAAAACCGGGAAGTTCAGGGGAAAGTAAAGCAGGGACAGTCAGAGTTTTATTATTTGACGAGGAAGATGTGTGCCTTGATGTGGTTAACTTTGACGATCTTACTGTTGGGAATAGCGGAGGAGAATCCGGTGGAACAGGGACCCCGGAAGCTGTAGCTAGCGATGCAAAATTAGTACCGGAGAAGACCAAAAAAGTATTTGTAGTTATCAATCCTTACACCGACGGGAATAAAGGATGGAATTTAGCTGCGGAAACAGTAAAAGGTAAACCTTGGTCTGCAATTAACACTGCTATTGAGGCGGTTATTGCCAATGTCGCTACCACCAATCAATTCATGATGACGAGTGCTGGCAAAGGTACTGGGATAGAAGGAGCATTAACGAATGTAACAGTGCATAAGCCAAGTGGATATACCAATGAAGCCATAAATCAGGCAAAAACAGATGCCAAAAACAATCCTGCTGAAATTAGTGTAGATCGATTGAGTGCAAAAGTAGAGCTTGCGGTTAAGGAGTCTTTTACTACCAAACCTGATGGTGCTAAATTTGCTTTCGGCGGTTGGGAATTAAGCGTTACCAATAAGAGTGTGAAACTGTATAGTGAACTTATCACTTACGATAATGCCACGACTGGAGCGGTTTATCGTCGGGATAAAAACTACTTGTCTGACGAACAACCTGATGTATCAAATGCGAGTACTATGGAAACGAATATGGATGCAGCTTTCAATTATCTAAAAAATATAGATAGCGAAAGTGAGGAGATGCCTGCTGTTGCACAGAGTAAGGGAACAAGTCTGTATTGTCTTGAAAATACAATGGAAGCTAAGGCACAACAATTAGGATTCACTACCAAGGTGGTAGTAAAGGCACAGTACACTCCTAATAGTTTGACTGAAAATAGTAGCTATTTTTCTTGGAAAGGAAACTATTATACATTAGAACAGCTTAAAACTGAATATAAAAACACTCCTAGTGGCGGACTAAAAACAGACTTACCTATATTCTTAAAGAAAGCAAAGCTCGTGGCTGGAGATGCCGATCAAAGCACTATAGACAATTTTATTACAAACCTTCAAGCGAACGGACTTACTGCGAAAACTGGTATCATCGGACGTTTTTGTGCCGTGCGTTACTATCATGAATCTGTTTGCTATTACGATGTCCTGATCCGTCACGATCAGAATGTAACCGAAAAGATGGCTTTAGGCCGATACGGAGTAGTGCGTAACAACTGGTATCACCTTGAACTTCAAAGCGTGAGCGGCCCCGGAACACCGTGGATTCCCGATCCGTCTGATCCTGACAATCCTACACCTCCGGGTACCGATGATGATGAAGCAGATGCATATATTTCTGTAAAAATCACTATCAATCCATGGACTTATTGGACACAAGGTGTTGATTTGCATTGATAAATGGGAATTAAAAGACACATAAAGAAATACAAAATAATCCTTGCCGCTTTTATAGTGGCAGGGATTACCGGTTGCGATGTCCTTCATGACGACCTTGATCAATGTGACCTCTTTCTAAAATTCCGATATGACTATAATATGGCAAATGAAGATTGGTTCGCCGAACAGGTGGAAGAAGTAAAGGTTTTCGTGTTCGATACGCAAGGAAAATATATACAGACACTTACTGATAATGGCCATTCGCTAAAAAGTCCGGACTATCGTATGCTGATACCCTATCGTTTGAAAGGCTGTACAGCTGTTGTATGGGCTGGAAAAACGGATAAATTCTATCAGCTTCCGACAATGGATACAGGTGATCCAATAAATAAATTAACGCTGAAATATGAGCCGGAAAACAACATAAGTAACAACCATCTTGATGCATTATGGCATAGCGGTCCTCTATTAATGTTTTCTTCGGAAAATATCAGTAATACAGAAAATGTCAGCTTGGTGCGCAATACTAATGATATAACGATAGGCATTACGCGAGGAAATAATCCGGTGGATGCTTCAAAATATGACATACAACTAATAACTGCAAACAATTTTTATGACTATAAAAATAATGTAGGTGAGAGCAGCAAGAATATAATTTACCATCCTTGTTCAGTTGAAGAGGAAGACAGTAAGACCGCCCTACAAACCCGCCTCCATACTCTTAGATTTATTAAGGATGCTGATACGACTTTTTCTATCACCGAAAAAGCGTCAGGAAAAACAATAGACATCGGAGGAAAAACAACTATAAACCTTATTGACTACCTGTTGATGAGCAAACCGAAAATGATGGGCGATCAAGAATACCTCGACCGCAGATACGAATGGGATATCAACATTCGAATCGGAGATAAGGAAGAGAATGGCTACATTGCATTAAGTATAACCATCAATAATTGGACCTACTGGTTCCAACCAACAGATATGTAAATCGTTTTTTGAAACGGAATTATGGCACGATTAAGGATGAATATAACTATCAACATAAAATTTTCGGCAAATATCCTGCTTTTGACAATGTTTGCCCTGTTTACTTACTCTTGTACAAAAGAGAACGAAGTAACAGGCGCACGTATTTACGAAGGAGAAAAGATACCGATGAGTATTAAAATGGGAACGCGCAATGCTACCACCGACAAAGATGAAGTCATAAATTCCGTACGTGCAATTGTGTTTAATGACAAGAACGAGCTGGTATACAACGACGTTTCTGATGCTTCCATAAATGTCGATAGCACATACACCGCTTCTATAAGAGCGGCACGGGGATATAACAACATTTATATCATCTGCAATGAAACATCGGAGCTTGCCGAAAAGCTCGCTGCTATTACACTGGAAAATGAAATAGAAAAAGTGACATTCTCTGCCGTAGGTATCGTTGCTCCTCCGCCCATGTATGGAAATGTGGCACGTGCCTATGTGGAATCCCGCAGTGACGGAAAAAACGCCACAGTAACAATTAATAATATTAAAATGACGGAATTGCCTGTTAGCGTAACCCGCATGGTATCCCGCATCAGCTTTACAGCTATTAAAAATATAACTAATCCGAATGAGGATTTCAAAGTAACCAAGCTCACTGTTAAAGTATGTCGTATGCCGGCCGCCACTCCTATAGAAGAAGGGCGGGCATATACGGAAGATATTTGGTCGGATGACCTTACGATATCAGGAACAGGCGAGCTTGACAAAAATGGCGATTATATTATAAAAGATAATAACTATACTATTCCTGACACAGTGGATTTTATAACAATTCCTGCCACATATATTCCTGAACACTTGCTATCCCAACCTGAAAATGCTTCTCAGGCAACCTACCTTAAGATTGACGCGCAGTGCGTACTTAAAAACGGAAGTTCTCAGGTGCTGAACTGCGTTTACCTCTTGAATATCGGTCAAGAGCCTCCCAAAAACTATAATCTGACACGAAACAACCATTATCAGATATACGCCACCATTACCGGTATGGGTGCAATGGGGTTATATGCGGAAATAGTGGCAATGGAGGAACATGATATCACCATCAACTGGAAACCTATCGACGGACTGGTCATAGTGAGTGACAAGGCAGCAGATTATGACGCGGTTGCCGATACATCCAGAAATGTGAATATCTGGAATGATGTCAGCGTTTATTCAGGTATACTGAAAGCATATCATTCGGAGACGGGATATAAGGATGTATTGTTCAAATATGGCAGCCTGATAGCCGTGCACAGCGGCACAAGTGCGGGTGAGGGTTTTATAGCTCCTACCAATGCCAGTGCATTGAACGATGTACTCTGGTATCCCGGTTCATACGATCCCTTAAGCATCAGCGGGTGGACAGATATTCCCTACCTAAACACAGACGGAATTCCTGCAAATAACACCGTAGACCAAGTTAAAGCCGGGGTGGGAGATCCCTGCAAGTTGGCCGGACTTTCCGAAACCCAGATCAAGGCTCAAAACATTGTGGATAACGGGCAGTGGCACATGGCTACTCCGAATGAAAACCAAGCCCTGATAGCGGCATCGGATAACGAGAATAATTCATACGGTTATCCTTCTTTCCATTGGCTGCTTTCCCCGCATAACCGGTATAGAGACGCGGGCGGTGTATCTCAGGGGGACCGTTCCAATGGATGGTATTGGAACGACGACGCTTCGGTATTCGAATTCTCCGGTAATTCATCGGGTGCAAGTTTCCAAAGTGGCAAGGACAGGCAAAGTGCCTATATGATTCGCTGCGTGCGCAATGAAATACCGGAAAGCAAGATGGAGGCGGGTGCCATCTCCAGTCCTACTTATCAGGGAACCGAAAAAGGTGTAAAAGCTTATTTCGGTATAAAATCCAATGTGCCTTATTGGACGGCAACGCTTGTCACGGGAGAAGGTGCGGGAACAGCGGAGCCTACTGATTTCTCGTTCGCATCGGATGGCACCATCGTACATACGACCCACGGAAGCAATACGGAAAATATCCCTGTATACGTCAAACGTAAAGAAAGTGCTTCACCGCGTTCATTCAGAGTGAAGGTGGAAGGAGTCGGTTTGGACGGACAGACAAGGAGCATACTGCTCACCGTCTCGCAAAGCGGATATGATTTACGTGCTACTACCGGATTAAGTAGTCTGGGTAATATATCTCAAACGGGAGGTACTTATACGGTGAGTATCCAGCTTACTCCGACGGATATCTCCATACCTGCCGGAAAACTGTTTTTGCAGGTTATTTATGGAGGCGTCCAAAAGTGTCTCAGTACTAAAGTGAATACTGAACCGAATACGTATAGTTATTCTGTCTCGATAGAAATTCCAGAGAACAGCAGTCCGAGTTCTATCAATCTTACTGTTAATATTCTACTGGCGAAAGATACCGGAGTGACAGTTCCTCTCGGCAGTCCGTCAATTACGCAAAACGGCTACTGATGTCCTCTCCTTGGATGAAAATTTGATAATAAACATATACGATATGAACCTAAGAACAAAATATAAAAGATATTTCCGGGCAGCCTGCACCACCTTGCTGTTGCTGGCGTTCGTGGGCTGTGCAAAAGATAAACTGGTAGAGTACGGTCCCGGTGACGCTACCGGTAAGGTGGTTATGGTCAGCCTGAAAGTCGGTATTCCCCCCGCTGTAGAGCCTGCATCAACGAGCGGATATTCCGCCGCTAAGTCGCTTTTTAGGGATAGGAACGATTCCGGGTTGTCGTTTACAGTGGCTTTGGAACAAGGACAAGAACCACATGAGGTAACTACCCGGGTATCTGACGGCACGACCAAGTTACACAACCTTTGGCTTTTCCAATTCGATGAGCACGGTTCCATTAAGGGAAATCCTCATAAACTGAGTGATGCAGTAACAGCCATAAATGATTTGATGACGATAGACGTCCCCCTCGTAGTATCAGAGAATCAAACCTTGTACCTGTTGGTATTAGGCCCTAAACTTAACTATGATATGAGCGGAGTGAGCACTCTTGATGAACTCAAGAATTGGAGTTTTGACTATCTTATTAATGTAGAAGGGCATACCCAATCGCTTATCACCGCAGATGATGAAGTACCGCTGGCCGGAGAAGTGTCAGGTGTCACTGTGGTGGACATCGACGGTGGTAAGCGTGGTCTGGTAGAATACAACAAACCGGCCGGGTTTGTAGGAGGCATCGAAATCGAGAGGTTGATGGCACGCGTTACCTTACGTTACAAGTTCGAGGTGGAAAATTACCGGTTACAAGGTTTGAAATTGCTGAATGTGAACAATACTATCCGGCTCACCAATCTTAAAAAAAATACCGATGCGGATACATACGCCACATTTGAAATGGATCAGTTGGGTGAGCCCGATTCCAATGGCTATTACTCGGCAACATGGTATGTAGCGCAGAATCGGCAAGGGACGGTTACAACTATTCTAAGTGAAAGCCAGCGCTACTACAAAGTGGTCAATAAGGTGCCTTCAGGTGCTGCGCCGCCACTGGGCACGCAGATAGAGGCATGGGCATACCCTACTACCGGAACAAATGAATACGCGATCTACCAGATATATGTTGGGAATAATAACACCAATAACTTCGATGTGGAACCCAACCATTTTTATAATTTGCGTACTGCCATAAACGCAGAGATAAACTCGGCGAAGAACGATGAACGGATCAGGGCATATACCATCAGCCAGTATGTGGAATTTTTTTCCAGCCTTAACGTAAAGGCTTCTGGGGCGTCATTCAGCACCCTGTACAACAAAACGGGTGCCACTTATGACCTGGATGCAGCTTATAGTGTCCGCCCGATAGTTATACAGACTCAAGGAAGGAAAGTGGAAGTGGAAATATATACTGACGAAGATTGTACGCAGAGAGCCGATAAGGGAAGCAGTTGGCTCCTCCTGTCTTCCTCTTCCAACTATACGGATGCATTCAATAATGTTAAAGAGCCATTGGATACCCGTGTTACGGCAAGTTCCATACTTCCCACTCAGGTGAAGTTTTATCTCTATAATAAGGAATACATTTATGATGATGACGGCAAACTGGTTGACCCGGGTGAATCCGATAAATTAGGAAAGCGTTCTTTATACATTAAAGTAACTACTATGCCAGAGGGTGAAGGAGAAACATTGCAAACTTTCCATATATTCAGACTGGACCAGCGCCCGGCAGTATATGCCGGGTGTTTTGGAGGAGAAAGAGACACTGACGGAAACTATACAATGGGATTGGTGCATGACAGACCGCAACGTAGTGTATACCAGTATGACGTATCATCGGGTAAAGTGGAATATGGTTACGATGGGATTGTGACAGCTGCTCATTCATACGGGACGGATGACGTGTATTATGGAAAAAACGCGACGGTAAACCTGGCCGAGAATATAAAGAACCTTACTTGGAGTGGTAATATACCTGTCCCGCAGAAAGATGCTTCCGGACATATATTGCTATATCAATATCAACACCCGGCTAGTACGTTTAGTGCAAGGGCTTGCTATGATAAGAACCGGGATGAAGATGGAAACGGACGAATAGAAGGGGAGGAGTTAAAATGGTATTTACCGGCATCCAATCAACTGATTGGCCTCTATATCGGCAGTCTATTAGATGCCAGCAGCGGGCAAACAATTACAGAAGATGGAGGTACTTCTGCCAAAAGGTGGTATTACGGGCTTAACTCTTACTATAAGACTGAGGGTGGTGCAAGGTGTGTAAGAGACATCCCTCTCCCTTCCGTTACTTATTAATGATAAAATGAAAATATAAAGAATAAAATGAAAAGAATAACTGTCATAATCTTCGCATCCCTTTTTATCTTGCTAAAGGGATATTCCCAGACAATAGAAGTCTATGAAGATTTAAGAGGAAACAAGTATGCGGCTATTAATTCGAAAGATTTGCCTAAACAAAGGATCAGAGATAAAAGTGCTGTCTTTTATAACAACATTCAATTATACGAGTACACCTCGACTGGTCAAAATACGAATCCTATTACCGATAGTGAGGGCAACCCTGTTTATACAGACAGGATTATCCGGCATATAGATAGCATGTCTGAGGCAGGCAAAATCAATAAGACTGTATCTGCATTTTTTATAGTCTCTCCGGATATCGTATATAGCGATGGCAATGATAGCGAGGGAAAAGACAGTGGAACGCAAACAATGAATTGGGCTACGGCAAATGGCTATCTTGCTACGGCAAACAGTAATAGTTATAGTACGGAGAAGAATATTGCTGTTCCCAAGGGATGCGCAATGTATCGGGGGAAAGACGGTCAGGACGCTCCGGGAACATGGCGGATACCTACACTGCGTGAAGGAAGCCTGATTATGATTTATTATAAGGAATTAGAGGCCACAGCTACCCAAGGTACCGATTGTAAAGCATTTGCCTTATCTGACATAAAACCAACCACCTATTGGTTAGCGACGGAAAATACAACTTCTTCTCAAGCATGGTCAATGACAATTTATCCTGATGCGACAAGAGTGAAATATAAGTCTGCCAGAGATCTCAAGGCAAGCTCCTATTATCTCCGTTGCATCCGGGATATTCCATAGAATAGAAATATAAGTTTGCTCATTCATTTACAAAAGATACAAAATAACTGATCAATCAAATGAAAACGATAAAAGCCGAAATATTAATGATTGAAGGAGCGCCGTTTCCTGTCATCAAAGAAATATATGATCCTTCAAATGAAAGGCGTAATGGGAACATTACACCGGAAGCTCCCATTGTTATCACCGGTCACAATCTGGATATGTTGACATGGGAAAGTACCAATCTATATCTTGTCTCTTCCGTCAATGACAGAATGTTGATAGAATGTGGCGATATCCATAAATATTCGGACGATAAGATTTATATGACAGTTCCTGATATTAATGAAGGTGAATATTTCCTGGCACTGATGATTTTGATGAAAGATAAAGAAAGTTTTTTATACATCTTTCCCATATCTTTGGTGGTACAGTTTGCTCAATCGAAATGGCACGACTGACATCCGTATGATAAAAATAACGGCAAACAACATAATTGATAAATAGCAGTCCATGGAAAAGAACCAACCATATAAGCAGGATAAAGTATTCGATAATATATTGGAAACAGAAGAGTTTAACGTCTATACTAAAATAGACGATTTACCTCTTGATGAAAATCCTATGTATCTTGAAGAAGGGATAAATGGGATATGCACGGGAGGAAGTGCGTTATTCAATGTTTTTGGTAATAAACGACGGATTGTTTCCAATGATCTGGTAGTCATTTTCCCTTTTCAGCTGGCTTCTGTCACGGAGATTAGCAGTGACTTTTCAATGACGTTTCTAAAAGTACCCAAAAGCCTGTTTATGGATACAATAAGCGGGATATGTATACCTACGCTTGATTTCTTTTTCTATATGCGGAAAAATTTCAGTACTCCGCTATACGATGAAGAGTGCCAACGTTTCATTCACTTTTGCAATATTTTGATTTTTCGTATCAACTTACCCCGCAACTTATTCAGACGGGAGTCTATCATGCAGTTATTACGTGTTTTCTACTGGGATATATATGTGGCTTATAAAAGAAATCCGAAAGCTGCCGAATTAGTAAAATACACCCGTAAGGAAAAACTTTTATTCGACTTCTTTTGTTTGGTGATCGAATTTCATA
>OBYR01001016.1_pt1 | contig 11974 bp, 10 predicted proteins | sample 1495491 | NCBI WGS metagenome assembly OBYR01 (sample SAMEA2580206, study PRJEB22360) | human gut metagenome | biome: human gut; feature: human-associated habitat; material: faeces | place: Denmark | collected 2008/2010 | reverse complement strand
TCTATCTGCAGAAAGATGAAGAAATTATTCGTATCGATTCACGAACTTCGGACGCTATCGCTCTGGCCGTACGTGCAGATTGCCCTATTTTTATTTATGAGTCTATTCTTGAAAGAGAATATATCCGCCTGGATGATTCTGATCAGCCGGATACAGAGCAACAGGAAGAGGAGACAAATGATTCCGACAATGTGAATTCACTTGAACAAGCATTGGAGCAGGCTATCAACTGGCAGCCCGGTTACGCGATGAAATAAACAGAAGAAAATAAATTTAAATATGCACGTATTCTATACTCCCGATATACAGAAGAACCTTGAACTTCCGGAAGAAGAAGCACAACATTGTGTCCGTGTTTTACGACTCAACATTGGAGATGAAATCACCCTGACGGATGGTAATGGAAATTTTTACCGTGCGGAAATAACTGCCGCAACCAACAAACGTTGTTTGGTAAAGATACTCGAAACAATTCCACAAGAACCTTTATGGTCAGGACATCTACACATAGCCATGGCTCCAACAAAAAATATGGATCGTAATGAATGGTTTGCCGAAAAAGCTACCGAAATAGGTTTTGATGAGTTGACCTTTCTTAATTGCCGTTTTTCGGAACGAAAAGTCATTAAGATGGAACGTATTGAAAAGATAGTAGTATCTGCCATCAAGCAATCACTCAAAGCACGTTTGCCGAGGCTCAATGAAATGACAGATTTTGATAAATTCATCACCCAGGAGTTTACCGGTCAAAAATTCATCGCACACTGTTATGAAGGTGAAAAGCCACTGCTTAAAAATATTCTGAAACCAGGAGAAGATGCATTGGTACTTATCGGACCGGAAGGAGATTTCAGTGAAGAGGAAGTAACCAAAGCAATAGAAAAAGGCTTTCAGCCCATAAGCTTAGGTAAATCCCGGCTGCGAACGGAAACGGCAGCACTGGTAGCAACAATGGTAGTGAATAGTGATTAGTGATTAGTGATTAGCGGGCTGCGCTATCATACCGAATGGTACTAATCACTTATCACTACTCACTTATCACTAAAAAATACATCAATTAAAAAACAAATAGTTATGGCAAAAAGAATAATTTCCCGACTTTCAGTGCTGGTAGTGCTGATGGTATTCATGGCAGCTTGTTCAAAGAAATCGGAATACACAAATGTTATACCTGCTGACGCTTCGGCCGTAGCATCTATCCATTTGAAATGACTGGCTGATAAATCCGGACTGAAAGACAAAGAGAATGAAGCAGCCAAACAAAAGATGATAGAGGCGCTGAAAAGTGGAACTACTGCGGCAACTTTCCAACAATTAGAAAAAGTCTTGAATAACCCTAAAGAATCAGGAATAGATGTGGATGCACCTGTATATGCATTCACTGCAACCAGTTTTCCATATACAGCTCTGGTAGCTAAAGTGTCGAACCAGGATAAACTGCATACTTCACTGGATATAATGGTGAAAGAACAAATCTGCCAACCCATAGAAGCAGCAGACGATTATAGTTATACACGAATGGGACAACGTGACATCTTTGCTTTTAACGAAACAACAGTTATGCTGGTACAGACGGGCAGTACATCACAAATGGAAAATGCTCAGAAGATGATCAGCGAGCTAATGAAACAAACCGCTGAAAAAAGTATCGCTAATAACGCTGGTTTCCAGAAGATGCAAAAACAGAAAGGTGATATTAATTTCTTTGCATCTTTAGCTGCACTTCCTAAAGAATACACACGCCAGCTGAATTTGGGTTTAACCGGCATAAAAATAGATCCCAAAGATATAATGGCTCTTGGTAGTCTTAGCTTTGAGAAAGGAAAGATTGCTCTACTTTTTGAATACTATACAGAGAACGAAGAAGCCAAAGCCATGTTGAAAAAACAGGAGAAGGCAACGATCAAACTGAATAATACTTTCCTTAAATATTTCCCTGCATCAACCATCGCATTTATGAGTGTAGGAGCCACTGGAGAAGAGTTGTACAACCTGTTACAGGAAAATGAAGAATTCCGTAACACAGTATCTATTTCCAAAGCAGAAGAAGTGAAAGCCCTGTTCGCTTCATTCAACGGTGATATATCTGCCGGACTGATCAATGTAACTATGGGTAAAGATCCTGCTTTCGTAGCTTATGCAGATGTAAAAAACGGAAATGCACTAAAAGCTCTTTATGACAATAAAAAAGCACTGAATCTGAAAAAAGGTGAAGATATCGTTCAATTGGGTGAAAATGAATATGTGTACAAGTCAAGAGCTATGAATATCTTCTTTGGGCTTAAAGACAAGCAAATGTATGCTACAAATGATGAATTACTTTATAAAAACATTGACAAAGCAGCTGATAAATCTATAAAAGACGTTGCCTATGCTTCGGATATGAAAGGAAAGAACTTCTTCTTTGTTGTTAACATGGATGCTATCCTCGAACTCCCGATTGTAAAAATGATGGTAGGCTTCGGAGGTGAAGAGTACCAAATGTACTATAACCTGGCATCACAAATTAGTTATCTGGAAATAAGCAACGTAAGCGACGGTGTTAGTGAAATAGACCTCGTTCTGAAAGACAAAGACACCAACTCGCTGAAACAAATTGTAAACTTCGCCAAGAAGTTTGCCGGCATGTAATTTTCTGAACATGGAAACAATTCATCTGCAGCAAACACTTCCCCAAGTGTTTGCTGACCGTAATTCTATCACATCGGATATCTGGCATAAGAACATTATATTCCGTAAAGGAGAAATGTACCTGATTGAAGCAGCCTCCGGTACCGGAAAATCATCATTATGTAGTTATATATATGGCTATCGAAGCGATTATCAAGGTATTATAAATTTCGATGAGACTAATATCAAGGCATACACAGTAGAGCAGTGGGTCAACCTACGCAAGCATTCACTGAGTATGCTTTTTCAAGATTTGCGCATCTTCTCCGAACTCACAGCACTCGAGAATATTCAATTAAAAAGTAATCTGACCGGATATAAAAAGAAAAAAGAGATTCTTGCTCTTTTTGATGCAATGGGCATTGCCGACAAAGCCAATATAAAGGCCGGAAAATTATCTTTTGGCCAACAGCAACGTGTTGCCTTTATCCGTGCACTATGTCAGCCTTTCGACTTTATCTTTCTGGACGAACCTATCAGCCATCTGGACGATTATAATGGACAAATTATGAGTAGTCTGCTAACGGAAGAAGCCGGAAAACAAGGTGCGGGAGTTATTGTTACTTCTATCGGAAAACAGATCGAATTGCCTTATAACCAAGTATTACGCCTGTAACAGATCATACGAATATGAAACTTATCTGGAAACTTCTTCGTCAACATATCAGTATCGGCCAGCTTGCCGGTTTCTTTCTTGCCAATCTGTTTGGTATGGTTATTGTATTGCTCAGCGTACAGTTTTATAAAGATATTATCCCTATGTTTACAGAGGGAGATAGTTTCATGAAGAAAGATTATATCATTACCACCAAAAAAATAAGTACCCTTGGGGCTTTTGCCGGAAAAAGCAATACTTTCTCTCCACAAGAGATAGAGAATCTCAAGAAACAACCTTTTACTAAAAGTGTAGGTGCATTTACTCCTTCACAATTTAAGGTGTCAGCTGGTTTGGGTATGCAAGAAGCCGGTATCCGTCTTTCTACAGACATGTTCTTTGAAGCGGTGCCCGATGAATACGTAGATGTAAAACTCGACAAATGGCATTTTGACGAAGAGACACATACTATCCCCATTATTATTCCACGCAATTACCTGAATCTGTACAACTTCGGATTTGCTCAAAGCCGCAGTCTGCCCAAGCTCTCCGAGGGCGTAATGAGCCTTGTACAAATGGACATCATGATGCGTGGAAACGGACGTGTAGAACAGTACAAAGGAAACATTGTCGGTTTCTCCAACCGACTGAATACGATATTGGTACCGGAATCTTTTATGGTATGGGCAAATAAAAATTTCGCTCCGGAAGCAGAAGCACAACCGTCACGCCTCATCATCGAAGTAGGAAACCCTGCAGATGCCTCCATTGCCAAATATTTCCAGCAAAAAGGATACGAAACCGAAGATGGTAAACTGGATGCAGGGAAAACAACCTATTTTCTCCGCCTCATTGTTGGCATTGTATTGGGGGTGGGGCTCTTTATCAGTGTACTTTCTTTCTATATATTGATGTTAAGCATCTTCCTTCTGTTGCAAAAAAACACTACCAAGCTCGAAAACCTATTGCTTATCGGTTACAGCCCGGCAAGAGTAGCGCGCCCTTATCAGACATTAACTTTAGGGCTAAATATAGTGGTTCTTATTGTATCGATCAGCCTTGTAGCCTGGTTACGTCATTCTTATACCGCTACACTTAGCTTACTCTTTCCACAACTGGAAATCGGTTCACTCTGGCCGGCTATTACCGTCGGGATACTTTTATTTGTTATCGTCTCTGCTTTCAATCTGTTTACTATCCGCAAAAAAGTATATTCCATCTGGCGAGGACACCATTAAAGATCACACAAAACAAAAAAACTACCATGAAAAACCTAACACTTCCTATAGTACACAAATATACTGTCGCAATCTTTTTATGGGAGGTATTGTTTACTCCTCTCCAGATGCTTTCAGCACAAAATAAGTTGGATAGTGTTGTTTCTTACTTTCATCAGTTACAAGGCACCCATCAGGAAAAACTATATCTACATTTAGATAAGCCATACTATGGAGCCGGAGATAACATTTGGTACAAAGGTTATTTAGTAAATGCAACCAGCCACCTGGAGAATCCTAAAAGTAACTTTATCATCACAGAATTAATTAATCGTACTGACTCCGTCATACTACGAAAGAAAATCAAACGGGATTCTTTGGGATTTCAAAATGCTTTCACCTTACCAAGTACGCTTCCTGCAGGAGATTACTACATCAGAGGATACACTAACTGGATGCAGAATGAAGATCCGGTATTTTTTTATTCCCGTAATCTCCAAATAGGTAACTCTATTGATGTCACTATCCTCTCTACAATTGAATATCAACCGGACACTAAAAACAATTATCTGGCCAAAATCCGATTTGCAGATATCATCCCACTTATGATACCCCACAGAAGAAAGAGAACACTACAACCGATCTACGTACCACAATCTACTGGAATCCGGGACTACAATGGAATGCTGATGGAACAGCGACCATTGAATATTATATGCCAGACAGTACAACTCCTCAGGATATTGTTATCGAAGGAGTTAGTAAGAACGGCAAAATCTGTCGTTTTACGAAAACGATTAATCAGCCTTCCAATTGATTAGTTACTACTTTTTCTTATCTTTGTATATGTCTATTTTATAAAAAATACAACTATGCCAGACTATGAATTAATTACCATTCTTGGTCCTACCGCTTCGGGAAAGACTCCATTTGCTACCGCACTGGCTGCAGAACTAAACACCGAAATCATTAGTGCAGACTCACGGCAAATATACCGGGGCATGGACCTGGGTACAGGTAAAGATCTTGCCGACTATACTATTAATGATAGAGAAATACCTTATCACTTGATTGATATAGTGGAGCCAGGTTATAAATACAATGTTTTTGAGTATCAGCGTGATTTTCTAAAAGCTTATGAGACTATTAAACAAAAAGGATGCCTGCCCGTTTTATGTGGAGGGACGGGCATGTACCTGGAGTCCGTATTGAAAGGATACCGGTTAATGCCGGTACCCGAGAACCCGGAATTGAGAACACGATTGGCAGATAAATCGTTGGAAACACTGACCGGGATTCTTCAACAATACAAGACATTGCACAATTCGACTGATGTAGATACAGTGAAACGTGCGATACGGGCCATAGAAATAGAAGAGTATTATGCCAAGCATCCAATAGCAGAACGAGAATTTCCACAACTCAATAGTCTGATCATCGGAGTAGATATTGACCGGGATTTACGTCGGGAAAAAATCAGCCGGCGATTGAGACAACGTTTGGACGAAGGTATGGTAGATGAAGTAAAACAGTTACTTGCACAAGGGATCAAAGCAGAAGATTTGATTTATTATGGACTGGAATACAAATTTCTGACACTATACGCCATTGGGAAACTTACTTACGAAGAAATGTTCGCCCAACTGGAAACCGCCATCCATCAATTTGCCAAACGGCAAATGACTTGGTTTAGGGGAATGGAAAGAAGAGGATTCACCATTCACTGGGTGGATGCAACGTTGCCTACAGAAGAAAAGATAGCTTTTGTAAAGCAAAAGCTCAAAGGTATTTAGTATCTTTGGCAACAGAAAAAAACAGATACTTTAACCACATACTATCTTTGCAAGAAAGTATATAAATCAAGTCAAAGAAAAGGATAAAGTACGAGAACTATTCCATTAAAAGACCTCTAAGCAGGAAGTTTTTTAATCAGAAGAGATGATTTTTAAATAATAGATCAGAGAGATGAGCGTAGAACCAGGAAAATGGGGCGTAATATACAATCCCAAAGCCGGAACACGGAAGGTGCAAAAACGATGGAAAGAAATCAAAGAGTACATGGACCAGAAAGGTGTGTCATACGACTATGTACAGTCCGAAGGTTTCGGTTCAGTAGAACGACTTGCCGGAATTCTGGCAAATAATGGCTATACTACCATTGTAGTAGTAGGCGGTGATGGTGCTCTGAACGACGCAATCAATGGTATAATGCTTTCCAACGCTACTCATAAAGAAAGTATCGCTATCGGCATCATACCCAATGGTATAGGAAATGACTTTGCCCGATACTGGGATATCGGCATGGACTACAAACAGGCAGTAGACTGGATTATCAATAACCGCCGGAGAAAAATTGATGTAGGATATTGTAATTTCTACGATGGCGAACAACACCAACGCCGTTACTTTCTCAATGCCATAAACATCGGCTTTGGTGCACGTATCGTGAAAGTGACCGACGGAACCAAACGTTTTTGGGGAGGAGTCAAATTTCTCTCATACCTGGCAGCCTTCTTCCTGTTATTTTTTGAACGAAACCTGTACAGAATGCATCTCCGCATCAATGACGAACACATCCGGGGGCGTATTATGACCGTATGTGTGGGTAGTGCCTATGGTTACGGGCAAACTCCAAGCGCTGTGCCTTACAATGGATGGCTGGATGTTTCGGTTATCTACCGTCCGGAGCTCTTGCAGACCATGTCCGGGCTATGGATGCTGATTCAGGGACGAATACTAAATCATAAAGTAGTAAAAAGTTACCGAACAAAGAAGGTAAAAGTACTCCGTGCAAAGAATGCCGCCGTTGATCTGGATGGACGGATCTTACCCAAGCACTTTCCACTGGAAATAGGTATCCTACCGGAAAAGATAACTCTGATTATACCCAATTAATAATGATTCAATGTGCCGATATGCCAATGTGCCAATTGGCTGCGCTATCGGAGAAACAGGACGCATAACAATTGGCATATGACCGTATTGGCAAATTAACTAATTATTTATTATGATAGAACAATTAAAGAACAATCCCTCGGCAACTTTTTCCTGCTTGCCGGTCCTTGTGTAATAGAGGGTGAAGATATGGCAATGCGTATTGCAGAAAAAGTAGTCAATATCACTGAAACTCTAAAAATCCCATATGTATTTAAAGGCTCGTATCGTAAAGCCAACCGTTCACGTCTGGATTCATTTATGGGAATAGGCGACGAAAAAGCATTGAAGATATTAAAGAAAGTACATGATACATTCGGAGTACCCACCGTTACAGATATTCACTCGGCTGAGGAAGCAGCAATGGCTGCTGAATATGCGGATGTACTCCAAATCCCTGCATTTCTTTGTAGACAAACAGATATTCTGGTTGCAGCTGCTAAAACAGGAAAAGTGGTAAACATAAAGAAAGGGCAGTTTCTTTCTCCGATGGCAATGCAATTTGCAGCAGCTAAAGTTATAGAAGCCGGTAACAAAGAGGTAATGCTGACTGAACGTGGAACAACTTTCGGTTATCAGGATCTCGTAGTTGACTATCGTGGCATTCCGGAAATGCAAACGTTCGGTTTCCCCGTAATCCTGGATGTGACCCATTCTTTACAACAACCCAACCAAACCAGTGGAGTCACAGGTGGAATGCCCCAATTGATAGAAACCGTCGCTAAAGCCGGAATTGCAGTTGGTGCAGATGGACTCTTCATAGAAACCCATGAGAATCCGGCAATAGCCAAAAGTGACGGTGCCAATATGCTGAAACTGGACTTACTTGAAGGTTTACTAACGAAACTGGTAAGAATCAGAGAAGCGATAAAATAGTGATAAGTGGATTAGTGATAAGTGATAAGTAAGTTAGTGAATTAGTGATTAATGATTAGTGATAAGTACTTTGCAGAGTGATAGCGCAAGCCAACTAATCACTTATCACTTATCATTAATCACTAATTCACTACTTTTTGTGATTTATCTTTCCCTCCTCCGACAAATAGTACAAAACATTTATTAAAACTCATTAGATATGAAACATTTATTTCGTGGTTTATTTGTTGCAGCAGTAATTATATGCTGCAGCTTTCAGCAGGCATTTGCTCAATTGCCTCCTATCCCTGTCGACCCGAACGTACGCATCGGCCAACTCGATAACGGACTTACGTATTACATCCGTAAAAATGTACTTCCGGAAAATCGTGCCGATTTCTATATCGCTCAGAAAGTCGGTTCTATCCAGGAAGAAGAAAATCAACGCGGTTTGGCGCACTTCCTTGAACACATGTGCTTCAATGGAACCACTCACTTTCCCGGTGATGCATTGAAACAATATCTGGAACGTATCGGTGTGAAGTTTGGTGAAAATCTAAATGCTTACACTTCTGTAGACGAAACGGTTTATAATATTTCAAATGTCCCGGTTACTGTTCCGGGCGCCATTGATTCCTGTCTATTGATTCTACATGACTGGTCTAATGATTTAACCCTGGATCCAAAAGAAATTGACAAGGAACGTGGCGTAATCAATGAAGAGTGGCGTACGCGTATGAGTGCCATGCAGCGTATGCAGGAAAAAATGCTTCCACAAATGTTTGCCGGAACTAAATATGCAACTTGTTTCCCAATTGGTACAATGGACGTAGTTATGAACTTCAAGTATCAGACTTTAAGAGATTACTACGAAAAATGGTATCGCCCCGACTTGCAAGGTATCGTTGTAGTTGGTGATATCGATGTAGATGCAATTGAAGCTAAAATCAAAACAATGTTTGCCGATGTTCCTGCACAACCTGAAGCAGCCGAACGTGTTTACTATCCGGTAAATGATAACAAAGAACCTATTATAATCATCGAGCAGGATAAAGAACAGCCCCATATCCAGGCACTTATCTTCAACAAACACGATGCAACCCCGGATGATCAGAAGAACAACATGGGATACATGGTACAAAACTATGCCACCAATCTCATCAGCAGCATGTTGAACGCCCGTTTGAACGAACTTACGCAAACTGCTAACCCTCCTTTTATTTATGCCGGAACTTTTGAAGGTGAATTCTTTGTTGCCAAAACCAAAAGCGCTTTCACTGGTGTAGTTGTCTGTAAAGAAGGATCGGTAGAAGACGGAATTGCTAATTTGTTACGCGAAATGGAACGTGCACGCCAATTTGGTTTCACAGAGACAGAGTATGGCCGTGCCCGCGCAGAATACCTGCGCCAATTGGAATCTGCATACAACGAACGTGATAAACGTAAAAACGAAACATATGTGAACGAATATGTTCGTAACTTCCTCGACAAAGAACCGATTCCAGGTATTGAAAATGAATATGCTATCATCAACCAGATAGCTCCGAACATTCCTGTAGCAGCATTGAACCAAATGATGCAAGCTTTGGTTACAGACAGTAACCAGGTAGTAGCTATTTTCGGTCCCGAAAAAGAAGGACTCAAATTACCGACAAAAGATGCCGTTCTCAAAATGCTTAACGACGCTAAAACAGAGAAATTAACGGCTTATGTTGACAAAGTATCCGATGAACCATTAATGGCTGAAAAACCTCAGGGTGGTAAGATTGTTTCTGAAAAGGAAAATCCTCTTTTCGGTACTACTGAACTTACTTTATCCAATGGTGTAAAAGTTATCTTAAAAAAGACAGACTTTAAAGCTGACGAAATACGTATGAAAGGTGTCAGTCTGGGTGGTAGTTCATTATTCCCCGACTCTGAGATTATTAATATCAAATCATTGGACGCTATCAGTGCCGGTGGTTTAGGTAATTTCAGTGCTGTAGACCTTGAAAAAGTATTGGCAGGTAAGAAGGCATCGGTAAGTTACAGCATTGGTGACAAAACAGAAGGTGTAAATGGTAGCTGTTCTCCGAAAGACCTTGAAACGATGTTGCAGCTTACTTATCTGACATTCACTGCTCCACGCAGAGACGACGATGCATTTGCGTCTTACAAGAATCGCAGCAAAGCGTCCTTGCAGAACCAGGAATTAAATCCGTCTGTTGCATTCGGTGATTCTATCCAGGCTACTGTATATAACCACCATCCGAGAGCTATCCGTATGAAAGCTGACATGATAGATCAAATTGATTACGACAAACTCATGGAGATGTACAAAGACCGCTATAAAGATGCAAGTGATTTCACTTTTATCCTTGTTGGTAATATAGACATCGAAAAAGATAAAGAACTGATCGCCGAGTATTTAGGAGCTCTTCCTGCTATTAACCGCAAAGAGACGTTCAAAGATACCAAAATGGAAATGCGTAAGGGAACTTACAAAAATGAATTCATCAGACAACAGGAAACTCCCAAAGCTTCTGTCCTTGTACTGTATAATGGCAAATGTAAATATGATCAGAAGAATAACCTGCTTATGAGTATGACCAGTCAGATTCTTGATCTGATATATACAGAGAAAGTTCGTGAAGACGAAGGTGGTACTTACGGTGTATATGTAGGTGGTAACCTTGCCAAATATCCCAAAGAAAATGCTTTCTTGCAAATTATTTTCGAGACAGCGCCCGAAAAGAAAGACAAATTGATGGAGATCATTTTCGCCGAAGCTGCAAATCTAGCTAAAAACGGACCGTCGGAAGCTAACCTCAATAAAGTAAAAGAGTATATGCTGAAAAAGCATAAAGAAGATTTGAAAGAGAACAGCTATTGGTTGGGAAATATCGACGAATATCTCTTCACTGGAGTAGATATGATGAAAGACTATGAGAACATGGTTAACAGTATCACAACAAAAGATATTCAGAAGTTTGCCGACGAACTGTTGAAGCAGAAAAATGAAGTAGAAGTCACCATGGTTAGCCCAGAGAAGAAATGATGCTTTTTAACGAATTGCGCAAACACGGTAAGCTGGCTGCCAAACGCCATCCGATGTATGATAAAAACCGGTTTGGGAAATACGCCATGTATGCCATGGCGGTTTTCTGGGCAGGATATCTTATGTTTTTCGGAACAACGTTTGCTTTCGCTTTCGACACGAATAGCATGGAACCTTACCATATACTAAACAGTGGTCTGGTATTTATCCTTGCACTTGACTTCATATTGCGCTTTCCGCTGCAAAAAACACCGACACAGGAGGTAAAACCTTACCTCCTGATGCCGGTACAGCGAAATAGAGTAATAGACTTCCTGCTCATCCGTTCAGGGCTGAGCAGTTATAACCTCATCTGGCTCTTTATGTTTGTGCCGTTTGCCATCATTACAATTCCGAAATTCTTCGGAATTTGGGGAGTCTTTACTTATTGCACAGGTATTTGGTTACTAATGATTTTCAATAATTATTGGTTTCTGCTATGTCGTACACTAATTAGTGAACGTATCTGGTGGATTATGCTTCCCCTGTTAGTATATGGTGGTATTGCGGCTGCAATCCTTATTCCTGAAGACAAAAGTATAGTTGCCAAATTCTTTATCAATTGGGGTGAAGGCTATATTGAGGGTAACTGGTTAGTTTTCATCGCCACTCTGGCGGCCATTGCCG
>OBYR01001015.1_pt1 | contig 12002 bp, 7 predicted proteins | sample 1495491 | NCBI WGS metagenome assembly OBYR01 (sample SAMEA2580206, study PRJEB22360) | human gut metagenome | biome: human gut; feature: human-associated habitat; material: faeces | place: Denmark | collected 2008/2010 | reverse complement strand
ATCGCCTTTCAAGTGCTTCTCCGGGTAGGGTTAGCGGCTGCCGTGGGTGAATATGGTGCAGTCCCTTATGTAGACTTGTACCGTCGTGGTGAGACAGGAGGTTACGACCGTGAAGTGTATCGTATCGACGATCCTCTTTTTGACCGCACGGAACTGGAAGATTACCGTCTGGCTTCCGTAATGGATACGGTACGCCATTGTAAACGGATAGAAGAGCCGGACATTGCTTTAGCCACCACCGTAACAACCAGGGAAACAGTACGGAAGGTGACAAAGTATAAAGAGACAACCGGGAAAACAGTTGTTTCCGAGAAAACCGGATTGCAAGCAGATAATAAAGAACAGACGGAGAAAGACCGGAAAAGACAACCAACCGAATCTGTAAGGACGGAAGAAACTCCGATGAAACAAAGCCCTGTATATCTGGCCGTGAAAACAAACCTTCTTCCCTGGTGTGGCGTAGCCCCGTCGATTCGTTTAGGAACCGGTGAAACGAAAATAGAAACGGGTACATTTATGCCGAACCTGGAAGTGGAGTGCAGTTTCGCCGGTCGTTGGTCGGTAGCCTTGTCGGGCATGTATTCCGACTTTGCCTATAAAGACAAGACGCGTGACTGTTGGGCTGTGTCCGAAATCTCCCTCGAACCCAGCGTCTGGCTATCCTCTTTAGGAAAATTTACCGGCTTGAATACCGGCTTGTTTGCTGAGTACGGAGATTTCGATGTACGTGGAAGCGCGATCGACCTGTCGGAAGATATGCTTTACGGACGGACAGGTTGTTTCTGGTCGGCAGGTTTGTCGATGGGTTATCGCTTCTCTCCGGTCGGTGGCTTTGGAGTAGATATGCGTATCCGTGCCGGTTACCGCTCAGTTTTCAGTGGGAAGAAATACCGTTATGATCCGCTTGATAACCGTAATTATCTGGAAACGTGTTTTGCTTCGACAGGTTTTATGGTCGGTTTAAAGGTCAGTTTATCCTATCGTTTTCAAATCAGATAAAAGGAGGTGAGGATATGGAAAGATATAAAAATAAGAAAGGCATAAGATATAAAGGATATAGGATGATGCAGGCAGTCATTTGGGTGACCAGTACCGTATGGATTATGGTGATTTCATCTTGTGCCTATCACAGTCCTGATGAGGATTGGGAGAAGAACGGAAAAGTACGTCTGCTGCTTCGCAAGCCAAATAGTGGTTGCCCGGATAATATGACCTGGTACTTCTACCCGGAAGATTCGGAAAGTCCGCTCATGCGTACGGGGGACGTTTCGGGATATGAGGGTACGTTGCCTTTGGGGCGTTACCGGGTAGCCGTCTGTAACACCGGTTGTACGGGTGTCACGCTTGAAATGGAGAAGGGGTATGAGGAAGCCTGCGGAAGGGCGCAACAACTTTCTTCGTTAAAATCCAGCTCCGTACAGATCGCCTGTCCGGGTAGCTTGTACGGTGCGGGTCTGGAGCAGATCGAGGTAGTCGGGGGTGAAACGGTAGCAAAGGAATTGACCCCGGCAAACCTTGTCCGTACATTGGAAATGAATATAAAGGTCACAGGAGGGGATAAGGGGGATGTCGCTGCAGCGGTATTGTCGGGAAGGTTGACCGGTGTTTCGTCACGGGTTCATATCCCTTCCGGCAAGCCGCTGTTCGATACGCCTGCTTTTATGACGTTCGAGCCGGAAGAGGTCAGTCCGGGTGTGTATGCTTCTTCACTAAGCCTGTTCGGTTTATCTCCGGGTGAGAAAGAGGAAGGCGAAGAACCCGTCGACTTGAGCCTTACAATGACACTGGCGGACGGGAAGGAAATCACTTCATCTACGGATATAACGGAAGAGGTGAGGGATGCGTTCACCGCAACTGTCACGACACATGTGATACTGGATCTGGTTGTCCGCTATGATGAAATAAGCGGTTTAACGATTACGCTGACGGACTGGAAAAAAGGGAATGGGGGTTCTGGTACGATTGTTCCCTGACAAGAAAAGAGCTAACAACCAATAAACATTAGTACAATATGAGATCAAAAACATTTTTAATTTCACTTTCAATAACGGGGTTACTGCTTATCTCTTTTCTGAATAGTTGCAGCAGCGTGGAAGAACCGTTATTCGGTCGGAGTGAGGAAATCCGGGTGAATGCCGGAATAGCGGAGACAACCCGCGCGGTGATAGCCGGCGGTTATGCAAGTAATCTGGATGTTGCATTTGCCCGCATGGATAACCCGGAAACGGCTGCCGGATGGAACAGCCCGGCTATCAAAGCGGTCCGTACGGGCGGTGTAGGCACTACGGTCCTCACCTTCGATCCGGAGCAAAGCTATCTGCCGGAGAACAAAACAACAGCCCTGATCGGCTATTATCCCCGTGAGTTGTTGGATGACGGAACGACTAACCCGGTCAGTGTGACTTACACTATCACGGGTGAGGAGGATATAATGGCAACAGGAGTGCAGACCGGTTCACTGGTGGATAAGTTCGAGACTTTCACCTTCAACCATCTGCTTACCCAATTGCAGTTCAAATGTACGGGTTCTGCCGGAGCGATCGCAAAATGGACGTCGGTTACTTCCATCAAAGTGAAAAACACCTATACTGCTTTGAAGCTATCGCTCGATAAAAGCAAGGGTGCTCAACTGACTGCAACGGGTGAAGCCAACCAAACGCTGACTGTTAAAAACTATCCGTCTGAAGTTTCGCTTCCCGATGCCGAAAACCCATCGACCGGCTATCTGTTGCTTTACCCGACGGTCAATTGGGGAACGGAGGATTTACCAATCAGTTTGGAGGTTAAAGGAACTTATGACGGAAATGCTAAAACACTGAACGTCGCCGTCTCCAATATCAGCGAAGGCGTGAAAGCCGGTTATTCGCACCTCATCACGCTCACCTTTACAGAAGACGGCAAAATAGCAGTAGAAACCGGCATTGCTGAGTGGCAACCGGGTAATAACGGCAGTACTATCATTACCCCCAAAGAGTAACCTTTCCCCTCTTCGAGAGGGGGCAGGGGGTGTGTAAATTAAAAAAACAAGACAACCATCAAAGTTATGAACAACTTCATAGTCACAATATCAATCTCCATCACGATCCTTCCGGGCTTCGCCGCCTGTTCAGACAGCAATCCTACTCCGGAGCCAGTCCCGGAAACCGCGGTGTGCCTGGAAGGTGCGATCGGAGAGTCAACGCGCGGAGTGATCGGTTCCGGCTATGAACAGGATTTAAAGGTTTGCTTTGCCCGGCAGGATGAAACGACCGTCCCAGGAGAAGGTTATGGCACATGGGGTATATATGAAGCAGTACGAAGAGGCGGGAAGGGAAACCGTCCGATCGTGTTTGCCCAGTCCCAGTCATACCCGGAGGACGGTCGCCGTATCCGCCTGCACGGCTATTATCCGGCAAAGGGTGAGTCGGAAGCTGTTGCAGGAACGGGCAAAGTCGCCTTTACTGTTGACGGAACGACGGATATTATGTCAACGGGAATCCTGACGGCTAGTGGATATGTTCCGGTACAAACCTGTACGTTCCGTCATTTACTGACACAGGTCCGTTTGGTTTGTTACAGTGACCGTGCTGATGGTTGGGGAACAATAAAAACGATCGAAGCGCTAGACGTACATACGCGTCAGAGACTGGATTTGGGGCAGGAAACTCCCTGTTTAAACGATATATCGTCGAATGATGGAATAAAAAATATCCCGGTGCAGGATATAACAAACTTACTGGTCCCGGATGTGACATCCGGCGAAGACCTTCCCGAACCGCAAGGATATCTCCTGCTCCCGGTTTCTCCGGTGGACGGAACAGCGGAACACCCGTTGCACCTTCGGATAACAACGACGAAAGACGGCAGGGGAACCGAATCAGAAACAGTTTCGGAAGTCTCCTTCCATATCGAAGGTGGCTTTCAGACAGGCAAAAGCCATGTTGTAACCCTCTTCTTTACAGATAAAAGTCAGATACAGACTACCTCCGTCAGTGTAGAAGGCTGGACAGACCGTGAACAAAATGATATGCCGATATAAAGCGATTAAATAATATGCAATGAATACTTTAAAACAAACGAAAATGAAAACAACTAAGACAATGTGGGCTATATCGATAGCCCTTCTGGCAGCGACAAGCTGTTCGGAAACAGAAACAGAAATCGACCCCGAACCGGGTAGTGGTGGTCAGGTATCTTTGGGTATCACCCCTAACCTGAAAGTGGAAGCCGGAACCAAAGCGGCAACGAAATCGATGGTAAACGGTGATGCGATCACGTATGACAAAGCCCTGTATAGCACTGCTGCCCCCGGCCTGGGAGTCGTGGTGACCAACAGCGATGCAACCGGCTGGTATGTACCCGACGGTGCTGATATCCATCATGTCTGGTATATGGGAGACGAAAAGGGAAAAGGCTGGATTTCGATCACAGAAAAGGGCAGTACTTTTTTGGAAACGAAAGAAGCCCCTTATTACCTGACGGAGACAATCGGTAAAGTGTATGCTTATTATCCTTATGATAAGACAAATTCTTTTACCTCTATAGGTAACGAATCTGATTTGAAAATCCCTGTAAAGGTTCTTGCTACCGGTAGTATAGATGCCTCTACGAACAATGCGAAAAAATACTGGAAGAGTACAGGTGCAGATGGAAGTGGATCTTGGACTTCGCGATTAACGGTTAACGATGTCAAGCTGTCCGAGACAACGGAAAAAGACTACCTGTATTTTTTCGCATCGGAAGGACGTTATGTGAACAACGGCCGTGCGAAAGGTCAACCTCCTTTCGACCCTGAGGGCGGACCGACGAATAACGATACAAAGAACCCCGGCTACCTGATCAACCTGGATATGAACCACGGCTTGGCAATGGTTTCTTTCCGTGTATACGATGGCGGTCATTTGAGTGATAATGCAGTGACATTTAATAAGTTCGTGATACAGAACCATGCGGTAAGCAACGTTTTAAAGACCGGAGACGGAAAAATGGCCCTTTCGAATGGAGCGATAACGGAAAATACAACAACCGGCTCCGTGACGCGTACGATTTCCAACTATACGCTGATGAGACAGATCGATGAAGGAGGTTCTCAGGGCGAAAACGCTTTTATAGCAAGCGGTTCCCAGGTGACGGGGCAGATTGTTTCGCGGTCGGTCAGCTGCCTTGTGTATCCTGTTACTTTCGGTGATAATCAGATCGATGTGGTAATCACACTTCAGGAGCAGAGCAAGCCGACAGTCGATTATACAGTGACATTGCCCGGATATGATTGGACTGCCGGAACGAACTGCGTGTACACCTTCTCTGCCGGTCGTAACAAACTGACGCTGATGGATGTAACCGTTCAGGAGTGGCAGGATGACGACCAGCCGGATATTCCGCTATAAAAACCATTAAAAACAAAGCCCATGAAACGGTTCCTATATATACTTTCGGCTGTCTTCTTCCTTTACCTATGTACAGCCTGTACGGAGGCGGAGGTAATGCATCCCGACGGAGGGAAACAGCCGGAAGAGAGTGTACCTCTGAGTGTGAAAAGTCTGGGCATGTGGATGGAGGTGGAATCGCGAAGCATCGTTACGGGGGGTCCGGGTGCGGAAGAGAAAAATCCGAACCCGCTTACCTCTGTCGGTGTATGCGTCACCAAACGGAACGGCAGCGGTACAGTCAGTTTCTACGCAAGCAGTGTCAAAAGTCAGCTGTTCACCTACAATGCTACAGCCGTGCCGCCCGCCTGGGAGTTGGCGGAAGGAGAAGAGCCGCTCTGCCTGTATACGGAAAAAGGGACTGTTTATGCCTATGCCCCGTCCGGGAAAAGCGTGTCGCTTTCGGGAACTCCGAAAGTGCCGTCGATAAGCGGTATTAAGGTGTTGGATAAGCAGAAGTTTTCCTTCAATGACGGCGGTACCCCGGTGGATGCCGCGGCCGATGTGCAATGGGAAACCGACCAGGACGATTACCTCTACTGTACGGCGGCGGACCAGGTAGACCGCTGGTACCCGGAGGTGTCGCTTTTGATGGAGCATGCGCTGGCAAAGGTGAGTTTTCGTGTATCGGAAGCAGAAGGAGGAACGGCATTTTCCGGTTGCCGGATAGCCAGGGTAACGTTGAAAAGTGATGCGGGGCTGAAAAAATCCACTTCTGCCAAACTCAACCTTTCGACAGGCGCTCTGGAGGGAACCATGACAGATGTCGGTGAACTGGCGTTTATAGCGGACGGCGATCTGCGTGAAGTGGGGTCCGGCGTGACCGATGCATCCAAAGTTGCGGTACAGGCATTCGGCCTGGTTATTCCGGTGACGGATGTGGGTGTCACACTGGTACTCACACTCGAAGATGGGCGTACGTTCAATATGAAACCGGCAGAAGGAAACGGGAATGTTCCCGGAACATTTACGGTGAACTGGGAAAAGGGATACAATTATATCTACAATATCCGCCTGCAACCTCAGGGAATCGAACTGGCGGATATCCGGGTTGCCGGTTGGAATGATGGCGGAGCGCATGATATTCCGGTGGAATAAAAACAGTACGGTATGAAACGATATTTGATATGTCTATTGGTGGGACTGCTCACTGGTTGTACTTCCGGTTCTGTGGAAGAGATGCTGGAAAAGGCGCAGCTGGTGGCGATCAGTTTCGGGAAGCCCGACCTGGGTATCCCGGTGATCCTGACGCGATCGGATGAAGCTGTTATGCCGGAGCCTACACCGTTGCCGGAAGGAGCTACCATACGCGTCTGCGGCTATTTGCAGGGAAATGTGGGAGAGCAGACCACACCGGCAGCTTTTTCTACAACGGCTGCCACCTTTGAATCCACGTATGAAGTGCTGGCCGATGGGAGCCTGTCGCCGTGCCTGGTGGATGATGCTGGGAAAAAGATTGCCGGAGAAACGGAAAAGACGGTTGTCCGTAGCGGTATATACGACTTTTATGCCGTTTCCCCGGCGCGGTCGTTGCAGAAAGGCAACGGCGGTTCTTATCAGATAACGGATATTCCCCACAAAGAAGATGTGATGACCTCGTCTGCCCGCAGCGTAACGGTTTCGGAAAGTTCACGGCAGGTAAGGTTGGGCACTTTCCGCCGTAAATGTGCCCTGGTGGTCTTCAATGTCGCTCCATCGAAAGAAAACGTGCTTCCGTTCAGCCGACTGTATGCCACCCGTTTGAAAATAAGTAAAATATCCTCATCCGGTGCCGTTCTTATAGCCGGCGAGGATACGGGCATTCCGGCTACGGGCGGCGTTGCCGGTGAAACGGGGGAGGTCGTATTTGAAACAGGTGAGTTTGAACCGGTGGAAGAGGGAGCTGATCCGGACCATAGCGGACTGAACAAGACGAAAGGAGTGCTTCTGCCCAAAACGGCGGAGCCTTTCGAGGTGGAGATCGATGTGCAGCGGGATGAGAAAACGGCGACCCTGAAAGCGATTGTCGAAAAAAGCATTTCTTTCGACGAAGGGCAAAGGTATGTTTTTACATTGGAGGTAAAGAATAATGAAAGCCGTTTGCAGATGCGTGTACTGGCATGGAATACAGTTCCTTTTACCGATGCACATGTTGGGGCGCCCGACCAGCCTTATCCCGATCCGGATATCAACCAAGGAGTCGGGACGGAATTGACGGTTGCCCGGTGGAAAGAGATCATATGGAGCGGAAACGGGGAAGCTGGAGGAGGTGCATAATATGCCGATGGGAAAATGTGCCGGTACGACAATAAGAAGAATGAGATATGGAACAAAGAAGAGAGACAAGGGAACAAATGAATGGAATAAGATATAAATATTGGATTTGTATGTCTGCCTGGTTGTTTTTGCTTTTTGTCGGCAGCTGCACACAGGCCGATGTGGAGAATGGCGGCATATCGCCGCATTTATTAAAGGATGTGGATGTGGGTTTTCATTTGAATGTCCTGGCGAACCGTGCGCCGGTAACACGAAGTATAATGTTTACTCCGGAAGGAACAGTAGATACCGATTCACTGGTCGTCGGCGACAGGGAACGTATCGGCACCCGCGCCCCATCGGTGGACGAAGTGCAGGAAAGTAAGATTTCCGGGCTTTGGGTAGGACAGTATGATGCTTCGACCGGGACGCTTCTATTTAATAAATATTTCGCTTCCTTGACCGATAATACGGTGAATATAAAATTGAAACAAAGCCGGGAAGGAGCACAAAGCCATGTCTGGTTCATTGCGAATGCCGGCGACCTGGGAGAGATCGGGAATGAAAAGAAATTGAAGGAACATGTCCTGTCGTATGCTTCGACGGAAAACGGCTGGCCGGAAAATAACCTGTGTGGAATGACAGGTATGTGGGAAGGGGTAGTACAGGAAGAAGGTGAGAAAAACATTACGGTTGAATTGACGCGCCTGCTGGCAAAAATCTCGTTTACCTATGCGATAGGTGGAAATGGTTTTTCTTTTACTCCTACTTCTGTCAGCTTGAAATCCGTCCCTCAGAAATCGCAGGTCGATGCCCCGGAAAGCCAGTTGGCTGATATGACATATACGAGTTATGCTGGTACTGCCGATAAGAACGGAGCCACGATGTACTGGTATTTGCCGGAGAATATGGCGGGTACGGTAAAGACTGAGTATGCGGTGGATTTGGAAAAGAAGAAAACAGGCAAGGGGGTAACCCATGCTACTTTTATTGAACTGACCGGGACTGCTGTGCAGGGAGAGGTGACTTACGAGAACGTCACTTTCTGCTTTTATCCGGGTAGCAATGAAAACAATTACGATATTGTGCGTAATTCGCATTATACGATGAATGTGACGTTGGTAGGGATAGATGTATCCGACGAACGTATCACGGTAGGTAAGATACCGCCTATTGAAGTAACGGAAGGAAATATGCCTGCTGAAAAAGGAAGCACGAAGGAGGTACAGATCACTGCCCGTCCGGGTCAGGCATGGTCGTTCGACCTGGAGGAATGGTTGTCGGCTATGATAGAGGGTAAGGAAGCAGGTACGGGTGTTACGGTTTCTCACCAAGGTCCGGCGAAAGTCTCTTTTCAGGCTGTATCGAGCAATCCGAAAGCAGAAGAGAGAAGCGTATCCTTTTCTGTGAATGTAAACAACGATCCTCAGACAATAACCATTACGCAGGAGGGTTCGACCCTGACCAAAGGAAACGATATTTCTTTGGGTGCGGCATCCGGTTCGGAGGGTAGTTCCACATGTAAAGTAACCAAAGGTTTGCCGTGGCAGGCAGTAATGAGCTGTGAAGACTGGTGGGGTTGGTCGGATAGTAATCCGGTCAGCTCGGGAGATGAATCCGACGGGGCTGAGTCTCCGTTAAAAGTAAAATCATTGTCTTCCAATCCGCTGGCACAGGAACGTACGGGAAAGATTATGGTTGCGGCAGGTGCATCGTTTAGTGATCCGACTTATCCGGGCCTGAAAGGGGAAATAATAGTCAAACAGGCAGGTTCAACGGTTGAAGGCTCGACAGTAGAGCTTGAACCGGTAGCAGCCAGTAATCAGTCATCTTCCTTTACCGCAACGCCCGGTTTGGCATGGGCAGCGAAAGTAACGCGAGGGGATTGGCTCACCCTGACATGTTCGACTTCGGGTAGCCCAACGACCGGAAGTGCGCAGGATATCACCTTTGCGGCAACAGTAAATCCGACGGCCTCCCTGCGAAGCGGTGAGATCACTGTCCGGGCAGGTAACGAAACGGGTGGTCCGACAGGCGTGATAGTGATAAACCAAAAGGCTTCATCGCTGACAGCTTCCGGTGATAAAACCATCTTGGCGGCAACAGCTGACGACAAGGGTACACTCACGTTTCAGGCAACCAAGGGACTTCCTTTATCCATAACCAAGCCTGATTGGTTAACCCTTACAGGTACAATATCAGGCACTACGGATGGAAATGAGCAGACTTTTGATTATAAAACAAATGGCGTAAATTTGGATGAAACGGAGAAATCCGGAAATATATCAGTGACAGCTGGAGAAATGACAACAAATGTTATGGTTGCACAAGAAGCTTCTTCTTTTAATGTTATCGCTCCGACTACACAGATCGGAAAAGCAGGTGGTAGTGTTAATGGTTCGATTATAGCAACTGAAGGTTTGCCGTGGACTATAAATCCCGAAACAGATAATGAAATAAAGGTAGATCCTGTCAGTGGAAGTGGTGACGCTATATTAACTTTTACCGCTTCTACAAATAGTGGTGGTAAGCGTGTAGGAACGTTTAACGTATCTGTAACGGGGGCAAACCCTGCACGTATAACAAATATAGATGTCACCCAAGAAACTTCGGATGCTGTGATACCTGCTATTCTTGGAAATATTCAGATTCAGAAATCAGATCCTTTATTATATGGTAAATGGGATGAAGTAAACCAGTATTGTGACGAATTGAATACGGAAGGCTATAGTGATTGGCGTTTACCTACATCTTCGGAGATGCTTTCCATGGCTAAAGCCTCTGGAGATTTGAACAAAATAATAGGCTTCACAGCATTCGCTAGCGCTTGGTATTGGAGTGGAACCTTAAGAAGTTCGAACGTACACAATATAGTAACTCTCCCTGGTGGCTCTCTTGGTTATGACAATGATGCAAATATCAAAAGCGTTCGCTGTGTCCGTAATGTCCAGTCAATTCAATAAATGATGATGGTCTGCGATCTGAGGTTTGGAGGGCGTTAGAATACTCTTATGACAGAGAGTACTAGAATGGTCCATCGGTAAAGAGCGATCAACCTAATAGTCAAACAGGCAGGTTCAACGGTTGAAGGCTCGACAGTAGAGCTTGAACCGGTAGCAGCCAGTAATCAGTCATCTTCCTTTACCGCAACGCCCGGTTTGGCATGGGCAGCGAAAGTAACGCGAGGGGATTGGCTCACCCTGACATGTTCGACTTCGGGTAGCCCAACGACCGGAAGTGCGCAGGATATCACCTTTGCGGCAACAGTAAATCCGACGGCCTCCCTGCGAAGCGGTGAGATCACTGTCCGGGCAGGTAACGAAACGGGTGGTCCGACAGGCGTGATAGTGATAAACCAAAAGGCTTCATCGCTGACAGCTTCCGGTGATAAAACCATCTTGGCGGCAACAGCTGACGACAAGGGTACACTCACGTTTCAGGCAACCAAGGGACTTCCTTTATCCATAACCAAGCCTGATTGGTTAACCCTTACAGGTACAATATCAGGCACTACGGATGGAAATGAGCAGACTTTTGATTATAAAACAAATGGCGTAAATTTGGATGAAACGGAGAAATCCGGAAATATATCAGTGACAGCTGGAGAAATGACAACAAATGTTATGGTTGCACAAGAAGCTTCTTCTTTTAATGTTATCGCTCCGACTACACAGATCGGAAAAGCAGGTGGTAGTGTTAATGGTTCGATTATAGCAACTGAAGGTTTGCCGTGGACTATAAATCCCGAAACAGATAATGAAATAAAGGTAGATCCTGTCAGTGGAAGTGGTGACGCTATATTAACTTTTACCGCTTCTACAAATAGTGGTGGTAAGCGTGTAGGAACGTTTAACGTATCTGTAACGGGGGCAAACCCTGCACGTATAACAAATATAGATGTCACCCAAGAAACTTCGGATGCTGTGATACCTGCTATTCTTGGAAATATTCAGATTCAGAAATCAGATCCTTTATTATATGGTAAATGGGATGAAGTAAACCAGTATTGTGACGAATTGAATACGGAAGGCTATAGTGATTGGCGTTTACCTACATCTTCGGAGATGCTTTCCATGGCTAAAGCCTCTGGAGATTTGAACAAAATAATAGGCTTCACAGCATTCGCTAGCGCTTGGTATTGGAGTGGAACCTTAAGAAGTTCGAACGTACACAATATAGTAACTCTCCCTGGTGGCTCTCTTGGTTATGACAATGATGCAAATATCAAAAGCGTTCGCTGTGTCCGTAATGTCCAGTCAATTCAATAAATGATGATGGTCTGCGATCTGAGGTTTGGAGGGCGTTAGAATACTCTTATGACAGAGAGTACTAGAATGGTCCATCGGTAAAGAGCGATCAACC